>ENA-OSEO01005802-OSEO01005802.1-sediment-metagenome-genome-assembly--contig:-NODE-5802-length-11545-cov-7.695501_pt1 | contig 11545 bp, 12 predicted proteins | sample MGYA00237883_ERZ534232 | MGnify/ENA metagenome assembly ERZ534232
AACACCGTTCTTTTCCTGCGCCCAACGGAAAGTCTCACGGTGTTCCTTCAACAGTTGGGACGTGGGTTACGGCACGCTCCAAGCAAGGATTGCCTCACGGTTCTGGACTTCGTGGGCCAGGCACACCGACGGTATCGAATCGACAGCAAACTGAAGGCCCTTTTACCAAAACACCGGTTTGCCATTGATCGGGAAGTGGAACTGGATTTTCCACATCTCCCTCCAGGGTGCTCCATCCAGTTTGATCGGCTTTCGCGTCAGTATGTGATCAACAATATCAAAGAGAATCTCCGGAATCTCGCAGTCCAAGTTCCCGAACGGCTGCAAACCTTCACCAATGAAACCGGAGAGATTTTGACATTCACAAAATTTGTTCGCCACCACGACTACGAGCCCGAGACCCTGTTGGTGAAAGATACTTGGAGCGGATGGAAGGCTCGTGCACGCCTTTGCCCCCAACCGGAGGACCCGGATATTGAACAGCTGAGAAAGGCGCTTGTTCGAGCAGCTTTCATTGACGGCCCCAAAGAAATCTCTTTACTTAGAAATATCGTCAAGAGACTACAAAAGTCCGATGTTGATTCTGCCGTTTCTATTTCGGGTGATTGGGCAGTTTCTGCCCATTTCCGACTTTGGGGCGACTCTGGAAAAGGTCTGCAGGTTGATTCAATCGAGGATTCTTTCGCACGGATTGCAAGAAATCAGACCATCTTGTCTGACCTTGAGGAAGTTTTGGATTGGTGTTCTGAGCAGACCCAGGTGGATGGCAGAATGCCTGACCTCCCTTACCCGACTCCACTGGAACTTCACGCCCGGTATAGCATACGAGACATACAGGCTGCTTTTGGCAAAGCCACATTATCTTCGTCGGGGCAAAGAGGGGTGGGTGTCCTGCATTTCAAAGCCATCAAGACATACGCCCTGCTGGTGACCTTCCAGAAAACTGAACGCGAATTCTCACCGAGTACCATGTATGCGGACTATCCGATCAGCAGGGAATTAATGCACTGGGAATCTCAATCCAATACGGCTCAAAGATCGGAGGCTGGCCAGAATCTGATACACCATCAAGATCGCGGCTACAACATCCTGCTTTTCGCACGCGATCTGAAAAAGAGAAACGGCTGTGCCGTTCCATTTACGTTCCTCGGCCCAGCAGAGATCGTCAGCTATGAAAGTGAACGTCCTATCCGGATGATTTGGCGTCTGAAATACCCCATGCCGGTTCAGATGTTCGAGGACAATCGTAAGGGAGGGTAACTCCTGAGCAAAGCTGCAAAGCCGGGATTTTAATCGGTGATGAAATCAGAACAACTGAAATCCCTGATCAGCGGCATCAATGTCTGGAAAAGTGGTGGACAACGTGCACCACACAAGCCCCTTTTGTTGCTTTATGCCCTAGCACGGGCTTCGCGAAGCCGAGATCGGTTTCTACCGTATACAGAGATCGATGAAAAGCTGAGACAGCTCTTGATTGGTTTTGGTCCCACGAGGAAGAATTATCATCCGGAGTACCCTTTCTGGCGTCTTCAAAATGACGGCCTCTGGGAGCTAAAGAACGCTGAAAAGGTGGGGCTGCGAACCGGCAATACAGATGCAAGAAGGTGCGTTCTGATTAAGGTGCGTGAGCATGGGGACGTCTAAACGTTTAAAAATTGACATTGTGGGCCTGGGGGCCGACCCGTCAGATCTTTGCCAATGAAAGATGGACACGTCGGAATGGCGTGGGGGATCACGAACTCTTTGACAGGTGCGCCTTCACCGTCCTCGCCGACCTTCACATCCAGGTATCGGATCGGGCCTACGGCATCTGCTCCCGATATTGGAACAGGAAGATGAAAAGATTTATGATGTTGGAGAGTTATTGGAAAGGGCCAAAACTGCCAAGGCAGTCAAGCAGTATCACCGTGCATTGAAACTTACCCGAAGAGCGCTCAGGATTACACCGTCTCATCTTGGCGCCTTAGCTGTTCTTAGCTCAACGCTGCGTGCAATAGGGAATCCCCAACAGGCTCTCGATGAAACAAAGGCATTCGCAAAGGAAAACTATTCACCATTTTGAGTTCAAGGGCGGCAGCTCTTTGCGACCTCAACAGATGGGAAGAAGCAAAAAAAACTATAGGACGAGTGCTGGCAGCAGGGGAAGATCAGGATATCTTTGGTATTGTGAACAGGATAAAGGCAGCACGACCTGACTTGTATAAATAGACAGGGACACTGAACGATGTGAATAAACCTGATCTTTCCGCAGCGCCCGTTTTATTATCACTAGAGGGGAGCATGGGGACGTTATGATTTTATGCTTTTCTTCGGGGATAAGAAATTGGGGTGGAATAATGGACGTAGTCGCTTCCTGACTTAATTGATTGCGACCTGCGGGACGTCCATAAGAAACTAAATAAGTATTTGAAATGTTGGACGTTGTGTTGCAAGTCTGATTATTTTGGCGCGTAATGGGTGGGCCGGTGCTTTGGGTGGGATAGAGAACGTAGCCGACTTCTGACTTTATTGATTCGACCAGGTCGGATTAAGGATTGAAAAGGTGTCCCGAAACGCACGGAGCGAAGGATCGGCCGCGCTGCCGTAAGACCATGTGGCCCATATGAAAGGCGGAACGCTTTTCCTAACAAAGCATAAGACGAGGTTGTTATGAAACGATTCATAATTTATGCGTCACTATTGGTGTTGGCTGCGGGGTCTGCATCCTGTGGAGACAGCAATGCCTCGGAAGCAACTGTAAAAAGAGTTATATTTACACCTGATGCCCCTGAACCCATAGGCCCTTACAGCCAAGGGATACTCTTTGGGTGCACGCTCTATTGTTCCGGGCAGATAGGTATCGATCCCCATACAGGAGGGTTGGTTAAAGGGGGGACGGGAGCGGAGACAGATCAGACGCTTTTAAATCTCGGAGCCATACTCCGGGCGGCAAACATGGACTATGAGGATGTGGTTTCTGTTACCGTATTTCTAAAGAACTTGGATGAATATCCAGATATGAACGAGGTTTACGCCAGATATTTTGGCGTTGATCCTCCGGCCAGAAAGGCGTTGGAGGTGGGTCGGATACCTCAAAATGCAGGTGTTGAAATCTCCCTTATTGCCATGAAGCAAGGATAAAGGAACAGCCAGGAAGAGGCGTTTGGATCCGAAAAGGTAATGGATAATAGGGGACGTAGCTACGAAAATGCGCTATTCCAATTCTGCGGTCCATATAAATTCGGTGGTCCATGTATGGGGGACGGTACTTTTGTTACGGTTTTCCAGGGCCTTATTATCCAGAATTGAACGAACTGGACAAGCACTGTACGAGAAGACCACGGTTAGGGAGAAGAGATGAGTAAGAACGCTCCGAATTCGCTGAGGGAACCCCAACAAGGCGAGATTATTGTTTATCAATCCGAGGACGGGCAGATCAAGCTGGAAGTCCGACTGGAGAATGAAACCGTCTGGCTGACACAACCCTTGATGGCCGAACTGTTTCAGACCACCCAGCAGAACATAAGTCAGCATATTCAAAACATTTATGATGAAGGTGAGCTGGTTCAGGAGGCAACTCACAAGAAATTCTTAACAGTTCGCCGGGAAGGGAGCCGTGATGTTCGGCGGGAACTTGAGTTCTACAACCTCGACATGATCATTTCCGTGGGCTACCGGGTAAAAAGCCTTATCGCCACCCGGTTCCGAATCTGGGCCACCCAGCGGCTCAAGGAGTATATCGTCAAGGGCTTTACCATGGACGACGAGCGACTGAAGAACCCGCCGGTAAAGGGTTCCAACGTGCCGGATTACTTTGACGAGATGCTGGAGCGTATCCGCGACATTCGCGGAACCTGCGGGACGTCCATAAGAAACTAAATAAGTATTTGAAATATGGGACTTTGTGCTGAGAGTCTGATAATGCTGGCGCGTAATGGGTGGGCCGGTGCTTTGGGGTGGAATAGGGGACGTAGCCGCCTTCTGAGTTTATTGATTCGAGCAGGCCGGAATAAGGATTGAGAAGGTGTCCCGAAACGAACGGAGCGGCTGTTGGCTTTTTGTACGGTCTCAGGGAGTTGAGTTGTCCGCAGGGTGATAGGATCGGGCTTTCGGGATGTGGATGAACACGTTGAATTCCAGGGAAATGGCGGGTCCAATGGCCCCTTTGCAACACAGGTGAACATGAAGCCCTTGCATGCACTGGACCATATTTGCCAGTCGGTTAACGGTTCGACAGATCGAACCACACGTGCCGGCATCGGACAGTTTCTGACCCCTGCCGCAATCGCCCAATTCATGGCCTCAATGTTTGAAGGCGTAATAAGGATGGAGTTTGCATTCATCGTATCCAAAATCCGGCCGATGGAGGTGGAAAATGGATGAAGAAAAATCGTTGGCGGTTTTTGAGAACTTTAAGATCAGAAGGGTATATGACGAGAAATCCGAGACGTGGTTTTTCTCTGTTGTGGATATCATTGGCGCACTCCTTCAGCAGCCGGATCATCAGACAGCTCGTAAATACTGGAATAAGCTCAAGGAACGACTCAGAAAGGAAGGCAGTGAGTCGGTGACAAATTGTCACCGACTGAAACTTGAGGCCGCTGACGGGAAGAAATATCTGACCGACGTCGCAAGCCCGGAGACAATGTTAAGGTTGATTCAATCTGTTCCCAGTCCTAAAGCTGAACCTATAAAACTCTGGCTGGCAAAAGTGGGCTATGAGCGCATTCAGGACATGGGCGACCCTGCCCGCTCACTTGACCGTGCCAGGGAATACTGGAAACAGCACGGCCGCAGCGAAAAGTGGATCCAGCAACGGATGATGGGCCAGGAGACCCGGAACAAGCTGACCGATTACTGGAAAGAGCACGAGGTCAAGGGCGAGACAGAATATGCCATTCTGACCAATATCATCCATCAGGAGTGGAGCGGGGTATCCGTCAAGAAACACAAGGAAATCAAAGGCCTCAAGACCCAGAATCTGCGGGACCACATGAGCGAGGCAGAGCTGATCTTTACCGCGCTTGCCGAGCTATCTACCCGGCAGATTGCCCAAAGCGTGGATGCCACCGGCATGGATGAAAATGCTGAAGCCGGAAAAAAGGGCGGAAGGATCGCGAAAAGGGCTCGTGTAGACCTGGAACAAAAAACCGGCAGGCCGGTGGTCACGGGGGCGAATTTTCTGCCGCCGGGAAAAGCCAAGAAGAAACTGAAGGATGGGGAATGGGGGACGTAGCCGCCTGCTGATTTTATTGATTCGAGCAGGTCGGATAAAGGATTGAAAAGGTGTCTCGAGACTTACGGAGCGGCTGTTGGTTTTTTGTATGGTCTCAGACAGTTGAGTCGTTCGCAGGGTGATAGGATCGGGCCTTGGGGATGGGGATGAACACGTTGAATTACAGGGGGACGGCGGGTCCAATGGCTAAGAAAAACCAATTGATCCGCAACAGCACGGCTGAGTTCCTGATCTTTACGGGCCAGGCCGGAGAGCAGAGCATCGAAGCCCGGTACGAGGATGAAACCATCTGGCTGTCCCAGAAACTGATGGCCGCGCTTTTTGATGTTGACATGCGAACCATCAATGAACATCTGAAGAACATATATGCACAGCAGGAACTAAGCCTGGAGTCAACTATCCGGAAATCCCGGATAGTTCAAAAAGAGGGAAAGCGGGATGTCGCCCGCGAGGTATTTTTCTATAACCTGGATGCAATTATTTCCGTGGGTTACCGGGTCAATTCCATTCGGGCTACGCAATTCAGGCAATGGGCTACACAGGTACTGCGTGAGTTTGCCATCAAGGGGTAGGGGTGGAAAGGGGGAAAGGGGTCAACTCTGCTTTTGACTCACCTTGCGGGATGCGGGACGTTCTCCCGGAGTTTCGTTATTGACGGTTTCTGGAGTAACAGCAGGTTATCATGCGGTTAGACCGTACCCACGGCACGCACGGCTTCACCGAATGCCTGGCAGCGTACCATGAAAAACCCTGCGGCCCTCACAGCGCCCATCTTACTGCACCGAGCCCACCTTTGTGGCCTGGCATGTCCGGGAGGTGTTTCAGGGGGAGGCGCAGTATGGGGGAGAGCTATTTCTTTGATTTATGGTAACAGACGTGTTACCTTCTGGCAAAATGATCGAAATCCGAGAATATATTGATCGGCAAGGGCGCAGCGCCTATGCGAACTGGTTTAATGGCTTAAATGCCCAGGCTGCTGCCAGACTTGTAACGGCATTAATACGCTTAGAAAAGGGGAATTTGTCCAACGTTAAAGGCGTTGGAGAAGGTGTTTTCGAATACCGAATTGATTTCGGACCCGGATATCGCATCTATTTTGGTAAGGAGGAAGATACCCTCATCGTCCTGCTTGGTGGCGGGACAAAGAAACGTCAACAAAAAGATATCGAAAACGCCCGGATGATGTGGAAAGAATACAAAGCGAGAAAGGGGCAGGAGGGATAGCCATGGCGCTGACAGTTGATTTTAAAGAAACCGTTAAGGAGCGGGTCGGGCGTGACCCGGCTTTCCGTGAAGAGCTGCTCAAAGAGGGGGTCGAATGTCTCCTGGTTGGCGAATTGGACACCGGCAAGGCCATACTGCGCGATTTCATTAACGCCACCATTGGATTTGATGCACTGGGATCGCTTACAGACAAATCACCCAAGAGTCTGATGCGCATGCTGGGTCCGAAGGGGAATCCTCAAGCCCGGAACCTTCTTGAAATTGTCGCACACCTGCAGAAGAGAGAAGGCATCCGTTTTGAAGTGCGTGCGGTTCGTTGATTATGCTCAGACAACGACTTTCCCGGTCAGAACGCTTAAGGGGCTGTACTCAGGGCCCTGCGGGACGTCCATAAGAAACTAAATAACTATTTGAAATGTTGGACGTTGTGTTGCAAGTCTGATTATGTTGGCGCGTAATGGGGGAGGCCGGTACTTTTGTTGCGTTTTGCCAGCGCCTTATTCTCCAGAATTGAATCAAAAAGGAAAGAGACGGGGGCAGGGCTGACTAACCGGAAATAAAGAAAATTCAAAAGTCTTATAGGTTTCGTGTGGTATAAACTGCCCAGACGGAGGGGGGTTATGAGACGGAGGAAAATGATTTGGATCGTCCCTGGCGTGTTCTTGTCGGCCATCGTTGCCTTGGTGTTCAAAACCCTTTATGATGCAGGGGAGTTCAAGACCATCACGCCCCGTGCCTCCGGGCCTTGCCAGACGGTCAGCGGGGTCCTCAGTTCCGAAGACATCACCATCCATCCGCAAACCGGCATGGCCTTTATCTCTTCGGATGACCGAAGGCCCTGGTTCCATGGGGGCAAAGGGGAGGAGGGGTCCATTTTGGGCTATGACCTTGCGGCTTCATCCCCTTCTCTGGCCAACCTGACGTCCGATTTTCAGAAGGAATTCCATCCCCACGGCATCGGGCTCTTTGTGGGCAAGGGAGGCGCGGCATCCCTGTTCGTGGTCAACCACACCCAGAAGGGGCACTTTGTGGAGATCTTTGACCTGAAACAGGGGAAGCTCGTGCACCGTCAATCCATCCGGGATCGTCTCATGATCAGCCCCAACGATGTGCTTCCGGTCGGAACGGAGGCCTTCTACGTGACCAATGATCATGGCTCGGCCTCTCGCTGGGGCCGGACCCTGGAGGATTATCTCCAGTTGGCCCGCTCGAATGTCCTCTATTGCGATGGCAAGACCTTCCGCAAGGTGGCGGGAGACCTGGCCTATGCCAATGGGATCAACCAGAGTGCCGATGGTAAGACGCTCTATGTCGCCGCGACCGTGGCCAAGAAGGTGTTCGTATACGATCGGGATGCGGCGACCGGGGACCTTTCCATCAGAGGCGAGATCCCCCTCGGCACGGGCGCGGACAACATCGAGGTGGATGGGGAAGGGAGCCTGTGGATCGGCGCCCACCCCAAACTTTTGACTTTTGTGAAATACGCCAAAGATCCCGATATGCTATCGCCTTCCCAGGTCCTCCGGGTGAACCCGAATGTGGGACCGCCGTACCAACTGACAGAGGTCTATCTAAATGACGGTCGGCCTCTTTCCGGGTCCAGCGTGGCGGCCGTTTTTGAAGACAAGCTCTTGATTGGATCCGTCTTTGACGATCGCTTTTTGGTTTGCAGACGTTAGCATAAAAGTTCAGCAAAGGAGTTGACCCGGTATGGATATTCAAGTGAGTGTCGGCAACGTGGTCCTGGATGCGGAATTGAATGACACCCTGACGGCCAGGAAGGTGGCAGCGGTCCTGCCCCTGGATCTTCTTTTCAACACCTGGGGGGATGAGATCTATTTTGAAATCCCGGTCGAGGCGGACCTGGATGAGAGTGCGCAGGAGGAGGTGGCCGTGGGCGATCTGGGATACTGGCCCACGGGACGCGCCTTCTGCATCTTTTTCGGCCCGACCCCCATGAGCAGGGATGGTAAGATTATCCCGGCAAGCGCTGTCAATATAATCGGCCGGGTTACGGGCGATGCGACCCGGCTAAAAGAGGTCATGGGTACAGGCAGTATCCTTGTCGAGGCGAAGGGGTAGGCTCGTCTTGAAACATACCGTATCGATCAAGAGGTTCTGACATTGCACGGGGAATTGAAGAAACGTGTGGAGCGCATCCGACTACGGAACGAGGGCCTGGCCAGGGGCGTTACCCTCTGTCTGGTCCGGACAGAAAGGCCTCAGATCGGCAATCTCAGCGGATCAAAGCGGCCTCGGACCGGCGTTTTTCAATAATCATCATGCGGCCTTTTCCGACCGCGGCCACCGAGCCATCCTCCAGTGAGGCGGTGGTATCGATATCGAGCAGTCCTCTCTCCGACCGTTTCAACGCGGCTTTCAGGATGAGCCGGGATTCAAGGGGCACGGGCTGACGGTACCGGACCTCCAGTCTGGCGGTTACCGCATCATAGCCCAAATGGAACGAGACCCAGCCCAGCAATTCGTCAAAGATGAGACTGATCACCCCGCCGTGAAGGTAGCTCGACCACCCGCAATATCTCTTGTCCGCGACAAATTGGGTCTGGACCCCCGCCGGTCCATCCCTGACGATACTGAGATGGAGTCCATGGGGATTTTCCGGGCCGCAGCAGAAACAGCGGCCGTCCTTTTCGAGGGGTTGGTTCATGGAAATCTCCTTCAGTCTTTCCATTCCGGCCCTGCTGAACCGGTACGGGGAAATGGGGTTTTCACTCGTATTAGCGCCGGGAGACGCCTGTGTCAAGCCCGGGCAGGCTGAGAACAGGATTCCAGAGACACCATGAGAACGGTTTTTCGTTGCGCTATAGGGAGGTTATGTGCAATATAGGGAGGGGTTGGATGCTTGGTTGCCGCGCCCGGCACCTCCCTTATGCGGGAGAATGGAAAGGAGAAGGACCATGGAAATGCAGGACCTGATGCCCGATTACGGGCTTGAACACGCGGGGCTCCACGATCTCGGGCAGGTGCACTGGAACCTGTCGACGCCGATGCTGTACGAATGGGCCGTCCGGAGATACGAGGGGGCCATTGCCCACCTGGGGCCGCTGGTGGTGAGCATGGGGCAGCACACCGGGCGGGCCGCCAAGGACAAGTACGTGGTGGATGAGCCCCAAACTTCAAAAGACGTCTGGTGGGGCAAAATCAACGTAAAATTTCCCGAGGAGAAATTCCATGCACTCCACAAGCGCATGGCCGCCTACCTTCGAGGGAAGACCGTTTTTGTGCAGGACTGTTATGCGGGGGCCGAGGAGCAGTTCCGACAATCCGTGCGCGTGGTCACGGAATATGCATGGCACAACCTTTTTGTCCGCAACATGTTTATCCAGATGCCCCGCGACCGGGAGATCATCCGGCAGTTTGTTCCCGATTTCACGGTCCTTCACTGCCCCAATTTCAATGCCGACCCGGATGATGACGGGACCCGGAGCGGGACCTTCGTGGCCCTCCATTTGAGCAAAAAACTGATCCTCATCGGCGGAACGGCCTATGGGGGGGAGATCAAGAAATCCATCTTTACGGCCCTCAATTTTCTCCTGCCGGGCCGGCAGGTCCTTTCCATGCACTGCTCGGCCAATGTGAGCAAGGAGAACCCCGATGATGTGGCCATCTTCTTCGGTTTGTCCGGCACCGGAAAGACCACCCTTTCCGCGGACCCCAACCGGCTGTTGATCGGGGATGACGAACACGGGTGGTCCGACAGGGGGGTCTTTAACTTTGAAGGGGGCTGTTATGCCAAGGTGATCCATCTCTCCAGGGAGGCGGAGCCGGAGATCTATGAGTGCACCCGGCAGTTCGGGACCATCCTGGAGAATGTGGCCCTGAATCCCACCATCCGGCGGATCGACCTGGACGACAGCAGTCTCACGGAAAACACCAGGGCCTCTTACCCCCTTTCACACCTGCAAAACATTGTGCCCGCCAGAATGGGGGGACACCCCAAAAACATTGTGATGCTGACGGCCGATGCCTTTGGGGTCCTCCCTCCCATCGCCAGGCTGACGCCCGAGCAGGCCATGTATCATTTCATCAGCGGTTACACGGCCAAGGTGGCCGGGACGGAAAAAGGGGTGACGGAGCCGATAGCCGCCTTCAGCGCCTGCTTCGGGGCCCCGTTCATGGTACGGCACCCCTCTGTCTATGCCCAGCTGTTGGCCGACAAGATCGCCGGGCACGGGGCCGCCTGCTGGCTGGTGAACACGGGCTGGACCGGCGGGCCTTACGGAACCGGGTCGCGGATGAAGATCCAGCACACCCGAGCCCTTCTCAATGCGGCCCTCAACGGCGCCCTCGAACGGGTGGAGATGCGAATCGATCCCTTGTTTTCCTTTAAGGTCCCGGTTAAGGCCCCGTCCGTTCCCTCGGAAATCCTGAATCCGAGAGACACCTGGTCCGATCCTTCGGCCTATGATGCCCAGGCGAAAAAACTGGCGAGGCTGTTTCAGGAAAACTTTGTTCAGTTCCAGGATCAGACGCCCAAAGCGGTGTTGGAGGCCGGTCCCAGGGTGAGTTGACCTCAACCCACAGGGTTGAGAATTCCAGTAGAACACGGCGTGCCGACCGATGGGGGTCGGGTGCGTTTTTTGAGGATGGTATGGCAAACAGAAAGACGGTCCGGGTGGTCCTCCTGCTCCTCCTGGCAGGGGCCGCGGCCGTAGCGTGGGTTTCGTTTGGGGAATGGGAAAAGGCCCCGCAGCGGGTGCTGACTCTCTATGGAAATGTGGACATCCGTCAGGTTAACCTGGCCTTTTACGATACCGGCCGCATCCTCCGTCTTTTGGTGGAGGAGGGGGATCGGGTCGAGGCAGGGCAGTTGGTGGCCGAGATGGACCCGGTCCGCTATTCAATCGATGTGAGGCAGTTGGAGGGGAAGTTAGAGGCCCAGATTCAGGAGGTGACCCGGCTCCACAACGGCACCCGGCCCCAGGAGATCGAACAGGCCAGGGCCGCGGTCCAGGCCAACGAGGCCACCCTCAAGGACGCGGAACTTACCTACCATCGCATCAAGGGCCTGGTGGCCACGGATTATGCGCCCCAGCAGGACCTGGACGATGCCACGGCCAAGATGGATACGGCCCGGGCCCGCCT
>ENA-OSEO01005803-OSEO01005803.1-sediment-metagenome-genome-assembly--contig:-NODE-5803-length-11544-cov-4.018313_pt1 | contig 11544 bp, 9 predicted proteins | sample MGYA00237883_ERZ534232 | MGnify/ENA metagenome assembly ERZ534232
AGAGGCCGTAAGGGAAAGAAGGGTGGCGTCGGCCGGCCAGGGACAGGCCGACGTAGGCCGCGGCCGAGCCGATCACGTCGGTGGCGGAATGAATGGCGTCGCCCAGAAGTGCGGCCGAGCCGGAGACCAGTCCCGCCGCGCCCTTGCCCAGGGCCAGGCCCAGGTTGACCCCGATGGACAGGGCCGCCCCGCGACGGGCCGAAACCAGATCCGCCCGCCCGGCGACCAGGTCGGGAGCGGGTTCGGCTTCGGGGAAGGACGTTTTTTCGACGCGCTCGTCCAGGCCGGACTCCCAGGCAGCCAGCATCATGGCCGGCTGACTTCGGCTCACTCTACCGAGTCGAGCCAAACCGGTCAAGTCATCCAAGGATCTGGAAAAAACAGCGCCCTCGTCAGGGGGGGGCACACTTTTGAGCACCCCGGGCGAGCCTCGGCCGCGGGCGGCGGACAAGACGGTTTCGTTCGGCTCGGCCGGCTTGACAGGACTTACTCACTTGTGGTTTACTCTTATTGACTATATAGAAAGAATTAGGGACTACGCCTGGGGGGGCGCGTGTCCGACTGGCGGACCGGCAATGGAGCCGTCCAGGCGTGGAGCGCCCCCGGACCAGGTTACTTGACGGGGGCGGCGGGCGCGGCCCCCGTTTTTGTCGGTTGAGGGAGTTCGGCGGACTGGACATAGCCAGGAGCGGCGGGACCTGAGAGAATGCCTCGACTCAAGCCTTGCCTAGCGCTGCTGATCCTTCTTCTGGCCCTGGGCCTCGGCTGGACCGGGCCAGGCGCCGCCTCGCCCAGGCCGGGCGGCTTCAGCGGCCTCGTCGAGGCCCCGCCCGCTCAATCGGCCGCCGGATTTTTCGACGGCCGCGACCTCGGGCTGGAGGGGCTCGGCCAGAGCGACAAGACCTCGGCCGGCTTTCCGGGCGGCCAGACCTCCACGCCCTCGGCCCGAGCAGCGAACGTCCCCCTCTCTTACGCCACCGACCCCCGCAACCTGGTCCGCTACCTGACCTTCGGCATCAGCGACGGACTGACCAAGGCCAAGACCCTGCACGACTGGATCGTGCTCAACATTTCCTATGACGTCCGGGCCTACTTCACCCGCAACCTGCCGCCCATGGACGCCAGCAGCGTCTTCTCCCGGCGCTCGGCGGTCTGCGCCGGCTACGCCAATCTCTACGCCGAGTTCTGCCGGCTGGCCGGTTTGCAATGCGAGGTCATCGTCGGCGTGGCCAAGGGCTACACCTTCGTCAGCCGCGGCGAGATGGAGTCGCACGCCTGGAACGCGGTGGGCATAAACAACCGCTGGCTGCTCGTGGACACGACCTGGGACGCCGGCTACGTCAACACCCAGGGCGCCTTTGTCCGCAGTTACGGGAGCAGCTATTTCTTCCTCGACCCCAGCGTCTTCATCCACACCCACTATCCCAACGACTCCCGCTGGCAGCTCCTGGCCCGGCCCGTATCCCGGTCCCGCTTCGACAACCTGGCCCTGCTCTACGGCAGCGCTTCCACCTACGGCCTGACCCTGCTGGGTCCGGTGACCTACCGCAACACGGTCAACCGCCAGTTCACCTCCCGCCTCCGGGTGACCGGCGCCACCTCGCTGCTGGCCAATGTCACCCGGACCAACGGCGCCCAGTGCAACCAGTACGGCCTGGCCCAGAGGGAGGGGACCGCCGGCCAGGCCATGGGCCGCTTCCCCGGAGCCGGCGATTACCTGTTCTACGTCTTCGCCCGGAGGGGCGGAGGGCAGTACTCCTGCGTCCTGATCTACCGCGTCCACGCCAACTCGGGCTCGGCGCCCTTCCCCACGACCTACTCTTCCTTCGGCACTTTCAACGGCTACATCTACTCGCCCCTCGAGGGTCAGCTGCCCGGCGGGTCGCGGGTTCACTTCAGGATTCGCCTGGACAATGTCCGGGAAGTGATGGTCATGGCCGGCTCCAGCCGGGCCACCCTGTCGCCCGTGGGCGGCAACGTCTACGATGGAAACGTCGTCATGCCCAGGGCCGGCGTCTGTTACGTCTACGCCCTGCCCAACGGGGCGTCCATGTACAGCGGGGTGGTCGGCTACACCATCCGCTAGTCCGGATCGGATTCTCCGCGAAAACGTTGAAGGGCTTACGGCTCGGAGGAGTCGGGCCGGGGCTCTACCTGGCCTGGCTGGCCGCGGCCTGATCCAGGAACCAGATCAGGCGGGCCGGGCCGACCAGGGCGGCCGGATAGCCGTGGTCGGCGGCCTGGCCGGCCAGGATCTGGCCGACCGCCTCGGCCTTCTCGGCCCCGGCGGCCAGGAAGGCCACGGCCCTGGCCCGGTTGATGACCGGCAGGGTCAGGCTGATCCGGTCCACGGCCGGCCGGGCCAGGGGGGCGTCGACGCCGACCACCCAGCGCCGGCGGCCCCACAGGGCCGGGTGGCCGGGGAAGAGCGAGAGGACGTGGCCGTCCGGACCGAGGCCCAGGAGGATCAGGTCGAACTCGGGCAGCCCCTCCCGGCCGAAGAAGCGGGCCAGGTCCCGCTCGTAGGCCTGGGCCGCGGCCTGGGGGCCCAGTTCGGCCGGCGGCCGGTGGACGTTGGCCGGCGGCAGCTCGAGCCTGTCCAGGAGCACCTCCCGGGCCAGGCGGAAGTTACTGTAGATATGCTCCGGCTCCACGCAGCGTTCGTCGCCCCAGAAGAGGTGGATCTTGGGCCAGGGCATCTCGGAGAGGAAGGGCTCGTCGGCCAGGATCTCGTAGAGCCGCCGGGGCGTGGCCCCGCCGGCCAGAACCAGGCTGAACTGGCCCCGCTCGCTGACGCCCTGGCGGGCCAGTTGCTGGACCAGCTCCGCCGCCGAACGGCTCAGGGCCTCCAGATCGGCCAGGACGCGGATCTCGGGCGCGGACATCAGCCGAACCTGCTCAGGGGCCGCCGCCAGGTCCGGTCCTCCCGGGCCAGCAGCCGCTCGGCTCCGGCCGGCCCCCAGGACCCGGCCGGGTAGGCCTCCAGGGGGCAGCAGTCCGGCTCCTCGGCCCAGCTCTCCAGGACCGGCGTGATCAGGGACCAGGCCGCCTCGACGCCGTCGCGCCGCCAGAAGAGGGTCTGGTCGCCGAGCATGCAGTCCAAGAGAAGGCGCTCGTAGGCCTCGGGCGGCTCCAGGCCGAAAACCTGGCGGTAGTTGAAGGACAGGGCCAGGCTGCTCATGCACGACTTGGGTCCGGGCTGCTTGGCCTGGATGAGCAGGCTTACCCCCTCCTCGGGCTGGACGTTGAGCACCAGGGCGTTGGCCGGGACCTGATCCGGGGAGAGCAGCCCGAACATGGAATGGGGCACGTGCTTGAAGATGATGGCTATCTCGCTCACCTTGGCCGCCAGGCGTTTGCCCGAGCGCAGGTAGAATGGTACCCCCTGCCAGCGCCAGTTGTCCACCATCAGTTTGGCGGCGACAAAAGTTTCCACCCTCGAGTCCGGGGCCACCTCGGGCTCCTGCCGGTAGCCGGGCAGGTCCGCCCCGTCCAGCCGGCCCGGCCCGTACTGGCCGCGGACGAGCCAGCGGCCCAGTTCGTCCGGGGGCCAGGGCCTGATGGAACGGAGCAGCTTGACCTTCTCGTCCCTGACCCGCTCGGACTCGAAGGAGGTCGGCGGCTCCATGGCCACCAGGGAGAGGAGCTGGAGCATGTGGTTCTGGAACATGTCCCGGAGCAGGCCGGCCCCCTCGTAGTAGGCGCCCCGGTGCTCCACGCCCAGGCCCTCGGCCACGGTGATCTGGACGTGGTCGATGTAGCGTCGGTTCCAGAGGGGCTCGAAGATGAGGTTGGCGAAGCGGAACATCAGGATCGACTGGACCGTCTCCTTGCCCAGGTAGTGGTCCATGCGGTAGATCTGGCCGGGCTTGAGCACCCGGGCCAGGCGGTCGTCCAGCTCCAGGGCCGAGGCCAGGTCGCGGCCGAAGGGCTTCTCGATGACCACCCGGCTCCAGGGCCAGCCGCCCGGTCCCTCCCCGGTCAGGCCGGCTTCGGCCAGGCGGTCGACCACCACGGCGTGGAGCCGGGGCGGCAGGGCCAGGTAGAAGAGGCGGTTGCCGCCCGAGTCGAAGTCCTGGTCGCACTCGCTGCAGCCGGAGCTGAGCAGCTCGTATGCCTCGGGGTCGTCGTAGTCGCCGGCCACGTAGCGGCAGAGCTCCAGAAAGCCCCTGACCTCCTCGGGATCGGCGTCCGGGTGGCTGTGGTCCAGGGCCCGGCCGACCCGCTTCTGGAAGCCGCCCGGGCCCATGTCCGAGCGGGCGAAGCCGAGCATGTAGAAGCGGTCCGGGAGCAGCCGGCGCAAGTAGAGGCCGAACAGGGCGGGGATGAGCTTGCGCTGGGCCAGGTCGCCCGAGGCGCCGAAGATGATCAGGCCGCAGGTGTCGGGCCTGGTCTCGATGCAGAAGTCTTCCCTGACCGAGACAAAGGCGTCCAGCTTGGGCATTCGGGATCCCCCTGCCCGGTCCCGGGTCAGGCCGGCCGGTCCGGCTTGACCGGGTGGCCGCCGAACTCCCTTCTCAGGGCGGCCAGGACCTTGTTGGAGAAGGTCTCGGTCCGGCGCGACTCGAAGCGCTTGAAGAGCGACTGGGCGATGACCTCGGCGCCCACGCCCAGCTCCACCGCCTCCTGGACGGTCCAGCGGCCCTCGCCCGAGTCCTCGACAACGCCCCGGATCGAGGCCAGGTCCGGGTCCCGGGCCAGGGCCGAGGCCAGCAGGTCCAGGAGCCAGGAGCGGACCACGCTGCCCCGGCCCCACAGCCGGGCCACGGCGGCCAGGTCCAGGCCGAAGGGCGAGGCCCGGAGCAGCTCGAAGCCCTCGCCGTAGGCCTCCATGAGGGCGTATTCGACGCCGTTGTGGACCATCTTGACGAAGTGGCCCGCCCCGGCCGGCCCGCAGAGGAGGTAGCCCCCCGGCGGGGCCAGGGTTTTGAGGGCCGGCTCCAGAAGTTCGAAGTCGGCCGCCTCGCCGCCGACCATGGTGCAGTAGCCCTCCTTGAGGCCCCAGATTCCGCCCGAGACGCCGGCGTCCAGGAAGCGCAGCCCCCTGGCCCTGAGCCTCTCGGCCCGGGCCTGGGCCTCGCGGTAACGGCCGTTGGCCCCGTCCACGATCAGGTCGCCCGGCTCGAACAGCTCGGCCAGCCGGTCCAGATGCTGGTCGGTGACCAGGCCGGCCGGCAGCATCAGCCAGGCCACCCGGGGCGGGCTGAGCCGGGCGGCCAGATCTTCCAGGGAGGCGGCCCCGACGGCCCCTTCTTGGACCATCTGGTCGACCTTGTCCCGGCCGCGGTTGTGGACCACGACCTCGTGGCCGCCCTGGAGCAGCCGCCGGGCCATGTTCAGGCCCATCCGTCCCAGGCCGATGATGGCCAGTCGCATCCTTATCCCTCCGCAGGCCTCAGGCCGGGGCCTTGAGGCGGCTCAGACCGTTCTGGCCGGCGACGATGACCTCGTCGGCCAGGCCCAGGAAGAGGCCGTGTTCGACCAGGCCGGCCCTCTCCTGGAGCCGGGCGGCCAGGCCGGCCGGGTCGGTCAGGGGCCCGAAGTGGGCGTCGAGAATGTAGTTGCCGCCGTCGGTGACGAAAGGCCGGCTCTGGTCTACCCGCCTGAGTTCGACCCTGGCCCCCAGGGACTCCAGAAAGGCGGCCTGGCCGGGCCAGCCGAAGGGGACCACCTCCACGGGCAGGGGCCACCTGGTCCCCAGCCGGGGCGAGAGCTTGGACTCGTCGACGACGATGATCTCCCGGCGGCTGGCCTGGGCCACGATCTTCTCCCTGAGGAGGGCCCCGCCGCCGCCCTTGATCAGGTTGAGCTGGGGATCAACCTCGTCGGCGCCGTCGATGGTCAGGTCCAGGCCGGGCCGCTCCTCCAGGCTGGTCAGGCTGATCCCGGCCGCCCGGGCCTGGTCGGCGACCTGCTCGGAGCAGGGCACGCCCAGGATGTCTTTGAGCCGGCCCTGGCCGATGAGCTGGCCCAGGCGCTGGATGGCCAGGAGGGCGGTCGAGCCGGCCCCCAGGCCCAGGACCATGCCCGACTCGACCGCCTCCACGGCCTGCCAGGCGGCCAGCCGCTTGAACTCGGCCCGGTCCGGGCTCATGGGAGCGCCTCCTTGAGCCGCCGCAAGCCCCGGCCCACCTCGGCCCCCAGGTGGAGGCGTATTACCCGGCGGCCGGCCTGGGCCAGGGCCTGGCCGTCGCCCAGGGCCTGGGCCGTCTCCAGGACCCCGAAGCTGACCGAGGAGGCGGTTGAGCCGATCTCGTCGGGGATGGGGGCGTCGCGGGGCTGGTCGGCGGTGAGCTGGATGAAGAGGCCCCGGCCGGCGTCGCCCTTGTGGAGCTGGCCGGTGGAGTGGAGGAAGCGCGGCCCGAAGCCCAGGGTCGTGGCCAGCTTGAGGCGGTCGCGCAGCCTGAGCCTGACGGCCTGGAGGGCCGCCTCGGTCTCTGGCCGGGGCGGCAGGTAGGCCTGGAGGGCCAGGTAGGCGCCGGGCTCGGCCTGGGCCAGGAAGGCCTGGAGGGCCTCCCGGAGCGAGGCCCCGGCCGCCTGGCCGAAGAGGCTCAGGCCGGCCTCGACCAGGACCGGCTTCTGCTCGGGGAGTTGGCCCTTCCGGGCGTACTCGGCCAGGCTCTGCCGGGCCAGGACCTTGGCCGCCTCCACGTCGGGCTGGTCAAAGGGGTTGATGGCCAGCAGGCGGCCGGCCACGGCCGTGGCCAGCTCCCAGAGGAAGAACTGGCCGCCCAGGTCGTAGGCGTCCTTGAGCTCCAGGCGGACGACCGGCTGGCCGGCCTCTTCCAGCCCGGCCAGGGCCCGGTCCCCGGCCTCCTGGCCGGCCAGCTTGAGCTGGACGAAGAGGCGGTCAGGGCCGTAGGCCTTGGCCGGCCCCAGGGGCTCGCCGACCACGGGCAGGATCCCTTTGGATTCCTTGCCCGTGCTCTCGGCGATGAGCTGCTCCAGCCAGTCGCCAAAGGGGGCCAGCCTGTCCGAGGCGACCAGGGTCAGCTTGTCCCGGCCGCTCAGGGCGGCCTGGCCCATGATAGCCCCCAGGTAGAGGCCGGGGTTGTCGGCCCCGGCCCGCTCGGGCCCGCAGGCAGAGGCCGCGGCCTCGGCCCGGTCCATCAGCCGCTCGACCGTCAGGCCCATCATGGCCGCCGGGGCCAGGCCGAAGTAGGACAGGACCGAGTAGCGGCCGCCGATGTTGGGGTCGTTGAGCAGGGCGGCCCGGAAGCCGTGCTCCTCGGCTTGGCCGGCCAGGAGGCTGCCCGGGTCGGTGACGGCCAGGAAGTGGGCCCCGGCCGCCCTGGCCCCCAGGGCCTCGGCGGTCCGGTTGTAGAAGAACTTGAAGAAGCTGAGCGGCTCGACCGTGGTCCCGGACTTGGAGGCGACGATGAAGAGGGTCCGGCCCAGGTCCAGTCTCTCGGCCAGGTCGAGCACGGCGCCCGGGTCGGTGGAGTCCAGGACGGCCAGATCCAGCCAGCCGGGCGCGGATCCGAAGATGCGGCTGAGCACCTCCGGGGCCAGGCTGGAACCGCCCATGCCCAGGAGCACGGCCCGATCGTAGCCCTCGGAGCGGACCTGCTCGGCCAGCTCCCTCAGGCCGGCCAGCCTGGGCCGCATGTCCCGGGCCGAGGTCAGCCAGCCCAGGCGGTTGCTGATCTCCTTGGGCTCGGGCTTCCAGAGGGTGTGGTCGCCAGACCAGATCCGCTCGGCCGCCCGGTCCTTTTCCAAGATGGCCAGCGTGGCCTCGACCCGGCCCTTAAGGACGCCCAGGTTGGCCGAAATCTTAAACCCCGTCTCGCTCATCTCTTTTCCCCCCCAGCAGGGCCAGCCCCCTGGCCACGACGTTGGCCAGGCTGAAACCCAGCTTGTCCATGACCGTCCGGCCCGGCGCCGAGGCGCCGAAGCGGTCCAGGCCGACGACGTCGCCGCCGTCGCCGACAAAGCGCCACCAGCCCAGGCTGGCCCCGGCCTCGATGGCCAGCCTGGGCCTGACCTCCGGCGGCAGGACCCGATCGCGGTACTCCCGGGGCTGCTCCTGGAAGAGCTCCCAGCTGGGCATCGAGACCACCCGGACCCTGACCCCTTGCCGCTGGATTTCCTCCCGGGCGGCCAGGGCCAGGTGGACCTCGGAGCCGGTGGCGATGAGGATCAGCTCGGGCTCGCCCTGGGAGTCGGCCAGGACGTAAGCCCCCCTGGCCACGCCCTGGCGGACCGGGTACTCGTCCGGGTCCAGGACCGGCAGGTTCTGGCGGCTCAGGATCAGGGCCGCGGGCCGGCGGCGCTCCAGGGCGGCGACCCAGGCGGCGGCGGTCTCGTTGGCCTCGGCCGGCCGGAGCACGGTCAGGTTGGGCACGGCCCTGAGCGACATGAGCTGCTCGACCGGCTGGTGGGTCGGCCCATCCTCGCCCAGGCCGATGGAGTCGTGAGTGAAGACGAACACGGCCGGCGCGTTCATCAGGGCGGCCAGGCGCAGGCTCGGCCTCAGGTAGTCGGAGAAGGCCAGGAAGGTGGCCCCGTAGGGGATGATCCCGCCGTGGAGGGCCAACCCGACGACCGCCGCGGCCATGGCGTGCTCGCGGACGCCGAAGTGGATGTTGCGGGGGCAGGCCTGGCCGAAGCCGAAGTCGCCGTAGCCGTGGAGCAGGGTCTTGGTCGAGGGGGCCAGGTCGGCCGAGCCGCCCAGCAAGTTGGGCAGGCCGGCGCTGAGGTACTGCATCACCTTGCCCGAGGCGGCCCGGGTGGCCAGGGGGCCGTCCTGGGGCCTGAAGACCGGCAGCCCCTCGGCCCAGCCTTCCGGCAGCTCCCCGGCCGCCTCCCGCTCGAAGCGTCGGGCCAGCTCCGGGAAGCGGAGGCGGTAGTCGGCCAATCTGGCCCGCCAGCTCTCCTCCCGCTCCCGGCCGCGCTCCAGGGCCCGGCGCATGTGCCCCAGGACCTCCTCCGGGACGAAGAAGGGCTCCTCGGGCCAGCAGAAGAAGCGCCTGGTCGCCGCCGCGGCCTCGGCGCCTAAGGGCTCGCCGTGGGCCGAGGCGTCGTCCTGCCTGGGCGAGCCGAAGCCGATGTGGGTCCGGACGATGATCAGCGACGGCCGGGCCACGTCGGCCCTGGCCTGGGAGATGGCCGCCTCGATAACCGCCAGGTCGTTGCCGTCGGCGACCCTGAGGACCTGCCAGCCGTAGGCCTGGAAGCGGCGGCTGACGTCCTCGGTGAAGGCCAGGTCAGTGCCGCCCTCGATGGAGATGTGGTTGTCGTCGTAAAGGTAGATCAGCTTGCCCAGGCCCAGCCGGCCGGCCAGGGAGGCCGCCTCCGAGGCCACCCCCTCCATCAGGTCGCCGTCGGAGACCAGGGCGTAGGTGTAGTGGTCGATCAGCTCGCTCCCGGGCGAGTTGAAGCAGCCGGCCTGGAAGCTCTCGGCCAGGGCCAGCCCTAAGCCCAGCCCGAAGCCCTGGCCTAAGGGGCCGGTGGTCGCCTCCACGCCCGGGGTCAGACCGCGCTCCGGGTGGCCGGGCGTGAGGGAGCCCCACTGGCGGAAGCGCTTCAGCTCCTCCAGGGGCAGGTCGTAGCCGGTCAGGTGGAGCAGGGCATAGAGCAGGGCGCAGCCGTGGCCGGCCGAGAGGACGAAGCGGTCCCGGTCGGGCCAGGCCGGGTTGGCCGGGTTGTGGTTAAGGAACCGGTCGAAGAGGACGTAGGCCATGGGCGCCGCGCCCAGGGGCAGGCCGGGGTGGCCCGATTGGGCCGCCTCGACCATGTCCACGGCCAGGAGGCGGACGGCGTTGACCGAGAGCTGATCCAGGGCCCGGCGGTCCATCTCTTTGGCCCGGGCCTCAGTCCTCGGCCCGGTCGAGCCGGCCCTTGATCTCCTCCACGTTCTCCACCTTCTGCTCCAGGAAGGTCTTGACCTTGGCCAGGCAGGCCTGGGCCTCCTCCGGGCCGGCCCCCTCGCGGCAGACCTGGATCAGATACCTGAGATCCTGACCGAGCAGGTCGAGCTGGTCGGAAACGGCGCCCAGGACTTCCTTCTTGGCCATGGAGCCCCCCTCTCCTTTAGTCTAAGCCGGTTTCATCAGTTTAGCCGCAAACCGGGAAAATTCAAAGCCGGCCAGCCGGGCGGCCCGGCCGGGAATTGAATCCGGCCGGGGGGTTGTAGTAGGCTGGGGCTCTCCTTCAACAACCGGGCCGGGAGGAAGCCTTGAAGCCGCTTTCCGCAATCACTGAGCTGTTCACCGAGTCGGTCATCCGGGAGATGACCCGGGTCTGCGACGAGGTCAAGGGCTACAACCTGGCCCAGGGCTTCCCCGATTTCGAGGCCCCGGCCGAGGTCAAGCGGGCCGCCCTGGCGGCCATCGAGCGGGACTTGAACCAGTACCCGGTCACCTTCGGCCAGCCGGCCCTGCGCCAGGCCATCGCCGAGCGGGTCAAGGCCTACAACGCCATCGAGGCCGATCCGGCCACCGGCGTCACCGTCACCTGCGGGGCCACCGAGGCCATGATCGCCAGCCTCAAGGCCCTCCTCAATCCCGGCGACGAGATCATCGTCTTCGAGCCCTTCTACGAGAACTACGGCCCGGACGCCATTCTCTCCGGGGCCCGGCCGCGCTACGTCACCCTCCGCCCGCCCGAGTGGAGCTTCGACCCGGGGGAACTGGCCGCCGCCTTCAACGACAATACAAAGGCCGTGGTCCTGAACACGCCCCACAACCCCACGGGCAAGGTTTTCAACCGCGAAGAGCTGAGCCTCATCGCCGGCCTCTGCCAGAAGTGGGACGCCTACACCGTCTCGGACGAGGTCTACGAGCACATCCTCTACGACGGGGCCGAGCACGTCTCCATCGCCTCCCTGCCGGGCATGGCCGAGCGGGCCGTGACCATCAACTCCATGTCCAAGACCTACTCGGTCACCGGCTGGCGGGTCGGCTGGGCCTTGGCCTGCCCGGCCATCACCGCCCGCATCCGCAAGGTCCACGACTTCCTGACCGTGGGCGCGCCCACGCCCTTCCAGGAGGCCGGCGTCGTCGCCCTGGGCCTGCCCGAGGCCTACTACCAGGAGCTGGGCCGGCGCTACGCCCGCTGCCGGGAGATGTTCTACGCCCTCCTGGAGCGGACCGGCTTCAGGCCCTACAAGCCCAGGGGGGCCTATTACATCATGACCGAGGTGGCCCAGCTCATGGACCGGCTGGGCGTGGCCGACGACGACGCCTTTGCCCGGAACCTGGTCAGGCGGACCGGCGTGGCCGTGGTGCCGGGGACCTCCTTCTACGCCACGCCCGGTCTGGGCCGGGGGCAGGTCCGCTTCTGCTTCGCCAAGAGCCGGGCCACCCTGGACGCCGTGGCCGAGAGGCTGATCCGCTTGGCCAGCTGAGCGGCCGGAGGAGAAACCGGCAAGAGAGATGGCAGTATGCCGGGAAACAAGGCAGGAGGTCAATTTGTTTGACGGTACTTTGGTTGAGCCAGTATCCTAATAGAGTGACGTATATATACGCCCCCCGACAGGGCATTGTAGTCGTCCTCCATGTTCCTTTCGAGCGATGCAGCCTGGCGCAGGAGCCCCGATAGGTG
>ENA-OSEO01005805-OSEO01005805.1-sediment-metagenome-genome-assembly--contig:-NODE-5805-length-11543-cov-4.253532_pt1 | contig 11543 bp, 3 predicted proteins | sample MGYA00237883_ERZ534232 | MGnify/ENA metagenome assembly ERZ534232
GGGCGTGATGTTGTGAGCGACGATCAGCCCGCCCGGGCGAACCTTCGGCAGCAGCTTCGTCAGATAGTCCGTGTAACCCTCCTTGTCGGCATCGATGAAGACCATATCGACGGGGCCCACGACCTGTGCAACCTTCTCGTGCGCGTCCCCTTCGACGAGCGTGACGATGTCGTCGACGCCGGCCTTCTTGAAGTTCTCGCGGGCCATCGCGGCACGCTGGGCATCGATCTCGAAGGTGGTCAGTTTGCCGCCGGTAGCCTTGAGGGCCAGACATTGCCAGATCCCGGAATAGCCGTTGGACGTGCCGATCTCGACGACCTGCTTGGCGCCGATGGACTCGGCCAGGAGTCGCAGGAGCCGGCCGTCCTCGATGGGCACGTTCATGTTGCCCCCGCGCTCATTGCGGTTCATCTCGTCGAGCACGTCAAGAATAGCCTTTTCCTTGGCGTTCCTGGCCACCGGCGGCGTGGTTTGCATGAACTGCCCCCCGCCGGGCCCCATCCCTCGTCCCCGTCTACCGCCGGGAGGCGGACCGGGCTGCGCCAGGAGCAGACCTGCCGCCACCAGCAGGGTGGCCCCCGCCAGACCGATCATCGTTCTCCTTGACATCGTCGTTTCCTTTCGAAGTTCGCTGCCGCATTCCGTCGTGTGGTTTGAGATACCCCGCCGTTCCGCCGGGGCTTTTCCCCTAATTAGTGCTTTCATCTGCGGCCCGGTTACAAAATATTCCGCAGCCTGTGCCGCCTCTCGCCCGGTGACCGAACGGCGCCGAGATCCGAACCTGGCTGGGGTTGTCATGCCCGCAGATCGCGGTAGAATCACAGAAATCGCGGTCGTCCCATGGAATGGTCTATGAAGACAAAACACGAACAGTTGTTGGAAATTTACCAGGTACTCTGGGCCTTTTTCGGACCTCAGCACTGGTGGCCGGGCGAAACGCCCATCGAGATCGCCCTCGGGGCCATCCTGACGCAGAACACCAGTTGGAGCAATGTCGAAAGAGCGATCGCCAATCTCAAGGCCGCCGGGCGGCTCGACGCAGGCAAGCTGCATGAACTCGACGTGGAGGTGTTGGAGACCTTGATCCGCCCTGCCGGCTACTTCCGCGTGAAGGCCAAGCGGCTGCGGAACTTCACCACGTGGCTGTGCGACCGCTACGGCGGCGACCCGCAGAACCTCGAACCCATCGCCACCGCCCGGCTGCGGGAGGAACTGCTGAGTATCTCGGGCATCGGCCCGGAGACGGCGGATTCGATCCTGCTCTACGCCCTGAACCGCCCGATCTTCGTCGTGGACACCTACACCGCCCGGGTGATGGTCCGTCACGGTTTGATCGCCCCGGAGGGGTTGGACTACGGTCAATTGCAGGACCTGTTCATGGCCAACCTGGAGCCCGACGTAGCTTTGTTCAACGAGTTCCATGCCCTACTGGTGATGGTTGGCAAAGACTACTGCAAGCCCCGACCCAAATGCCCGGGCTGCCCTCTCGAAAAGCTCCCTCACAAGGTCGATGTCGAAGGCTGGAGTGACGCATAGTCACGCAAAGTCGCTGGCTCTGACTTCACTATTTCTTCGGGAGGATCTTCCTGTGGACCACTTCCCTTGGGCGGTGCTCACCAGTCCTTCGCAGCTTCTTCGGCGTCAGCCAATTCCCCATCCCTCCGGTGATAGCCGCATTGGACAATGAGTTTACGTGCCTCCTGAAGGTCGGCATCGGGACTCTTCCACGGATACGGCGTCACAGCGTGGAACAACCGGGCGCGATGCAGATGAATGTCGGCCATGTGCAGTTTCATGGGGCCTCTCTTGGCGATCTCCCAGGATTCGTCCAAATCCGCCCGCGCCAAATCCGCATGGTCTTGCGCGGAGCGCAGCCACGCGCGAGCCAGCAGCGTGGAGGGCGCCCACTGAAACATGCCGGCTTCGCAGAGGCCGGAAACGGCAGCGTCGAGATCGTCGACCGTAGAAGATGGAATGCGGGATACAGAACTCTCGATCACCGCGCGGTAGAGAACTGCGCGGCCCATGCTGAGGCGATGAAGGGAAGTGTGGAGGACGTTCTTTGAGCCCGAGCAGACAGTCTCCAGGGCATGCTTGGCACGATGCTCGACCAAAAGGCTGGAGGCCTCGAAAGGCAAGACGTCATGAGTCCACTGCCAGTCCGCTCCCCAGGGCGGGATGGACTGAAGACAACCCATTCCTGCGGAGACCCGCCCCGCCGCACGCTCCACATCGGCCAGCATGAAGTCTTGAAGGAAAAAGCCACCCAGTCCATACAAAGTCGAATGCTCCGGCTCGTTCTCTCGAAGCATGTTCTCTGCCGCTCGGAACCATTCGCGTGACTGCGCCGGCATCCCGTGATAGTGGTACGCACGAGCGAGATCCGTGCGTGCGGTAAGCCGATTCCAATGATCGTCCCTGCGGTCAGCATACATGACGGCCTTCTCTGCCTCGCATACCGCAGTCGCCACATCGCCAAGAGTCAGCTCCAATTCGCTGAGGTTACATTCGCCGACGACCGCTGCCGCCCAGTTCGCGACTGCTTCATTCACGCCAAGCGCCGCCATCATCGGCTCTCGTGCCTCGGCCAAGCGGCCGAGCACACTCAGCCGGTAGGCGGCCAGGCTTAACACCCACGCCTTGTTCTCCTCCGACAACGCGTCTGCGGGCTGACTCCACCGCCTCGTGAAGAAACAGCCGACGGCTTCGAGGTCAGCGCCGACCGCACCGAGCACATTTGTGCTGTAGAACATATAGTGGCCGAAGGTGCCACGGCAAACGCGATTTCGATATACATCCGCTCGGGCTTCCTCATAGCGCCCGGCCCTGCAACCATGGACAATGGCTTGATACAATGGTCGGATTCCGTCAAGGCCCTCCGGCCAATAGGGTACGCTGTCACAAAGGTGCTCGAACAAACGTGAGTGCGCCGCCTCCGAGACGGAGGCTGGATCATCCTGAAGTCGTACCCCAAAGAACTCTCGAACCAGCGGGTGAGCATCGACAGAGTTCCCAATGAAGGATGGCCGATGGCAAACTTCGAAAGGCTTCGGGGCGACGAGCTCGATGGAGAAACCTTGCAGACCAGCCGCCCAGACTTGCCTCGCCTCGTCCTCGCTGTAGCCCAGGATACAACGGCGTTCCAGGCGTCCTTCTGTAACGAGGTTGAGCCTGACCAGACGGGTCACCGCTTCATTCCAGTCGTCCTCGGTCAGCGAAGCCAGCGCGTCTGTCAGGCCGGGAATGGGCGGGTCGCAAAGCGCGGCAAGGCAGTCCGGCGGAGCGGGACGGTCGAACAGGCCGAGTATTCGCAGGATGGTCAGTTCTGCATGCCAGCCGTTCTCCTCAAACCAAGGTACGTAGGCTGCAATGACACGGAAGGCGTGGCCGCCCTGCTCCTTCTCGTTCGCCTTCCGGAAATCCACGCGATCCACCCGGCGGATGTCACCGTTATGGGCGAGACTCAGGTAGCCACCCAGCAGCGTGAGCGTGAGAGCATGACCTTCGACCCGAGCACTGAGATCTCGTTTCTCCTGATCGGTGCCGTTCACGCCGAGCTTCGTCAACAGGTCGGCACCCGCTTTGTCACTGAGGCTTGAGAGTCTCCATTCGGGCGCCGTGGTCTGGCGCCAAGTGGCCAGTTCAGGCAGATGCTCACGGGTGGTGACAAGACATAGCCCGTCGTTGTGTGCGGCCAGCCCTCGCAGAAGAGCACGCAAACCATCGTCACGCAACTCGCCTGTCCCTGGGTCCTGTAGCAGTTCCAGGCCGTCGAGAATCAGGAGGACGCAGTGTTCCCCGATGAGTTGAGCCAGGCGTTTGCCCTTCTGCCACGCGCCGGCGTTGCTCCCCGCCAGGGCAGGATCTCCAAAGAACTCAAGGGCATCCTTAATGAACTCGTCTGCAGAGGCCACCCGTGACGTTCCGGAGACATCGCGCGCGCAGCATGTGCCTTGGTTGTAGAAGGACCAGTCAAAATAGCGATTGATGCCAGAGTGATCGTCTTGCGCAAGCTTCTCCGCGGCCCAGTGAGCCACCAAGGAGGTCTTGCCGGCACCGCCCCACGCAACGATGGTCACCACGTTCTTCTTGCCAGCACCGCGCCATGCGGCGTCGAGAGCCCTCAGTTCCCTCTCGCGACCGAAGAGCAAATCAGTGCCCTTATTCTTGCCACCGAAGAGACGGGAGACCGCGATCCGCTGGCCTCCGTGAGGAACCTCCCTGACCCAGGTCCGCAAGAGATCGACGAGATCGGCACGGCTGATGGCCGCTCCTTTCGTCGAATACTCGGTAAGTCGGGCCGTCAGGGCGTCTGCAAACATCTCACGGTCCTCGGACGTGCCCGGCGTCAACCCTTCCATGCGCAAGAAGCCATCCAATCGATGGGCTGCCAATTCGCGAAACACGCACGGGGCCAGATTCCTTATTTCCACCATCACTTTGTCCACATGATCCAGCTTAGCCACGGCCGAACTGGGCCGTCCTACGAGACAGAGACAGTATTCATCCGCAAGGCCGGAGGCTTCCATCTCTCTCGCCCAACGTCGCACATCAGTTTCGGCGAACTCATTAACCGAGGATTTCACCTGGACGGCGCGGGAGCCCTGCGCGTACTCCCAGAGAAGGTCGAATCGCTCGGAAGCCAGGTGGGGCTCAAGGGTCAGTTTGATGAACTCCTTCCCAGACGTTAGGCTGTCCAGTAGGGCAACAAGTGTCTGAACCAGATAGCCCCGCATGCCCGCCTGTCCTCCGGAGAGTTGCTTGGCCCTCTTGGTCTCATCCTTCCGAGCCATAGAGACTCACGTCCTCCACACTCCACGACCCAGAAGGTCATACGACTCCAGGCTCGTTTCCGTGATTACTGAACACGATTGCGCCGAGTACAAACTGGTCCCGGGTCTCGTTCACATGGCCACCATGATACGAAGGATTCGGCTAGAGAGCAAGAGCCACATCAAGATGGCTCGCCGTGGCAACGGGCGGGATGTCGCTTGTGCGCTCATGGGCTGATGACGCGTGGACAGATCCTCTTGAGGCGTCTAACCAACCGCAAATGGCAGCCCCTGGTACCCGCAGTCAAAGATTCTCGTTGAGCATCTTCTTCGTGCGGAGGATGTGGTGGTAGTGCTGGGCGAAACGGTGCGCCTCGTCGCGGACGTACTGGAGGAGCTTGCGGACCGGGGAGTTGGCCGGCAGCTTCAGGGGCTGCGTGCTGCCCTGGAGGTAGATGTCCTCCTCGCGTTTGGCGATTGAGGCCATCTTCGAGTGCGGCATCTCCGCGTCCGATTCGCCCGAGGCGACCGCGTCGGCGATCATACCCTCGAGGGCCGCCTCGGCGGCGTGCAGGTGGCCCAGGCCGCCGTCGATGAGAATCAGGTCCGGCCAGAGTTCCTCGCCTCGCAGGGCGTACTTGTACCGGCGCCGGACGACTTCCGCGATCATCGCGTAGTCGTCGATCCGCTTGACGGTCTTGATGCGGAAGCGGCGATAGCCGTTCTTGAAAGGCCGGCCGTCGATGAACTTGACCAGCGAGCCGACCGCCTCGGCACCGCTGATGTTGGCGATGTCGATGCCCTCGATGATGCGGACCTGATTGGGTGTATCGAGGATCTCTCGCAGTTTGATGAGTCCCTCGGTCGGATCGGCGGCGAAGACCTCCGGCTGGACGTGCTCGTCGGGCGTGCCCCGCTGATCCAGACTTTCGATCAGGCGGATGCGGTCGCGGAGCATGGCGGCTTGCTCATATTCGAGGCTCTGCGATGCTTCGGTCATCTGCTCGTACATCTCGCGGAGCACGGTCGAGCGCTTCGACCGCAGGAAGCGGACGAGGTCCTTGACGCTCCTGCGGTATTCGGCCTTGTCGATTCGCGCCCCGCACGGAGCAGTGCACTGGTGGATGCTGTGGAGCAGGCACGGGCGGAAGAACCGTCGTTTCGTATCGTCGACGTCGATCTCCAGGTTGCACGTGCGGAACCGGAAGATCTTCTGCAGTTCGACGAGGACCGCCCGCAAGTCGCGGACGTTGGTGAATGGGCCGAAGAGCAGCGTCCCTTTTTCCCGGGGTTTGCGCGTGATGTAGACGCCCGGGAAATCCTCGTGGACCGTGATCTCCAGGTAGGGGAACGTCTTGTCGTCCATCAGGTCCATGTTGTAGAGGGGACGGACGTCCTTGATCAGCCGGGCCTCCTTGAGCATGGCGTCGACTTCACTCTCGGTCTCGAGACAGTCGACGTGATCGACCTTGTTGACCATCTCCACGATGTGCGGGCCGCGGGAGGCCTCCAGGTTGCTGCTGGGCTGGAAGTAGCTGGCAACGCGGGACCGCAGGCTCTTGGCCTTGCCGATATAGAGCACGACGTCGTCGGCGTCCTTCATGAAGTACAGACCGGGACCGGTCGGGAACTGCTTGATCTGCTCCCGGATCTTCTCGATTTTGCTGTTGCCGGCGTTGCTCACTGCCTGACCCACAAATCTGTGTCCGAACCACCGCTGGCTGCGGATGGAATCCGCCATCCGAAAGGGGTCCCCCAATGCGCTGTTTCGCGTTTAGGGGTCCAGCCCGTGATCCCCGATGAATATGATATCGACAAAATGCTCTGACTTCATTCCGATTGCGGGCCGAATCCATCCCAGACCCGAAAGGGCTCTACGCCCAAAGAGGTAGATGAGTTTGACGCCAAGGGGTATGACGATCACGGTGGAGCAGAACACTCGCGCCGGGAGATGCTGCGCATCGAGCGCAAAAACTCAGCCCCGGGGAAAGCCACCCCGGGGCTGAGTCTGTTCTTACGTTGTGCGACCGCCGGACCGGATATCCCGGCGGACCCTGCGCATCGGCCCTATGGCACGACCCGCTGCGGCGAGTTGACGAAGACCAATCCCGCCCACGGCGACCATTCCGTCTCGTTGCCATAGATGTCGCGAGCTTTGACGCGGAACTCCTCGTAGACGTTCTGTCCGCCGAGCAGGACCCGCCAGGTCGGCACGTTGATCCAGCCGCTGCTGTAGCCATTCGGATAGACGCCGCTCCTGTTGCGGGCCTCGAAGTAGTACTGGATCCCGCCGCTCGCGTCGGCCGCGGTGACGGCCGTCATGTCGGCATAGTAATCGAACGGACCACCGCCGCCGGAAAGCTGCGTCGGAACGCCGTTCGGGTCGAACTGCATCGGGTTGGGCGTCGGGGCAATGATCTCCGGCGGGACCTGCGTCGAGATGCAGATCCAGTCGGACCACGGGGTCTCGTTGAGACGGGCCGACAGGTCCCTGGCCCGGACACGGTAGCAGTACCGCGTCGCGGGGACGAGATTGACGTCGGTGTAGACCGGCACGTCGATCCAGCCGCTGTCGTGGCCGCCCGGCGTGTTCGAGTCGAAGAAGTACTGCACACCGCTGGGGTCAAAGGCGGTCCGGGCCGTCATCGTGATCTGCGTCGAGGAATCCGCGACGATCGACTGGATGAACGGCTCCGGCGCCGGTCCCGTCCGATCGGCCGTTCCGGCAAACCGGACTTCGGACCAGTTCGTTTCATTGCCGAGTCCGTCGCGGGCCTTGACGCGGTAGCCATACTCCGCGCCCTTGGACAGGCCAACATCGACGTAGGCACGGCTCTTGATCCAGCCGCTGTCATGACCCTCGCCATGGACGCAGTCGAAGTAGTATTCGACGTCCCAGCCCCAGGCATCCATCGCCTCGCGGGCCACCATCTCAACTGCGGAATCACTGCTCATAGTCGGCACGACTTCCCACTCGGACGGATCCGGCTCCGGCGGCGTCGTATCCGTCACCAGCCAGCAGTCTGCGAAGAAGGCCAGATCCAGGCCATCGACGCGGGAGTCGAAGGTGAAGTCCGCGCCGTCGCACCAGCCGCCGGCCTCGGAGCAGCCCTCGTTGAGCCACTTCGTGGCGAACCGCGTGAAGTCCTTGAAGTCGATCACGCCGTCGTAGACGAGATCGCAGAACTTGCACGGCTCGAGGAACGGATGGTGGTAGCCAATGTCCACCGTGCCGGTATCCGGCACGCGGTCCGTCCGGGTCGTGTAGCGTGACATGCCGAGCACGCCGGCCGAGTCGCTGCCGGCATCGACGCACGGGCTCGTACGGGACTGGCCCGCGCCGCGGTTGCTCAGGTAGAAGCTGCCGAACGGACCACCAACAAACAGCGGGTCCTTGTGCAGGATGCCTTCGCCGAAGATGTTCTCGGGCTTGCTGTAGCAGGTATCGACGTACACGTCGTTCGGCCCGCTCATGACGTTGCTGTACGAGACATGGAGCTTGCCACACTGGCGATCGAGCTCGAACCCGGTCCCCACGGCCAACTCGGTTCCGAGCCGGGCGTAGTTTTGCCAGAAGATGCTGTCGATGACCTGGGCATCGCTGTAGTAGCCGCAGAAGAGGCCGCCGCCGAGACCGCCGCGGGCGTTGCCGGTATTATTCGGATCGCCCGGCGCCGCGTTGCCGAAGAAGGTGCAGTTGCGGATCGTCGGCGTGGCGTACCAGTTCGTCGAGATACCGCCGCCGTCGCGGAGCGCGAGGTTGCCGCGGATCAGGCAGTTGATGATCGTCGAGTTGTTCTCGCCCCGCAGGTAGATACCGCCGCCGGAACCGTCGGAGGAGTTGCCGGCGACGTTGCAGTCCTGGATATAGGCGGTCGCAGACGAGAAGAGCATGCCGGCGCCCATGGGCAGGATTCCCGCTTCATCGGCGACGGCGCCATCGACGGTCGCCTCGTTGTTCTTGACCTCGCAGCCGGCGACGTGAATAGCGCCGCCCACGCCGGTGAGACCGGCGCCGCGGATGGCCGTGTTCGAGACCAGCCGCGTATCGATCAGCGTCGCATTGGACTCAGCCAGATAGACGGCGCCGCCGCTATCAGCCTCGTTATCGACGAAGTTGCAGTCCACGAACAGGACGCTGGCCGTCTGCTCAGCCGCGACGCCACCGCCGTACCCGATATACGGATCCACGCGGAAGTTCGCCGCCTGGCCGGCCTGCGAGACCGACGCCGCGTTGTTCTCAAAGTTACAGCCGTTGAAGGTGACGGTCGTATCCGCGGCACAGTAGACGCCACCACCGTAGCTGGGCACCTCGAACGGAATCAACGGCTCGAGCACCCGGCCGGTCGGGGGCTGTCCGCCGCCTTGACCGGTCAGACCGCCCTGGGTCCGATTGCCACGGATCGTGCACTCGACAAACTCGGCCTTGCTTCGGCGATCGATGAAGATGCCGCCGCCGTAAGCGGAATACCAGCGATAGTCGCCGGCGTACGGGCCGCCACCCAGGGTCACATTGCTCAGATCGAGCGTGACACCCTGCGAGCCGAAGGCCTGCTGCATGTACATCGCATAGTCCCATTCCCAGATCTTCCACAGGTCGTCCGTGGCCGCGACGGCTCCGAGGCGATCGGGATCGATGTCGACGCGAACCGGCGGCGTGTAGTTGCCACCGAAGTTGGCCAGACCACCGCCGTCGACGCCGGCGCCGCCGTTGCCGCCGGTACCGCCCTGGGCTGTGTTGTTCTCGATGATGCAGTTGACGAACTTCGGACTGGTGTCCGGGGCACAGTAGACGGCGCCGCCGCGGGCCCAACCGCCCCAGCCGCCGCGACCGGCGTTCTGGGTGGCGCTGGCCGCCACGCCGTTGCCGCCGTTGCCGGCGGTGATGAAGTTGTTACGGATCACGCAATTCTTGATCGTCGGGCTGGCGCCGGGCAGCAGGATCATGGCGGCGCCATGGATCGGCGCGCCATCCTCGCCGTTGGGATGCCCGCCCGCACGGTCACCGTCGTTCCCGTTGATGGCGGTGCCGCCGAAGTTCTCAAAGGTGAAGCCGTTGAGCACGGTCTTGCGGGTCGTGGTGCCCGTGAACACAACGCCCAGGCGGTTCCACTGGTTGCCGCCAATGTTGCCCGGCCCGCGGATGATGGTGGAAGCCACCGAACACGGATCGTCCGGGTTCCGGGACGTGATGGTGATCGCCTTGTCCATGATCAGGCCGATCTCGCCGAATCCGCTGAAGTAGACGCCCGGATCGACCACGATCGTATCGCCATCCTCAGCGACGGTTGCAGCGCCCTGGATGGTCGCGGCGTCGCCCGGAACGGTGACCACGCGCGCCGTACGCTTATCGAGCGTGACGGTCACGGTGCGGTTGCCGGTGAGCGTTACGTAGTTGACCAGCCCGGTGGCGGCGTCGTTGTCGGTGCCCGTCCACGTCTTGACCCGCCATCCCTCCTCGGGATTGACCTCGAGCCGGACGACGTTGTCGGGGGAACCTTCATAGACCACGGCCACGCTCGGCGCCACGGCGCCATGCACCGCGCCGTCGCCGGCATCGGGCAGTACCTGTGTGTTCAAGGTATAGAGGGTCACGCCCTGGCCATAGTGGTAGCCGATATCCACCGTGCCGTCGTCCGCCAAGCCGTCGGCGCGAGTAGTCCGCGTGCCGGCGCCGAGGACGGTGTCCGCCGGGCCGCTGCCGGCGTCGACCGCCGGGCTCTGCCGCGACTGACCGGCCGCCATCTGGCTCAGGTAGTAACCCGCGATGAGGAACGGATCGGTGTCGATGTTGTGGGTGCTCGCGTCCCAGGCCTGCTGGTTGCTGTCCCAGCCGGGCAGGGTTGAGCCGTTCGCCACGTAGATCGACGGTCCGACCTTCGCGGCCGGCACGATGCCGCCCGCCACCGCGGTGATCGCCGCACTCATGTCGTTGGCGTCCGGCGCCTGCACCGCAATACCGTCGGTCAGACGCGCCAGGGTGCCGTAGTAGGCTTCGACATCGTTGGCGTCGCCGATCTGCAGCGTGTAAATCTTCTTGCTCGTACCGGTCGAAGCGGACTCCACGACATCGCTGAGCCGGTATCCATAGACCTGCTCCGGATTGTGCGGGATACCATCGCCGATCAGCAGGATGACGCGGGCGACGTTCTTGGTCCGCCAGCCGCCGAGGTCGTTGCCGTCGGCCGTACGCGTCAAGGCGTAGTAGACCGATTCGTCGAGCTCGCCGCCGCCGGCGCCCGGCAGTGCGGTGATCGAGTTGATCGCGCTGACCGCAAGATTGACGTTCTCGGTGAACGGCGTCACCACACGGAACGGATAGTCCGTGGCGACCCCGCCGGCCCGATCCACATCGTTGAAGTCGCGGAAGTCCACGACCGCCATGCGATGGTTCGGGATCTCGTCGCCGACCAAGGCGGCGATCTGGGCCGCCGCCATACGGACCAGATTCATCGACGCGACCATGCTGTCGGTCGAATCGAGCACGAAGACCAGATCCAGGCCCGTCAGGGCATTCGGATCGCGGCTGGGCTCGATATCGCTGTAGGTCACCCGCAGAGTAGACTCATGCGGCTGCTCGCCCGTGACGGCAAGCTGCGAGCCCTTGTCGCTGCTGACGTTGTCCCAGACGATCGAATCGACGACCGTCACGTCGGCCCCGTAGCCGGCGTACAGGCCGGCGCCGAAGGCCTCCGTCAGCAGGTTGGTCACCGCGTTGCTGGCGATGGTGCAGTTGGCAATCCGGGCCTTCGCCCCCCAACTGCAGGAGAT
>ENA-OSEO01005806-OSEO01005806.1-sediment-metagenome-genome-assembly--contig:-NODE-5806-length-11543-cov-3.578755_pt1 | contig 11543 bp, 11 predicted proteins | sample MGYA00237883_ERZ534232 | MGnify/ENA metagenome assembly ERZ534232
TATCCAGTTCCATATGGCACCCGATGACGCCATAGAATCCGGAGTGGTCGAGCCGGGGGGCGCCATGGTACTGACGCCCAAACATATCAAGGGCCTGGGGTGGAAGGTGAAGTTGACCTGTGACGAAAAAACCGGCTCCATCAAGGCTCCCGTCTATAGGGTAAAAGATTTGGAGAAGCTGGCCGACTAAGGCCGGTCGACCAAAGGCGGGTTCGGCCCGCCGGCACACAACGGGTGGGCCTGCCACCTCCACGCACATGAAGCTGAAAGCTGACGGCTGACAGCAAAAAGCTCACAGGCAGTTAACATAGGATCTACTTATGGTGAATCTGACCATCGACGGCCGAGCCATCCAGGCGGAACCGGGCAAGACCATCCTGGAAGTGGCCAAAGAGAACGGGATCTACATCCCCTTCCTCTGCTATCACCCGGCGTTGAAACCCATCGGCTCCTGCCGCATCTGCGTGGTGGAGATCAAGCCCGGGCCGCCGCGGCCCCTGCCGGCTTGCGCCACCACCGTGAATGAAGGCATGGAGGTGGTGACCAACTCGCCCAAGCTGAACGCCCTGCGCCTGGAGCTGATGAAGCTGGTGCTCATCAACCACGCCATGGAGTGCCCCATCTGCGACAAGGGCGGGGAGTGCGAGCTCCAGGACCTGACCCACGCCCTGGGGGTGCCCACGGTGGACCTGGACGCGGTCCAGTTGCCGCCCAACCCGGATTACGTCTCCGAGTTGGTGGAGCGCCATCCGGACCGTTGCGTCACCTGCGGCCGTTGCGTGCGCATCTGCCGGGACCGGGTGGGGGCCATGGCCATCAACTTCACCCTGCGGGGCTACTTCACCGAACTGGCCAGCGGCGCCCAGCCTTTGGATTGCGAATTCTGCGGCTCCTGCATCGATATCTGCCCGGTGGGGGCCCTGATCAACAAGCAGTTCAAGTACCGCTCCCGGGCCTGGGAAGTGGACAAGACCGAAATCGCCTGTCCGTTCTGCGGTGGCGGCTGTACCTACGAGGTGCACGTCAAAGACGGCCGCATCATGCGGGTGCGCAACGAAGCCAGCGTGCTGCTCTGCGGCCGGGGCCGCTTCGGCTGGCCGGTGGTGGAAGCGCCGGACCGCCTCCAGACCCCGCTCATCAAAGAGGGCGGCAAATTCCGGGAGGCCTCCTGGGATGAGGCCCTGGACCTGGTGGCCGCCAAGCTGAAAGAGACGGTAGAGGCCGGCGGCGCCAAGGCGGTGTACGGCGTGGGTTCGCCCCGGGCCACCAACGAAGCCAATTTTGCCTTCCAGAAATTCTTCCGCCAGGGGTTGGGCTCCAACCAAGTGGACAATCCTGGCCGTTACACCTATATCCGGGCCTTACGGGGCCTGGCTTCGGTCTTCGGGGTCCCCCAGGTCTCCGGGGTGGAGGCCTCCAGCGCTGCTCCCCTCCCCTACCATTCGCCCCTGAAGCTGGGCGCAGAGGCCCAAGGAAGCGGCTTTCCCTTTGTCTTAGGACATTTTGACGATCTGCCCAAGGCGGATCTGGTCCTGGTGCTGGGTGCGGACGTCACTCCGGAGATGCCACCTTTAGGCTGGAAGCTGCTCCGGGCCCTGGATAACGAGAATTGCCGTTTGGTGCTGGCCAATCCCCGGCGCACCAAGTTTGACCGTTACGCCCATGTGAGCTTGCGCTACAAGCCGGGTACGGAGCGGATTCTCCTGGCCGGCTTGCTCAAGGCCTTTTTAGCGGATAACCCCGAGTGGACGCCCGCCATCAGCGCCACCGGCCTGGAAGAGCTTAAGGAAAGTCTGAAGAAGGTCGGCCCCAAGGAAGTCTCCCAGAAGACGGGGGTGGATGACGCCCTCATCAAGGAGACCGCGGCCCTGCTGGCCCAGGCCCAGGCCCCGGCTATTCTATGCGGCACCGAGCTTCTGGCCCAGGACAAAGGCGAGCAAAACGTCCAGGCCCTGGCCGACCTCTTCCTGCTTATCGGGAAGCCCGGGATACCGGGAAGCGCCATCTACCCGGTGGCCGAGAAGAACAATTCCCGGGGCGTCTGCGAGGCCGGAGTCATGGCGGAGCACCTCCCGGGATATGCGCATCTTGATGAGGCCGCGGGGGGCACACCCCTGCCGGAGATGCTGGACAAGTTGGAAGCGGGTGACCCGGCCGCGCCCCAGGCCCTCTATCTGCTGGGGGGCGACCTGCTCCGGGCCGTGCCCCACCGCAGCCGCACGGAAAAGCTCCTGAAAAAGGCGGGTTTTATCGTGGTCCAGGACGCCTTCCTCACCGACACCGCCAAATTGGCCCAGGTGGTCCTGCCAGTGACGGTGCATGCAGAGCAGGAAGGCACCTTTATCAGCAGCGACGGCACCCTGGGGGTGTTGGCCCAGGCGATCCCCGCGCCTGGCGTGCGCCCGGATTGGCAGATCATCAACCAGTTGGGCGAGAAGATGGGCTATAAACTGGGCGCCGGCCATCCCCAGCAAATCTTCCGGGAGCTGGCCCAGTCTGTGCCCCTGTGGGCAGGCTTGAGCCCCAAGGCCAGTTACCCGCTGATGCCGGGGACGGTGAGCGGCACTTTTATCCCCTTCGACGTGGATCTGAGCCTGCCGGGCCGCCGGCCCTACACCCTGATTGTCGGCAAGGCCCTGAACCATTCCGGGACTTTTACCACCCATGCCCCTGACGGCACCCTGAAGTTGATGAGCGAAGCTACGCTGCAACTAAACCCGGAAGACGCCCAGAACCTGGGCCTGTCGAATGGAGAGACGGCCAAGGTCATCTCCTCCCAGGGGGAGGTCAGCCTACCCGTGGCCCTGGCCCCGGAGATGCCCGCGGGAGTAGTTTTTCTGGCGGAGCATTTTGCCGAACCCCCGGTCCATCTCCTGACCCTCAACTCCAACCTGGTTAGGGTAACCATCCAGAAGGGTTAATATGATGAATCAGTTGCCCCTCTTGATAATCATGACCGCCGTGAAGATCCTCGTCGTTCTGGTGGTCTTCCTCACGGCCATCGCCTACACGGTGCTCATGGAGCGCAAAGTCCTGGGATTCATCCAGTTGCGCTACGGCCCCAACCGGGTAGGGCCCTGGGGTCTGCTGCAACCCCTGGCGGACGCCATCAAGCTGATCTTCAAAGAAGATTTTACGCCCCCGGAGGGAAACAGGGTCCTCTTTATCATGGCCCCCATCATTACCTCGGTGACCGCTTTTCTGCCCTTTGCGGCCATTCCCTTTGCCTCCCAGATCCTGCCGGACAGCCTGACCATTTACGGCCATAAGCTGGACCTGACGGTGGCGGGCCTGAACCAAGGGGTGATCGCCGACTTGAACGTGGGGCTCTTATACATCTTTGCCATGGGTTCCTTGTCGGTATATGGCGCGGTTCTGGGCGGCTGGGCCTCCAACAACAAGTACTCTCTGTTGGGGGGCTTGCGCCTGGCGGCGCAGATGGTCAGCTACGAGCTGGCTTTGGGCCTCTCCGTCATCGGCGTGCTGATGCTGGCCGGGTCCTTAAGCATGGTGAAGATCGTGGAAGCCCAGAAATCCATGTGGTTTATCGTTTACCAGCCCTTAGGCTTCCTGCTGTTCTTGACCGCGGCCATGGCCGAATGCGCCCGCACCCCCTTCGATTTGATTGAGTGCGAAAACGAGTTGGTGGCCGGCTTCCAGACGGAATACAGCTCCATGAAATGGGGCTTGTTCATGATGGGGGAATACTGCCACATCATCGTTGCCAGCGCCCTGTGCACCACCCTCTTTCTGGGCGGCTGGCAGGGGCCGGTGCTGCCCCCGATTGTCTGGTTTGTGGGCAAGACCTTCGCCCTGGTCTTCTTCTTTATCTGGGTGCGGGGCACCTTCCCCCGCTTCCGTTTTGATCAGCTGATGAAATTGGGGTGGAAGGTGATGTTGCCCCTGTGCCTGGTGAACATCTTATTCACCGGCGTTATCATTCAGTTTTTGCAGAGGTAGTAGATGATTATTCCTTTGCTTAAAGGCCTGGCCACCACCCTGCGCCACGTATTCACCAAGCCCATCACCCTCCAGTATCCGGAGGAAAAGCGGCAGGTGGCGCCCCGCTGGCGGGGACATCCGGAACTGACCATCAACGAAGACGGCGGGCGCCGCTGTGTGGCCTGCACCCTGTGCATGGTGGTCTGCCCCAGTAACGCCATTAAGGGTATCGAGGCCGCGGAAGGCCAGGAGCACGAAAAATACCCGGTGGCCTTTACTATCGATCTGACCCGCTGCATCTTCTGCGGCTTCTGTCAGGAGGCCTGCCCCAAAGGGGCTATTAAGTTGAACAATCTCTATGAGTTGGCCCAATACGAAAAAAGCCTGCTCATTCTCGATATTGACCGGGCCACCCAGAAAAAGTCCGAACTGCGGATGGCTGATTGGCTGTAATGCCGCGGTTTGTCTGGGTTGCATATAGGAGGCTTGCGGGATGCACGGGTTGCAGATGATCTTTTTGGTCTTGGCGGTGGTGGCCTTGGTCTCCGGGGGGTTTGTCATCTTTCAGAGACACCCCTTGCGGAGCGCCCTGTGGCTCATCGTCAACTTCTTCGCCGTGGCCGGCATCTATCTCCTGGCCCACGCGGAATTCATCGCCGCCATCCAGGTGATCGTTTATGCCGGGGCCATCATGGTCCTCTTCCTCTTCGTGATCATGCTCCTCAACCTGCGCCAGCCGGAAGCGGAAGTCCGCTTCATGCACCTGGGACAGAAGGTGGGCGGCATTGTCCTGGCGGGCTTCACCGTTCTGCTCGTGATTTACACCGTCGGCAAGGTGGCTCTGCCCCCGGGGAAGAGCGCGCCCCTGGGATTGGGGAACACGGAGTCCATCGCTAAATTATTGTTCACCGATTATCTGCTGCCCTTCGAAGTCACTTCCGTGCTGCTCCTGGTGGCCATTGTGGGCGCGGTGGTCCTGGCCAAGTCGCGACTGAAATAACCCCCTGGGGGAAAATGATATGGTAGTGCCCGTTTACTGTTATCTGGGTCTGAGCGCGGCCCTCTTCGCCCTGGGGGTGATCGGGGTCCTGATACGGCGTAATGTCCTGGTGATCATGATGTGCATCGAGATGATGCTCAATGCCGTCAATGTGGCCTTCATCGGCTTTGCCGACTATTTTAAGGCGGTGGACGGCCAGATGTTCGTTTTCTTCGTCATGACCGTGGCTGCAGCAGAAGTGGCGGTGGGGCTGGCCTTGATTGTGGCCATCTTCCGCAACCGGGGCACGGTGTACGTGGACGAACTCAATATCCTCAAGTGGTGAGGCGTTTCCCATGATGATGGACTATGTCTGGCTGATCCCGCTTTTTCCCTTCTTGGGCTGTCTGATTAACGGCCTTCTGGGGAAAAATCTGTCCAAGAACGTGGTGGGGACCATCGGTTCCCTGATGGTGGGCTTAAGCTTCCTGGTCACCGTGACCATCTTCCTGGAATTCTTGAAGCTCCCCGCCGATGCCCGGCACGTGGAAAAGGTGGTTTATACCTGGATCACTTCCGGTTCCTTTCAGGTGCCGATTGCTTTCCTGATCGATCCCTTATCCCTGATCATGCTGCTGGTCGTCTCCGGGGTGAGCACCCTGATCCATATCTATTCCATCAGCTACATGCATGACGATCCGGGGTTTTACCGCTTTTTCACCTACTTGAACCTGTTCGTCTCCATGATGCTCATCCTGGTAAGCGCCAACAACTTCCTGATGATGTTCGTGGGCTGGGAAGGGGTGGGTCTCTGTTCTTACCTGCTCATCGGCTTCTTCTATGAAAAACAGTCCGCCTCCGACGCCGGGAAAAAGGCCTTCGTGGTCAACCGGATCGGCGACTTCGGTTTTCTTCTGGCCATCTTTCTGATTTTCTGGACTTTCGGGTCCGTGAACTTCCGGGAGGTCTTCGCCCTGGCCGCCAAGTACCCGGTGGGCGCGGGCGTGATCACCGCCATCACCTTGTTCCTCTTCCTGGGGGCTACCGGTAAATCGGCACAGTTGCCCTTGTATACCTGGCTGCCGGACGCCATGGAAGGTCCCACCCCGGTGTCCGCCCTGATCCACGCGGCCACCATGGTCACCGCGGGCGTCTATATGGTGGCCCGGTGCAGCGCCCTCTATTCCCTGGCCCCCGTTTCCCTAACCGTGGTGGCCACCATCGGCGCGGCCACCGCCATCTTTGCCGCCACCATCGGCATGGCCCAGTTCGATATCAAGCGGGTTTTGGCTTACTCTACGGTCAGCCAATTGGGTTACATGTTCCTGGCCTGCGGTGTGGGTGCTTACGTTTCCGGTATCTTCCACCTCATGACCCACGCCTTTTTCAAGGCCCTTCTCTTTTTGGGCTCCGGCTCGGTGATGCACGGTTTAAGCGGCGAGCTGGACATGCGCAAGATGGGGGACCTGAAAAAGCACATGCCCATTACTTATTGGACTTTCCTGCTGGCCACCCTGGCCATCGCCGGCATCTTCCCTTTTGCCGGCTTCTTCAGTAAGGATGAAATCCTCTTCCACTCCCTGGTGGACGGCAAGGCCATTTATTGGGCCATCGCCACCATCGCCGCTTTCATCACCGCCTTCTACATGTTCCGGGCGGTGTTCATGACCTTCCTGGGAAAATCCCGGGTGGACCACGACGTGCTTCACCACGTACACGAATCTCCACCCCTGATGACCGTACCCCTGATGATCCTGGCCGGGCTGTCGGTGGTGGGCGGCTTAGTGGGCATTCCCATTATTGAGGGCGCCCACCTCTTCCGGGATTTCTTGTCCCCCTCCATCACCCCGGTGGCCCACCATGTCGCGGCCCATCCCACCGCCACCTTCGAGGTGGGCATGATGCTCTTCAGCATGGCCGTGGCCGGTTTGGGGATTTATACCGCCTATAAATTTTATATTCTTATGCCGGAGCTACCCGCTATCTTCACCGAGAAGTTCCGCACCATCTACGATCTGGTCTATCACAAGTACTACGTGGATGAAATCTACGACACCACCGTGGTGGAACCCATCAAAGTGGGCTCCAACTTCCTGTGGACTGTGGTGGACGCCAAAGGAGTGGACGGCGTGGTAAACGGCAGCGCCGGCATTATCGCCTATTTAAGCGCCCATTTCCGTAAACTGGAGACGGGCTTCCTGCAAAACTACGCCCTGGCCATCCTCTTAGGGATGGTGGTGATCACCGGCTATCTTATCGGACGTTAACGACTAGAGGGGCTTATGCAATTACCCATCCTCTCCATCCTGGTCTTCTTCCCCATGCTGGGCGCAGTGCTCCTGGCCTTTTTGGACCGGAAGAACCACAAGCTGTTGAAACAGGTTACCCTGGGGCTGTCCCTCGCGGAATTTGTGTTTTCCCTGCCCCTATGGTTCCGGTTCAACAGCGAGACCGCGGCCATGCAGTTTGTGGAGCGCTATAACTGGCTGCCCCAATACGGCATCAGCTACTACGTGGGGATCGACGGCTTCTCCCTGCTGTTGATCATGCTCTCCACTTTTCTGACTCCCATCTGCGTGCTGGCCACCTGGACGGACATCCAGCACCGGGTCAAGGAGTTCATGATTTGCCTGCTGACCCTGATGGCCGGTATGTTGGGCGTCTTTGTCTCCCTGGACCTCTTTCTCTTCTATGTGTTCTGGGAAGTGATGCTCATCCCCATGTACCTGCTCATCGGTATCTGGGGCAACCCGGCCCGGCGGGTCTATGCGGCCATCAAGTTCTTCCTTTTCACCATGTTCGGCAGTCTGCTGATGCTGGTCGCCATTTTGGTCCTCTACTTTTATGCCGGCAAGACCACCGGGGTCTATACCTTTGATCTCCTGAAACTCTACGGGCAGAACATTCCCTTCCACCTGCAGTTCTGGATGTTCCTGGCCTTTGGGCTGGCCTTCGCCATCAAGGTGCCCATGTTCCCCTTCCACACCTGGTTGCCGGACGCCCACACCGAAGCCCCCACCGTGGGTTCGGTCATCCTGGCCGCGGTGCTCCTGAAGATGGGAACTTACGGCTTTCTGCGCTTTAACATGCCGCTCTTTCCCCAGGCCGCCCTTTACTTCGTGCCCCTGTTCAGCGTGCTGGCGGTCATCGGCATCGTTTACGGCGCCTTGGTCTCCATGGTGCAGAAAGACCTGAAACGCCTGGTCGCCTTCTCCTCGGTGAGCCACCTGGGGTTCGTCATGCTGGGGTTATTTACCTTCAACATGCCCGGGGTCCAGGGTGGCATTATCCAGATGATCAACCATGGGCTCTCCACCGGGGCCTTGTTTTTGATCGTCGGCATGGTTTATGAACGGCGGCACACCCGGTTGATCGCCGACTTCGGGGGGCTCTCCACCCCCATGCCCATTTATGCCACCATCTTTATGATCGTCACCCTATCTTCCATCGGCCTTCCCGGATTGAACGGCTTCGTGGGAGAATTTCTCATCCTCCTGGGGGCGTTTAAGGCCAACATGCTTTATGCCATAATCGCCGCCACCGGTGTCATCTTCGCAGCCTGCTACATGCTCTGGATGTTCCAGAGAGTAATGTTCGGGGAAGTGACCAACGAGAAAAACAAAGATCTGAAAGACCTCTCCTGCCGGGAGATCGCCATCTTCTTGCCGCTCCTCTTGTTCATCGTCTGGATCGGGGTCTACCCCAATACTTTTCTGAACAAGACCAAGGCCAGCACGCAAAACTTTGTAACCATGATGGAGAAAGCTAAAGCTACTCAAGTCAGCCTATCTCACGAGGATAAGGGGGAAGCGCGATGACCCTGACAATTCCTAGTTTCAGCCTGGTGAGTATCGGCCCCTGGATCACCCTGTCGGTCACGGCGATCCTCATCCTCCTGGCAGACGCCCTCTCCCCCAAGGGGAACCGCACCGCCGCTCCCGTGTTGGCCCTTTTAGGCCTGGCGGTGGCCGGGTTCCAGACCTACTGCCTCTGGGGCAAGGGTGGCCTGGACTTTGCCCGCATGGTCTATGTGGACAACTTCTCCTGCTTCTTTTATTTGATCTTTATCCTGGGCACCGCCCTCACCGTGCTCATCTCTTTGCAGTATCTGAAAGACTACGACAAGAACCTGGCGGAATACTACGCCCTCCTGCTCTTCGCCACCGTGGGCATGATGATCATGGCCGCCAGCGCCCATCTGATTATGATCTTCCTGGGCCTGGAAATCATGTCCATCGCCGTTTACGTGCTGGCGGGTCTCTTCCGGGAGGACGCCCGCTCCAACGAAGCCGCGCTGAAATATCTCATCCTGGGGGCCTTCGCCAGCACCTTTCTGCTCTATGGCATGGCCATGCTCTACGGCTCCTCGGGCGGCACCCTCTTCTTGAGCGACCTGGCCAAACACCTGGCCGGGGAGAATCTGCTCAAACCCCTGACTCTGCTGGCCATCGCCCTGCTGCTGGTGGGTTTCGGCTTCAAGGTGGCCTCCGTGCCCTTCCATATGTGGACCCCGGACGTCTATGAGGGGGCCCCCACATCCATCACCGCCTTCATGGCCGTGGGTGTGAAAGCGGCGGCCTTTGCGGCCTTCGCCCGGGTCTTCTTCCTGGCCTTCCCAGGCTTTAAGCCTGACTGGCAGATCGTCCTCTGGGTCCTGGCCGTGGCCACCATGACCCTGGGGAACGTCGTGGCCATCGCCCAGACCAATATCAAACGCATGCTGGCCTACTCTTCCATCGCCCACGCCGGTTATCTCCTGGTGGCCATCATTGCTGCCAACCAATTGGGCGCGGTAAGCCTGATGTATTACCTGGTGGCCTACACCCTGATGAACCTGGGGGCCTTCGGAGTGGTTATTCTGGTGGGCCGCAAGAAAGACAGCTACCTGAGCATTTATGACTACGCGGGCCTGGGGGCCCAGCACCCGGGCCTAGCCGCGGCCATGGCTCTCTTTATGTTCGCCCTGGCGGGGATTCCTCCCACCGCCGGCTTTGTGGGCAAGTTCTATATCTTTTCCGCGGCCGTGCAGGCGGGCTACATCTGGCTGGCCATCATCGGCGTCATGAATTCTCTGGTGTCCGTCTACTACTATCTGCGCATCACCGTGCTCATGTACATGAAACCCGCGGAAGCAGACCTGGGGCCCATTACCTTTGCCCCGGCCGTCACCGCCACCTTGCTCCTCACGGCTGCGGGCGTGTTGCTTATCGGTGTCTTTCCCGGGTTCCTCTATAACCTGGCCATGAATTCCGTCAAGATCTTCCCCGGGCTCTAAAACCGGCACATCTTCGGTTCCCCATCCCCGTCGGATCGGGTTTCTATAAAAGAGTAAAGCCGGGCCCATGGGCCCGGCTTTACTCTTTTAGGTAATGGCGTTTGGAGGAGGGCTTATACCAAGTTGCCATCAAACAAGTAACATAGACATCCAGCCTATGGGAAGCGCAGGCTAAAGCCTGCGGCTACCAAATTACCTGTTTGAATGCGTTTTGGTATTATCTATTTCCCTTTCAGCTCGTGAATCCGGGCCTCCACTCCGGCCGTCTCTTTTTTCAGTTCTTCCAGATACTCCCGCAAGCGCTCCAATTCCTCCGCCGGAGAAATAAAGCGGCGCCGGAAGCCCATGCCGGTGCAGCAGCCGAACCCATGGTGCATGCCGCCCCCGGTGCAACAGCCGTGATGTCCCCGCATGCCGCCGTGGCCGTGTCCGTGCCCATGACCCATTTGACACATAATCGTATACCTCCTTTTTGCTCTCCTTAAGGTCATCAACGGAGCTTCAGGAATTCCTCCACACTCAAACCTGCGTCACGCACAATCCCCGCCATAGTGTAAGCGTTAATGGGATTACGACGAGGAATCGTCAAAAACCGGGGGCCAATAGACTGGCCACGTGCTTCCGTCCCTGGCGCACCAGACGGAATCCGGCCCTTTGCAAAGCCCTGATCGCCTCCAGGTGATTAACTCCAGGTATTTTGGGCATGCCTAAACGGCCACTTCAATTTCCCGCACATCCTGGCCCCGAATCGATTCCGTAACCGCAGCCAGATACTCCTGGATTGCATCCTGGATATTTTCCAGGGCTTCAGCTTCTGTGTCCCCTTGAGACCAGCAGCCCGGCAAACCTGGGCAAGAAACACTATACCCCTCTTCGGTCTTGTGGATGACAACCCGATACTTCATGGGGATTCCTTAGGCTGCCCGGCGGGTCCGCTTTTTCAGGCGGTTGGCCTTCTTGCGCAGGATACCGATCTTTTTCCGGGGTTCTCCCGCGGCCTTGGCTTCCTGTTTCTGGGCCCGCATCTCCCGGGCCTGTTCCTTCAGCTCCCGCATGCTCACCTTTGCGGTGGCTTTGCCTTCGTCCTTGATGCCTTTGACCTCTTTGATGGCCGCCAGGAGTTCCTCTTTGTTCATGCCGTGAACGCCCACGATTTCCCCCAGATCCAGGGCATACTTCCGGAGTTCCGTGGCCGTCATTTTGTCCAGGGGTTTTTCCTTTTTCTCTTTCCGTTCTTTCTTAGCCATTATCTCTCCAACACTTTATATTTTTGGGGGCCCCTTACTGCCCCGCGATTCCAAGGAAAAAACAGGAAAACTGATATTCGCCTGGGGGCAATTGTCCAAA
>ENA-OSEO01005807-OSEO01005807.1-sediment-metagenome-genome-assembly--contig:-NODE-5807-length-11543-cov-3.461451_pt1 | contig 11543 bp, 7 predicted proteins | sample MGYA00237883_ERZ534232 | MGnify/ENA metagenome assembly ERZ534232
AAATTTCTTGCGTTTGAAGAGTTTTTTATCGAACCGGCAGACAAGGCTCGCACCCGGAACCTCGAACCGCTCGCACACCCGTCGTTCAGCATCACTCATGACCCCCATCCTTTGGTCTCGGGTTCATCCAAGGCATCCGCTGCACAGAGCTCCGCCGCTTCGCATACAGTGTCGAATCGACATCAACTTCTTGATATCATGATATTTTTGTGTTGGATAACTCCCGGGCATAATCCGGGATCCGCCGGGATGCCCCTCCGTGCGAGGTCCCGAGGGTTTACGGTTTCATCCCTTCTTCGATCCGTGTCAGCGGATGTTTTCCCCCGTCTGGAACGCCTCCAAATCGGGAAGATCGGGCAGGGAGTCGTCCTGCATTTCACCCGCCAGCTGCCGGATCTGATGTTTGATCTCTTCGTATTCGGCAAGTTTCTGCCGCAGAAAACGGACCGTCAACCGTGCCTTTTCCTGAATGCCGTGGGGGGTCAGCACATAGGTGTAGGGGATTTTGTTCTTTGCGCTTTTGAACCGGATGATTTTTATCAACCCCTTTTTTGCAAGCTCCGAAAGACAGTAGTTGACCTTGCCCAGGCTGATGCCGATTTGCCGGGCCATGTCCCGCTGGGTCATCGAACCCTGCCGGCTCAGAATCTGGAGCAGCCGGTATCGGATTTCCTGTTCATATCGGTCGTTCATGCCGTGAACTTTAAAACAAGCAGACCGCTTCTGTCAATGAAAAACCGATTCGCGTTCCTGTCGGTGGGTATGAAGGGGCCCAAAGGGATTTTCCCTTTCAGGCCCCGAATCCGTTCGGATGGTCTTTATGCCAGCGCCAGGCGGTTTCGACGATGCTTGAAAGCTCGGGAAACCCCGGGCGCCATCCAAGCTCGGTGCCGGCCTTGCGGCTCGATGCGACCAGCACCGCGGCGTCCCCCGGCCGCCTGTGGACGAGGATTTCCCGGATCGGGCGCCCGGTCACCCTGCGGGCCGTATCGATGACCTGCCGAACCGAGTACCCCACCCCGTTTCCAAGATTGAAGACGCCCCCGGCCCCGCCCCCGCGCAACCGTTCAAGCGCGAGCAGATGGGCCCGGGCAAGGTCCTGGATGTGGATATAATCGCGGATGCAGGTCCCGTCCGGGGTGGGGTAGTCCCCCCCGAAAATATGCACGGCGTCTCTTTGCCCCAGGGCCGCCTGCAGGACCAGGGGAATCAGGTGGGTTTCGGGGCGGTGATCCTCCCCGAGCCGGGCTTCCGGGTCCGCGCCCGCGGCGTTGAAGTACCGAAGGGATATGTAGGCCAGCCCCCAGGCCCGGTGCACATCCTCGAGCACCTGCTCTACCATCCGCTTGGTCCGGCCGTAAGGATTGAGCGGGACCGCGGGGTGGGTCTCGTCAACGGGGATGTCCGCGGGTTCGCCGTAGACCGTGCAGGAAGAAGAAAAAATGAAGCGGCTGACCCCGGCCCGGATCATCGCGTCGAGAAGACATAGGGTCTCGGCCAGATTGTTGCGGTAATACGATAAGGGTTCCCTTACCGATTCGCCCACATACGCAAAGGACGCAAAATGCATGACCGCCGAAACGGTGTAGGTCGAAAACACCCGGGGCAAGAGCCCGGTGTCCGAAAGCGATCCCTCGATCAACGGCCCCCATTGGACCGCCCCCCGGTGCCCCCGGCTCAGGTTGTCCAGGACGATGGGCCGGTACCCGTGGGCCGCGAGCTGTTTGCACATATGGCTGCCGATATAGCCGGCGCCGCCGGTGACCAGAATGTTTTCCATGTCGGTCCTGATCGTCTGTTTTGGGCTCGTGGTTTTGGTTCTTCTCCACTATAGTTGGAAAAGAGGGGTCAAGGGGTCAAGGGGGGCAAACGCTCATCCACCGGGAAACATCCTGCCGAAGTCTTCCAGCCGGATGTTCTCTACGTCCAGAAACGACACGCTGATGTCGTACCGATCCTCGGCCCGGGCCTCTGCCCGGACCACCGTGCCGATCATCAGAATCGGCGCCTCGGAGCCGACCACCGGGATATGCAGCTGCACCCGGGATCCGATCTCCATGGGCGCGGTGCTTTCAAAGCGGATGCCGGTGATGCTGATGTTCTTGCTGATTCCGGTGAAATCCTTCTGCCCGTTGAACCCCAGCTGCCGGACCTTGATTTTGGCACTGTAATCGATCCGGCTGTACTGGCGCTTGTCCTGGGAAAAAAACGCGATGTTGTCCTTGCCCGCCTTCTTGGCGCTGTAGAGCGCATCATCGGCGCACCGGATCAGTTTTTCCGGGGTATCGGCATCCATGGGGTAGGTGGCCAGCCCCCCGCTGAGGGTCACCCGGATGGGAACCCCGTCGTGCTCGACAACCAGGGCCTTGACCTTGCGCCGGATCCGTTCGCCGAACACCAGGGCCTGGGATTTGGCGGTCTCGGGCAGGACCACGACGATCTCCTCTCCCCCGAAGCGGGCCGCGGTGTCCTCCGAACGCGTTTCCTCCAGGATCACCCGCGAAACGGCCTTGAGCACCGTATCCCCCACGATGTGGCCGTGGGCATCGTTGATCCGCTTGAAATCGTCCAGGTCGAAAAACAGGATCGAAAGCTTTGTCCGGTAGCGCCGGGCCCGGGCCACCTCGCGTTCCAGCGCGCTGTCGAAAAAGCCCCGGGAAAACAGACCGGTCAGGCTGTCGTACTTGGAGGAGTTGGCCGTGGCTTCAAAAATGTGGATCTCGATGACGATGGGGTTTTTCAGGGTCTTGTCGATGGAGCAGAAATAGTCGCAGATCGCGGTGCGCAGCCGGATGGGTCTTTGCAACACCCGGCTCAGTTCGGTTCGGTGGGCGAGGATCTTCATCCAGCACGCTTGGGCCCGTGCCGGTTCAATGTCCAGATGGGTCAGCACATGGAGCATCACCCCGAAGGCGTGGCTCCCGAACCGCCCGGCCAGCCCGTTCAACCCGTCGATGAGCCGGTCGTCGTTTTCCGCATGATCATAGATGCATTTGAGCACGGCGGTTCGAATCGCTTCCATGGGTTTGCCTCTTGCACCGGTTCAGGAGTAAAACGTGCGGATCGCCTCCACCACATAGGCCTGCTGTTCTTCGGTCAGCTCCGGGTAGATGGGCAGCGCCAGACTGTGGGCCGAGGCGTGTTCGGATACCGGAAAATCCCCCTGCCGGTAGCCCAGGTCCGCAAAACACTCCTGCAGATGAAGCGGAACCGGATAGTAGACTTCGGTGCCGATGCCCGCTTGCCCAAGGGCTGCGCGCAGCCTGTCCCGCTCGGCCGGCACACCGATGACAAACTGGTTGTAGATGTGACGGTCCGTTGTCTCCCCGGGAAGCCGGATCCGGTCGCAAAGCCCCGCATCGGCGAACAACCCGCGGTACCGGGCCGCGTTTTCCCGTCTGGCTTCGGTCCATCGATCCAGATACTTGAGCTTGACCGAAACGATGGCCGCCTGAAGCGCATCCAGCCGGAAGTTGCCCCCCACCAGCCGGTGATAATACTTGGGGCTGGAGCCGTGCATGCGCAGGATTTTCAGCGTCTCGCAGATAGCCTCCGTGTTGCAGGTGACCATCCCGCCGTCGCCGAAAGCCCCCAGGTTTTTGGAGGGAAAGAAGGAAAAGCACCCCATATCCCCCATGGTCCCGGCCCCCCGCCCCCCGCAGGTCGCCCCGATGGCCTGGGCCGCGTCCTCGATCAGGCAAAGCCCCCGGTCCCGGGAAAGCGCCAGCAGGGGGTCCATGTCCGCGCACCGGCCGTAGAGATGAACCGGGATGATCCCTTTGAGCCGGTCCCGGGCGGCGGGATCCATGGACCGGATCGCGGCGTCGACCCCCTCCGGCGAGATGTTGTAGGTGTCCGGCTCGATGTCGGCAAATACGGGCCGGGCCCCCACCCGGACGATGGCGCCCGCGGTTGCGAAAAACGAGTAGGCGGGGGTCAGCACCCGATCCCCCGGCCCGATGCCCGCTGCCATCAGCGACATCAGCAGCGCATCGGTGCCGGAAGACACCCCCACGGCGAACCGGGCGCCCGTATAGTGGGCGATCTCTTTTTCCAGGGCCTCCACCCGGGGGCCCAGGATGAAATACTGGGAGTCGTATACCTGTCGGGTCACATCGAGAATCTCTTCTTTTATGGCCTGGTACTGGCCCTTTAAATCGAGCAGGGGAACCTTCATGGTCATTGGCTTTCCATCCTTATTGAGTACATGCCGACATCCATGGGGTGAGGGTGCCTCTGTCACCCCGGCAAACACCGAGAATCACTGGGGAGGGTTAAAAATCTAAAATCCCTCCCGGCCTCCCTTTTTCAAAGGGAGGAGAATGGATCAGGCCGACACCTGGGTACGGATCAGCACCAGCCCGGCCGGCCCGCTGTTTTCAACGGCCCCCGCCTGGGCCGGGTCCAGCCGGAAACTCGCCCCTTTGGAAACCGGCCTTTTTTCCGTTCCCAGGATCAGCCCCCCGCTGCCCGCGGCAACCGCCACCAGGGTCACCGACCCGGAGGGGTCCCCCACCGGGCAGCTTGCCCCGGGATAGACCACGACCCGCTCGACCCGTGCGTCCGCGTCCTTGGACAGCAGGGTGGCCGTTCCCCAGGGGTGGTAGGCCGTGCGGTGGGTTTTGAATTCGTCTCTTCCGGACGCCTTCAGATCCTCGACGATCTGCTTGACGTCCCGGCTGTTGTCCAGATCCGATACGAACACCGAATCGGGGGTTTCAACGATCACCAGATCCGAAAGGTGGTTGGTTGCGATGAGCCGTTCGCTGCCGAGGATGAAACAGCCCCGGGTATCCTTGGGGATCACATCCCCGTCGATCACGTTCTGCCGTTCGTCTTTGGGAAGAAAATCATACAGCGATTTCCAGGAGCCGATATCGCTCCAGCCGAAGTCCGAGGGGAGCACCGCCCCCCTGTCGGTTCGTTCCATGATGGCACAGTCGATGGAAATATCGGGCAGTGCGCCGTATGCCGCGGCCGAGACGGGGTTTTGCCGGGCCATCCGTTCCATCCGGGCGAGCAGTTCCGGAGCGCTTTTCCGGTATTCCTCGAGCATGACCGATGCCCTGAAGGCGAACATGCCGCTGTTCCAGAAAAAGTTGCCCGCGGCGATGTAGGATTCCGCGGTTTCCCGGTCGGGCTTTTCCACAAACCGGCGGATCCCCAGGGCATCGGGTTCGACCCCCCGGGCCCCTTCGATGTACCCGTACCCGGTTTCAGGATAATGGGGGGTGATCCCGAAGGTGACGATATAGCCCTGCCGGGCCAGGTGGAGGGCCGCATCGATTTTCCCATGGAATGCCGCCACGTCTCCGATCACGTGATCGGCCGGGAATACGCCGATGACCGCATCGGTTTCATCCGCGAGAATGTGGAGGATGCCCAGCAACACCGCAGGCGCCGTGTTTCTGCCGCACGGCTCGCAGATCACCTTGTCCCCGGCCGAAATGCCGATATCCTCCATATGCCGGCGGACCTCATGCAGGTGCTCCTCACCGCAGACGATCCGAACGTGCCGGGGATCCAGCGGCGGGATCAGCCGCTTGAGCGTGCTTTGAACCAGCGAATCCTTTCCGATAAACCGGACCAGTTGCTTGGGGTACCGTTCCCGGGACACCGGCCAGAGCCGGGTGCCGGTCCCCCCGGCCAGCAAAACCGCGTAGGCGGGCACGTCTGGGTTCACCATCACACTCCTTTTTGAGACGGAAACAGGGCATCGGTGCAGACCGTCTCCAGCGCATCGTACCCGAGGAATCCATTGACCTGCCGGATCAGCGCGGTGCTGGCCTTGACCTTCATGCTCTCCGGAAGCGCGACGACGGTCTCGGTCCGTTCCGGATCCCGGAGGTGCACAAATGCCGGGCAGGAACCCGGGTGGTTTTTGAAAATATCGCACAGCCCGGTCATCGCGGTCTTGTCGGTGCGGGAGATGTCCAGGTTCAGGTGGATCGCCGCGGTCCAGGTCTCTTCGGCCTTTTCCATGGGAATGAGGGTTTCGGCCAGAATCTTGACCGCGTTCTCATCCCGCTGGACCTGCCCCTGCACCAGAATCGGCCGATCCTCGAGCAGCACGTCGGATGCCTTGGCATAGGTGCCGGGAAAAACCGTGATCTCCACGGTTCCCTGGAGATCCTCCACCGTCACAAAGGCCATGGGCTCACCCCTTTTGGTCAGGATGGTCTTTATGTTCAGCACGATCCCGCCGATGCGAACCGTCCGGGCATCTTCGATTTCCCGGATCGACAGCGTGTCGGCATTGGTGAACTTTTCGAGCAGTTCCTCGTATCGGCCCAACGGGTGCCCGGAGATGTAAAACCCCAGGGACTCTTTTTCGAAGGACAGCCGCTGTCTCTCGTCCCACTCGGTGAGCGGGGGCAGCGGGGGCACATTGATGGGTGCGGGGCCGGCCCCGCCGTTGCCGAACAGGCCCATCTGCGGGTTGGTGCGCTCCTTCTGGAGCGTCTGGCCGTATTCCAGTGCGGATTCCAGCGCCGCGGTCATCTGGGATCGGTGCCCCCCGGTGCCGTCCAAGGCGCCGCATTTGATCAGGCTTTCGATGACCCGTTTGTTGACCTTTCTCGAATCCACCCGTTCGCAAAAGTCGAAAAGTGAAGAAAACGCCTTCTCCTTTCGGGCTTCGAGAATCGCGTCGATGGCCCCTTCCCCCACGTTTTTCACCGCCACCAGTCCGAATCGGATGCGGGCACCGGAAACGGTGAACTCCTTTTCGCTCTCGTTGATGTCCGGGGGCAGCACCGGGATGTCGTGCCGCCGGCACTCGGCGATGTACTTGACGACCCCGTCGGTGGAGTGCATTTCGCTGGTCAGCAGGGCCGCCATGAATTCCACCGGGTAATGGGCCTTGAGGTATGCGGTCTGGTAGGCGATCAGCGCATAGGCCGCGCTGTGGGACTTGTTGAATCCGTAGCCCCCGAATTTTTCCATCAGGTCGAAGATCTGCCCGGCCCTGTCCCCGGGGGTCCCCCCCGCCACGGCCCCTTTCATGAAACGCTCGCGGTGGCGGGCCATCTCCGCGGTGATCTTCTTGCCCATGGCCTTGCGCAGCCCGTCCGCCTCGGCCATGGAGTAGGCGGCCAGGGCGCTGGCGATTTTCATCACCTGCTCCTGGTAGACGATCACCCCGTAGGTCTCCTTGAGGATCGGCGCGAGCTCGGGCACCAGGTATTCCACGGGCTTCCTGCCGTGTTTGCGGTCCACATAGTCGTCGATCATCCCGCTTTCCATGGGCCCGGGCCGGTACAGGGCCAGCAGCGCGATGATGTCTTCGAAGCAGGCGGGCTTGAGCCGGACCAGCAGATCCTTCATCCCCGAACTTTCCAGCTGGAACACCCCGGTGGAATCCCCCGCGGACAACAGCCGGTAGGTGTCCGGATCGCTCAGATCCAAATCGGACAGCTCCGGTCGATGCCCCGTCTTCCGTTCGATGAGCGACAGGGTGTTTTCGATGACGGTCAGGTTCCGGAGCCCCAGAAAATCGAACTTCACCAGCCCGATTTTTTCGACGCACTTCATGTCGAACTGGGTGACGACCTCCCCCCGTTTGCCCCGGTACAGCGGCATGTACTCGACCAGGGGCTTGTCCGAGATGACCACCCCGGCCGCATGGGTGGATGCGTGCCGGGGAAGCCCCTCGAGCACCCGGCTGATGGCGATCAGGTCCTTTACCTCGGACTGCTTTTCGGCCATCTCGGTGAGCCGGGGTTCCCGCTTGAGGGCATCCTCCAGGGTGATGTTCAGAACGTCGGGGACCATCTTGGCGATGCCGTCCACCTGCCGCAGGGGAATGTCCAGGGCCCGGCCCACATCCCGGATGACCGCCCGGGACTTGAGCTTTCCGAAGGTGATGATCTGGGCCACATACTCCCCGCCCCCGTATCGATCCACCACATACTTGAAGATGGAATCCCTCCCGTTGATGCAAAAATCCACATCGATGTCCGGCATGCTGATCCGTTCGGGGTTGAGGAACCGTTCGAAAATCAGCCCGTGTTCTATGGGGTCCAGATCCGTGATCCCCAGCGCATAGGCCACCAGGCTGCCCGCAGCCGATCCCCTGCCGGGGCCCACCGGAATCCGGTTTTCCCTGGCATGCCGGATAAAATCGGCCACGATCAGAAAATAACCGGCAAATCCCATGGCGGTGATCACCGATATCTCATAGTCCAGCCGTTTTCGGTAAACCGCCTCATCGACATCGGGCCGCCGGGCCCGTATCCGGTCCATGACCCGCAAAAACCCCTTGCCGACCTTCTCCGTAAACACCGCATCCACCGGCGCCCCGGTGCCGGTTTCGAATTTGGGAAAATGGTAGTTCTTGAAATCGAACTCGATTTGGCAGCGGTCCGCGATGGATACGGCATTTTCAAGGGCTTCGGGGCAATGGTCGAATTCCCGGAACATCTCATCGGGGGACTTGAAGTAGAGCTGATCGGTGCGAAAGGTCAACCGCTCCGAATCCTGAACGGTCTTTCCGGTCTGGATGCACAGCAGCACGTCATGGGCCCGAACATCCTGCTTGTCCAGGTAGTGGCAGTCGTTGGTGGCGACCACCGGTAGGGACAGCCGCAGGCCCATGTCCAGCAGCGCCTCGTTGACCAGAACCTGGGCGTCGATGCCGTTGTTTTGAATCTCGAGAAAAAAGTTGCCCTCCCCGAAGAGCCGGGCGTATTCCCGCGCGGCCGCATCCGCGTCCTCCCGCCGGTTTTCCTGGATCCGCATGGGAATCTCGCCGTGCAGGCAGGCGCTCATCCCGATCAGCCCCCGATGGTGCGCCTTGAGCACCTCCTTGTCGATCCGCGGTTTGTAGTAGAATCCTTCCAGGTGGGCCACGGTCATCAGCTTGCACAGATTGCGGTACCCCTCGGGGTTTTCGGCGAGCAGGATGAGATGGGACAGCCCCCGGTGATCCAGCGGGGTCTTGTCGGTCAGGCGCCGGGGGGCGACGTAGCATTCGCATCCGATGATGGGCTTGATCCCCGCCTTGGTGGCCTTTTCGAAAAACTCCACCGCCCCGAACATGGTGCCGTGATCGGTGATGGCCACCGCGTCCATGCCGAACCGGGCCACCCGCTCGAACAGCGGCCCGAAACGGATGGCGCCGTCCAGCAGGCTATACTGGGTGTGCACATGCAGGTGAACGAACCGTGTGGGCATGGGTGTGGGTGTCATGGGTGTCCAAACACTTCAGATTCCGCCGGGGCCGGGCCCCGCTGTTCCATCCGCCCGGAACCGGGTGCGATCGGTGAACCGGGGAACCGGTCAATCCAGCCGATAATTGGGAGCTTCCTTGGTGATGATGACATCGTGGGCGTGGCTTTCCCGGAGGCCTGCAGCGCTGATCCGGATGAACCGGGCCTTGTCCCGAAGCGCTTCGATGCTCGGGGCCCCCAGATACCCCATGCCGGACTTGAGCCCGCCGATCAGCTGATAGATGTTTGCAGACAGGGTTCCCCGGTAGGGGACCCGCCCCACGATCCCTTCGGGCACCAGTTTGTCCTCGTTCATCTCATCGCCCTGGTGATAGCGGTCTTTGCTGCCCTCCTTCATGGCCTCGATGGAGCCCATCCCGCGATAGACCTTGTAGCTTCTGCCCTGGAAAAAGATCGTCTCCCCCGGGCTTTCTTCGGTACCGGCAAACAGCCCCCCGATCATCACCGAATGCGCACCGGCGCCGATGGCTTTGGTGATGTCCCCGGAAAATTTGATCCCCCCGTCGGCGATCAGCGGGATCCCGGTCTTTTCGGAAACCTCCCGGCAGTTCATGATGGCGGTGATCTGGGGCATGCCGATCCCCGCGATGATGCGGGTCGTGCAGATGGATCCCGGGCCGATTCCGATTTTAATCCCGTCCACCCCCGCCGCGACCAGGGCTTCGGCCCCCTGCCGGGTGCCCACGTTGCCCGCGATCAATTCGATCTCCTTGAATGCGGCTTTAAGCTGCCCGACGGCGTCGAGCACATTTTGGGAATGCCCGTGGGAGGTGTCGATGACGATGACATCGGCACCGGCTTTGAGCAGCGCATCGGTGCGCTGCTCCATGTCCGGCCCGACCCCGACGGCCGCGCCCACCCGAAGCCTGCCCATGGCATCCTTGCAGGCGTTGGGATACTTTCTGATCTTTTCGATGTCTTTGATCGTGATCAACCCCTTGAGCCGCCCGCTTTCATCGACGACCAGCAATTTCTCGATTCGATGTTCGTGCAAAAGCTTTTTGGAGTCCTCCAGGGTGATCCCCTCGGAGACCGTCACCAGATTCTCCTTGGTCATGACCTCGGAGACTTTTTTTTCCAGGTCGATTTCGAATCGAAGATCCCGGTTGGTGACGATGCCCGCCAGCCGATCCCCCTGGGTCACCGGAACCCCTGAAATTCGGTATTTTTCCATCAGCGCCAGGACCTCCCGGACCGGCTGATCCGGGTGGATCGTCACCGGATCGATGATCATCCCGCTTTCGGATTTCTTTACCTGGTCCACCTCCAGGGCCTGGCTCTTGATGCTCATGTTGCGGTGAATGATTCCGATTCCCCCCTCCCGGGCCATGCTGATGGAGGTCAGGGCCTCGGTTACGGTGTCCATCGCGGCGCTGACAATCGGGATGTTGAGGGTGATGTTTCGCGTCAATCGCGTGCGGGTGTCCACATCCTTGGGTACCACCGCCGAATGCTGGGGAACCAGCAACACATCATCGAAAGAATACCCTTCTTGAAGCGAATATGTTTCCATCCGTCCCTCCCGTAACATGATCCCTGGGCCTGCACATTCCTACCCTAACGATGGCCGAAAACCCATCGGCTTGAACATGCTTCAATACCAAAAAGCGGTCTGCTTCGCAACGGTTTATTTCGATGGATTTGCCCTATGGAGTTGCCAAACGGCCGGTTTCGGTGTAGAAATTTAAAATGTGGTAAAAATGGACTCGAAACAAGACTCAACGTGGGTCGCACCGGCCAAGGCCGGGGTCCGAAACCCAGTGAAAATGAAGAACCGATGCTGCTCAAGATCAACCCCATAAACCCCCAGGACCGCCTGCTGGACAGGGTGGTGGACCTTCTGAAAAACGGGGGGATCATCGCCTATCCCACCGATACCTACTATGGGATCGGCTGCGACATCATGAACAAAAAGGCCATCGAAAAGATATACCAGATCAAGCAGCGGAGCCGGAGCAAGCCCTTCAGCTTCATCTGCTCGGGGCTGACCAACATCAGCGCCTACGCAAAGGTCTCCAACTATGCCTACAAGACCATGAAACGGCTCCTGCCGGGCCCCTACACCTTCATCCTGGAAGGCTCCCGGCTGGTCCCCCAGATCATGCTGACCAAGCGCAAATCCGCAGGCATCCGGGTGCCCGACCACCTGATCTGCCTGCAGCTCGTGGAACGCCTGGGCAATCCGATCATCTCAACCAGCGCCTCCCTGCCGGACGGGACGCACTTTTTCGATGCCTCGCTGCTCCACGATGCGTTCAAAAACCGGCTGGATGCGGTCATCGACGGGGGGCCGGTTCCGGGAGAGCCTTCCAG
>ENA-OSEO01005808-OSEO01005808.1-sediment-metagenome-genome-assembly--contig:-NODE-5808-length-11543-cov-2.670940_pt1 | contig 11543 bp, 11 predicted proteins | sample MGYA00237883_ERZ534232 | MGnify/ENA metagenome assembly ERZ534232
GGCCTGGGAGAGAAGCTTGACGATTTGAAAGATTTTGAAGCCGATGCCTTTATCAAGGCGATTTTCAGTTAACCGGTCGCGTTCCCGCTGAATACTCTCTGTCTTTTTCCCTGAAAATTTTGTTGAGTGATTCGTCCAAGGGGACGATATAGGTGTATAGAAGCGGCCGCGGCAACAGCGCGGGCTGGCGGTCGTGCCGGTTCTCGCTTATATTCACGCGATCTTCTTGAAACAAGGAATTCGCGCGGTTGCATGGCCGGGGGATGGAGCGGAAGCAAGCGCATTGTGTTTTCAGCGAAACCAGGGCTGATTTAAATTAATCTGAATTTATATCATATTGTTGGGGTTTTGATCTATGCCTGCGGATAAAGATATGAGAATTTTAATCGTGGATGATTTTTCCACCATGCGCCGCATCCTTAAAAATATTTTGCGCCAACTGGGATTCCAGAACATCCTTGAAGCGGACGATGGGGCGACCGCCGTGGATATGCTGAAAACCGAAGCCGTGGACATGATCATCTGCGACTGGAACATGCCCAAGATGACCGGCATTGAGTTCCTGAAACACGTGCGCCAGACTGAGGAGTTGAAACATCTGCCGTTTCTCATGGTCACGGCAGAAGCTCAGCAGGAAAACATCATCGAGGCGGTCAAGGCCAAGGTCAGCCAGTATGTGGTCAAGCCTTTCACTCCGGAAACCCTGGGTGAAAAAATCGCCAAGATTTTTCCCTGAACGGCCGGCCGCGCCCGGTTTCCCGGTTTACGAAGTCCTTGACTAGTCCGGTCGGGCATGAAATGAGCCGGCTGCCGGATGAAGAAATCCAGCTAATCTGAAGGTGATGGCTTCCGAACCTGGGGAGCTTCCGGTCATACGGCCATTGTTAAATTGCCATCACCGGAAAAACGAACCCGCCGCGGTTCGTTTTTTATTTTTGGATTCAAGACTTGTTTATGTTATTATTAATCCGGCGTTTATCAAAAAACCTGCACGGGAAGCCGGTTCTCATTTCAGGCGGATATTGACGCGGCTGGCGCGTCTGGGGCGCCGGCCGGAATTGATTCACCGACTTTTCCTTCCGGAAGGCAGTCGCGTCGGCCTTTGATTTTCGCGGGTTTCTTAAAGGAGCTGGATATATGCCTGTGGCAAATAAGGTTAGAGTGGCGTCGGCCAGGTCATCCTGGATCAGGGAGATGTTCGAGGCCGGGGATCGGCTCAAGGCCCAAATCGGGCCTGAAAATGTCTTTGATTTTTCGTTGGGAAATCCGGACCTTGAGCCTCCGGCGGAATTCAAGGCTGTTTTCCGGGAATTGGCCCTGGATGAGACTCCGGGCCGGCATGGCTACATGCCTAATGCCGGGTATGCCGAAACCAGGGCGGCGGTGGCTGCGTACGCCGGCCGGGAATATGGCCCGAAGTTCATCGCGGACGATATTATCATGACCGTTGGAGCGGGCGGCGCCTTGAACGTAGCCCTGAAAACCATACTTGACCCCGGGGACGAGGTGATTGTACCGAGCCCCTACTTCATGGGGTATAATTTTTACGCGGACAATCACCAGGGCGTGGTTATACCGGCGGAAACCAATGATGATTTTTCTTTAAATCTGGACAGGATCGCCGCCGCGGTCACTAACAAGACCAGGGCGGTGCTGATTAATTCGCCCAATAATCCAACCGGCGTGGTGTATTCGGAGGAAGATATCCGGCGGTTAAGCGAGCTGCTCAAGGAAACCAGCCGCAAGGCCGGACGCCCGGTTTACCTGATATCGGACGAACCTTACCGCAAGATAGTCTATAACGGGGTCAAGGTGCCCAGCGTGTTCGGTCACTATGAACATGTCATCTGCGCCACTTCCTATTCCAAGGACCTTTCCCTGCCCGGCGAACGCATCGGTTTCCTGGCTGTTCATCCGGATGTTCCGGATAAACAGCTGATCATCGGCGGCCTGATCCTGAACAACCGTATCCTTGGTTTTGTCAACGCTCCGGCCTTGATGCAGCGGGTGGTGGCCCGCCTGCAAGGGGTCAGCGTCGACGCGGAGTTATACAAGACAAGGCGGGATGTTTTTGTCGGCGGCCTCAAGAAAATCGGTTACCAGTTGACCGTACCTCAGGGGGCTTTTTACCTTTTTCCCCGCGCGCCGATCAAGGATGACGTGGCCTTCACCCGAGAGATGCAGAAAGAAAACATCCTGGTTGTTCCCGGTTCGGGTTTCGGGCGGCCGGGCCATTTCCGCGCGGTTTATTGCGTCAACGAGACGGTAATCGCCAACTCCCTGCCCGGTTTCAAACGGGTGTTTGACCGGTTAAGCTGAAAAGGAGGGAGCAGCCATTTACTCACGAATGATCATCCTGCGGTTCCCTAAAACGATTGTGGACAAGCCTCTGGTTTACAATCTGGTGAAGGATTATGATCTGACCTTTAATATATTGAAGGCCACTATAAATCCTCGCCGGGAAGGCGTCATGGTGATGGAGCTTTCCGGGCACCGGACCAATTTCAACAGGGGTATTCAATATCTGAAGGGGTTGGGGGTCAAGGTTGAAAACGCGGACCAGGAAATCCAGCGCGATGAGGAGACCTGTTACCATTGCGGGGTGTGCACTTCGGTCTGCCCGACCGGAGCGTTATGGATTCAGCGGCCGGAGATGGAGGTCTGCTTTGAACCTCAAAAATGCAGCGCCTGCGAGATGTGCGTTTCCGTCTGCCCGCCCAGGGCCATGAAGGTCAAGTTTAACAACCATCAAGCCTTGTAAAATTCCATTCCGACGTGCCCTCAATTGACAGCCAGACATACCGGGACGCGGCCAAGATTGAGCGGGGCATGAAAGTCGCTGTGGCGCTTTCTGGAGGAGTGGATTCCATGATCGCCGCTCACCGGCTTCAGGAACAGGGTTGCGAGGTCCTGGCATTTCACCTGCTTCTTTTTCCGGAGCATTCATCATTTAAACAGGCCCGGGAGGCCGCCGGGATATTGGGGCTGGAACTGAACGTTGTTGATTTCAGCCGGCCGTTTGATGAAGAAGTCATTGATTTTTTTGTCCGGTCTTACGCCGGAGGAATAACTCCAAACCCCTGCGTTGTCTGTAATCCGGTCATCAAGTTCGGTCTTCTCTGGGACACGGCCAGGGTAATGGGCGCTGAACGACTGGCCACCGGGCATTACGCCCGCCTGGTCAGGATCGATAACGAACCTACCCCGTTGCTGGCTCGGCCGACTGACCGTGTCAAGGATCAGACCTATTTTCTTTGCCGGCTGACCCCGGAGATGCTGGCCAGGTCGGTGTTTCCTCTGGCCGGGCTGATGAAGTCCGAAGTCAGGTCGCTGGCCGCCGGTCTGGGATTTGAACCCAGGCGGGAGAGCCAGGATATCTGTTTTCTGCCCGGCGGTAATTACCGTGACCTGGTGCTGTCCCGCCTGGCCCCTTTCAAGGCAACTCCGGGCGATTTTGTTGATTCAAACGGCAGGGTCATGGGCCGGCATCGGGGCATCGTCAATTACACCATCGGACAAAGGCGGTTTTTAGGCGTTCCCGGACCCGAGCCTTACTATGTGCTGGCCCTGGATATCGAGAAAAACCAGGTTGTGCTGGGCGTCAGGAGCGAGACTTTCATCTGGAGTCTGACGGTCGGCGATATAATCTGGGCCTGTAAACTCCGGCCGGACAGCTTCAGGGCCGAGGTTCAGATTCGTTACCATCATCAACCGGCGGCCGGAAAAGTAACCCTGCTGGCGGATAACCGCGCCCGGATTGATTTCGATCAGGCTCAGCAGGCGGTGACCCCGGGACAGGCGGCGGCCGTTTACCGTGGCGATATGCTGCTTGGCGGAGGCTGGATTGAGCGGAACAGCTAGCCGGTTCCATTCCAGCCTTTCGGCCGGTTAGCTTGGGTTTTGCTTGACTTGAAGCGGTTCGGGCTGATATGCTGAACTTAAAGAGAAATCAGGTAAATAAACTATGATTATCAAGTACATGGCTGTTGGGCCGCTGATGGCTAACTGTTACATCCTGGGTGACGAGGAGTCCCGGGAAAGCGTGGTGATTGATCCGGGCGGCGATGCCGATCAGATTGCCTCGGTGTTAGCTGAAGACGGGCTCCGCTTGACCGCGATTGTCAACACGCACGGCCACTGGGATCACACTTACGGCAACGAGGAGCTTAAAAGACTGGCCGGCGGGACAATCCTGATCCATGCCCTTGAAGCCGTCAACGGATTTATTCCGGACGGCTATCTGGCTGAAGGTGACCGGGTCAAGTTCGGACCTTATGAGCTTGAGGTTCGGGAAACCCCCGGCCATTCACCAGGCAGTATCAGCTTGTATCTGCCGGAAGTGGAAGCGGTGTTTGTCGGCGACCTGCTGTTCGCCGGCTCTGTCGGCCGGACTGATTTCGGCGGCGGGTCGCATCAGGTTTTGCTGGCCTCGGTCCGGGAGAAAATTTTCACCCTGCCGGATCAGACCAGGGTTCTGCCCGGGCACGGACCTTTAACCACGGTGGGCCAGGAGAAGCGGTTCAACCCGTTTTTTCAAGGAGACATATAATGAAGGCAGTTACTATCCGGCTACTCCTGCTGGTTCTGGCTGCCGGGCTGGTTATATCCGGTTGTCAAGGCGGGAAATCGCTCAGGTATAAGCCCAAACCTTCCGAGGCTCAGCCAGTGGCGACCGCCCTTCCTCCGTCGGGGTTGTATCTGGACTTCGAGGATGTGCAGGTTCCCAGAACGTTGCAGTTGAACCGCCAGAAATCATATGTGTACCGTAATGAAAATATCCAGACCGGCGTTCTGATATTCAGTTCATCCCGGCCGGCGGTCGAGATAGCGGATTATTTTGTGAAAAACATGCCGAAGGACAACTGGAACCTTCAAGCCAGGTTTAAATTCCATAAGAGCATTTTATTTTTCACCAAAGCCACCAAGAATTGTCTTATTATCATCCAGAATCCGGCTGATGACTCTTCGCCGGAAGTGGAAGTCTGGGTGTCGCCGGTCGGGGCCGGGGACACGGCATCGTCCTATATGCCGGGACATGATAAAAAACGTTAAGGAGGAAGGCCATGGTCCGTTTTCTCAGGAGTTGTCTTCTGATTTTGATTTTATTCGGGCTGTCAATCTGGTCAGGCTGCGCCCATTCTCAAAAGGGTTCCAGCGCGTCCGGGACTCTCCCGGCGGTTAAGTCCTATCATTTTGAAAGCGTCAAAATTCCTTCCCAGTTGAAGCTGAATGAGCGGCGGACCTTTGTTTACGAAGCTCAGGGGATCAAGGCCGGGACTCTTTATCTGTCCGGCCGGGTTCAACTGGACTCACTGGTGAATTTTTTTACTGATTCCATGCTCAAGGACGGGTGGCGTCTCAAAAGCACTTTTCGATACCCCAAGACCCTGCTGTTGTTTGAGAAACCAAATATGAGCTGCATTATTTTCCTGCAGGAGAACGTTTGGACCACTAAAGTGGAGGTGTGGGTTTCACCTTTGAGCTGACATGGCGTCAGTTTTCGCATCGGAGACATCAATGGGAATTTTCAAGGATAAGGCCCTGGTGCTGGCGGTGACCGGCGGCATCGCCGCTTACAAATCGGCCGAGCTGGCCAGGCTGTTTATTAAAGAAGGGGCGAAGGTCAGGGTGGTTATGACCGCGTCAGCCTGCCGTTTCATTACCCCGCTGACTTTTCAATCTCTGACCCGCAATCCGGTGGCCACGGACCTCTGGGAGTCTGGTTCGCCGTATGACATCAACCATATCTCACTGGCGGACTGGGCCGACGGGGTGGTCATCGCTCCGGCCACGGCCAATATTATCGGCAAGATCGCCGGCGGCATCGCCGATGATTTTCTATCCACCTTTATCATGGCCGTCAAAGCTCCGGTTATCATCTGCCCGGCCATGAACGTCAACATGTATAATAACGCGATTGTCCAGGGTAACCTGGAGAAGCTTCGCTCCGGCGGCTACCGGATAGTCGAGCCGGGCTCGGGGGAACTGGCCTGCGGAACCGAAGGGCAGGGTCGTCTGCCCGAACTATCCGATATTGTGGAAGAAACAAGGAAGGCCCTGACAAACCAGGACCTGGTCGGGCTGAAAATCATGGTCAGTTCCGGACCGGCCAGGGAAAAATGGGATGATGTCAGGTTTATCAGCAACCGATCCAGCGGGAAAATGGGCACGGCCCTGGCGGCGGCCGCCTACCGGCGCGGAGCCAGGGTGACCCTGGTAACCGGACCGACCGCCCTGGCCGAGCCATACGGAGTAGTCACGGTGAACACCGAGGGAACCCTGGACATGAAACAGGCCATTGAGGACCGGTTCAGCGATATCGACGTCCTGATCATGGCCGCGGCGCCGGGTGATTTCCGGCCGGCCAACCAGGTTTCCGGAAAGGTCAAGAAGGGCGAACTTCCCCCGCCTATCGAACTGGCTTTGCTGCCGGATATCCTGATGGGGCTTGGACCCAAAAAGGGGGATAAAATTCTGGTCGGGTTCGCGGCCGAGGCGGTGAACCTGATTGAGAACGCCAAAAAGAAGCTGACCGCTAAAAATCTCGACCTTATCGTCGCCAATCAGATTGGTCAGCCGGGAGCGGCTTTCGGAGCGGACACCAACCTGGTTTCCATTATCGACCCGAGCGGGGCCGTGAACGAGCTGCCCATGCTGTCCAAGGACGATGTGGCTGACGCCATTCTCGACCGGGTAGTCCGGCTGGTCGAGGCTCGGGGGAAATGACGTGGAGCTGAGGCGGGAATTAATCGCCCTGGCCGGTGATGTACAAGTATTTCTGCGTTACCTGCAAAGTCTGGGCGTGGACGGCCTGCCCAGGGTCAAGACGCCTCCGCTTTTCGCTGAAGATAGCACCGAGTCCCTTGAGGATATCGAGCGGGACCTGTCCTCATGCCGCCGCTGTGCGCTTTGTTCCCATCGGACTGAAATCGTTTTCGGGCAGGGTGATCCTCGGGCGGCGCTGATGTTCATCGGAGATTTCCCCGACCAGGAAGCGGACCGCCAGGGGCTTCCGTTTCTGGGCGAAGCCGGCGGCAAGCTGACCGATATTATCGAAAAAGGCCTCAGGCTGAACCGGCGGGATTGCTACCTGACCACCCTGGTCAAATGCCGTCCGGAAGGCGGGCGTCAGCCGGAGCCTGTTGAAATAGCCACATGCAAGCCGTTTTTATTGCGGCAGATTTTCAGCGTGAGGCCCAGGGTTATCTGCGTTCTCGGCCAGACAGCGGCGCAAGGCCTCCTGAATTCCCGGGAATCCCTGGCGGAACTGAGGCGCCGTATTCATGACCTGTCCGGATATCCGGTTGTCCCGACTTATGATCCGCGGTATCTGCTTGAACACGCTGACAAGAGGCGGGAAGTTTGGGAGGATATCCAGGTGGTGATGGCCCGGCTTAAAACGGCCTGAAATGATGAAACAATGAAGGCTCGCGGCTTCCGACCTTCAGGGGCGGGTGTTATCCCGCGGCCGGTTCAGCGGTTTTGAGATACTGCGAATAATATTGATCCTGCAGGTCGTTTTTCAGCTTAAGCAGCTCATCGTATTTGGCCGCCACCTCAAGGCCGTAATCGGTAACCGGTCGATTGTAGACATACTTTTTCAACAGATAGGGGCGGCTCATCTGGTCGCTGTAAATAAACATCAGCTTCTCGAAAATATCCTCGTAGTAACCTTTCAGGGCCTGGCGGTTTTCCAGTAGAAATTTTATCAATATATTTAATTGCTCCAGGTAGTTAATACGGGTCTTGCTGTTGAGCTGGATTTCGAGGTGATGGACCGTGTTGGCTTGCTTGATATAAAGCATCTGCCTCAGGACCTGCCGGTAGTTTTCCTTATGGGTTTTGAACTCGGGCAAGATATCCGGATTCAAGATATAGGAATCGACTATCTGTTCCGCTTTCTCGATAAATACCGGCGAGGCAGATATCAGGCGGCGCTGGTGCTTCTGCAGCCAGGAAAGTAAAAATTTCAGCCGGTTTTCATGGTCCCTGGTGCCATTGATTACTTCCTGATTCTGGAAAACTATCCGGCCCGAATGTTCACCCCGGACGATATCATTCAGGACAAGCAGACGATCCTCCCTGGTTTGCAGCACGTTGAGCCAGGGCAGTTTTTCACCGGTTCGCGGATGGATGATTTCCTGCCGTTCCAGGGAAAGGGCGCGTTCCTCCATGATATTGTGCCGGTTGTAACGGTGCTGTTTATACAGGGTTTTAACTAGCGCCAGCCGGCGTTCCGGGTTGACGAAATAACCTCCATTCTCCAGTTCCCGAACCTGCTCTTTTGATTTCAGGTCAAGTGTAAGCAGGGCTGTTTTTTCTACTTGAGGGAAAGGAGCGTCCTTGACGGGGTGATAGAGGGAGGTGATTACCCGATCGGACTGGCCTTCGACTTTTATCAGGAAGCGTTCGCGTTGCCTGGTCAGTTCCCGGGCGAAGAGGGCGGCCGAGGTTCTTCTTTCCGAGGCGATGGGGAAACCGTAAAGCTCCATCAGAAACCGGTAAACCATTATCCGGTTATTTTCATAAATTTTGTTGCTGTTCGGCTTGAATTTGCCGATTCTCCGGCCAAAAGATTTGATTTCCTGATCCAGGTTGGAGGGAAAGGAGGCGAATATTCCGAGGAACCTGAAGATCTGTTCCTGATCCCTGGCGATAACATGGCCCCGATCCATATGAAAAAGAAAATCCAGTAACGCCGGGTAGTGTTCCAGCACAGTGATATCCCTGTCTCCCAACCTGGTATCAAAATCAAGATGAAGCTCCCGCGGTAATCTTGATTTAAAGGTATTCTTGTTGGAAGTCGGAGGCGGAAGCCGCAGGGGGAAAGGCTCGTCAACCTCCGCCGGCCTAGCTTTCAGCAGGTCGAACTGAAAGCGCTCCGCCTGGTAGTCCAGTTCCCGGTCCAGCACGAGCAGGCTGAAGCCGGGCAGATGATGGTATTCCTGGAGATGGTCTTCAAAGGACGGCAGAAGCTCCCTGGGTTCGATAACCGGGTAATCGGGGTTGTAAACCCGCAGCAGTCCTTGCGAGATATGGACGTATTCCAGCACCTCCTTCAGGGTAGGTAAATCGGTGATGGTTATACGGCCGAGCAGATAATCGGACAGGGGTCGATCCTGGACCTTGGCCTGGCTGAAAAAATCCAGCAGCATCCTGCCCCCCTTTCAGTAATTATCGGTAATAATAAAAGAAATCGAGATGGACGTCAAGTCGGAATATGGCCTGAAAACTCAGCCGGCGCAGTCGGTCGAGTCCTTCGCCGGGTCCGGTTGGCCGGAATATGGCGACGGCTCCGCCCGCGGGTCAGACTTTTTTCAGGACAATTGAGCAGTTCGCTCCACCGAAACCAAAAGAATTATTCATGGCGTAAATTACCGGGCGGTTCACGGCCGTGTGGGGCGTGTAGTTCAAACCGGCGCACTCCGGTTCAACATTGTCCAGGTTAATGGTGGGGGTGATGGTCTGATATTTGAGGGTCAGGGCGCAGATAAGGGCTTCCAGGCTGCCGGCGGCTCCCAGCAGATGGCCGGTCATGGATTTGCTTGAACTGATGGCCAGGCGAGCGGCTTTGTCTCCGAAGACGATTTTTATGGCCTGGGCTTCGGCCCGATCCCCCAGGGGGGTGGAGGTGCCGTGGGCGTTGATATAGTCTATGTCATCCAAAGAGACTCCGGCGTCTCTGGCCGCTTCTTTCATGCAAAGTTGGGCGCCCAGGCCGTCTCCGTCCGGCTGAGCCACGTGGTGAGCGTCGCCGCTCATGCCGAAGCCGACTATTTCGGCGTATATGTTGGCTCCGCGCCTGACGGCGCTTTCCAGGGTCTCCAGGAAGGCCATGGCTCCGCCTTCGCTGACCACAAAACCGTCCCTGTCCCGATCCCAGGGGCGGCTGGCCTTTTCCGGAGCGTCGTTGCGGGTGGACAGCGCTTTCATGGCGGCGAATCCGCCGATGCCGAGGTCGCAGATATCGGCTTCAGCGGCCCCGGCCAGCATATAATCGGCCCTTCCGGTCTGGATAAGCCAGAAGGCGTTGCCGATGCCGTGGGCCCCGCTGGCGCAGGCGGAAACCGTGCTCATGTTCGGACCTTTGGCGTTGACCCTGATGGATATATTGCCGGCCAGCAGGTTTACCAGAGCTTTGGGCACGAACAGGGGCGATATCCGGCCCGGCCCTTTTTCCACCAGTTTTCTGGCCGTTTCCTCAAAGGTGATCAGCCCACCGGTGGCGCTGGAGGCGAAAACGCCGAACCTGGGGGAAAGCTCTTCATCGGCCTCGAACCCGGAATCTTCCATGGCCAGACAGGCCGCGGCCAATCCCAGGTGGACGAACCGGTCCATTCTCTTCTGTTCCTTGGGGGGTATAAACCGGTCCAAATCCAGGTTTTTCACTTCGCCCGCGATTTTGACTTCATGGCCGGCGGTGTCCATGCAGGTGATATGGGATATACCGGACCGGCCGCCGGTTAAATTATCCCAGAAAGAATTCAGGTCGTTTCCAAGGGGTGAGACGATGCCCATTCCGGTGATGACAACTCTGCGTTTCAAGCTCAGCCTCCGATGGCGCAATATTTTAGTTAAGAATGTCATGGTCAGTATAACCAATATCAAAAAGAATGGCAAGGAGCAACGCGGCCGGGTCCGGCAAGGAAATATCTTGCTGAAGCTTGATATTGTTTTGTATAATCAGCGCACGTTGACAAGCGGGAGTATATTGCCATGCCAAGTGTAAAAAAAATTTTCCTTTATGTTCTGGTGTCTGCTTTTCTGTTTTACGGCTGCCTGACTACGGAATCTGAGGTCAAGCCGCCTCAATCTCCCGCGGTAAAAACGCCTCAAACCATTGAGGATGACATTCTGGCCGCGGTGGAAAAACTGTCTCAGGACCTGGTCACCACCCTGGATAAGAAGAGGCCCGGCTATAAACCCAGAATCGCCGTGGTTGATTTCCTGGGCCCGGGCGGAAACCACACCGTGCTGGGCCGGTTTCTGGCGGAAAAACTGATTACTCAGTTTGTCAAGACCAACCATTTCGAAACGGTGCTGGAGCGTCATCTACTGAAAAAACTGCTGCAGGAGCACACCGTGGAAATGTCGGAGTATTTTAACCAGGACACGGTCACTTCCATTACCGGGAAGCTCGGCATGGAGGCCATTGTCACCGGCGTGGTCACGGACATGGGCCAGAACAGGTTCGATATCAACGCCCGCATCGTCGATCATCGCGGCGAGATTCTCGGCGTGGCTGATGCTCAAATTCCCTCCTGGGGCAAGGAACCTCTGACGGCCGTACTGACGGTTTTTACGGACCCCCCGCTTTCCGGGCTGACGGTCACCGTGGAAGGCCGCTCGGTCAAAACTCAAAACGGCCTGGCGGTCATTAAAGACCTGTATCAGGGCAATCGAGGCGTGGTGGTCAGCGGTCAAGGTCTGGAGGGGAGGCAGATAAGCGTTTATCTGGACGCGGATAAAAGCGTCACCATACCCGTGGTCATGAAAAAGGCGGATTTAACCGTTAAAGTAACGCCGAGAAACGCGACATTGTC
>ENA-OSEO01005809-OSEO01005809.1-sediment-metagenome-genome-assembly--contig:-NODE-5809-length-11540-cov-2.604467_pt1 | contig 11540 bp, 7 predicted proteins | sample MGYA00237883_ERZ534232 | MGnify/ENA metagenome assembly ERZ534232
CCGGGGGAATTAATCGCCCGGGATTATATTCACCTGATGAGCTATGCCGGCGAGATTCAGACCCTGGCCGCCGATTACGCCCTGTATAAGCAGCAGCACGCCATAATGGACCTGGACGATCTGCTGTTTCTTTTCGCCAGGTTATTGAAAGAGGACGAAGAGGCCCGGGCCGCGATCGCCGGCCGCTATCAATACATCATGGTGGATGAGTTCCAGGACACGAACCTGGTTCAGGCTGAAATAGTCAGGCTGCTGGCCCGGGATCATCAGAATATAATGGCCGTGGGCGACGAGGCTCAATCCATTTATTCTTTCCGCGGGGCCAGCTTCAGAAATATTATGGATTTTCCGAAAAATTTCCCCGGCACGCAGATTATCCGCCTGGAAGAAAATTACCGGAGTACTCAACCGATTCTAGACCTGACCAATTTTATCATTTCCCAGGCCAGGGAAAAATACGACAAAAAGCTTTTCACCCGGCGCCAGGGCAAGGCCAGGCCCAGGATAATACCTGTGGCCACGGAAGCGGAACAGTCACTCTTTGTCTGCGCCCGAATCCGGGAGCTCATGACCGCGGGAATTGATTTATCCCGCATCGCGGTTCTTTTCCGGGCCGCGCGTTATTCCTTCAATCTTGAAGTGGAGCTTCTCCGGAATAATATCGATTTTGTCAAGTACGGCGGGCGCAAGTTCCTGGAGAAGGCGCATATACGCGACCTGCTGGCCATTCTGCGCGTCCTGGTCAATCCTTCGGACGGGGTCAGCCTGACCCGGGTCCTGCTGCAACTGGAGGGCGTCGGTCCCAGGCGAGCGGCTGAAATCACCGCCTGGGTGGGCGGTCAGCGCCGGCTGCTGACCATTTTAGAGGAATACCCCGGGTCCGCCCAAATAAAGGCCAGGCTGGCTCCCCTGGCTTCGCTTTTTTCCGAAGTCGCGGCCAAGGTGGTAAGTCTCAAGGAACGGATTGACCGGGTCTGGGCCTTTTACCAGCCGATTATGGTCGGCCGGTTCGACGATTATCCGGAAAGGTCAAATGATATTAATGAGTTCCTTCGTCTGGCCGAAACATACACCAACTTGAATAAACTGCTGGCGGACATGGCCCTCGAACCTCCCGACGCCACCGGCCCGGGAAGGAATACTTCCGACCGGAACCAAAGGTTGGTGCTGTCCACCGTGCATTCGGCCAAGGGGTTGGAATGGCACACGGTTTTTGTCATCTGGGCTTCAAACGGCCGGTTCCCGGCGATTTACGCCAGCCGCGCCCCGGACGAACTGGAAGAGGAAAGGCGGCTGATGTATGTGGCCGCGACCAGGGCTGAACAGAATTTATATTTCATTTATCCGCCGGACATGGATAATTTTGAAAGGTCGGGTCTTCCCCTTTCCAGGCCGGGTGTTTCCAGGTTCCTGGCCGATGTTCCGGTAAATCTTATCGAAACCGGGATTGAAGTAAGCCAGACCCGGAAAATCAAACCAGGCCCCTTGCCTGAGCCGCCGGCTTTGCCTCCGGCCGACGGGTTTGCCCCGCGCGACCTGGTTGTTCACCGGAGTTTTGGACTGGGCCGGGTCATCAGGCAGATGCCGGACCGAAAAATCCGGGTGGATTTTGACCATTTCGGCCCAAAAACACTCCACCTTGATTACGCTGGTTTAAAGAAGGTATAGCCATATGAACTACCAGGAAACCTTGGATGATTTGTACGCCCTGCAGAAATTTGGCATCAAATTTGGTCTGTCCTCCACGGAAAACCTGCTGAAGAAACTCGGCCGGCCTGAATCCGGGCTGCCTTGCCTGCATATCGCCGGGACCAACGGCAAGGGGTCGGTTGGAGCCATGTCCTCCACGGTTTTAACTCGGGCGGGATACAAGGTCGGGTTTTATTCCTCGCCGCACCTTGTTTCCTTCAGGGAAAGGTTTCTGATCAACGGGGAGATGATTTCGAGACCGGAGGTGGTGGAACTGGCCGGCCTGGTCAGACAGATATCAGCCCCTGAAGAACCGCCGACATTTTTTGAATTTGTCACGGCCATGGCCTTTAAATATTTCGCGGACAGCAAGGTAGACCTGGCGGTGATGGAAACCGGGATGGGCGGGCGTCTTGACGCCACCAATCTGGCGGAGGCCCCGGTCGGGATAATCACCAACATCTCGATTGACCATACCGAGTACCTGGGCCGGACCTTAAGGGAAATAGCCGGGGAAAAGGCGGGTATTATCAAACCGGGTCAAGCGGTGGTCACCGGGGAGAGGAGACCTCGGCTGCTGGACCTGTTCGCCCGCACCGCCCGGGACAGGGGAGCGGAACTTTTCTGTCTGGGCCGCGATTTCCGGGTTCGCCGCAGACCTGGAGGCGGATTTGATTATACCGGTTTTAACTGGAATCTTCGTGGACTGGAGCTCAATCTGCTCGGCCTTCACCAGGTTCAAAACGCGGCCCTGGCCCTGGCCGCTATCGAGCTTCTTGACGCCCGCGGCTTTAAAGTTACCGAGGATAGTATCAGGTCGGGCTTGAAGAGCGTTTTCTGGCCGGGGCGGGCGGAAATATTCCCGGGTCCGCCGGACATCATGCTCGACGGGGCCCATAATCCGGGGAAAGCGGCGGCCCTGTCCAGGACCTTGCCGGGTCTGCCATACCGACGCCGGCATCTCATCCTGGGCATAATGGCCGATAAAGATATCCCCAAAATTTTGAAACCGCTCCTGCCTCTGGCCGAGACCCTTATCCTGACCAGACCGGAATATTCCCGGGCCGCGGCTCCGGAAGTTCTGGCCCGGGCGGTCAAAGATTTTTCCGGGCAGGTAATCATCAAGCCCGGGATTCCCGAAGCCATCGAAGCGGCTCGGGCGCTGGCCGCGCCCGAGGATTTGATTCTGATTACCGGGTCACTTTTCACCGTGGGTGAAGCTCGGGGCATCCTGACCGGAGACAAGGACGTATAGAAGTCAGGCGTGGTAAATCCGGCCGGGAAACGGCTGCCGCATTAATCTTCGGGCGGCCATCTTTTTAACCCGGAGTTTGAAGCGGGCCGCTCTTTACCAGCCGCCTGGTTATATGCTATAAATAAACGTTTCGCGCACAACCGTAAGACACGTATCGTCGCTGGTCAGCAATTATATGAAATCAGGGCTGTTTTTTTTAATCCTGCTATTTTTATTCCTGATGCCGTCAAACGCTTCGGCGGAAAGGGCTCAGATTGTGGTCGGAGGCGACCAGGGCTGGGCTATATCGGCCGATACAATCTCGGGCGACCGGAAGGCCGGAACGATGGAAGCTCAAGGCAACGTGGTCCTGATCCGGGGGGAAGACCGCCTGGAGGCTGACCGGCTCAGGCTGCATGAAACCAGCCGGGTGGCCGAGGTCAGCGGCCACGTGGTTTTTACCACCGCTGAATTTGAGCTGAAATGCGAGCGATTCGCCTTTAATCTTGATAATAACGTGGGCAAGATTTACGCGGGCCGGATTTTTTTCCCCTCCAATAATTACTATATATCCGGCGACGAAATCGAGAAGACCGGCCCGGATGATTTTGTTCTGACCAAAGGAACCATTACCACCTGCGAAGGCGCTTCTCCGGCCTGGAAACTGACCGCCCAGAACATCAAGGTTCGCCGGGAGGGCTACGCTTCGGCCAGTCATACCACGCTTTCCACGCGGTATTTCCCCTTTTTTTATACTCCGTTTGTCGTTGTGCCGGTTAAAACCAAGAGACAAAGCGGCTTTCTCATTCCGGAATTACGGACTTCGGCCCGTGACGGTTTTTCCGTACTGCTGCCGTATTTCTGGGCCATGTCTGACAGCAAGGATATGACTTTTTACCTGACGCACATGGCTTCGCGGGGGTTGAACGCCGGGATGGAATTCCGGTATCGAGAATGGGGGGGCAAGGGGGTTTATAAATTTGATTTCCTCGAAGACAAAAATCCGCCGATAACCTCAGGGCCAGGGCTGGATGAGGAAAAAAACAGCCAGCGTTTCTGGGTGAGGGGTATGTCCGATTATACCTCCGAGCATGGGTTTGATATCAAGGTCGATATAGATATGCCCAGTGATGTCAAGCTGCTGACCGAGTTTGAGCGGAACACCAACTGGTTCCTGGATAACAACAAACAGTTTTTAAGTGAATTCGGGCGGTCGTTGAACGATGCCCGGGACCCTTATCGGGGCGCCGTGTTTCAAGCCTCAAAATTCCTGGACCCCATGAATATGACCATGACCATCGAGGTCAATGACAACCTGGATTCCGAGGTTAATGAGGAAACCGCTCAGCGCCTGCCTTCCGTTGATTTAAATTTACCCTGGACAGGGCTGAACGGCACCCCTCTGTATTTCAACATGGATGCCAATTACACCTATTTTACCCGCCGGGAAGGGGACAGGGGGCATCGATGGGATATACATCCGCGGCTGCACTGGCCGGCGGATTTTTTCAACTGGCTGAACGTATCTCCGTCCCTGGGTTTACGGGAAACCGCCTACCATCTGGACAACCTGGCCACGGCCCTGGACGGCCCGGCTTTCCGCAACCGGGAAATGATAGATTTTAATTTCGAGGTTTCCACCAAACTGTCCCGAATCTATGACTCGGATTTTGGCCGGGTGGAAAAAATCAAGCATCGTTTGAAACCCGAGATTATCTACAAGTACACTTCGGAAGAATTCAGGGATGTTTTGCCTTATTTTGACCAGACCGATCAGATTGATCGCGAAGAATATGTTGAATATGGACTCGGCAATTATTTTGTGGCCAAAGTCCTTCAGAAGCCCAAGGAAAATAATCAGGGCCAGGATAAGGGCGGGGAGGAGAGCTCCGCCCCGGAATACACATATTTTGAGTTTCTCAGGTTCCGCATTTCCCGGACCTATAACCTGCTGGCCGATCAGCGCTGGTATCCGTCGGATGGGGTTAATAACCGGGAAAATGGCCCCTGGGTGGCCGATTATTATTTCGCGATCAGCCCTTACCTGAGCCTGGACGGCACCAGCGAATATGACACCTATGAACGCCGTTACACCAGGCATACCGCGGATATTCTTGTCAAAGACCAGCGCGGCGACGAGGCTGAACTGAATTACACCTTTCATCGTGAAGATGAGATCAGGGAAATTAGCTCCCGGTTTCTCCTGGCGCTGAACAAAAAAACGGAGTTCGAGTTTGAGAACCGTTACTCCCTGGAACAAAACAGGAATATTGAAACCCTTTACCGGATGGCGTATAAGGCTCAATGCTGGACGGTGAAGCTGGAATACCTGGATAATCTGTCTGAACAGTCCCTGGCGGTGGTTTTTACCCTGACCGGCCTGGGAGAGCTTGGTTCACATACCCCCATAGCCGGTTCCAGGTAGCCGGTATATACCCCGGCTGACCTTTGACGGCTGATTGAATCGGCTTGACAAGAAGCCGGCAATGACCTAAATTTCCTTTCCATGTTACTGGAAAAATCTATCTTGAGACGGCGGTGGTTGAGGAACGCCGGCGCTGTCAGGGGAGCGGATTTCGTCAGGGCGGCCGGACTGGCGCTCTTGTTCGGCCTGGGCCTGATCAACCCGGCCGCCGCCGAACAGACCCGGACGGTCGTTTTATATTTCCCCGGTGAAGACGGGCAATTTTTAAAATCCGAGGAAAGGGAAATCGAGCAAACCGCTCCGCTGTCGGACCAGGCCGGAAAAATAATGCTGGCCCTGTTGCGGGGGCCTGATTCCAGGGGCGCTCTATCTCTTTTTGGTACGCAGGCCAAATTAAGGCAGGTTTTTATTGATTCATCCGGGCTGGCCTTTGTTGATCTGGATAAAAGCACAGTTGAGCGCCGCAAGGTCGGCCTGACCGGCGAACGCTTGAGCCTCTGGGCGATCGTCAACTCCATATGTTTGAATATACAGGAAATCAGAGCGGTGAAAATTCTGATTGGCGGGGCGGAAGTCCCCACATTTATGGGACATGTGGATATCACCCGCCCCTTATACCCGGACGCCAGTTTAATCAAACCGGAGTTTTCCAAGGAAAACAGCCGTGAGTAAAGCCCTGGAACATATCCGCAATATCGGCATCATCGCCCATATCGACGCGGGCAAGACCACGCTGACCGAACGGATATTATTTTACACCGGCCGGACGCACAAGATGGGCGAGGTTCATGACGGCGAAGCCATCATGGACTGGATGCCGGAGGAGCAGGAGCGGGGCATCACCATTACTTCGGCCGTGACCACGTGCAACTGGCGGGGGAATACCATAAACATTATCGACACGCCCGGCCACGTGGATTTCACCATTGAAGTTCAACGGAGCCTCAGGGTCCTGGACGGGGCCATCGGTGTTTTTTGCGCCGTGGGCGGAGTGGAGCCTCAATCGGAAACCGTCTGGTACCAGGCGGACAACTACCATGTGCCCAAAATAGCCTTTGTGAACAAAATCGACAGGCTGGGCGCTGATTTTGATAACGTGATCATGATGATGGAAGACCGTCTCGGAGCAAATCCGCTGGTGGTCCAGCTTCCCTGGGGCCAGGCGGAAAATTTTCGGGGGGTTATCGATCTGATAAAAATGAAATGTCTGGTCTGGGACGAACAGACCCTGGGCGTGGCGATGGAGGAGCTGGATGTCCCGGATGATATGGCTGCCGCCGCCGAGACGGCCAGGCTGGCCATGCTTGAAAAGGTGGCTGAAGCCGATGATGAATTTATGGAAATCTACCTGGGTGAGCGGGAAATCCGGAGGGATGACCTGGTGGCGGCAATCAGACGTCTGACTATAAATCTGACCCTGGTGCCGGTATTTTGCGGAGCGGCCTTACGAAACAAGGGCATCCAGCCGGTTCTTGACGGCATCGCCGATTTTTTACCTTCACCCCTGGACATTCCCCCGGTCAAAGGCTCACTGCCTGACGGCGGCCGGGAAGACGAGAGGGCTCCGGATGAACGGGCCCCGCTGGCGGCCCTGGCCTTTAAAGTCATGATGGATCAGGGGCGCAAGCTGACTTACCTGAGAATTTATTCCGGGAAAATGCGGGTTGGCGAGGAAGTGTTGAACGTGCGGTTGGCTCAGGGTGAAAAACTGGCCCGCATCCTCCGGATGCACGCCAATAAAAGAGAGAGAATCGACCTGGCCTCGGTCGGCGATATAATCGCCGTGATGGGGCTGAAATCGGTTATTACCGGCGACACGGTTACGGACCCGGAGCATCCCATTGAACTGGAGCCGATTGAAGCTTATGAGCCGGTTATCAACGTGGCCATCGAATCCAGAACGACGGCGGATCAGGACAAGGTCATGGCGGCCCTGGAAAAATTGGCCGAAGAAGACCCGACCTTCCGCTTTCATTTCGATGAGGATACCGGTCAGACCATAATTTCCGGGATGGGGGAACTGCATCTGGACGTCATTGTTCACCGCCTGGGACGCGAGTTTGCGGTGGATATCAGGGTGGGAAAACCTCAAGTGGTTTACCGGGAGACCGTGACCAGGGAAGTCGAGGTTGAAGGCTCTTTCGACCGGACTCTCGGCGGAACGGTTCATTTTGCGTCCGTGGGGCTGAGGGTGGGGCCTTTAAAAAGAGGTTCAGGCTTCAGGTTCTATAACGGACTTGATTCCGAACTTCTGCCTCCGGCGCTGCTTACAGCCGTGGAGGCGGCCATCCGGGACGCTTCCGCAAGCGGGGTTATCATGGGTTACCCGATCGTGGACATCGCGGTTACCTTGTTCAAGGCTGATTACCGGGAAGGCGTTTCGAGCGAGGGAGATTACCGGATCGCCGCCGGTCAGGTTTTTCAGGACGCCTGCCGGCGAGCCGACCCGGTGCTGCTCGAACCGATGATGAAAGTCGAAGTGGTGGCTCCGGAAGAATGCCTTGGTGATGTCATCAATGATCTGAACAGCCGGCAGGGCAGGATTGAGGATATTGCCTCCCGCAAGATGTTTAAAGTGGTGATGGCGCGGGTGCCGCTTTCCCGGCTGTTTGGCTACTCAACTTCGCTGCGTTCGGCCAGCCAGGGCCGCGGAACTTTCACCATGCATTTTTCTCATTTTGATCTCGTGGAACGCCGGCCGTGAAGTTTTACCGCTTGTTCAAGCCGGCTCAGGTTAAGGCTCACCTGCGGAGAAGCGCTCATCCTCAAGCATTTTCATGGTTCTGATTGGTGCGGATTCCTTCGGACTTCCTTAAGCGCCGGGCTCAGATAGCATCCTTTTCCAGTTTGATTTTTGCCTTCCGATGCAGGGTCTCAATCCATTGTTTCAGGTAACCCTGGCTTTTCTCCATCTGCAGTTCCCGGGTCAGGCGTTCCCTGTCCAGATCAAGCTGCTTTAAATCGGCCGGCAGCTTTTCCTTGAGCCGGACAAGATAATAACCGTTGAGGCCCTTGTAAACCTTGGGCCCGATTTCTCCCGGCTTGGTCATGGCGAAAATATTGGCGATCAGTTCTCGGTCAGTCCCTATATTGGGGCTGGGTTCCAGCCGGGTAAACGGTTCGGTGAAATCGCCCCTTAAACCAGACTCGGAAATGGTCTTGTTCCAATCGCCGCCTTTTTTCAGGACAGCCATCAGCTCTTCCGCCTTTTGACCGGCCAGTTCTTCCGCCTTCTGTCTTTTAAGGTCTGATTCAACCAACGGTCTTTTTTCTTCAAGTTTCGGGATGTAGGCGTTTTTCCTGTCCAGCGCCTTCATGACCACATGTCCCTCGGGCAGGTCCAGCAGCGGTCCGATTTCGCCCTTGTTCAACGAATGGGCCGCCTGATTGAAGGTGCTGTTCGTGCCCAGACCTTCCACATAGCCGTCGATGGGGAAGAAATCGGTGATGGTCGGAGTCAGCCCCGCTTCCTTCAGCACTCCTTCGAAATCCTGGGCCAGGCTGATTTTTTCGAATATTTCCACCGCGCGGTCGGCGGCCAGTTCCTTGGCCTTTTCCTCAACGATTAAAACCGTTATCTCCTTTTTAGCATCCTCGGCGGAGCGGACGCTGGCGGGCCGGCTGTCGTCCAGTTTTATAATGTGCAGGCCGAACTGAGTGCGGACCATCCCGCTGATCTGGCCGGGCTTTAACTCGGAAACAGCCTGGGCGAACGGTTTCACCATCTGGTCCAGACTGAACCAGCCCAGGTCTCCGCCCTGAGCCGCGCTGGAGTCCTGGGAATATTTTTCGGCCAGGGCGCCGAAATTCGCGCCTGATCTGGCCTGTTCCAGGACTTTCGCGGCTTCCGCCTCGACTTCGGCCGCTTCCTCCGCGGAGGCGTTTTCATCAAGCCTGAGCAGGATATGTCTGGCTCTATACGAGGCCGGCAGGCTGTATTTCTTTTTATTCAGCTCATAATATTCATTGATTTCTTCGTCAGCGATCTGGACCTGCATCAGATAGTTTTGAGGCAGAATCGGCAGATACGCCACCTGGACCATGGCCGGAACCTGGTAGTTTTCCTTGTTTTTTTCATAGTAGGCCTTCAGTTCCGCTTCGGTGAATGCCGCCTGGTTGAGGAAATTTTCAGGCATTACCAGCACAAACTCGACACTGGCCCGGTCGTTTTTAAAATGGAAGCTGTCCTCGACTTCGGCCGGCGATACCTTGGTGAAACTGATGATCAGCCCTTCCATCCGTTGAATGGTCATCTGCCGGAGTTTGAGTATTTCATAGGATTCCGGGGTGTAATGAAGCCTTGAGAGAAGACTGCGGTACCGCTCCGGATCAAAGACCCCGTTGACCTGGAAGGCCTCGGTGGACACTATGTTTTCCCGCAGTTCCTCCTTGGATACCTGAATATTCATGGCCGTTGCTTCCTGGAAAAGAAGCGTTTCACTGATCAGGGCGTCGAGGGCTTGTTGCTGGAGGTTCAAGGTTTTGGGTATTTCCTCGTTCCAGTTGTCCCGGTACTGGCTTTTGACTTGTTCATAGATATTGTTGTACATGTCGCGATACTCGGTCAAAGTTATCTGCTCATCATTGACCATGGCCACGTAATTCGGCTGGCGATCCCGGTAGGAGCCCACTCCCCAGAAAATGAAAACGAGCACAATCGCTCCGACCAGAATGTTTATGATCCAGCTTTTGGCGTGTTTGCGCATTAAATGAAGCATCGCTTTGTTATCCCCGGGTTAATTTTTTATAAAATTCGGCTTGATATCCTGGCCAGGTCTTCCGTCGGCCTGGTTCCAAATTCTTACCTTACATATAATAAACGGCGGAGAAAAGCAAGCCAGGGTTTTGCTCTGAACCGGAAAAGCCGGGAACCTTACCCTCCCCCTGCTCGGCCAAGGCCCGGTCGAAGCTGGTATTCCGGCCCGTGTCGGTCTTTGTTCGGGTTAAATTTTTGGAGGAACCGTATGAGAAATATTTCACAAAACCGGTTTAAGCCCTGGGTCTCCCGTCCGGGTCGATGAATATTTATTCAGATAACTATTTGATATTGTTGCGTGAAAAATTTCACTAAAGAAAAAAGTTGACAAAGATATTTCAAGTTGGGTAAATACTGCAAGTCTTCCGAGGTGTTACAAACTTTAATTTATGATTTCAGATTCACGGGGGGACGATGGAAGCATTTCTGCTTAAAGACTATTTCTTCGTATTTATCTTTTTCATCCTGGCAATACTATTAATGGCGGCTCCCCTGATTATCGCCGCCTTGATCAGCCCCAAAAGCGTCGGGCGGGATTCCCTGAAGACATATGAAAGCGGTATGATTCCCATAGGCAGCGCCTGGGTGCAGATGGGGGTGGCTTATTATATCTTCGCGCTTATCTTTCTGGCCTTCAGCGTGGATGTCCTTTATCTTTTCCCGGTATTGCTGGTGTATGGGAAGATTTTTCCGATACGCGACTTTGTGGAAATATTGATTTTCGTGGGTATCCTATCCCTGGCCATCGTGTATGCCTGGCGCAAGGGTGTTTTTGACTGGAAGCAGTCCGTATGAGCGGCCGGGAAGACTGAAAGCCATCCGGCCTGAATTTCCGGTCATTATTCAGGAGAATTAATTCGTGACGTCTGAAGAGAAAATGATACGTTCGGTTGAGCCGGTGATTCGGCTGGCCCAAATGGAAAGCGTCCTCAGCATCCCTCGGGCCAGTTCTTTATTTGTCATGACTTTCGGTCTGGCCTGCTGCGCCATCGAAATGATGGCCGCGGGCGCGTCCAGGTTTGACTGGGGCCGTTTCGGCATTATCCCCAGGAGCACGCCCAGGCAATCGGACCTGATGATTGTCGCCGGCACCATTTCCCGCAAGATGGCGCCCACGGTGATCACCTTATGGGAGCAGATGGCTGCTCCCAAGTATGTTGTCGCCATGGGGAACTGCGCCATATCCGGCGGACCGTTCGCTTATGACGGGCAATACGCCATTGTGAACGGAGCGGACCAGATTATACCGGTGGATGTTTACATTCCTGGCTGCCCCCCTCGGCCGGAAGCGGTTATTCAGGGCATTCTGGCTTTGCAGGACAAGATAACCGGCGGCCAGAAAAATAATGTTCTCAGGCGATTTGACAGATTTACGGAAGGTGGAAAGCGTAGTGTCAGCCAGCGCATCAAAAGAATTGATTGAAAAACTGTCGCCG
>ENA-OSEO01005810-OSEO01005810.1-sediment-metagenome-genome-assembly--contig:-NODE-5810-length-11538-cov-6.269784_pt1 | contig 11538 bp, 10 predicted proteins | sample MGYA00237883_ERZ534232 | MGnify/ENA metagenome assembly ERZ534232
CTGGCAAGTGCTTTATTATCAAATAGTTCCCGATATTCTGAGAGACAATCTCTCACATTGAACGTGTAAGAATCTAATGCCGTTGCTCCGAAATACGACGAAATTCGTATTTTTGACTACGACGAAATTCGTATTTTTGACTACGAAAAACTCATTACCAGACTTTTTTGTGCAATGCAAGTGAAAAAATGGTTAGGGTTCAGAGGTTCAGGGGTTGGGAAGAATGGAATGATGGAAGGGTGGGTGAGACCCGGAATGGTGGAATAATGGAATATTGGAATATTGGAAGGATGGGATGAGGGAAGGGTGGAAGAGTGGGGAAGAACTGATAGCTCGTAGGTGACAGTCCCGGGCTCCCCGTTGAGGGTTTGCGGACAACGGATAAAAGATAACGGGCGATAGCGCACCGCGCAACCCATCATTCCATCATTCCAATCTTCCATCATTCCATTCTTCCCAACCCTGAACACTTGAACCTCGAACCTCTGAACCTCTGAACCCTTAAACCTCTGAACCTCTAAACATGACCAAAGAAAAACTGCTGATCATTGAAGATGAGTCCTCGGTGGCCAAGCAGCTCAAATGGGCACTGGGAGAGGACTATGATATTTCCATGGCAGGGAATGGAAAACGGGCCCGGCAGCTGCTGGCCTCCGGGGCCTTTCCCGTGGCGACCCTCGACCTGGGTCTCCCGCCCACGCCGGATACCCCGGATGAGGGCTTCAGTATCCTGGAACAACTGGGGAGTCTGGCCCCCCATACCCGGGTGATTGTCATTACCGGGAATGCGGAGCAGGAAAACGCGGTCAGGGCCGTGGCCCTGGGTGCTGTGGATTTCTGCTCCAAACCGATCGATCTGGATATCTTAAAAATCATCCTGAACCGCACGTACCGGCTTTATGCCCTTGAGGCGGCCAACCGGCAGATGGTTGAAACGGCCCACGAGAGCGGGGCCTTCTGCGGCATGCTGGGCATTTCACCGGCCATGAAAAAGGTGTTTTCGCTGGTCCGAAAGGTGAGTGAAACCGACTACCCGGTGTTGGTCACCGGCGAATCCGGTACGGGCAAGGAGATGGTGGCCCATGCCATTCACGAGCTGAGTTCCCGCAGCCGGGGACCCCTGGTGATTATCAACTGCGGCGCGATCCCCGAAAACCTGTTGGAAAGCGAGTTGTTCGGCCATGAAAAAGGGGCCTTTACCGGTGCGGTGGCCAGAAAGCCCGGGAAACTGGAGGAGGCCGATTCGGGCACGGTATTCCTGGACGAAATCGGTGAACTCCCGCTGTCCATGCAGGTGAAAATCCTCCGCTTTCTGCAGGAGGGCACCATTGAACGGGTCGGGGGAAGAGGGGTGATCGGGCTGAACGTCCGGATCATTGCCGCGACCCATGTGGACCTGGAGCAGGCGGTTCAAGAAGGCAATTTCCGCGAGGACCTTTTTTTCCGCCTGAACGTGCTCCCCATTCACCTGCCTCCCCTGCAGCAGCGGCCCGAGGATATTATGCTCCTGGCCCAGCATTTTCTCCAGACCGAATGTGAGTCCCTCAAGGCGGGTCGCATCTCGTTTTCCCCAACTGCCATTGCGGCCTTGACCTCCTTTCACTGGCCCGGCAATGTGCGCCAGCTTCACAACAGCATCCGCCGGGGTCTGTCCACCTGTTCCCATCAGCGGATTATGCCGGAAGATCTAGGACTGGCGGAGACTGCCCCCGGGCAGGAGGAGAGGCTCCTGACTCTGCAGGAGGCCCGGGACCAGGGCGAAGAAAAATATGTGCGAAAGGCCCTCATGCTGACCGGGAACAATATCAGCGAGGCGGCCAGGCTCCTTAAGATCAGCCGGCCCACGCTGCACGATCTGATCAAGAAGCATGGGATAAGGACGTGGGAGGAGGGCGGGAAAAATGGAAGGATGGAATAGTGGAATGATGGAAGAGTGGGGGAGCACTAACAGCTCATAGCTGATAGCTCGTAGGTGATAGTCCCGGGCTCGCCGTTGAAAGTTTGCGGACAACGGATAAAGCGCGATAGCGCTTCGCGCAACCCATTATTCCAATATTCCAGTATTCCCTCTCCATCCATCATTCCAATCTTCCATTCTTCCAGCCCCAACCCTGAACCTCTGAACCTTGAACCTATGAACCTTGAAACGCAAAACCCTCATCACCGCTGCATTTCTCGTCTGTTTCCTCTGGTCTGCGCCTGCGTTTGCGCTGCACGCGGATGAGGTCCTGGTCCTGGCCAACAGGAACGCGCCGTCCAGCCTGCGTCTTGCCTCAGCCTACATGAAAAAGAGGGGGATTCCCCGGGACCATCTCCTGAAGCTGCGGGTAACGGATAAAGAGGAATGCACAAGGAAGGAATACGATAGACGGATAGCAGGTCCTGTGCGGGAATACCTGACTGAAAAATCACAGGGACGGAAGATCCGGTGCCTTCTGATCCTGTACGGCCTTCCTCTCAAGATTGCCGCGCCGGGAATGGACAGGGATGAAGGGCGGGAATACGACCGGTTGCGGCAAAGGGAAAAAGACCTGAAGGCCCGTCTTTCAGCCCTGGGGGACGCCCAGGACAGGGAGCGCGAGGAAATAGGCAAAGAGCTGGCCGGGGTGAAGGATCAGCGCGAAAGGATGGCAAAGAGCGATCAGCGGGCCTCCCTGGATTCGGAGATCTCCCTGGTGCTCCAGGAAAACCATCCCCTGGGCGGATGGATCCCCAACCCCTATTTTGTCGGGTATCGCCAGCCACAGCTCATTGAACAGCGGGATGCCACGCTCTTTGTCTCCCGCCTCGACGGGCCTTCGCCGGAGATTGTCAGACGGGTCATCCATGACAGCCTCGAGGCGGAGCGAGCCGGTTTGGATGGAAAGGCCTATTTTGACGCCCGCTGGCCCCGCACGAATGAACGGGCCGACGTCAAGGGGCAATCCGGTTATCACTACTACGATACGTCTATTTACCGGGCCGCAGACGCGGTGAAAGCGAGCAGGCGCCTGGCGGTGGTTGTTAATGACAAGCCGGAACTCTTTCAGCCCGGAGAATGTCCCGATGCCGCCCTTTACTGCGGGTGGTACCAACTGGGGCGGTATGTGGATGCCTTTGCCTGGACCAGAGGGTCGGTGGGGTATCATATTGCCAGCGCGGAATGTCAAACCCTGAAGCGTCCCGGAAGCCAGGTGTGGTGCAAGCGCATGCTCGAAAAGGGGATCGCCGCTACCCTGGGACCGGTACATGAACCCTATGTCCAGGCCTTTCCCGTGCCCGAACTCTTTTTTCGATTCCTGCTGGACGGCTACTGGACCCTGGCGGAATGCTATGCCCTGTCCCAACCTTTCCTCTCCTGGCAGATGGTCCTCATCGGCGACCCGCTCTATCGTCCTTTCAAGGCGAGATGAGATGGGGCGGCGGGAAAACCGGAATGAGGGAAGAATGGAAGGATGGAAGGATGGAAGAATGGAAGAATGGAAGGGTGGAATGATGGAAGGATGTGGTAAGGGCTGGAAGGGTGGAATGGTGGAAGGATGGGGTAAGGGCTGGAAGAATGGAAGAATGGAACAATGGAAGAATGGGGAAGACCGGGAACGGGTAACCTTTGAACCTTTGAACCCAGAATGGTGGAATGGTGGAAGGATGGGGACAACCCTTGAACCTTTGAACCCGGAATGAAGGAAGAATGGGTTAAGAGCGGAACGGGCCTGGCCCGCAACGCAATGATATTGCCCCCCCAATGCCCTGACGGGCACACTACAAACGGTTGGATGCCTATACCGGAGGCATGTGGTTCGTAGTGACGTCGTCAGACGTTTAGTGGGTTGCCGGGAACCAGGTGCTAACGCCGATGGCCGCAATCAGGAAATCTCACACAAAGCCACAAAGCCCACAAAGGATTCGTAAGCGTTCACAGGGATGCCGGTTCATGCTGGTCTGGAAATTCCGCTCCAGGGCTCAACTGCTCTTCGTGCCGGTCGGTTGCGGGCCTTTCCCGGCGATCCCGCAGACCGCATGATTGTTGCCACGGCGCTTGAATACCCGGCTACCCTTGTAACAGCGATTGGGGAACTCCCCCAGAAGATTGACGCCTCTCTTTAAAAAGGTTCCCCGTTCAGGGTTCAGAGGTTTAGGGTTGGGAAAAGGCTGAAATGGCAAGATGAAGAGGCGCCGTGATGGCGGAAGGGCCGAGTGCTGAGGTCGCCACAGAAAAAGCCCCCTGGAGCTGACTTGCTCCAGGGGGCTTTTTGCTATGTGGTGCTATTTACGATGCCCAACAAAAGGGGTTTATCGATATCAGTTGCCTCTCTTTTTCAAGAACCGTTTGCGGCTGTAACCAAGCGCCCCAAGGAGACCGAAACCCATCAGGAGGATGGTGGAAGGTTCGGGGACGGGGGATGCGGCGCCGTGGGCTATCTGAGTACTATAATCAGTGACTTCATTATTTCCAACCTGAAAGCCATACGCAAAAACCTTTGAAGGATCGCCAATCGCCGCTACACCTTGATAACTATTGTTCAAATAGTAGTTAGTGCCGGTAAAATTCATTGAAAGGGTCGCTGTTCCGTTGTATGCGAGCTGTACCCAATCGGTTTGGTAAAAGTTGTGCCAGCTACCATTCTCATAAGTCTGAACAAAAAGCGAAACAAACATATCTTCCACGTAGAAGTTGGTGTTCTGGAAGGTAAGTGCGTAGCTATCGAAAATACTCAGATCAAAAAAATTATAATCTGAATTGCCTAACCCGATCTGGGCGAACCCGTTTGCATCCCAAGCGGTAAATTTGATTAAAAATTCATTCCCTGCTGGAGTGGCAGAAAAATCGAGAAGTTGTGCACATCCATCGGGGTTATCCCAGAGTTCCGTCATGGAAAGGATCTGCGTGTTGTTCGGTGAAAACATCGTTGCCATAACATTTCCAGCGACCAAACCCAAGCCCAGAATTGCAAGAACAAAACTCTTTATCAATGTTTTTTTCATTTCTTTTGCTCCAGTGTTTTAGTGGTTAGTGCTCCAGTGTTTTAGTGGTTAGTTTCAAAAAATTAGGGAATGCCCATCCTGTTTGTGAAACTATTAAGCAAAGGGCGTGCCACACAAATAAGTATTTGAAATAATTATATTTGTTTACAATCTTCACTATCAACAGATAGCATGTGTAAAAATAGCCGACAGCGTGGAACTTATGAATTTATTCCGGAAAATTACTGTCACCCTAATTTGGTTTAGGTAAACCCCCGGTTTTGCCGGGCGACTCACCAGAGTTTGACACCTAAAGTGTAAAGGCTACCGACAACGTTTTCGGCTCATTTTTTCGCCTGACTTCCCGTCTTTTTAAAACCACTACCGTAACTTATTGCAATCATGGAATTTCCAGGCACCTTTATCCCCAAAAGGCATAAATTATGGCTGTCCAACTGTGTCGAGATTTTTTACACAGGTCGCTTGGAAGCAAGTTTTAAAGAGTAAAATCCAACCATATCAATTAGTTGCATGACTGGCACGGTAAGTGCTTTAGAACAATCAAAGTCCAAAGGGGATGATTTTTTTAATTAATCTGAGATAAAGGGGAGAAAGAGAAATGAAAAAGTGTGCGATTTTATTTTTGCTTGTATTGGTATCTATTTGTTTCGGATCTGCCAATGTTTTAGCATTCGATAGTACTACCGATGGGACGTATAGCATCGCCTCAGTTACTATTGAGCCTCCCCCGGGTGGCGCAACGTGGGACGCATCGAACCCCGCACAAATTGTGGTAGGCGAAACATATACCGTGAATATGGAAGTAAATTACGCTGACACCGTGGCGGACACAGATCCATTTCATACGGTGTTGTCTACCGAACTTGAATTTAATAACAGTGGGAAAACTTTTTATGATACTGGAGATTCATACATTAATGGAAGTAATGCGACTTATTTGTTTGTAATTCCAGTTACTGTTAGTGCAGATATGGCTGATGATACAGCAGTAGACATGAGTTTCGCTGGGGGTAGCGTATTTGAATATCTTTTTTGCGACCTTGACCCTATTTCACTGACAGGGACCTATGATGTTAATGTAACCGGAGGTGCCGCCCCGGTTCCGGAGCCGGCGTCCATTTTATTGATCGGTTTAGGTCTTGCAGGCCTCGTTGGATTTTCCAAACTTAGTTACAGACGTAAAAAATTAGTATAAATTTTCATCAATTAATTTATTATAAAAGAAAAAAGGGATTTGATGCATTATCAAGTCCCTTTTTTCTTGCTATTTATCTTTCTATTACAACAATTTCACAACAATGATGCTTAAATCCGTAATCTTTTGTGTCTTGTCAGGGATTCTCCTTGCCCTGGGTACGCCTTCCATTGGACTATGGCAAATTTCATTTGTTTCATTCATCCCCCTTCTTATTGTCACGGAAAACCAGTTCCACATCGGTAAAGTTTCCTTTTATCAAATGTTCTTTTTAGGATTTTTGTTCAGTTCTATTTATGCGGTTTCCATTTTGTACTGGATAATAAACATGAGCTGGACCGCAATGTTTGCCGCGGCAGCAATCTATTCCTTTGTTTACGGTTTATTTGTGCCCGGCATTATCCTGGGGCTTAAGGCTGGATTAAGTAGGACAGCTCTCTCCTTTTGGACAGTCCTTCTGTGGGTATCCCTTGAGTCTGTGCTTTCGGACCTATTTGTACCCATACCTTCAGTGGCTGTCGGATATCTCGTCTGGCCATTGAATACCATGATTCAGATATCCGATATTACGGGTGTGTTTGGGGTCAGCTTCTGGATAATGGCAGTCAATGTTTCAATATTCGCGCTGATAAAAGACGGGTTCAAGAAAACCGCTCCTGTCTTGGGTGTAACGATCCTTATCACCTGCTTGATTGCAGCATATGGATTTATGAAATTGCCTCAAAAATCGAATTGTTCCCGTCCCGCTTTTTCTATTGCAGTCGTATATACTTCTATTTTGAGTGAGGATAAAGAAAATAAGGAGTCCATAGCGAAGGCTTTTGAGATTCTGAAAAAGGAGACTATAGAATCGATTGCCGCTTCTGCGTATCCCCCTGATTTAATCGTGTGGCCGGAAACAAGTGTACCTGTTTTTCTAAGATCCGTGCGTGAAAAAGAATTTATTATGGATCTTCTGGATCTTGCTCAGAAAAATAAGGTTCCCATATTGATCGGAGCGCGTTCATTTCAACGAAGTGAAAATAAGACAACAAAAAAATATAATTCGGCATTTCTTGTGCCGGAACAGGGCTTTATCAGTCAGGAATATCGCAAAAACATCCTGGTACCCTTTGTTGAACAAAATATCTTAAAGAAAGTGTTGCCCAAAAACTTTCAAAAGTTTTGTCAATCCAAACTCGATGCAGGGGAAGAGCCGGGCGTAATAAATCTTTTCAGCAAAATCAGTTTTGGTGTGGTGATCTGTTATGAAGTCTTTTTTCCCAATTTTGTAAGAGAATCCGCGAATCAGGAAAGCGGCTTTCTGGTCAACATAACCAATGACCATGATGCATTTGACAACATAACAGCAGCCTACAAGATACCGTTTCCCCATCTTGTGTTCAGGGCAGTGGAGAATCGTAAATTTCTTGTGAGGTCCGCAAACTGGGGTTATTCCATGGTTATTTCTCCAGAGGGAGAAATCATGGAGTCTTCATCCATAGGCTCAACCGGGTATTTGTCTGCAATGATAATGCCGAACCACGACGAAACATTATTTTCAAAACATGGATTTTTCTTTGCTAAAATACTTCTGTTCCTAACGGCAGTCTGGTCGGTATTGCTTTTTAAAAGAGTTTGGAAGTTAAAAAAATAGGCTTACGCATGGAATATGCCTCCTATTCGGAAGCATATGAACCAGCCCATTATTCATTCTGTGAGAGAACCTTATTGATGGTATCCTGGAGCCTGTCTCTTTGCTCTTCAAACAAGAGACTTTGTTGAAGCAGGTTTTTTGCCATATCCTTTTTGCCGGTTTTCATCATTGTCATCCCAAGATGAAAGCAGATTTCCGGATCACCGGGAGCGCTTTCTATTGCCTTGGTCAGCAATTCCTCAGCTTTCGAAAAATTGTCATTCTTATAAGCATGCCAGCCTGTTAAATGCAGAATTGACGCGGGCTCAATCGTTTTGTTTTTTTCAATTATCTGCAGCAAATTAGCAAGGCTGTCTAATTCGTTTAAATGAGCTAAAACCCAGCCAAGGGACATTTGCAGCTGTGGCGAGTCAGGCATAAAATTCAGCCCGGTTTCATATACTTTTCTGGCCTCATCCCATTTGGAATAATCTGAAAGCAGTTTTCCATATACCAGGTTTGCCATAATAAAATCCGGACGTTCTTTTGTAAGCGATTCATATGCTTTTCTGGCCTCGTTCATCATCCCTGCTTTTGCATAAACCTGCCCCAAATAGAACTGAATGGCGTAACTTCCTTTGTAAGCTTCGCCCAATTTCTGCAATTCTTTAATGGCAGACGGAAATTTATCTGTTCGAAGATAGCATTCCGCAAGGATAAAATTTGATAGGACACTGTTTTTTGATTTTTCGGCGGCTTTGTTAGCGAGGTTTATTGCCTGGTCATAGAACTTCTGATCAAGGCAAAAGAATGCTAAACCAATGTCCGGTCCGATAGAGGGCTGATTCAGGCTATTTTCAAAAGCAGGAAAAGTTGCCAACTCACTGTATGGGAGGGAAGTCTGTTTTAATTCTTCGATTGTTTTCTTCTTGTTGTTCGTCGAAAAATAGGCAATGGCTTTTAGCATATGTATATTTGGAATTTTTTCAGGGTGCTGAAGCTCTTGCAGCAAATTTAGAGATGCTTCAGCCTTGCCATCACTTAGAAGAGCTAAAGACTTCGTTAATTTTAACACATCTGAAAAACCGCTTCGGTTAAGAACAAGGTCCAAATCATTAGACAGAGCAATCGCCTCTTTTGGTTTAGCGTTTAAAATAAGGAGCTGCATCTTGGTTATATCGGCTTCGAGATATCTGGAAGACTTTTCGGCTTTGTCAAGCAGTGAAATTGCTTTATCAAAACTTCCCTTTGAAGCGAGATATTTGGCATTGATGATCAGCTGAATCCCTAAATGAATATCTTTATCATTATCTTTGAGAGCATTGTTGGCTTTTTCGTAATCATTCAGTTTGTAATAGGCAACCGCAATGGCTTTTTCAATATCTGTCTGTTTTTTAAATTTATGGGAGGCATTCTTGGCAGCTACAGCTCCCTTATAATAGGCCAGCGCCGTCCTGGTTTTGTCCATCGAGTCATAAGCATAGCCCATTTGATAAAGAAGCGTTGCAGACGTTATATCCCTCATGAGGCCTGACTGACACGCCATCATGGCGGCAAAAGGTTTTTTCTTTTTTAGAAGCATATTGGCAATGGTAGAGAAAGTTTGGCTTGATGTATCATTCCTATTTTTTAATAGATTGTATTCTTTCATGGCAGAAGCAAAATCATCTTTGCCTATAAGCGCAGCGGCTTTTAGGCCAATAATTTCCGTCCTATTTTTTTCTTCTTTGGGCAAGGTAGCAATCGTTTCAAGTACAGAACCGTAACTCCCAATATGTAGACGATACTTCAATGTGTTGGTAATTGTTTGATTCGCTTCATCCATGTATTCAAAGGGTAGGATATCAGAGTCTTGGTCCAACGGATCTTTAATTGGTTTATTTGTGATTTGAGTAGCTCCTATATAATTTGGGTAAATTGTATAAAATAAGCATATACAAGTAATAATGAGTGCAACTCTTAATCCTATATGTTTGCAGAAGGAATTATGTGATCTTAAAAAACTTGCGTTTTTCATAGTGACCTCCTTAAGGCAGGTTCTTAATGTCCCATAGGGCAAACGGGAAAAAATTCCACGCCATTAGGCAAACACGGTGATCAGAGTCATTTGGTGAGGTGATAAGAAGTTCCTTTTTTCGGTTCTCGACTATAGGGGATTGGGCCTTGGGGGTCAAGGAAAATGTGACCGCAGGATGAGGTGGAGGCCGCTCTAGTGTCGGAATATTTTACACGAAAGTGACCGTTCAGGGTTCAAGGGTTACCAGCCGGGGGTTCCCCGTTTCCGGTTCCCGGTTCAGGGTTAATCCAATATTCCAATATTCCAGTATTCCCTGTCCGCCCAGCATTCCACCATTCCATCATTCCAATATTCCAGTATTCCCTCATCCGGGGTTACCAGAACTCCCATCGGTGGGTGGCGATGACGTAGAGGCCGAGGCTGAGGTTGGTGACGCCGTGGGCGAGGATGGCGCCTTTGAGGCTTTTTTGGCGATAGACGAGGAGGGTGTATACGGCGCCCGCGATCATGCCCTGGATCCAGCGGTGATGTTCCAGGCCGAAGAGGAGGACGGTTACGGTAAAGGAAAACCAGGTGAAGGCGCCGAGGGCCACTTTTTGAAAATTGGGATGGATGAGATAGCGAAGCAAAAAGGAGCGCCAGAAAAGCTCCTCCATGATGGGCGCCACCAGCACAGCCCCTGTTAGGCGAACGCCGATCAGCAGAGGCACAGCGGCCTGCGGGCAGCCAAAGGAATAGGGATTAAAGCCGGTTTCCGTTCCGAATTGGGGAAAGACGGTTTCCGGGAGGATCCAGAGCGGCAGAAGGATGAGCCCGGCGGCCGCCGCTGTCACGTACCCCATGGGTGTCAGTCCGGGGGCAAGGTCTGCTGCATAGTTCCGGCGCCAGAACCAAAGGAGCCCGCCCACTGAAAGAGTTTTGATGAGGTAGAGCAGGTGAGCCCTATTGGGAAAATAGCCGGCCGGGACCGTCAGGACAATAAATATCAGGAACGGGAAGACATAGGGGACCCAGGGCCGTTTCACCAGCGGTTGGGCTTCGGGCACTGCCTCGAAACAAAGGTCCCGGCTGTCATCGGGTGGCTGCATTTGGGTACCTGTAAAGGATTCCGACAGAAGGTTTAAAAACCTGGAATGATGGAATAATGGAAGATTGGAGCTGGAATGATGGAATGGTGGAATGGTGGAATATTGGAAGAATGGGTTGCGCGGAGCGCTGTCGCGCGTTGTTTGCTATGCGGTTTTGTCTCACACCCGCTTTGCTGGAGGCGCAGAGATCACGGAGATGATCCCGTTCCTTGCCTGATTTTTTTCCCGCTCTCAGCGCGGGACAGTCGCCTGGACGCATGCCCTTACGGGCACACTACGAACGAGGTATTCCATTCTTCCGGTTTTCGACCCATCCTTCCATCATTCCAGTATTCCGGGTTCAAAGGTTCAGGGTTTCTGGGGTTCAGAGGTCGTTCCCATCATTCCAACATTCCATTATTCCATTATTCCAGCCCTTATCCCATTCTTCCATCATTCCATCATTCCATCATTCCAATATTCCATTATTCCAGCCCTTATCCCATCCTTCCACTATTCCAAGGTTTTCCCCCGGGTCTTATGGGCGTTGGGGAAAGTTCAGCAAGAATCGTGCCCCTCCGCGGTCCGCATTCCGGGCGGTGATGTGGCCGCCGAGGCTGGTTACCAGGGACTTGACCTGCCACAGGCCGATGCCGGATCCCTTGGCCTTGGCGCTGAT
>ENA-OSEO01005811-OSEO01005811.1-sediment-metagenome-genome-assembly--contig:-NODE-5811-length-11538-cov-3.743391_pt1 | contig 11538 bp, 7 predicted proteins | sample MGYA00237883_ERZ534232 | MGnify/ENA metagenome assembly ERZ534232
TTTGGGATACTGGGTATGTCCAACTGGACGATTAAATGGCTATCAGGTTCAGGAAGATTGAGCACTGATGAAGTAGCCGACATTTTTTACAAAATGATTACACAGAGAGGTAACTCGCAGTAATGCATTATGAATTAACCGAAGAACAAAAGGCCATGAAGGAACTGGCCGCCAAATATGCTGCCAAAACCATAGCCCCCATTCATGAGCAAGATGAAGTGGAAGGTAAGTTTCGCCCTGAAATCGTCAGAGAAATGGGCGAACTTGGATTTTGGGGCGCGATTATTCCTGAAAAATACGGCGGTACTGATTCTGGTTTTCTTAGCTCCATTTTGATTACTGAGGCAATCTCAAGAGTGAGCCCTGCCTATGCAGGACACTTCCTCACCCAGACTGTCGGCACCGGTTTGGCAATCCTTAACCACGGCACCGAAAAACAAAAGCAAAAATATCTCCCCTCTCTTGTTAGCGCAGACCTATTGGGTTGTTTTGCCGCCACAGAACCTGATGCAGGATCGGATCTGGTTTCCATGAAAATGACAGCCACTGAAAATGGGGATGGTTTTCTGTTAAATGGGACCAAGAACTGGATTACCAATGCACCTGAAGCCGATATCGGAATTATCTTTGCGTATACGGACAAGAAAAAAAAACATCAGGGTATTTCAAGTTTTGTAGTTGATTTGAAAAACAATCCCGGAATAGAGACCAGGGCTACAGAGAAATTGGGGCAGCGTTGCTCAAAAGTGGGGGAAATCATTTTTTCGGAAGCAAGAGTGCCGAAAGATTCTCTGATTGGTGAAACGGGCAATGGGTTCAAGATATTGATGGCTCTGTTGGGTAATACCCGGTTGTTTGCGGCGGCAAGGGCACTGGGGCTGGAAGATGCCTGTCTTGAGAAGAGTATCGAATATGCCAGGACAAGAATCCAGTTCGGAAAACCGATAGGCAAATTTCAGATGATTCAGGAACAGATTGCGGAAATGCACGTGAATCATACGGCGTCAAAGATGCTCGTTTATCAGGCCGCCGCGAATAAGGATCTGGGGATAAATGATGTTACCGAGGTGGCGACGGCAAAATATTTCGCATGCGATTCGGCAGTAAAGGCGGCAGACACTGCAATGAAAATATACGGGGCCTATGGATTTTCCATGGAATATCCTATTCAGAGATATATGCGGGATTCCCGAGCTTTTGTCATGACCGAGGGGAGCTCGAATATCCAAAAAATGATTATTGCAAGGAACCTCCTTGCGCTTTAGTCGAGGAAATACCAGGAGACATTTCAAAGGTTACATCCATCAAAAAAAATAATAGGGAGAATACAAAATGGGATATAGGGATTTGAGAGAGTGGATTGAAAAACTGGAAAGTGAAGGAGAACTGTCGCGGGTCAAAAAGGAGGTCGACTGGGACCTCGAAATTGGCGGCATCGCAAGAGAAAATATGGACAGGGAAGGCCCCGCCCTCCTCTTTGAAAACATTAAAGACCATAAGGATGCACTATGCAAAAGACTTATCACCTGTTCCTTGTCGACCCACGCAAGAGTTGCGTTAATGTTGGGATTGCCGAAAGACACCCCATACAAAGAACTCATCCAGGTATGGAGGGACCGTACGAAAAACCGTGTAAAGCCGGTTATCGTGGACTCGGGTCCGTGCAAGGAAAATATAGTTAAAGGTGATGATGTCGATCTTTACCAGTTTCCTGCCCCTCACTGGCAAAAGCTTGATGGCGGCAGGTATATAGGGACCTTCCATGGTGTCGTAACAAAAGACCCTGACACCGGGTGGACCAATGTTGGGATGTACCGTGAAATGATTCATGACAAAAATACGACCACCATGTCAGTCGCCCAGGGCCAGCATATATGGTTTCACTGGAGGAAGTATCGTCCTCAAGGGAAGAACATGCCGCTCGCAGTTGCAATCGGATGGGATCAGGTGCTACCTGCTGTTGCGGCCTCTCCGGTCCCTACCGGCGTGGATGAATACGAGATAATGGGCGCCTTAAGGCAGGAGCCGGTTGAGCTTGTGAAATGCGAAACATCGGATCTATATGTCCCCGCATCCGCCGAAATAATACTTGAAGGGGAGGTCATTACAGATAAGTCCCAGTTCATAACCTGCGGGCCCTTCGGTGAATTTACAGGTCATTATGGCCCGGCAAACCTCAGACCGCCGTTTAAAGTGAACTGCATTACCTTTAGAAATAATCCCATATTTCAGGGGACAATGGAAGGAATGCCCATTAACGAAGACCACAGCATATGTTCAGTCAGTCACAGTGCCTTTGTGTGGGATCTTCTTGAGGAGAGGATGACGGGTGTAACAGGGGTAAACAACGATCCCAGTACCGCCTATGCAAACCTGATGGTTCAGATAAACAACAGCTATTACGGACAGGTTCATCAAGTTGCCGCCAATGTGTGGAGTTCCCATCTTTCCAATATGATGTGTAAAAACATCATCGTATGTGATGAAGACGTGGATATCTATGACCTTAAAAAGGTTTTCTGGGCACTCGGATACAGAGTAGATCCCAAAAGGGATCTCCACCAATTTTCTGGATGGGTAAGCGCACTGGATCCGGTAGTGCACCCTGATGACAAGATGGGTCCCGGAGGCAACAAGGGAACAAGGCTTCTCATTGATGCAACTAAACCGATCGACTGGCCCCACTCAGAAGAGTACTGGGGCGAAAAGTTCGCAGTCGTGGCTTACCCGGATGATGAGACAATGAGAAAGGTTAGAGATAATTGGGAAGAATATGGCATCAAATGCTGATCGCAAGAGGGATTGCAAGATGAAGGCAATTGATATGCACTCCCACTACAGTACCAAAAGAGCCTACCTGTGGAGAACTCCTGAGGAGGTGGTGATAGCAGAAAAAAAATTTAGATTTAAGGCCGTCTATAAAACTGAGGAGGAAATGGCCCAGGATCTCAGGGTTGCCGATGTTAAAGGAGTATTTGATTTAGGATTTACTACGGAGATACCCCTTGATGAAGCCAAGGAACTGCATGACTATGCCGCTCAATTTAAAAAGGATTATCCTGACGTATTTCTTGGCGGATGGGTTTCTCTTGACCCTCGGAAAGGGATTAAAGCTCTACGAGAATTAGAAAGATGCTTAGAAGATCTGGGAATGATCGGACTAACAGTTGAGGCCTCCGGACTCGGGATTGCTCCAGGTGATAAAGCGTTTTTCCCTTTCTATGAACTTTGTGTTGAGGTCAATGCTCCAGTATCGATTTGTATAGGTTACACTGGATGGGGTGAGGGTCTACCCGGTGGTAGAGGCTTTTATTTAGAACATTGTCATCCTCGTCATGTTGACAAAATAGCTGCTGAATTCCCTAAATTAACGATAATCGCCGGCCGTCCAGCATGGCCATGGCAAAACGAAATGATAGCGGTGTTACTGCATAAGCCGAACGTATGGTATGAGCTACATGGCTGGTCACCTAAGTATTTCCCTCAGGAGCTAAAATGGGAGATTCGCCATCGCCTGCAGGACAAAATTATGTTTGGTGCCGATTACCCTATGTTTGATTATAACCGCTTGTTTCAAATTTGGGAATCCGAAGGATATGAACAAGAGATATTGGATAAAGTCTATCGTAAAAATGCACTAAGATTGTTCAATGAATTGGGGTACAAAATTGAGTAGAAGTCAATAGACACTCCTAAAAGGGTCAGTTTTAAATTAATTCGAGGCGACCCATGATCCTATTTTTGTTTTTCTGCCATCTTATGCTTGTTCTGAGTCGATCTCCGTCCGGACCAGCTGTACTCACACAGTATTCTTTGGCCCAAAACTACCTGGCCCCGTATCCATTCTTCAGCTCCAAATGCATATCGAATATCTTCAAAGCACTTTCACCCTTTGGAAATCATATCATTTGTGAAGTGCAATATTTACGAGGCCTCTATAACTCGAAATGGGTGTGGATGCTCTGCACATATCTTTCTAATGTTGCAACAATTCGCATCCATTCGGATTGTTGTTTGACGATGTCTCTTGCTGGCCTGGAGATTTCACCTGTTAATATACTGAATCAGCGATTGAGGAATCATAAATCAAGCGTTTTACCTTCCGGCAGAACGTGTGCCAATTTCTTAAAATCTCCTGCTGACGTACAGGGGGCATTTTACCCGCGTTTTGAAGAGATAGCCTTTTTTGGGAAAGTATTGAGCTTTAACTGTAAGCCAACCTCCAAGGACAGCATGTACCGTTCAGCAGAGCTGATGCTGTGTTCAGGTGTTCAATTTGTAAACTGAATTAACCCAGTGTGCTTTGAACAGCAAGAAATCAAATAAAATCTCCGGGATTTGATTTCGAGAGATCAAACAGGCATATAGGTTTTGCCCTGTTTGAAGGCTTGGGGAAGATCTATGGAAGGGGGTGGAAACATGCAGTAGTAACTAAGAGTAATTGACGTCGGTCAGCCAGCTTGATTGCAGCCGAAAAGCAAAAGTTAAGGGGGGAATATTTGAAGCGAGCCCTTAAGAAAATTGCTTGAATTTAACAATAAGGAGGAGGTAGTAGAATGGAAAAGACTGAAAAACAGTATTTCATTTATACGGATACAGGGGGAACGTTTACTGATTGCGTGATTTCTAACAGGGAAGGTGCAATTTTAGCAGGCAAAACTCCAACTACTTATCAGAATTTGGAAGAATGCTTTTTTGACAGTATCTCAGCAGCGATTGAAGGAACATCAAATAGCCTTGAGAAAGTTTTAAGGGACACCAGAGCAATTGGCTATGGAACAACCCATGGCACAAATATCATTGTTACTGGCTCCGGCGCTCCGAATTTGGGCTTCATTACGACCAAGGGACAGGAAGATAGAACCATCATAATGCGGTACAGAGGAGCAGGTCTTACCCCTGTGGAAGGAATGCACATGATTAATGCAGACAAGCCGCGGCCATTGATACCGAGGACATCGATAAGAGGGGTATCAGAAAGGGTGGACTGTTTTGGCAAGATACTGGTCCCACTTAAAGAGGCTGAAGTAACAAACGCCGTGAAGGAACTGGTGGAAAAAGAGGGTGTTGAAGGAATTGCGGTTGGGTTACTCTGGTCTTTCCTGAACAATGAACATGAGCTGAGAATTAGGCAAATTATACAAAAGATGTATCCAGAGTTGCCTGTGGCATTATCCTTCGAGGTAAATCCTATAATAAGAGAAGAAGCGCGATTTAGAACCACCCAGATTGACTTATATATAGGGAGGGCATTAAGGAATTTGCTTTCCAGAATTGACAATGAATTGAAGGAGAAAGGCTACAATTATCCTCTGTTAGTATTGCAAGCAGCAGGCGGTGTGTCTCGTTCCGAAGTAGTAAAACCTGCCAATACCCTACACTCAGGACCCGTAGGTGGATTAGCAGGCGTAGAATTTTGGAAAAAGATTTATGGGTTGAAGAACGCTGTAGGTTCTGATGTAGGCGGAACAAGTTTTGATATTTCAATTTCGAGTGAGCGTGGTGCAGAGTACTTAAGGGAACCAAAAGTCGGCCGTTTTGAAATATCTAACCCTATGATGGAGATCGTGACCATAGGCGCTGGAGGAGGGACAATAGCCTATGTAGATGAGGTTACTAAAACCCTAAGAGTAGGACCAGATAGTGCGGGAGCTGAGCCAGGACCTGTCTGCTACGGAAAGGGAGGTGCCCAGCCAACTGTTACAGATGCAGATGTTGTATTAAACAGGATATCTCCTGAGTACTTTTTAGGTGGAACGATAAAACTGGACAGGAGTCTTGCGATAAAGGAGATAGAGGAAAAGATTGCCATACCTCTGGGGATAGATGTGTACAAAGCTGCTATGGGAATTATTTCCATCATGGATACGACGATGGGTAATACCCTTCGAACCGCCGTGGCTTCTAGAGGTTTTGACCCTGCTCTGTTTACCCTTTTTGCCTTCGGCGGAGCAGGACCTGCCCATTGCGCACAATATAGTGTAGATATAGGGTTCATGGAGGTGATCGTACCACATATGGCAGCTGTATTTTCTGCGTTTGGCTCTGGAACCTCCGATATTAAACATAGGTATGAGAGTTCACCTTTCCTGGTTATTCCAAAGCTTCCGCATGATTCTGTTGCATTAAAATTCAAAAAACGAGAGTTAAAGCTCAATATGATTCCATCTCCGGAGTTAAAACGATTTAATGAGATTGTTGAAGAAGCAGAAAATAGGGCAAAGCTCGATATGAAGAAAGAGGGATACAAGGAAGACCAGTGTACCATCGTATACGAGATGTTGGCTCGATACGGAGGTCAATTGTGGGAATTGAGAACCAGGGTGCCTGTATCAAAACTAAACACTGCAGACGATTTTGGTAGGTTGCTGGAGGCGTTTGAGGATGAGTATTCAAGGGTTTATACACCCCAGGCAATGGCACCAGCAGGAGGTATAGAGATTATAACAATAGCGGTTGAGATATCAGCGCCAGTACCTAAACCAAAGATTCCAGAAGAACCTTTCGGAGGAAAGAATCCTAAAAATGCCATGAAGGGAGAGAGGGAGGTATACTGGGCCGGTAAGGGTTTTGTTATTACACCGGTATATGAGTGGGATCTCTTAAAGAACGGGAACGAGATGACGGGGCCTGCGATTATCGAATCCAAGAATACCACGATGGTATTACCGGACGGAAAATTTTTGTTGGTAGACCCGTATAAGAATTTACGTATCAAGAAATAATAAGGAGGTTAAAAAATGGAAAACAAAATGGAGGGATTAGATCCAGTAAGGTACGAGGTCTTTACCAATAGGCTTAGACAGTCTATGGAGGAAAGTAAAGAAGTGCTCCGTTACATGGCGAATTCAACGATTGCCAGAGAAGCAGGCGAGGTGATGCAGGCATTTTATTTACCCAGCGGAGAGGCAGTAATGATTGCTTGCGGCATCTTGATGCATATCATGAATATAACGAGGGTTATAAAGTATATGGATAGCGCGGCATATCAAGAACAGGGGATAGGCATATATGAAGGAGATCATTTTATAAACAATGATGCTTACATCGCGGGCATGCATGTCCCCGATACAGGGTTAGTTGCACCTATTTTTTATAAAGGGGAGTTAATTGGTTATACGGCCTCTATCTCCCATACCGCTGAGGTAGGTGGTATTGAGCCGGGCGGTATGTGCCCCAGCGCTACCGAGGCATGGCACGATGGAATACACCTACCTGCAGTAAAATTGATAGATAAGGGGATAATGCGAAGGGATGTCTTAAGCATGATTCTACGCGCAGTAAGAAACCCCACTGCGATGGAGATTGATATAAAAGCCCGATTGGCAGCAAATGAAAGGGCTAAAAAAAGAATTGCAGAGATACTTGATGATGTAGGCGTGGATTTTTTCAACAAGGCATGCCGGCAATTCCTTATCGATGCAGAGAAAGAGGCAAGGGACAGGATTAAGAGATTAAAACCAGGGACATACATCGCAAGGGTATATAACGATACTATAGGTGTAAGAGGGGATAAACTATCCATCATCCAGATAGAAACGGAGGTCACAGAAGCTGGGGAGCTCAACGTAAGTGGACATATTGTTTCCCCTCAAACCCCAAGCTACAACAACGCATATTTCCCTGCAGTAGAGGCAAGTGCCTTTTACATTTTCCTTGTTCAACTTCTCTATGACACGAGGTGGAATTCAGCCATATCAAATCTCGTCCGGTTCGATATCATACCCAATTCAAGGTTAAATGCGGATGCCAATCAGAGCGTTGGATACGCCACGGTGGGTATAGCGCAGGTGTTTACAAATGCACTTACTGAGTGCATAAGTCGGGCACTTTATTACTCAGGTCAAAAGGAAGAGACTGTAGCCAATAATTGTGTAGTATCTTGTGGCATCTGGGGTGGTATTGACCAGTATGGTCGGCCCTGTGGGAACATACTATCAAATGTATGGCCTGCTTCTGGCATGGGAGGTAGATACGGAAGGGATGGGATAGATTCCTCAGTTCAGTATTTTAACCCATGGTCTTACACGGCAGATAGCGAGGCGGAAGAAGTAGTTATGCCCTGTTTACACTGGCTTGTCAAACACAGACCAAACTCAGGAGGTTACGGCAGGTGGCGTGGAGGAAGTGGCATAAAGGCTATCGACATAGTTCACGGATCAAACAACATAGCCACATATGTGATTGGCACAGGAGGAAAAATTCAGTTGAATCAGGGGCTATTTGGGGGATACCCATCTGCCTGCGGGTATAGCGATAGGATGGTAGATACAGACTTCTTTGAAAGAGCAAAAAAAGGCGAAGAATTGCCCTATGATTTTCACGAAGTAAGGGAGATGTTGAAGGGCGAATATATCCCTGGACCTCCAAGCATTCCGGCAAGAATGTCGAAAGAAGGGGATATCCTTATGTATTCGAGTATTGCTGGCGCAGGTCAGGGTGACCCCATTGAAAGGGGGCCAGAGCGGATTGTGGAAGATATAGAGTCGGGTTATGCCACATTAGATGAGGCTGAGAAGGTGTATTGTGTGTCTATTAATGCTGATACACTAAAAGTGGATCAGGCGAAAACAGAAAAGTTAAGGGATGCAAAAAAACAGGAAAGGCTTAAAAAAGGTATACCAGGAGAAAAGTTTTTAACACAGCTTGTGGAAAGTAGAAAGAATAAGAACCTCCCTCAGGTTGCCCTCAATTTTATTGAGGAGACAGAGAATTTCTCTCCTGCCTATAAGGAGGAGCTTAAAAAGGAAGAAGAAGCAAGTAAGAAAAATTGGAAACCCATTGGAAAGGATAGAAAGATTGAAAAAGAGCTTGGCGAGTTGACCTTATACACCAATGTGGGGGAAACGAAGGACGGCCAGATAGTAACGTATTGTAAGGAGTGCGGTTTTATATATGGTGATAGCGACCATAACTTTAAATATTATTGTCTGGTTTATGAGCAGAATCCTTTAGAGATCCTTCCTGGCCCAGAATCAAAAGACAGGATGGCCCCTGACCCAGATTGGTGTATCTTTAGAGAGTTTTACTGTCCAGGTTGTGGGAGACAGATAGAAGTTGAATCTACACCACCGGGGACACCTATTGTCCATAACTATCGGATTTCGAAAGAAAGATTCAAAAAAAGATGACCAACATATATAGCCCCTTACCTTTTGAGCAAGGGTAGGGGGCTATATGTATGAAGGGAGGGATAAAAGTTGGCTAAGAAGAAACTTCAAGTAAGCGATAAATGGCAAGAATTGCCCCAAAAAAAGACATGGGTCGATATATTTGAAGAAACTGCTGAGAGATACGCGGAACGAAACGCCCTTGTATTTTGGGAAACGGGACGGAGATTTACCTACGCAGAATATAAGAGACGAGTCGATGAACTGGCCCAAGGCCTATACGCCATAGGTGTAAGAAAGGGCACGCACGTTGGGCTATGGATGACCAATAGACCTGAGTGGGTCTTTAGTCGTTTAGCTATATACAAACTTGGTGCGATAATGGTGCCTTTCCATACCCGTTACAAAACAGAGGAACTAAGATATGTCCTCAAACAAAGCGATACCAGGGTATTGTTAATGGAGGATGAGTTTCTTGGAAAGATTTTTGCCATGGAAATGCTTGAGGAACTAATCCCTGATATAGATGCGTACACTCCGGGGGAAGTTAACTCGAAAGAGTTTCCGGAGCTGAAAAGTGTAATTTGCCGAGGTGAAAGGGAATATCCGGGGATATACGCCTTGGAAAAGGTCTTGGAATTAGGTTCGGGAGTTAAGGAAGACGATATTGATACGATAATAAGTCCAGACGATACCATTCATATTATCTATACTTCCGGGACCACAGGATTCCCTAAGGGTGTGGTGACACCTAATACCTGTAATGTAGCTTACTGCTCTATCTCAGCAGAGTTATACGAGCTTAATGCCGACAGTAAGTATCTAAATCTGATGCCTTTTTTCGGGAATATTGGTCTCTGGAATCATACCCTGCCAATCCTGGAAGGTTGTACACTGGTTGTCGGTGGTTCTATGTTTGATCCTAAAGAGACACTAAAAATTATTGAGAGCGAGGAGATAACACACGCGATCTTTGTTCCAACAATGCTCGCCGATATCCTAAACCATCCAGATTTTGATCAATACCAATTGTCATCATTAAGGAGAATAACTTGTGCCGGTGCCGTGTTGCCACAAACACTAATCAAATTGGCGAAAGAAAAACTCGGGTTGTATCTAATGAACATTTACGGTCTCTCTGAGGCATCAGGTCTCAGCACTTGGGTCCCCTATGGGGACACCCCGGAGCATGTTGAAAAGAGCGTTGGGCTTCCCATGCCACATTGCGAGTTGAGCATCTTAGATAGCAATACGGGGGAAAGGCTTTCAGCAGATGTTGAAGGAGAAATATGTACCAGAGAGACCTTTCCAGGCAGCCAGCATATGAAGGGGTATTACAAAAAACAGGAACTAACCAATGAGACCATCGTAGACGGGTGGCTCCATAGCGGGGACCTCGGAAAGATGGACAAAGACGGATATGTATTTATTACAGGGAGAATAAAGGAGATGTTTACTGTTGGGGGTTTTAATGTTTCCCCACCCGAGATAGAAAATTACCTCTTGAAACACCCTAAAATTGCAAATGTTGCAGTTGTCGGAGTGCCAGATCAGAGATTAGGAGAAGTGGGTGCCGCTTTTGTAAAGTTAAAAAAAGAGCAGGATGTTTCAGCAAAAGAGATAATAGATTTTTGCCAGGGCAAAATCTCTAATGTTAAGATCCCGAAATATGTTTTCTTTACTGATAAATTTCCTTCGAACCCACAAGGAAAAATTCAGAAATTCAAGTTAAAAGAGAAAGCTGTAAAGGAACTAAATTTGGAGGAAGAATGATATGCAATTTGAAGATATGATTTATACTAAACAAGCTGGCATTGCCAAGATTATGTTCAATCGACCGGAGGTCTACAATGCCTTTCGGACCTCGACCTTGAAAGAGGTTGCCAGAGCTTTGGAAGGTGCTGATCTAGATGACACTGTGAGAGCTGTTATCTTAACTGGTGCGGGAGAAAAAGCATTCTGCACAGGCGGGGACGCAAAAGAAGTAAAAGCAGGTGCAGGGTATGCTCAGGATATGGATTACTGGCACACCCGGGTTCACCAGGCCATCAGGACCTTAACCAAACCTGTAATAGCTGCTGTGAATGGGTATGCTATCGGAGGCGGCAATGTCCTTGTGACCATCTGTGATATGGCTATTGCCTCTGAGAACGCTATATTTGGCCAGGCGGGACCAAGGGTCGGTAGTTTTGACGCTGGCTTTGGGGCAGCCTATCTGTCAAGAATAGTCGGGGAAAAGAAGGCGCGGGAAATCTGGTTCCTTTGTAAGCAATACACCGCTCAAGAGGCCTTGGAGATGGGATTAATTAATAAGGTAGTGCCATTCGATAAGCTACAAGAAGAGGCAGAGAAATGGTGCAAAGAAATTTGTGACATGTCTCCAATCGCTATCAAGTTTTTGAAATTTGCCTTTAATGCTGACACTGAC
>ENA-OSEO01005812-OSEO01005812.1-sediment-metagenome-genome-assembly--contig:-NODE-5812-length-11535-cov-4.012393_pt1 | contig 11535 bp, 11 predicted proteins | sample MGYA00237883_ERZ534232 | MGnify/ENA metagenome assembly ERZ534232
TACCGTCGGAAAGGCGGGTTCGAAATATCGCGGCCTGGGCATTGTCATAAATATCGCGGTATTTGGCTTCGCTCTTTCTAAGGGCTGTCTCCATCTCCTTGCGCGCAGTGATATCACGGACCATGGCGAGAAGGTGCTGTACCCCCCTGTACTCGAACAGACTCCCGTGGACTTCAACGTTAAAAAGAGACCCGTCTTTGCGAACGTCCACAGATTCTGCCTGGAAGTGACCTGTCTCAGTACATTCCCGTATGAACGCCCGAAAAAGGTGACGGTAGTCGGGATGGACGATATCCCTTCCTGTGAGACCGATCATCTCCTCCTCATGATATCCATACATTTTGGCAGCCGCCGGATTCGTCAGGACAAGAGCACCGTCATCGCTGAAGACCAGAATAGCATCCGACGAGGTATTGAAGATGGTGCGCAGTCTGGCCTCGCTTTCCCTCAAGGCTTCCTCAGCCCGCCTGCGTTCTGTGATGTCCACAACGATGCCTTCGTAACATGTAGCTTCGCCGTCTTCGTCGAAATACGCCCGAGAGCTGTCTGAAATCCATACTTCAGAGCCGTCTTTGCATCGAGCCTTGAACTGGAAATCTTCCACATATCCATTGGCTCTTAAAGCCTCATGGTATCGGCTGCGGTCCGTGGGATTTACATAGGTTCGTGATGCAATGTCATGAACAGAGGAAACAAGATCTTCCGGAGATTCATAACGCAGCATTTTCGCTAATGCAGAGTTCACGTGAAGAAATCGGCCCTCGGGCGCGCTCTCAAAAAACCCGACCACTGAGTTCTCATAAATCCGGCGATATCTCTCCTCGCTCTCTCGCAGTGCTTCCTGCGCCTGCTTGATTTCGGTGAGATCAGCCATGATTCCCCTAATACCTACAGGTTCTCCTTCCCTCATAATAGCGTTCGAATATAGCATGACCGGGTATGTGCGGCCGCTTTTTGTAAGGACGGTGTATTCGGTTCCGCCAGACTTCTCGCCCCTGAGCGCCTTTTGCATGTTCGCGAGTGCAGGCTCACGATCTTCAGGGATCAACATCTGGAGGGCATTTACCCTATTTTCAAAATCCGCTCTTGTGTAACCGAAAAGATCAAATGCCATGCGGTTGGCATATGTTATATTCCCTTTTTCATCCATTTCAAAAACAACTTGGGGCAATAATTCAGCCAGTTGTCTGTATGTTTCCTTACTTTTTTCCAATGCGTTTACGGCATGCCTATATTCTGTGACATCAGCACCATAAATTGCGAGCCGTACGGGCATACCCTTTTTGTCAAAAAAAGGGACAATACTGTTTCTATACCATTTTCCTTCCACCTGGTCTTCGAAGGTAATTGCATTTCTCGAATGAATGGCCTCCATACCTCTAAGCCGTCTATTCTCGGATACCTCGGGTGGAAAATAGTCCCTCAAAACGGTTCCAATGGCCGTTTCGGTGGTTTTTCCCAATCGTTCAGCACCGTTTTTGTTGCAGGTGACAATCTTGCCGGATAAGTCTATGAGGAAAACGCCAAAGGGCGCGACTCCAAGAAGTTGCTTTAGAGTTTCCGCCTCCGGCAGCATTTTTTCAGCCCGTTTGGCATCTCGGAGTTCTTTTTCCAACTCCCTGACTTTCGACTCTAATTCGTCATAGATCGGTTTTCTATCCATCGGAACAGCCTCCAATCGGATTTAGGATGAGGAGGTCCACATACGTTGTCTATTGGACGAGGAAAGCCCTCGTTTTAAGGGAAAAGGTATTGCACAAATTCAGTTTACCACATGTTTTGTGTTGATTCAAACGAGGATCCGCACTCAAGGTCAACTCCCTTGATAAAGGCCGGGTTGGTTGCCCTTTCGCATTTTTTCATTTATCAATTGGTCACTGTGCGGATATCCGACACACCCTTTGAAAAAGCCTCATAACCCCCCCCCAAAAGAGGCACACTTTCTCTCTGGGATAGCGCGGCATGATAGTTTCGGCAAAAATCCGGATAGTAGCGCAGCCATTTTTTGCGATATGAGCGAGTGTGAAAGATGGCTCACATCGTGATTTGTGACTTGTCGTCTGCAAAGGTGTCTTGCATCGCAGCGTGGATGAAACCGGAACGATGGCGAGACGTTGGAGAGCCCAATATGCGGGGCATATTCCCTTATGGTGTCGCTTTGGGGGCCAATCGGTTCCTGGATCTCATAACGATGCTATATGGTTGGCGCGGATTCGGCAGTCAGTCATATCGTGAGGCAGGTGAAAGGTAGACAGAAAACAGATCAAGATGTTCAGAGGGATGTTGGGCTGCTCAATTCACAAATAAAGATCTGACTCATTTCCACTGCTAACCGAACTGAATCGGGGAATATTGAATTCCCTGCCAATCACATTCTTCATCTCCTGGGTCGAAACGAAAAAACCCATCAAGCACTGTCATTTTATCCTTGACATAATAACATCTAACTGTTAATTATGCCGTCATGGAACCGAAAACCTACACCATCGATGATCTCTGTGAACTCACAGGATATTCCCGCAGAACCATAAGATATTATGTATCCGAAGGCCTTTTGGAGCCCCCGGCGGGGAGGGGCAGGGGCGGCTTTTATTATGACAGTCACTTGGAGCGATTGCAGCAGATCCGGGCCATGCAGGAGAGGGGATTGCGGATGTCGGACATCCAGAATCTGCCCCCCGAGGCCCAGACCGCCATTGAACCGGCCGCGACCCGCGAATTCTGGATGCGGGTCCCCATCTGCCCTGGTGTAGAAATTCATGTGCGCCGCGACCTGGAGGAACACCATCCAAAGGCAATCGATGCCCTGGTGCGCGTCGGCAAGACCCTGTTTAAACAAAACGGAGAAGAAAATGAAGATAATTGACACCGGGCTTTTTTCCCGGCAGGGGACGCCCGTTCCTCTGCTCGGGGTGCAATTAGACGGACAGATCGTCGGACAGGGGGCCAGGATCACCGTGTCACAGCGGTTCCGCAATGTGGAGAACCAGGCCATCGAGGCCGTGTATAAGTTTCCGCTGCCCGAGGGGGCTGCAGTGTGCGACTTTACTGTCGAAAAGAAAGACGCCAGAATCTCGGGTCATGTGGAGGAGCGGGACAAGGCGTTCGAGATCTATGACGACGCCCTTCAGGAGGGGAAGGGCGGTTATCTCCTGGATGAGGAACGACCCAATATCTTCACTCTCTCTGTCGGCAACCTCAATCCGGGGTCAGAGGTGGTCATCCATATCGAATATGTGACTCTCATTGACGGCGACGGCGATACGCTCCGTTTCCTCCTCCCGACAACCATCACCCCGCGCTACATCCCTGATCGACATCAGGATGACAGCGACATCCCGCTGAATGACCGGATACATCCCCCTTACGCCCGGAACGTTCCTTACGGCATGGACCTGTATCTCACCCTGACTGGCGCCGACACCTTTTCAGCCATCGAATCCCCCAGTCATCCGATCCGCATCGAACACCTCCCCGAGGAGAGAGTCGCCGTCTCTTTTGCACAGGAATCCGTCCTGATGGATCGGGACTTCATCCTGACCTTGACGCTGCGGGACCCTGGCGTCAGCCAGGCCTTTGTCTGCCGGGATGAGAAGGCTGCCTATGTGCAGATGGATCTCTATTTGGCGCATCAAGAGCAGATCAAATCCGAAGATGGAGACATCGTCTTTCTGGTGGACTGCTCCGGCTCCATGCAAGGGGATTCCATTTACGAGGCCCGTCAGGCCCTCGACGTATGTCTCAAGGCCCTGGAAGAAGGGATGCGGTTCAACGTGATCCGATTCGGCTCCCATTTTGAAAGCCTGTTTCCCCACCCAGAGCCCTATTCTGAAAAGACGCTGAAGAAGGCCCTCTCCTGGTCGCAGAACATGCAGGCCGACCTGGGCGGCACCGAGATCCTTCAGCCCCTGCACCACATATATAAGGCGGGGGGGATTCCAATGGGAAGAAAGGTTCCATCCTCCTTCTCACAGACGGGGCCGTGGGCAACGAAGATGATATCCTCTCTCTGGTCCGGAACCATTCCAACATCCGCATGTTTCCGGTGGGGATCGGGGCCGGGTGCAACGAGGCGTTTATCAAGGGATTGGCCAGGGCAGGGAAGGGCGCTTCCGCGTTCATTTATCCCGGAGAACGCCTGGGGCCCAAGATACTGAATCTTTTCGGAAAGATGTCCGAGACCGGCATAGAACCCATCATCGGTTGGGGCGTCAAAGAGGTGGATCAAACCCCTGCTCACCCAGTGATCTATACCCGCACCCGAACCAGCCTGTTTGCCCGCATCGAGGGCGATCACGATCCCGTTAATCAGATAGAGGTGAAAGCGGATAACGAAGGTCTTTCCCAAACATGGACCGTCCCAATCCTCCCCATATTCGAAGACCGTCCCGCCATCCCGTTCCTCTGGGCCAGGGAGAAGATCCGGGAACTGGAAGACGCCGAGTCCTATCCGTCCGAAAGAGGCTCCCGCCAGAAGGATCGCAAACGCGACAGTCTCTGCCGCGACATCATCGCCCTTTCCAAAGCCTGCGGCATCCTCTCCCGCCGCACCAGTTTCGTGGCCGTCGAGGAACGGGAGGAAAAAGACCTCACCACCGGCGAGGTCCTCCTTCGCAAGGTCCCAGTCCCTGTCACCATGGGATGGCATGGCATGGCGGGACTGCGGCAGGTAGCTGGATTTTATACGCCTCCTCCGCCTGACAGCACACCCCGGTTCTGTATTGTGGAAGAAGCGACATCGCACATATATACGGACTCAGATCGAGAGGCGTCCTATACACGGTTGTGCTGCGGGCCGGCCAGAGCCACCCTCGATACCCCCTCATTCCTTTACATGGGGCGAGCAGATCGTCTCGATCCTTTCGACGCTGATTTCCAACTGGTGATGGCCATTCTGAATCACCAGACGGCGAAGGGAGGGTTCTCTGCGAATGAGATGATTGCCGCGAAACTGGGTGTTGATCTACAGAAAATCCTTTCTATAAGCAGGGAGATACTACCTTTTTCAGAGAATGAGACTCTCACCCTGCTGTGGAGCGCCTTACTCCTCCAGATACTGGAACAACGCTTTCCAGAGCATCGAAAGAGCTGGGAAAAGGCTGTAAAAAAGACGAGGAAATGGGTTGAGAAGACAATCAAGAAGCAGAAACCCACGATCCGTGGCGAACCCTTGATGTCCTGGATCGCCCGGTATGTCGTAGGTCACGGGCCGTCGGATTCATAAGCATAACGCGGGCGACCTGGTATTCAGAGTCTCCCGGCAAAAATGTGTAAGAGAAGACATTTCGATGAACCTCATGAGCCCTAAACGATTTTCAATAGGCACGAGAATCAGGGAAAGATATTCCATAAGGGATATCAAGAGCGGAGGCTTGTGTCTGACCTACTTTTGTCACGATGAGAGCTTTGACATGCCTGTTGTGATCAAGACCCCCCGTTATGAAACATTCGGTGAATGGCAATATTCACGCAACGATTTCATCCAATGCGCAAAGAAATGGATTCTGGCTGGCAGAGAATTGGGAATCGCACAGGCTTATTCCCTGTTCGCCGTGTCAGACACCGATATTGGAGATATCCCTTGCCTGGCCGTGGAGTTTGTCCGGGGTGATCGCCGTGCAGGGGCTTCTCTATATGGCTGGATTCGTGACCCAAGGTCAGATCTGAAACTCATACTGTATTTTTCCCACGCCCTTTGTTCATCGATGATAAAACTCCGGAAAAAGCTCGACAGACCGGGGGTTGATTTCACTCATCTCAATCTGAAGTCAGAAAATATCCTTATAACCCATGAGGGTACTCTTAAAATCACCGATATCGGTTTGACGGAGGCCGTCTACAAAAATGCCATAAGGCACAATTGCGCGGAGGCTTCCCTTTCTCCAAATCATAACCCGAAGCAATGCCATCCAAAAAATCCTTTGCCCATACGCCCTCGGTACGCATCTCCTGAACAGTGCATGTCTATCGAAACAATTGACGCCAGGTCGGACATCTATTCATTCGGCTGCATTCTATATGAGATGTGCGCAAGAAGGCATATGTTCGAAGGATGCTCCGAAGCCGAATACATCTCAAAACACGTAGAGAACATTCCGGTCTCTCCAAGGAAATGGAATCCTGGCCTTCCCGGAACTCTCGAAAGACTCATTCTGGGGTGCCTCGCAAAGAATCCAGCGGAACGGCCTTCGGATTTTGGTGAAGTCCGGGAAATAATCGGGGAGATCATAAAATCGCAAGGTATCCCTTCAGGTATCCGGTTTTGGTTGTTTGGATTCTCAGCTTTCACCCGTACCCCAAGGGTTAAATCGGACATGAGGATGGATAGAGAGGATGAGGCCATCATCTTGGAGAAGGTTTTTGGCGTTCAATATGTGATTGACCAAGGCCTCATAAGAGACAGGGAAGAGCTGGAGGTTATCCGGGCACAAAAAGGGAAAGCGAACAGTGCGGAGGAGCGGGCGGAATCCCAACGAAAAGGCCAGGTGGAGGATTTGGTTCGAGTCGGAGATATTTTCCTTGAGATGGCAGAGAAATCCGAAGGCACGGAGGCGGAGAAATCCGCCAGATCCGCAATCTCAAAATATATTTCTGCCCACGACCTTCTCCCTCGAAATCCTCAAATCGGTTTTCGTATCGCCATGGCATGCAGGACGCTTGCCGGGATTATCTGGGAGGTCAATGAGGGGCTCAGCGACGAGCTGCTGAATCTCGCCATGAAGAAATACGATGAAATTCTTGAAGAGCAGAAAGAGCCCGATCCGGCGATAATAGGCGGTTCCTATTACCTCCTGCCGTTTCACGCATTGTTTCAGCGGGGCACCATCCACGCAGCTCGGGGGCAGTTTGTCGAGGCAGTCAACGACATGGAGCAACTCTCGATCTGGATCAAACAGGCGGACAAATCCCGCTTTACGTCCCTCTTTGAAAGCCTGGATAAAGAGATATCCACGGCTTTCGATCTGCTGAAGGAAGATGTGGCATAGCTGAAACAAAAAATGAACATCCCGGCAGTTTATATGGATAGGATGCCAACATGATGACCGACAGTGAGGTAGACCGCCTTGCGGGCTGTCACCCTGACCAATTTCTTTTTGCAGGCATATTTTTCGGCAAGGATTACCGGCTCAATGCACTGCCCAGGAATGCGTCTGGGGAACCGCTTTACACAGGAGAATCGGAGTTCGAGGGGATGGCCTATGTCTCGTGGCTGGCCGATTATCTCCATGAACAGGAAATCGCCCCCAACAACCGTCAGTACGATTTGTGTCGGATTATATCCCGCATGCCCGTACACGAAGCCCCGCGGTTCCTTGGAAATATTGCGGCCCTGCATCAAGATTTTCTGGTAAATGTTGACGTGAAATTCGCCGCTGATGAACTCCTGGAGGATCCAACCATTTTTACGGAACAGCACCTCGATGCCATCCAGAAACGCGCTTTTGAGATCAGAGACGACTACGATGACTGGGAAGCGTCCGCAGATGAAAAGGTCGTTCGCGGTGTCATGGCCACGGACGATGATGAAGGATATTCTATGGATCGGATCCGGCAATATCTGGAAGAAGAGGCCGAAAGAAAGACCCATTGTGATTATGCTGATCTCGATTTCTGCGACATTCCGTGGCGGATACCCCTTTCAGTAATCCTCAGAAGGGTTGAGGATAAGAAAAGGAGGATGAATCTGTTGATCTCTTTTTTCGAGGCCTATGCAGAGCATGGGTAAGAATAAAGAACAATCATTGATGCTTATTAAGAAAAGCAAAGACCACAATGCAATGCGCAGATTTTGAAGAACAGAGGATCGGTAATACTTGTCCGTCAGATTTCTGCAACCACTCCAGGTCTTATCCGATTCAATAAGCTCAAGGTGGTCGGTTCGCCGGCCCTCCATCTGACTCCGGCCACTTTCGGCATCTTTCGTGTCAATGAATTCAAGCCGCTCAGCGGCGGCGCTGGCCACACCATCTGAGTATGCCACACGGAACACGTGCCTCTAATGGATCAAAAAACCTGGCTTGGCTGCATGTGCATTTTTTTTGAAAAAAGTTTTCAGGTTGTGACCGGATCTGACAAACAGGCATGGTATGGTTGTGTCGTCTGGGATAATAGAACCATAAATAATAAATTAGACCAAAAATCATTAAGGAGGCACCCAATGAAAAAAGTCACTTTATTGTTGGCCATCATCGTATGTCTCCCCGGCATTGTCCAGGCTGAATGGGTGAACGTGTTCGGGAGCGGGAACAGCCGATCCATTTACACATTCCATGACAACGGGGATGTCACCACATCCATCGCGAACCGAACCGCCAGCGGATGGATGATTGTGGATGACCGGGGCAACATGACCATGGTGAATGATTACACCAGCGACCGGCATGATGACAGGAATTGTCACTCTGACAGATGGGGTACGACGGACGCTTTTAAACCTTTTGTCCCAGTCGAGTGATTTGTGGTTTGAACCTCTTGAGAAGGAGAAAACGTATGCATCATCCATCCAGTTCTCAGTTATTGCTCGGAGATAGCGGACCCAAATGGTTGCAGTCCCCCGTTTCGTTGTACAAAGGCAGCCTGTCGGAAATGTTCAGTCATATTCCCGAATTCGAACGCCGCTCCTTCGGGCTCACCCAGGAGGACGGAGACTACTCCCGGCTCAACAGGCGGCTCGACATGATCGTTCGAAAACCGACCCACTCTGACCCGAATCATGTTCCCATCGGCGTAGTGTCCAAGGGATATACGCTGGTTCCTCACACACAGGTTATCGAAGTGGTCCAGAAAGCATTGGAAAGCCTTGGGCTTGCCCCGGACAAAGTGCACGCAAACCGTGAAATCACCGAATACGGCGAACGGATGGCCCTGAGCGTCTTTCTTCCCGAACAATACCGTTATGATCCCGGCGACGGCCACCCCATGGCCCTCCGTTTGGAGTGCCACAACTCCGTTGACGGGACCACCCGCTTCAAAGCCTTCATGGGCTGGTTCCGTTTTGTCTGTTCCAACGGCCTGATCATCGGGGTGACCCGCTTTGACGTAAGCCGTCGGCATGTGGGGGACATGGCCCTGTCCGACATCGGAATGGCCCTTGCTGGAGGGATTGGCGCCTCTCAGGAGGAAAAACGGAATTTCACCAAGTGGCAACAGAAGGATGTCAAGCCCGACCGAATCCGAGACTGGGTCGAGAAGGACCTCAGAAAGGGCTAGGGATTCAAGGCGGCGGCCAGGGCGTGGAACATTTCGAGGACCGGTTTCGATGCCAATATCGTCGGTTCATACAACAAGAGCACCCCGACGACGATTGAGGTGAAAAACGCATCCTATGTACCGGGCTCCCCGCCCCAGGCCGCCAATCTCTACGACGTCAGTCAGATCCTCGCCTGGCTGGCCAGGGATCGGCGAGACCTGGAAGAGCAATTGGTGTGGCGGGAACAGATATCCGATCTGTTGAAACCCTTAATGAATTGATGGCAAAAAGGAAAGTTAGATGACCGAAGACAAAACCGGCGATTCAATGATCATGGACATCTTGCACGATGCCTTTCCCGGAAGGGCACACGACCAGATCATCCCTTTCGGGCTGGTCTATGCGGGGGTGAGATGGGGCCGGGACTTTCGGTTTGGGGACGTGCCCAAGGATGAAAAGGGTCTGCCGGTGATTGTCTGCCGGTCCGAAGAGATCTATCGCCCCTATCTGGCGTGGCTTGCGGATTACCTTTGCGCGCTCGATGCCGAACCCCTGGAGGAGCAAAAGGGGCTCTGCATCTATCTCGCCCGCATGGAGCCCGAGGATGCCGTCCTGATGCTGGGCATGAACGCTGCCCTCTATCAGTGGGATGTGCAAAACATGGAGTCGGCCATCGAGGCAGGCGAACCTTTTTCCGCTTACTGGAAGGACTTGCAGGCGGTGCTCCTCGATGCGGACGACGACACCGTGCAGATTGACGAAGAAAGCGAGCGGGAGCTCTACGAAACCGTGGCCCTGGAACTCGGCATGAAAAGCCAGATCTGCCCCGATGTTCGGCATGCGGACGTGGGCTACCGGCTGCCGCTGTCTATCGCCCTCAAAAAACGTCAAAAACCAGAGGAACAAATAGACCTGTTGGACCAGTTTTACCGATCGTATGACAACTATGCCTCCAAATAGCGGATCACACGACGACAGCCAAACTGACCCCGAGGCCGGCACCATGAGGCCCAGCGTCAGGAAAACAATCCTGTGAATCTGGAATCCTTACCGGCATGGGTCCCAACACCCATTGATTTTCTTTGACTAATTGAGGGGATATGAGTAAACACCAGTCAGCGCAATTTCAGAACGAGCTCTTTTTTCTTGATCCCGAATGGGATAAAGGATTCGACATGGACCTACCCGGAACGAAAACCCCGTTTCCAGATACAGATGGAAAACGGGGTTTTGTATTTGAGGAATCCTCAAGGCACTGCAAGCCCTCTGAAACTAATTTTCTGTTGCCAGTCGGAAAACAAAAAATGCCCTACAGGCCCCTCAACATGAAAAAATCGTCAAACAGGAAAAATTTTTCCGAGTTTGTGACCGGAGATGACAAACAGGGGGGGCATAATGCCATATCTAACAGGACAGCTGTTTTTCAACCGGTGGTATTTCCAATGACGTTTTGATTATTCAGCCAAAGGCTTGGCTTGGATTTGAAGACAAATGGATAAAGCTAAAGCGTACCTATGGGCAAAAACAGGTAAGGATGGTGTCCCTGAGTGGCATCCTCTTATTCTCCATATGTTGGATGTGGCTGCCAGTGGGGATGCCATTCTGGAACGTGAACCCGAATCCACTCGAATAAGGATGGGGGCAATCTTTGGGATGGAGTGGAAGGACGCTCGTGCCTGGCTTCTGGTTGTCGTGGCCTGCCATGATTTGGGAAAAGCCTGTCCGGGGTTCCAGTGCAAGTGGCCAAATCTCCTCGACCAGGCCGGGCTTCCACTTCCTCGAAGCCCGAACACAAAAATCAACCACGCCTTCGTCAGCCAAATAGCGCTAATGGAACTCTTGCACCAAATTGGCTGGGCTTTTGAACTGGCGGAACTAGTTTCCGATGCGGTCGGGTGCCACCATGGGGAACGCATTTCTCCGATCAGACTCAGGGATTTGCAGGGTGATAGGCGGGCTATCGGCAATAGCGAATGGTCCGAGGCTAGGAGGAGGCTCTTTGAATCGATAATGCAAGTTCTCAAACCTGGAGATGTTCCCGACAAGAAGACCCTTTCAGGTCCCGATTTCATGCTGTTGTCCGGACTCACGAGCTTCGCAGACTGGATTGGCTCCAACGAAGATTGGTTTCCTTTTGGGACACCTGATGAATGTGGAGATCTGCTGGGCTGGTTCGAAAAATCAAGAGATCATGCGAATGACGCTTTGAATTGTATCGGATGGCAAGCCAGAACCCCTCTGTCCTATCGGCCAAAATCCTTCAAACGGGTTTTTGGCTTTTCTCCCCGCCCATTGCAGTGGGCCGTTGCCGATGCTTTGGTTAATGTAAAAGAGCCCTCAATTCT
>ENA-OSEO01005813-OSEO01005813.1-sediment-metagenome-genome-assembly--contig:-NODE-5813-length-11535-cov-3.606301_pt1 | contig 11535 bp, 8 predicted proteins | sample MGYA00237883_ERZ534232 | MGnify/ENA metagenome assembly ERZ534232
AGCTTATCCCCGCCCAACTGGCCTCGATCTGGACCGCGGCCCAGGGAGTATCAACTGACGGGAGCCGCATACAGATTGCTGCGGAGAGAGGTTATCAGATGCAACGCGCCATCAATGCCCTGCGGGGCATGGATCGGCGCAACGACAGCTTTACCAAACGTCCGGAATCGGATTCTTGGGCGCAGGGCATTGATCTGAACAAAAAGGGCATGCTTGAAGAGTACTACGCCTATCGCGGCCTGTCAGATGAAGGCCTGCCAACGGCAGAGCGTTTGCAGGAACTTGGTCTGGATGATGTGGCCCTTCGACTGGCGTCTGTCAATCGTTTGGGAAGGCCGGCAAACCAAGGCGACTACCTCGCTCTGGCAAAAATTGTCAAAAATCCCGACCCCTCCAAATTCGGCAAGGGTTTGAAGGCCAGGATCCAGAATCAGGTAAGGTCCAAGGTGATGGCCAAGCTGGAAAGAGACTCCGAGACCCTGAAACAGCACTTCTTGAAAATCGGCGACAAGCGCCGACGAAAAGAATGCAGGTGAATCATGATGCCTGGACTAAAAGCAAAGGCGCCATATGAAGACCTTGGCAACGGCATCGTCGTATTCAAGGGGAAACTGGCGCGTAACGCCCTTATGGAGGCCATGGTCAGCAATGCCTATGTTCTGGATGATGAAGAGACCCTTACGATCTATGACCCCTCCTGCGGCAAGGATATGGCCCAAAGGATAGAACGCTACCTGGCCCAGCGGCGGCGACAAGGCAGTTCATGGGAAAAGGCCTTGGTAGTGGCCGGTCATTCACATATGGATCATGCCGGCAATCTGTACCTGGCCGAGGTGGCGGGCGCCCGCCAGGCGCGCATATTGGTGCACGAGGCCGGTTTTTTCAACGGCAAGGTCTTCAACGAACCTGCACTCATGTTCGAGAAACTGGTCTCAATCGCCCACGGCTATTTCAACCGATACCGTTCATTCAGCTTTCCCGCGAGCCTTCTGCTGATGCCGTTTCTTCTAATGGATCGCGTACTGCCCAACCTGACCCGCAAGGTATTCGGCCGTCTGGCCTCACTTGCCTGGCCTGGCCCGGTCAATGGATCGCTGGTTCCGGAGTCGCTTAGGGATCAAGACTTGATCGACCTCAATATAGAGGGGGTGGAATTAAGGGGTTGGCGCCTTGAGAACAAGATGGTCATCCCCAGCCCGGGGCACAGCCCGTGCTCTGTTTCCCTGTTTTGGCCCGGAAAAAGGGCGCTCTTTGTCAGCGACGCCGATTGGATCGGCAATCCGGTATTCATGTTCAGCTCCATAGGAGACTGCATCTCAAGCCTGCAAACCTTCCGGGACTTGACTAGGGCCGGGTTGGTGGATTGCTTTCTGCCCGCCCATGGTCTGGTCAAATCGGGGAAAAAATGCATATTGAGCCACCTACGCTTTCATATCGGCCGTCTGGAAGCGATGCGTGATGATGTGCTCGCGGTCTATCGCACCCATGGCGAGAAGGATGTGTACAGGTTGGCAAGATTGTTAGTGAGGGAGTCTCCCCTATTGAAGAGCATCCAGTTGCAAAGCACCCCCAGGATGGTAGCCAATGTGTATGACACCGTGGCCATCTGCCTGCGGGAGGCGGGTATCTTGAGATAACCGGGCTCATCGCTGTCATATACGACATGTCTCTGCCATATACGACGTTTTGACCTTCACCGTCAAGCCTAATTAACTGAAATATCATTTCTTTTTTGCTTGGCACGGATTAAGCATTTCAATGACTATCAGGAAAGTTAATGCATGCGGTTAAAGCGTATTTGTCGGGAGGTACACGATGACGAAAAAGCAGAATATCCGCTGGAAATGGTTGCGGTTCATGTATGCCTACACGATTATCCTGCCGGGACTGACCGGCCTCACCGTTATTTTCTGGCCGGGATTATTTTTGAATGCATTTCAGTGGCAGCCCCAGGATCAATACCTCCTGGGCATCACCGGCAGCATGTGGCTCTCATTTGCCATACTGTCGGCCTTTGCCGTGAAAAGCCCATTACGCTTCCTGCCGGTGCTCCTGTTCCAATTTTCATACAAGGTCATATGGCTCTGCTTTGTTGTGGCTCCGCTATTCTTGCATGGGGAGCTGTCGGTTTATGAGATCGTCTTTGCCCTTACCATGGTGAGCTACGTTATCGGCGACCTGATCGCGATTCCCTTTTCATATCTGTTCCAGAAGGAATCCGTACAAAGCTGATGGATCCTATCATTGACGACACGATCGGACGGTTAATCGGAGAAGCTTTATGGAATTACTAGTACTAAACGGGAGCCCGAAAGGCATGACCAGTGCGACCATGCAGTATATTCACTATATCCAAAAGCACTTCCCCGAACATAAGCTCAATATCGTCAACATCTCCCAACCCTTAAAGCAGATTGAGGCCAAGCAAGCTTCGTTCAATGCCATTATAGAAAGTCTGCGTTCATGCGATGGGGTGATCTGGGCATTTCCGGTCTATTACATGCTGGTTCCAGGTCATTATAAACGCTTTATCGAGTTGATATGGGAGCGCAAGGTCGAAGATGCGTTCCGCGATAAACCCGCCGCCATCCTCGCCACCTCCATCAAGTATATGGACCATGCGGCCTATTATTATATGCAGGCGGTGTGCGAAGACCTCGGCATGAGATTCATGGGGCAATTCACGCCTGCCATGTATGAGCTGGAAAAGGAAAACGGTCGCAAACAAACGCTTATTTTTGCCGGAAACCTGTTCAGAGATATTGGTCGCGGAGCAGGCATGCCCAAGCATTACCCGCCCGTGGTTCCACGCGACTTCACCTATGCTCCGGGCCTCGCCAAAGGCAATGTGGACCCCGGCGGCAAAAGGATTCTGGTCATAACCGATCATACTGACAATCAGATTAATCTCGGAGGAATGGTAGAGCGTTTCTGCGCGTCCTTCAACAAGGAGATCGAGGTAGTCAACTTGCACGCAGTCGAGACCAAGGGATCCTGCATGGGCTGCATCAAATGCTGTTATGAACATAAATGCGTATACACGGATGAATTCATTCGATTCATACATGACAAGGTACTCAAGGCCGATATCATGATATGGGCAGGTTTCGTCAAGGACCGGTTTCTATCCTCCAAATGGAAGATATTTTTGGATCGATCATTCTGCTTGGGTCATGTCCCTTGGCTGACCAATAAGCAGATCGGCTTTATCATTTCCGGCCCCTTAGGCCAGATACCCAACATCCGAGAGGTGATCGAGGTATTTATGGAGTTGACCGAGGCAAACCTATGCGGAATCGTAACTGATGAGTACGGAGACTCGGATTATTTGGACGGTTTACTGGAAAACATGGCCGAGAGGATGGTGCGATATGCAAACCAGGGTTATCTGCGCCCCATTACGTTCCTGGGATATGGATCCAATCTTGTATTGAGGGAGATGTTCTGGGGCAGATTTCGTTTCCCGTTTATAGCCGACTGGCAAGAATATTTTAGCAAATTAGACGAATTTAAATTCCCGCATAATCATTACAAAACCAGGTTAGTCAACTCCGTAATGATGCTGTTGGCCCGGTTTTCCATATTCAAAAAATATGTTTCCAAAAACCTCAACCTCAAGAACGAATTGCTAAAGCCACTTATCAAGGTGGTAGGAAGCGAAAAGGAGCCTTATGGATCTTGCCAAAATAAATAAAGACTTGAACCGATATTTGCGTCCCCAATCCTATCCCGTGGCCTTGCGCATGTGTGGGCCGGGTGAAGGCCTGCCGTCGGCGACAAAAATCCCGGGACAGAACCTGGACCTTTCCCTCTCGGTGTGCCACGCCATTGCCATGACCCGCAGATACGGCTGGACCTTATCGGTCGATCACACCCAGACCTGTTGGGTAGCTGCGCTGGGCTTGGGTTTTGCGCCTCTGAAGCCGGATGTGGAAGACGGCATCCTTCAGTCCGATCTGGGGATCTGGGGGCACACCCAAGAGGCGGCAGCAGCATTTGTGGAGAGCTTCAGCAAACTGGACTACGGCCTGTATGAGAGGGTGCTGAGCGCACCGTTGGAACGGGCCGACTTTGATCCCCATGTGATCCTGATCTACGGAAACCCGGCCCAGATATGGACCCTGGTCTCCGCCTATTTAGTCACCGAACACACATTCACCATGGCCGCCTCGCTCTCCATCGGCGCGGGCTGCACCACCTATATTGCCAAGACCATGATCACCGACGAGCCCCAATTCGGCCTGGTGGGCATTGGCGAACGCTTCAACAACGCCCAAGACCATGAGTGCGTGCTGTCCATACCGGTCAGCAAGATCGAGATGTTGATGGAAGGCCTGGCCTTTGTGAACAACGCCGGTTTTATCAGATACCCGATCACCGGTTTCCTGCGATACAACTCCATGCACCCGCACGGTTATCGGGAAATATTGGAGCATCTACAGTCCTGAGGCCGCGGGCCTTATAAGACAGAGGAGAGAACCATGTTTATAGAAGATAATTGCATGATGTGCGGTGAATGCTTCACCCAATGCCACTGGATGGATGTTGATGGGGACACGGCCGATCAGTGGATACGGGAGATTATTGAGGGAAAGCCATCCGAGGTTTTGTATAAATGCATCACCTGCTTCTCCTGCAATGAAAGGTGCCCCCAACAGGCCAACCCCTTTGACCGAATCGCCGAACTCCAAGACAAATACAGAACGCTGCTTCCGGACAAGACACTGGACCAGCTTGAGCGGCAATTCGAATTCAAGGGTCAATTGGCGGAGACGCCCCAAGCCGAGAGGATCATGTCTGTCTGCATCTTCGGCAGGACCCATAAAAACCTGATCCAGGGTGAGCTTTACGACATTCCCCAAGTGGGAGGCAAGCCTTACTTCTGCTGGCTGATGCTGGGGCATGCCGGCGCCTTGGGCATCCAGAAAAAGCATGCCCGGGAGTTCGTGGATCGCCTGGCTGATACCGGAGCCGACGAGATCGTCTGCTTTCACGACGACTGCTACACCATGCTGGTAAGAGAAGCCCCGGAATACGGCATCGAGGTGCCCTTCCGGCCCGTGCACCTGGCCGAGTACCTGGCTGACTACCTGGCGGCAAACCGGGACAGGATCAAGCCGCTCAACATAGACATTGCCTACCAGCGTCCGTGCGCCTCCAAGCTGACTCCAGAGAAGGAGGCCCATTTAGACAGGCTTTTTGCTTTGGCCGGAGTCCACCGGGTGGAACGTGTCTACGACCGGGAGAACGGCATGTGCTGCGGAGGGGCTGCGAGGCTTTTGGGGACCGGTGAGCCTGCGGTGAATCAGAAAAAGAACATATCAGATGCCTTGGACTCCGGCGCCCGGGCCATGGTCTGCCTGTGCCCCATGTGCATGGAGCAACTCGGCCCCACCGCCGGCGAGATGGGTTTGCCACTGGTGTTTCTCGGCGACATCGCGCGTATCGCCTTGGGCGAGATTGAAGCGCCTTTATAATTAAGGAACGTCCGGGCGGCAGAAGAGCAGCGGAAAAAACCAAAAGGAGGGAATCATGAACGTAGGTGAATGGACGACACAATGGGCCATTTTGCAGCCTGATGCACCTTGCATCAAATCGGGAGACACGGAACTTAGCTACAGCGAGTTCAATCAGCGCTTAAACCGCTTGTGCCATGCGCTTCTGGATGCAGGAGTGATCAAGGGAGACCGCATAGCCGCCTTGATGGGCAATGGGAATGTATTTCTGGAGATATTCTTTGCGGCCTCCAAGATTGGGGCCATCATGGTTCCTCTCAACTTCAGACTGGCGCCAGCCGAGCTTGCGTACATCCTTGCCGACAGTTCCCCGAGCATGCTTTTCTATTCGCCCGAATTTGGCAAACTGGTCGATGCTCTTCGAGATAAGATGCCGGGAGTGAAAAACATCATCTGCGAGACCCAGGGTGGCACAGAAGGAGACCGGGAATACGAGGTCTGGACAAAGGACTATTCCACCAGCGAACCCACTGTGCCCTCCGAGGTAGGCCTGAAGTCCCCCCACCTGATCATCTATACCTCCGGGACCACGGGTGAGCCCAAGGGCGCGGTCATCACCCATGAGAACACCCAGTGGAACGCAGTGCACTACCTGCACACGTATCACTGCGGCCATTCCCATGTGACAGCCTGCTGCGCCCCGTTTTTCCATGTGGGCGGGCTTCTGTGCTCGCCCGTACCCAACATCTACGTGGGAGCCAAGCTGGTCATCCAGCGATTTTTCGACCCTGCGAAGATTCTCGAACTGATCCAGGACAACCGGGTCAACAGCATGCTGGGCATCCCGGTGATGTACATGCTCATGGCCCAGACACCAGAGTTCGCCGAGGCCGATCTTTCCAGCATCGAGTTCTTTGTCGCCGGGGGATCCCCCTGCTCCACCTCATTGATCAATATCTATCAAAATAAGGGTGTCCTTTTCTCCCAGGGCTATGGCATGAGCGAGGCCCCCGTGATCACTACCTTGCCGCCCGAGGACTGCCTGAGCAAGGTCGGCTCCTGTGGAAAACCGATGTTCCACATGTCGGTCAAGGTAGTCGATGCCAACGGTCGGGAAGTCGCGACCAATGAAACCGGTGAGATACTGAGTAAGGGCCCGGTGGTGATCCCGGAATACTGGGGCAAGCCGGAGGCCACGGCAGAGACCATCCGTGACGGCTGGATACATACCGGCGATATGGGTTGCTTTGATGCGGACGGGTATCTCTATATCAAGGACCGCAAAAAAGACATGTTCATCTCCGGCGGTGAGAACGTCTATCCGGCCGAGGTGGAGAACGTGATGATGAGTTTCCCGCAGGTGGCCGATGTGGCGGTGATCGGCATGCCTGACCCCAAATGGGGCGAAACCGGTTTGGCCATCGTCATCAAGGCCCCGAACGCGGAAGTAAACGGACAAGAGCTGATGGATGCCTGCCGGGGACGGCTTGCCTCATACAAGATTCCCAAAAAGGTTGTGTTCACCGATGAACTGCCCAGAACCCCGTCGGGCAAACCCCTGAAAAAGGCCTTACGAGCGAAATACCTTCAGGGCTGATCAGGAAAATCCACTGATTTGACAAAGGCGGACGGTTACCGGGGTTGTGACAAAAGAGGAAACATAATGGGCAACGGCTTCATGGGAAAGATACTCAACGTCGATCTGGACACGGGCGCTATACAGGAAGAAAGCGTCCCCGATGAAATCTATGCCGAATACGCCTCCGGCGCAGGGCTTGCGGCCTACCTGCTCTATGATCGCATCCCGGCCGGAGCCAACCCTCTGGGACCGGACAACATCCTTGGATTCGTTTCCGGCATGCTCACCGGAAGCCGTGCTTTTTTCACCGGCAGGTGGATGGCCGTCGGCAAATCGCCGCTTACCGGGGGATGGGGTGAAGCCAACGCGGGCGGCTGGTTTTCATATGCTCTGAAAAGAAGCGGCTACGATGGCATTTTTGTGCGCGGTATTTCCAAGAAACCGGTGTATCTGAAGGTCATAGATGGCTCGGCCGATCTGGTAGACGCCTCCCATCTATGGGGCCTGGACTGCGTGCAGGCAGACGACCGGATCAAAGCCGAGGTGCACCCAAAATGCCAGATCGCCTTGATCGGCCCGGCCGGGGAAAAGAGGTCCTTTATCTCCGGCATCGTTACCGACCAGGCCAGGATCGCCGCTCGTTCCGGTCTGGGTGCGGTGATGGGATCCAAGAACCTCAAGGCCGTGGTCGTCTTCGGAAAACAGAAGATTCCAGTGGCCGACGGCCAGAGGGTCAAGGCCTTGAACCAGGAATTCATGGACTGGTTCAACAAAGGCCAGGTCCTGAAGAAAATCTTTTCCGCCGGGCTTCTGAGCTCCATGGGCCGCTTCATGCGCGTCTCACCCGTGACCATGGCCCAATCCGGAGAGCTGACAAAGACGGCGCTGTCCAAATTCGGCACCGTGGTCACCAATGTGCTCTCAGCCGAGATCGGAGACTCGCCCATTAAGAACTGGCTTGGCAGCGGGGTAAAGGATTTTCCCTCTGCCCGCCATGCAGAGCGATTGAACCCTCAGAATTTTCTGGATTACCAAATAAAGAAATACCACTGTTTTTCCTGTCCCCTGGGGTGCGGCGGCATCCTGGAAATCAACGACGGTCCCTATCCGCTTGGCCAAGTCCACAAGCCCGAGTATGAATCCGTCTGCGCCTTGGGCCCACTCATCCTGAACTGCGATCTCCACGCGATCTTCAAGATGAACGACATGTTGAACAGGGCCGGAATGGATACCATCAGTGCCGGAGCGACTGTAGCCTGGGCCATGGAGTGTTGCCAGGAAGGTCTGCTGTCCCGATCAGACCTGGATGGAATTGAGCTCGGCTGGGGAAAAACATCTGCGGTCATGGCACTGCTTGAGAAGATGGCCCGGCGGGAGGGAATCGGGGACGTCCTGGCTGACGGCATCAAACAGGCCTCGGCTAGGCTGGGCAAGGGGCAGGAGATGGGAATGCACGCCGGGGGACAGGAACTGCCCATGCACGACAGCAGGTTTGATCCAGGATTCGCGGTCTCCTATGTGCTGGAACCCACTCCCGGCAGACACACCAATGTGGGCTACCAGTGGATCGAGATGTTCGGTCTGCATCGGATATTCAAGGATCTGCCCAAATTGCCCGCCCTCTCGTGGACTAAAACCAAATACAGGCCGGATGAAACAAGGTCGCGGCATCTTTTGACGGGCAGCAATTACATGCAGTTCGTAAACGGAATGGGCGGCTGCCTTTTCGGCGTACAGATGGGCGGACGGCTCAACCTGCCCGCGTACGCCAATGCCGTGACCGGGTGGGATCACTCTCCTGAACATTACCTGGAAATAGGCGAGCGCATCCAGAACCTTCGCCAGGCCTTTAACCGAAAACACGGCATCTTGCCTGCCAGGGATTTTGCCTTGCCGCCCAGGGCCGAAGGGGTGCCTCCGCTGAAGAGCGGTCCCATGAAAAACATCACCATAGATGCAAAAGCCCTGCAAAAAGACTTCCTGCTCGGAAGGGGCTGGGATACCGGCACCGGGGTGCCCACCCCGCAAAAGCTGGCTCAGCTGGGATTGAGCAAGGCCGCAAAATTGATAACAAACGCATAAGGAGGTCCACATGAAAGATGTAGTTATTGTATCCGCCTGCCGAACGGCCATCGGTGAGTTCGGAGGAACTCTCCGCGACGTCAACGCAGCCGAGTTGGCGAGCGCGACCATGAAAGAGGCCGTAAAACGCGCGGGCCTGGAGCCTGGATTGATCGACGACGTGCGCTTCGGGTGCTGCGGCGAACCTACCGACGCCCTGAACGTAGCCCGGGTGAGCGCTCTCATGGCCGGCATACCCGAGAGCGTGCCCGCGGCCACCATCAACCGAGTCTGCATCTCAGGCATGGAAGCGGTGCTTTCAGGCGTGGCCATGATCCAGGCGGGCATGTCGGACATTGTCCTAGCGGGCGGCGTGGAGCACATGTCGGGTGCGCCATACGTGGTGTCCAATGCCAGATGGGGATGCCGGTTGCAGGACCACACCTTTGTGGACGCCATGATACACGGCCTGCATTGCGGCTCGCATATCATCCCGCTTGGTGAGGATGCGCCCCTGAATACCGATGAGCCTCCCGTCAAGTTTTTTTCGGGCAAACCATACATAATGGGGCACACCGCCGAGTTCGTGGCCCACAAACTCGGCATAGAAAGGGCGGAAATGGATGAGGTGGCCTTGCGAAGCCACAACAATGTCGAGCGCGCAACTGCTGAAGGCGCTTTTGCAGATGAGATCGTGCCCATAAACGTGCCCCGCCGCAAGCAAGACCCCCTCTCCTTCGATAAGGATGAGCATTTCCGACCCGGGTTGACTCTGGATAAGTTAAAAAGCCTACCCCCGGCATTCATACCCACCCTGGGTAAGGTGACGGTGGGCAATTCCTCGGGCATCAATGACGGCGCATCGGCCATGGTGATCATGTCCGCCGAGAAAGCCAAGGAACTGGGTATGACCCCCATGGCCCGGATAACGGCCGTGGGCAAAGGGGCATGCCATCCGGCGATCATGGGGCTTTCCCCGGTACCGGCCGTCCGCCAGTTGCTGATGCGGAGCGGGCTTACGATCAATGATTTTGAACGGATCGAGATCAATGAGGCCTTTGCCGCCCAGTATATCGCATGCGAGCAGGAACTGGGCTTTAATCGCGATATTACCAATGTGAACGGCTCCGGTATCGGTCTGGGCCATCCGGTCGGGTCAACCGGTTGCCGGATAATGGTCACCCTGCTGTATATCCTTAAAAACAGCGGCAAGGATCTGGGTTTGGCCAGCCTCTGCGGGGGCGGCGGTGTCTCCATGGCCTATGATCTGGCGCACACTAGGCCCCATAAAATAAGGGATAAAAGCCCCCGTTCGGCACTTGATGAATTTCAAAAAGCTCTGAATAAAAACATACAAAGTGTCAGTAAACTGATGTGGGGCAAGGGCCGGGGGACCGTCATATGCGGGAGTTCCCGGGAAATGGGGCTGGCCTCTGATTCCATAGACCTCATCATTACGTCGCCCCCTTATGCTTCAAACGCCATCGACTATATGCGTGCGCATAAGTTTTCGCTGGTGTGGTTTGGATACCCTGTCGATTTTTTATCAAAGAAGCGGGGAGACTACATCGGGGGAGAACGGGTGAACCATTTCAAAATGATTGATTTGCCGGACTATTCCGAAAGGATCATCGCCACAATTAATGAAAAAGATCCCAAAAAGGGAAGTGTCCTCAGACGATATTATACCGAGATGTCGCAATGCCTTGCCGAGATGTTCAGGGTCCTTAAACCCGGAAAGGCAGCCGTTGTGGTGGTGGGGTCTTCGGTTATGCGCGGCATTGATACAGAAACGGCAAAATGCCTCGGTGAGATCGGTAAAGCTTCCGGATTCGCTCTGGTCGCTATTGCTGAGCGCAACCTGGATCGTGATAAAAGGATAATGCCTGCCCGGAAAAATGGTGAATCGGGTTCACAAATAGAAGAAAGGATGCACAAAGAATATATTTTGGGGTTTTACAAACCTCTTTCCTATCCTCAAGCCCATCTTGGTAGTTATGTGGCTGACCACATAACTACCAAAACGAGGATCAGGAAGATATGTTAGATACCCTGATAAATGGAAAACGGCTCCGGGACATCAGCGATCTGCCGCTTGACCTGGTTGCTTAGTTCCGTCTTGCTTAGAGATGCTGACACCTGAAACATTGCTCGTGCTTGCCTGCCCGGTTACCCCCCCGGCGCCCCTGCTGCGCTCCCCGACATCACCGCGAGTCTGCGCCGGGTATTTGCGGCCTTGCGGGGGGCGGTGACGACGAAGGCGATGCCGGCGAGGATGGTGCAAACCAGACAGAGGCCGAAGGCATAGCGGTAGGTGCCGGTGACGTCGTAGAGATACCCGCCGATCCAGGGGCCGATGGCGCCCCCGAACCCCATTCCCATGAGCATCAGCCCGGTGATGGAGCCGAAGCGGGGTCCGTGGAAGATGTCGGCCGCACC
>ENA-OSEO01005816-OSEO01005816.1-sediment-metagenome-genome-assembly--contig:-NODE-5816-length-11529-cov-3.871027_pt1 | contig 11529 bp, 10 predicted proteins | sample MGYA00237883_ERZ534232 | MGnify/ENA metagenome assembly ERZ534232
CCTATTCTATTAGCAGGCTAATCTTGCATTTTTTTTTAAGAGCTTTTTATTCTCTCATTTTTAATTTTTCATTTTTAATTTCCCAGGAACTACTCCCCTGTTTAATAAGACTGTTTTTTAATAGAAGGGCTGTATGATCCTGAATAACCTCCAAGGTTTCAATTATCCCCCACGCACTATCAGAAATCTTTTCCAGGGAGCCAAGGTCTTCTTTTACCTTTGAAAAGTGGGAATAGAAGTGTTTTGAATAGATCTGGAAATTGTTCAGAATGGAGGAAAGGGTATCCCGGCAATTTTTAAGTCTCTGAATCTGGTCCTTTGTGGAAAGATCGAATTCATCAATAAACAGTTCTTCCTCTTTATAAATATTTTCATAATCCCGAATGGACATTTGGGTTGTCTTAAGAAACTCCCTGGTTGTACTCTGAGCCTTTTCTACATTGATTTCTATCTTTTCTGTAAGCTCTGTCATCTCCCTTACTGTATCCGTCATACCGATTAAGGCTTTCTGTTTGGCGACCTCGATTTTGGAGGCCACATTGATATTATGAAACCTCGCTATGAGCATTGAAAAAACTGTAAAACCTTCCGAGATCTTTCTTACCTGTTTCATCAGTCTATAGCTTTCCTGGTGAATTCTCTCCTTGTGTCTTAAGGCTTCTCTCATTTCCCTGGAAAGATTGTTGAAGATCTCTTCGGAGATCTGGAAAAGCTGAACGAGTTTTCCATTACCCTGGGAGCCTTTAAAAAGAGATTCATTTATGAAATCCTTCCGCTTTTCTTCCACAGATAAGATAAGGGATTCTACCTCTTCGGTTTTCTTATTAAATACAGAAAGACTTGACTTCAGCTTCTGGTTGACATCCCTTACAATGAGGATGCATAACTCGGAAAGATTGTTTAAGAAGGCAATTTCATCCAACTGTGCTTCGCTTGTTCCGTTTTCGTCGATCTCTTTAAGCTGATTGAGGGAAAGGAGTACATGGTCCAGAGATTGTTTGATTATATCTTGATGCTGGATCTCCTGCATGATTCCTAACAAGGGTTCTCTGATATTTGTAGACTGGACATTTATAGAACTGATCTGCTTAAGGTTATTGTTTAAACCCTCTGTAAAAGCATCGAAACCACGGCTTATAATCTCCTTGAAGTTGTCGGAGAAGCTCTTTTCCGCCTGCTCCACTCTTCCTACAGACCCCTTGAATTTGAGAAATAGATCCTGCAGGGAATCTCCGTATCTGGAAAGTTTTTCTGTATATTGTATGGTCTGCTCCGAAAGACGCTTCAATTCTTCGGTAATGAACGAAAAGGCACCACCCTCCTTGCCTGCTTTTATCGCTGTGGTCATGGCATTAAGGGATATCAATTCCATCTCTTCCGATAGTTTTCTGATCTCCCCCACCATAGTTTTAAGGTGATCAATTTTCTCTATATTGGTGTTTAGGACTGTAAAAAGCTGATCATCCCTGGTGTGGAGGTTAATGAATTTCGCACTGGCTTCCTCTATAAGATTGCGGTTGCCATGAAGGATTGAGTCCAGGGATAGGCCAGAATCATTCTTGGAGGAAAGCTGATTGGCGAATCTATCTACAGTATGGGAGGAGCCAATTATACTCTCCTCTAGAGATGTAAGCAGTTTGGGATACTCCTCCGCCAGGGATAGAAAAAGCCGTTCTGTATTTTGGCTGTAATCTTTAATTGCTGTTAACAGCTGTTCTCTGAAGCTGATTATCTCTCTATCCATCCTTTTGTAGTATAGAAGATAGGCAGTAGTTGTGCAATAAAGCCGCCTCTCAAGATTTTTCCGTTAAGATTTTCCTGGTTTCTGTAGCAGCCAGACCCTTAGGCTTCTGCTTAAGGGTTCAGAGGTTTCCGTTCTGTATGCCTCCCGGAGCAGATAAGGTTTTATTACCTCCTCCTTTATCTGTTTCCATTCCGGAGGCAGGATAGAGGGGAATTTTAGGTAGTTAGCAGGGGGTATATGCCCAATAATTGCGGGGTATACCCTGGGAAAATCCATTTCATTGATGATCTGCAGAGAGGAAAATCCATCGGCAATTCCAAATATTCTTAGTCTTCTTTCTCTTGTTTTTTCCAGTAAAAGACTTTGGGTTTCCGGATTGAAAAACCATTTTATAAAAGCCTTTGCCGCCCTTTTGTTGTATCCCTGTTTTGGCATTCCCAGAAAGAGGATATCCTCCAGAACTGGGATCTTATTGTTCTTTGCAATCCAGCGGAAATCGATATCCCGCCTTTTTTCTGAGGGAATCTGGAAAAAATCCCTTAAAGTTGTGTATGCAAAACCGATTCTGCCAAGGGAAACCAGCTTATAATTTGGATCGAACATATATTTATCGGCAAAATCCAGTTCCTGCTCCGGTCCCTCGTTTACATCGTGGATCCATAGGCGGATAAAATCCAGGGTTTCTGTAAGCTTTTCCTCATCCCAGGTTAGATCCCCCTGGGGGGTTTCATGAAAATCTGCTCCTAAGAGCAGGCTTTTTATAAAGAGAATTTCCGGATCCCACCGGGGTGAAAAGCCCATAACCCGGAAGCGGTTAGAGCTCTTTTTGTTAAAGCTTCTGCTCTTTTCCATTATGCTTTCCAGGGAAAGCACAAAGGGATCCAGATCCCCATGATTTTCCTCCTGGAACATAAGGGCTGGAAGATTAAAGGATACGGGTAGGAGAACACACTTCTCTTCAAAATAGGTGGTTGCAAGGAGTTCGGAATAGAAAAGGCCGGCATCAATCTCCCCTTCCTCTAGAATTTTTTCCAGGGAATCAAAGTATCTTATGATGGAGATACTCCTGAGGTTTTCTCCTGCCACAAGATCGGGAGCCCTGGGAGCGGTCTCCAAAGCCAAGCCGGGATAGCTTTTATAAACTACCTCAATTTTATAATTCTCCTGTTGGGCATTAAACAGCTCCACATAATAGGCAAATTCCGGTCGGTTGGTCCAAAGGGTGGCAGTTTTTTGGGGAAGTAGAAAACATCCTGAAAAAAGAAAGGCCTGCAAAAGAAGGATTAGCCGGAGAAACTTAACCGAGAAAAAAGATTTCATAAAAAGAATCTAAGGAAGAGGAAGGGGGTTGTCAATTGGTTCTTTTTAATAGAAAAATAGGATTATGAATCAGGAGGATGAGGAAGAGCTTTTTACCAGCTACAGCGGATATCTTTTAAAAAGATACGGTAAAAGAGCCTACCGGGTGGCTGTGGATGCTGGCTTTTCCTGCCCTAACCGGGGGCTAAACAGAAATTCTCCGGGATGCATCTACTGTGATGATTTCGGCGCCAGGGCTGCCTATCTTCTGGATGAACCAGGACACAGCACCTTTAATCCCCCAAAGGTGGCAGAGGAGATACGGAAGAGTATCGGTTTTTTAAGAGGCCGATACAGGGCGGAGGTATTCTTGCTTTATCTTCAGGCCTTTTCAAACACCTATGCTCCCCCTGCAAGGCTCAAGGAGATCTATGATTTCTGTTTATCCCAGGGCCCCTTCTCGGGTTTGATTGTTTCCACCCGGCCGGACTGTGTCTCCAAACCTGTGGTAGAACTCCTCTACTCTTATAAGGAGCGGGGATTAGAGGTCTGGGTAGAGCTGGGGCTGCAGAGTTCCAGAGATGAGACTCTCCTCAGGATCAACAGGGGTCATACGGTTGCTCAATTCCTATCTGCCTTCAATCTTCTAAAGGAATACCAGATTCCTGTGGCAGTCCACCTGATTTTTGGACTCCCCGGAGAGGGTTGGCCAGAGATTAAGGAAACAATCCTTTTCCTCAATTCACTCAACCCGGAGGGAGTAAAGATCCACAATCTTACTATCCCTTGTAAAACACCTCTGGGGGAGGAGTATCTCTTGGGAGAAATTGTGCCTCCGGGAGGGAGTAGGCATCTGGAAAATACAATTAAAGCCTTGGAACTTTTGAAAAAAGAGATTATTGTGATGCGGCTTACCTGTGATGTTCCAAAAAGTGTTTTGGCAGGTCCCAGGAATTTCTGGAAAAAGGGTTTCTTTTATGCTAAAGTCAGAAAGGAGATGAAAAAAAGAAAGACCTGGCAGGGTCGTTTATGCGGATATGTGGAAAGGGAGGATTAATTCATGGTGGTAAAGGCTATGGAGGTCTTTCATGTTATTGAACGTTTGGGGGATCATTACAGAAACAATATAAATAACCGGTTCCTTAGAAAGGCTTTGTTGAATCTAACCTTGGATAAGGCGGCCTGGGATAGTATAGAGACTCTCACTAATATTTCTGATCATACAAAGCAGCAGGGCCTTCGTTTAGAAGAACTTTACGATGCCATCCTTGCCCTGGCTAATTTTGTTTTCCGGGTAAGACTGGATATTCTGCCTAATCTTAGATTTTTAGCCTCCGAGGGGAGTGATTCGATATTCTCCCGCTCTGCCGTAAGCGGAAGCTCCGATAGGATACTAAAGGATATGGCCATAAGCAATTTTTCGGTTAATATAAGGCTTTTGGCGGACATGGTGAATGAACTCTACGTTGCGGTGGTGGAGCAGGACAAGGTTCTCCACCAGAATTCTTCACCTGTCTTTATGTTAAATCCTGAACTCAAGCATCTAGGCCAGCTTTTGGTGGAGTAATAAGGCTTTCTGCACAGGATATAAGCCTTTTAAACAATTCCTCTAGATCCTCCTCCTCTACTGCGGAATAGGCAATCCGGATATAACTTTCCCCCAGGGCAATCACTCCTATCCCCTCCTCCCTTAAAAGCTTACGTCTTAAAACTTCTGCATCGATTCCCCGGCATTCCAGAGAGAGAAAGTAGCCGGAATTGAAGGGGAGGGGTAAGAGGGGACTTTCCTTAGGTAGATCGGATAGGATGGACTTTACCTTCAGGTAACGGTTCCTCAATTGGGTTTGAAGGTTTTCCTTTTCTTCCCAGTACTCCCGGGAGGAGAAGGCTTTGGTGAGTATCTCCTGGGCAAGGCGGGAGGAGGAGGAAAAAGAGGAGCGGATAGCGCCGGAGAGTTTTTCTAAAAGAACCTCTTCCTGCGGTTTTCCCAAGGCTGGATTGCCGAAGGTGATAAATCCGATTCTGTATCCCCAGGTAAAATCCTCCTTTGTTGATCCGTCAATCTTTACAGCTAAGAGATTTTTATCGGCATCGGCAAGGAGCGAGAAAACCGATTCCTTGAAAAGATCCTCCTCATAGAACAATCCGAAATAGGCATCATCGCAGATAACAGCCAGGGATAAACCCTTTTTAGCCAGATCCTTGAGAGCTTCTCTTAGGGCATGAGCTTCCTCCCTTTTAGGGGAGTAACCTGTGGGATTGTTGGGAAAATTGAGGATAAGCACCGCTTTGTTATTTCTCGCCTTGGATTCCAAAGTTTCTGCCAGCTCCTTAACCGCCAGTTTTCCCTTGGAGGAAAAGAGAGGGTAGGTTATAATTTCCGCACCTTTTCTGGTTTCAAAGATAAGCCGGTAGTTGCCCCAATAAAGATCTGGAAGAAATACCGTATCCCCAGGGTTTGCAAAGAGATCCGCTGTAAGGAAGATACCGGCTGTAAGGCCCGGTACAACTACAGGATCAGTAAAACGCTTATCCTTTAATCCTGGGTTCTTCCTGCAAAGCTGATCCTTCCAGAGGGAGCGGATTACCGAGGTGCCGGAAGTGGGGGAGTAGGATACACTCTCCTCCGGTGTAAGCCCCGGAATCTGGCCTGCCACTGAGGGGAGGATCATGGGCTGTTTTTTACTGTAAGCGATCCCGGCGGTGGCATTAAACCTATGAGCCTCCCTCCCTGCTTGGGTTGCCTGAAATACAATTCCCTTTGGGAAAAAGAGCGACCGGCCGAAATCGGAAAGGAGCTTATCAATCACACTTCCTTTAAGGGTCTGGTTAAGTTCTTCTGCTGGATTCATGTAAAAAGACTATAAGCCTGATGAAGGGTTGTCAAGGAAAAATCAAAAGAGCTAAAAGAGCCTGTGTTGCTCCCTGGTTTAACAGTTTGCCTAGGCTATATCGCTGGTAAGGCTCTGGCTCCGATTTTTCATCTCCTTGGATAGCTTTTCCTCCGCCTTTTGTGCATGATGAGCGAGGATCTCCTCCCCGGAGGAGGTGTATCCTCTTAAAAGAGGCAGCAGGGCAGGATCCCCGCTGTTTCCGTAGGCAATAAGGGCGTTTCTTAAGAGAGCTCTGGGATCTATCCACTTTCTGTCCAGGGTTGTATTACGGAAAAGGTTTTTTATCCCCTCCTCCTCCTTGCCGGCAACCAGGATTTCTTTAAGGGAAAGGGAAGGACCAATCTCCCCGGAGGAGACAAGGATTCCAGGTTCGGCGTGGCGGTTCAATGGACACGACTCCTGACAGAGGGTACAGCCGTAAATTCTTTTACCCCAGAGATCAGGCAGGGGAGTCTTCAAGAGAAGATACTCCGAGGAGAGATGTTGCAGGCAGCGCTCTCTATTGAACCCCTTTTCCAAATCCAAAGCACCGGTAGGACAGGCCTCAACACAGAGGGAACACTCTTTACAGGCTAGCCCAAGGTTTAAACTCCCGGCTGGGGAAGAGTCTCCGGCAATATCGATTTTGAATCCTATTCCCGCAAGTACCAGGTTTGAACCATACTGTTCCGTGTAGATCAGGCTGTTCCTCCCGTAGAATCCGAAACCGCTTAAGGCTGCAAGGGGTTTTTCTGGTAGAGAAGAATTGGAAAAGATCCTGACCTCTTTAGGATCAAGGTAGGACAGGTCTCGTATTGCTTCCTTTAAGATGGACACCGCTTCTCTATAGTAATTCCTTCTGGCGAAGGGAGCGATAAGTCCGTGGGGGTCCTCCGGTTTGGACAGGTCTTGTGGCTCCCGCAGGAAAAAGGGAAGGCCAGTGATCATAAAGGAGCCGTATTCCTCCCTAATCTTTAACCAGGTTTTTAGTGCTGCCGGCTCAATAGGTGTTGGAATTTTCTCAGTTGAGAGAAAGCAGGGTTTAAGGAACCCTCGGGATGGTAAGACTGTTTCTAAATATTCTCTAATTCGATCGGACAGATCCATCCTAGGATTATAATAACAATTAACTCTTAGGCACAATATTCTAGTTTATGTAAAAGCTAATTTAGCAGGAACCTCAATTGACAGTTGAATCTTTTTCCCCTACCATAAAGGCATGCAAACAGGAGGCTCCGGAACCACAAAAAAAGAGTCAAAACCGCCAAAAAAAGAAGGCGGTTTTTTTGACAAGATCTTATCCCTATTCACTGGCCTAGGGGATCCGGATAGGGATAAAAAGAAGCTTCTTAGGGATTTGGGAAAGGATCTAAAGAAGCATAAGGAAAAGTTCTACAATGTGAGAACTGAAGAGGCTCTGCCTGGTTTGGCAAATTTTTTTTATGAATTGTACAAGCTTCTAGGACCGGTTCAGGTTTTTGTAGACAGGGTAGAATCTTCCGCAGTATTGAAAAATATTTTAATAGAAAACTCCTTTACAGATCAGCAGAAAGCTCTAAAGGAGGAGCTTTCTGAGGATAGAATTCGTGTAAGGGCTCAGAATGCCGACACCAAGGCCCTTGCCGGGGAACTTAAGGATCAGTTTGTCACCTTCTTCTCCGCCTTTGATTCGAAAAAGGTTAAAGAGATCGAGGATCTGAACGATCTTTTAGTGCTTTTTCTTCAGTTAGCCAATTTCGATTATTACTTTTTCCTAAAAAAGTTTGATTCTAACCTGCCGGAAAGAGACTTCTTTTACAATCCAAGGTTTGATACCATAAAAGGAGAATATGTTGTAGATGACCTAAAGGATTTTCTTGAGCTTCTTCCTCTGATTGAGCGTGACGCACCCTGGGATAAATTGTTCAATGTTCTTAAGGAATACAGGGGCAGCGATATGGTCAGCCCGCAGTTATGGAAAAAAGGCTTAAAGAACCTGCTGGATGTCCAGAAAAGCGAAATATTCCAGAAGATAGTCAGGCATCTAGAAAAGGATCCATACTATAAACCGCTTCTTAACTATCAGAAGAGTAAGATTGTAGAAGAATACCTTACAAAAATTAAAACCCAAACGGAAATGACGATCCAGAAGATTCTGCAGGAGCGAAAAAGCAACAAAATCGATTCCCTGGCCAAGACAATATTTGGAACCACCTCTGTGTCCAGGATGAAGTATTATACGGATAAGGCAAACCTCAATTTCTCGAAAAAGATGCTTGGGGGATATACGCACCTTGTTCCTATTAACTATCTAAAGGCTTTTCTGATCGATTACTTTAAAAAGGATATCCGAGAGGTGGTAGACATCCTGATAATCCGTGGGAAATGGTCCGCCACTGTTTTTTCCCAACAGCTTTCCGAGGCTTTTCACGGTTTGCTGCAATGTTCCGAAGAACTTATAAAATTCGATGAATCCCTCTCCGAGGAAGGGCCCAGAGGGATAGCATTGAAAAATGCTTTAACCAGGATGGATCGGGACAAAAGCAACCTTAAGTATGTAAAACAGCAGCTGAAGGAGATAAATGATAATGCCCTTAAGCTGATCTATGATGCCGCAGGACATCTTATAACCTTAGGAAAGAGCCTCAAGGTGGTGTTAGAGGATTATGGAAAAAAGCCGCATGAACTGCTTTCCAACTGGAAGGAACTCAATTCTGCGGCTAATAATGAAATCAAGGAAAAAATAATGGAAATCTATAAAAAGATCTATTATTTTATTCAGCTTCTACAGTACTTCTTAAAAACTTGAAAGCTCCGTTGTGTTTCCTCTGGTAATTTCAATCAACTCCCCGGTGTATTCCGAATCCTTGTCCTGATGGTGGAATTCCACCAAACCTCCGGGAACCTCCTGGGCAATCCACCACTCGTAGGAATATTGTTCAGCCTTGTTTTCCAAAACAAGATGATCCGTCTGGAAGGTTCCTGCCTTAACCCGGACTCTTTCGCTTCCCACCTTCCATTGTGAGTACTCCTCCTTGGTCACAGGATCAGTGGGAACTGCCTGCCACCCGGCCTGGGTTTTTGGATCAAATTCAACAAGCTCCCCAGTTTCCCGTGCCCTGAATCTCAGCTTAAGGAGCGTACTGTCCTGGTCAAGAAGGAACTCGTACAAAAATCTCTCTCCATCCAGGGTAAATACTGCCTTCCACCATTGTGTACCGTCGGGGTAGGAGCGGAGAAGGGCTCTTTCTACCAAATAGCTTTCTCTGCCACCCTTATCCTTGGCTGTAATCTCCCATTTTGTTCCGCTTCCCGGTGAATAGGGTAGATCAGAGAAGTGAATTCCACCAGTATAGAAGGACAACCAGTAGAAGGAGTAGAACTGGGCCAGGTAGGTGGTGTAGTAAAGCTTCTTTACCTCGCCCACCAGATCCTTCGAATCTACCTCCGGTTCAGGTCCGAATTTAAATCCTATTCCCACAGAAACTCCGGAAAATCCGCGCCAGTTGGTATAGATAAGAGAAAGCAGGAAATTTGGTTTAAGAAAATAATTAAACCCGCTGTTAAGGGTAAATCCGAACCCAATCCTGGAATCGTACTTTGCCAGATCGAAGCAGAAACCCATCTCCAGGAAATAGTCAAGCTTTTCAAGATACTCGGATAATGGAATCTCTATGCCTTTAAACCCGAAATGGGCAGTCGCTAAAACGCCGAACCCAAGGGCAGCACCGAAGCCAGATTCGAACCCTACCCCTAAAGCAAGGCGGGTTCTTACGGCTGCACCAATATCCAGGGGAGAAATATCCCCAAACCGCGGTTTAAAGAGGATCATCTCAGCACCGGGGTACAACACTAATCCTCCATTTCCAAAGGAATCCCCCTCGTAACCAAGGGTAACTGGAATGTTCAGGTTCCAGGGCATGTAGTTGCTTCCCCACCAGACCGGTTCTACCTCCTCTGCCCAGAGAAAGAGGCCTGAAAAGAATAGCAGGATAAAAAGAAGTATAATCTTTTTCATAATAATCCCTCCTTAACTTAAAAGGGTAACATATTTTGCTTAATGCAAAAAGGGTTTTAAGGTTTTAATTAGGGAAGCTTTCTACCGGTCCCGAAGAATTAGATTGAGAAACTCTAGACGTGTGGGTTCATGGGTACGGAAACTACCAAGCACAGAGGAGGTGGTCATAACAGAGTTCTGTTTCTCTACTCCCCGCATCATCATACAGAGATGCTTGCACTCCATCACTACACCAACGCCTTCGGCATCCACTGCCTTCATAATCTCTTGGGCAATCTGGGCTGTGAATCTTTCCTGTATTTGAAGCCTTCGGGCATACACTTCTACAATCCTTGCGAGTTTACTGACTCCCAGGACCTTCTTTTTTGCTACATATCCTATATGACACCGTCCGAAAAAGGGAAGAAGGTGATGTTCACAAAGACTGTAAACCTCAATATCCCGGGCAATTATCATATTGTTTGCCTCAGACTCAAAAATTGCACCATTTATAACATCAGCAGGATCCTGGGTATAACCGCGGGTAAGGAATTCCCAGGACGCAGCAGCCCTTAAAGGAGTTCTCTTTAATCCCTCCCTGTCGGGGTCCTCCCCAATCTCTATTAGAAGTTCCCTGAACAATTCCGCTACTCTTTCTTTGTTCATAATGCCTCTTTAAAATGTCTCTTATAAAATTGGTTTAATAAACCTTACCCCGAAGGTTTCTTCCGCCATCTACAAAAACAACCTGCCCTGTAATAAACTGATTCTTGATAAGAAAAAGAATGGTCTCTGTAAATTCCTTTACCGTACCTATTCTTCCTAGAAGGTTCCCTTTAGCGGCCACCTCTAGATAGGAATTGTCCTTTCCTTCTTCGGGTAGAATTATACCAGGGGCGACTCCATTAACCCGGAGGAGGGGAGCAAACTCCAGACACATCATCCTTGTAAAGGAGTACAATACCCTTTTGCTGATATGGTAGGCAATATGATTTTTATCGTAATCCTCCATCCTGCTGTCCAGAATGGTGATTATGGCTCCTTCCTTTTGTTGGCCTGCAAAGGCCCTGGCTGCATACAGTGGTGCAAGGGCATTGATATCAAGGTCTCGGTGGAATTCCTCCGGTTCTGTCTTACACAGGGTGTTTTCCTTGTACAGGGAGGCAGAAAGAATGAGTATATCAAGGGATCCTGCCAAGGAGATTCCGCGGGTTACTGCAAGACCGGCCTGACGAGGATCTGTGAAGTCGGCTTGTAGGGCCCAGGCTTTGACACCCTTGTCCATAAGTTGCTTACAAAGAGTTTCTGCTTCCTCCTCTGAGCGGTTGTAGTGGATGACACAGTTCAGTCCTTCCTCTGCCAGGGAGAGAGCAATCTCTGCTCCCAGCCTTTTTGCTCCTCCGCTAATAAATGCGGTTTTCGATTTAATATTCCACATTTGGAATACTTTAACAAAAGGGGTTTTCCTTGTATAGTGTCCCTAAGCTTGTAAAAATAGTAGGAGGTAAGGAAATACTTTTAGGATCTCCACAACCCTTGGCATACAAAATCATTGTTACCAGACCCCTCATAGGGTTACATAGGCAGGAACATAGTCATGCTTTTCCTTAAGGGGAGTGGTGTGATCCATAAGCCAG
>ENA-OSEO01005818-OSEO01005818.1-sediment-metagenome-genome-assembly--contig:-NODE-5818-length-11528-cov-3.863069_pt1 | contig 11528 bp, 8 predicted proteins | sample MGYA00237883_ERZ534232 | MGnify/ENA metagenome assembly ERZ534232
CCCCTGCTTCATGTTGCCCTGGGTGAAGATGGCGTACTTGGTGGCCTCGCTGCCTGTCCCCGAGGTCGTGGGCACCAGGATGGTGGGCAGGCCTCTCTTGGGCACGAGCCCGATGCCGACGTAATCCTCGATCTTGCCCCCGTTGCCCAGGACCACGGCCGCCCCCTTGGCCACGTCGAGGGAACTTCCCCCGCCCAGCCCCAGGATGGCCGCGTAGGATCCGTTCCGGGCCGCCTCGACGCACTGGGTGACGAGTTCGATCCGCGGCTCCGGCTCGACCTCGGCGAAAATCCCGACCTTGGCGCCAGAGTCCTCCAGGATGCCCTTCACCCGGTCCATCAGTCCGGCTTCGGCGATGCCCTTGTCGCAGACGATTAAAACGCTGCCACCAAAGCGCTTGGCCTCCTCGGCGATCTTGTTGACGGAATCCATCCCGGTGAACACGGACTTGGCTGTCTGGAGCGTCGCGAGCATGGTGGTGCTGATTCTCACTTTATTCCTCCGTTGCCGCCTTTACGGCATCGACGCTGATTTCTTCCGGCTTTCTGTGCGAGTTAACGCTGATCAGCAATCCGGCTTTACTGCCGATCGCCTCCCATTTGTGGGGAAAGGAAGAGTCGAAATAAACGCAGTCTCCCTTGTTCAGGATTATTTCCTGTTCCTTGAACACCAGTCGTATCTTCCCGTCGAGCACGAAGCAGAACTCTTCACCCTGATGGATAAACTCATGGCGCTTCTTGCCGGGTTTAACCTCGACCAGGAAGGGCTCCATGATCTTGGATTTCTTCCCGGAGGCCAGGGTCTCGTAGGCGTACCCGAAGGAGCTGGAGTCCTTGGTGATCGGCTTTCTGTCCTCGGGCCTGATCACGACTATGTCCGGGGAGTCTTCCTGGGCTTCAAAGAAGTCGCCCATGCTCACCCCGCACACCTCCGCTATCCTGGCCAGAGTGGATATGGCGGGCACCTTTTTTCCGCTTTCCAGCATTGAGAGATAGCTTCTGGTGAGCCCTGACCTGATGGCCAGGGTCTGCTGGGTCAGACCCTGGCCCTGGCGGATCTCTCGGATCCTCTTGCCCACGTCGATCCGCATGCGGTTACCTCGATGAGTACCTTTGGTTACCGTAACCCTTAGTCAACATATATGGACCACTAGTTACGTGTCAAGAATTTTTCGCCGCCGCGGATCGCCACAATATTGATTAGTAATATCGTATAATTGAATGAGGGAGGCTTCTTTAGGGGGCGGGGGGGCAACCTCACCGGACAGGCAGGGGGTAACATCGGCCCGGCCGCTGGCCGGCCTCTCTGGACCAAGAGGGGAGGGAGGCGTTTTTCAGGGCCGGACGGGGGCTAAGAAATCCGGCTCTCGATTCCGGCGGCTAGCCGGCTGGCTTCTGGACCGGCAGAAGGACGGTGAAGGTGCTGCCCCGGCCGAACTCGCTCTGGACGCTGATCTTGCCGCCCATGGACTCGACGATGTTCTTGACGATGGGCAGGCCTAAGCCCGTGCCGGTGATGTAGCGCGTTTTCTCGTTCTTGACCCGGAAGAACTTCTCGAAGATCTGGTCCTGGTACTGGGGCTCGATGCCGAAGCCGTTGTCGCGGACGTCGACCCTGACCCCGTCACCCTGGCGACTGGCCTTGACCTCGATTAGGCCACTCTGGCCGGTGTACTTGATGGCGTTGGCGATCAGGTTGTTGAAGACGCTTTCCAGGGCGGTCGGGTCGGCGGTCAGGCAGGGCAGTTTTTCCGGCGGCAACTCCAGGGTCAGGGACTGCTTGCGGTCCTGGGCCTGGGGTAAGAGCGATTCCACGACGCCGGTCAGGACCTCCTCCAGGCTGACCTGGGCCAGCCGGCGCTTGGCCTCCCCGGACTCAAGGCGCGAGATGTCCAGGAGGTCGCCGACCGTGGAGATCAGGCCCATGGTCTTCTCCTGGACCCGGGCCAGCAGGTGGCGGTCCTTCTGGCCTTCGGCCTCGCCGCCGTCGCCCAGGAGGAGGCCTAACTGGAGATACATGGTCGAGAGAGGCGAGCGGAGCTCGTGGGAGACCTTGGCCACGAACTCGGTTCTCAGTCGGTCCAGGACCTTGAGCTCGGTGATGTCCACCAGGACCAGGACCGCGCCCAGGCAGGCGCCCTCGTCGTTGGCCACCCGGGTGGCCAGGGCCATCAGGTAGCGGCCCTCCGGGGCGGCAAACTCGCCGGACAGGGCGGCCTGGCCGGCCTGGGCCGGGCCCTGGCAGGCGGCCACGACCAGGTCGCAGATCTCCGTCTCCGGGATGTAGAAGGAGATTTGCTCGCCGGGCCTGGTCTCCGGGTCGAGGCCGATCTCCTGGCAGAAGGCCGGGTTCATCAGGACGACGCGGCCGTCGCGGTCAGTCACGGCCACGCCGTTGGGCATGGCCTGGATGATCGTCCTGGTCCGGCTCTTCTCGGCGTCCAGGTCGACCAGGGTCCGGCGGCGCTCCTCTTCCGAGCGCTTGGCCTCCTCGATGAGCCTCTTGCGCTCGATGGCCCGGCCCACCGTCACCCGGAGCCGGCCGGGCTGGAAGGGCTTGGAGACGAAGTCGTAGGCGCCCAGCTTCATGGCCTCGGTGGCCGCCTCGGCCGTGGCGTAGCCGGTGATGACGATGACCAGGATGTCTGGATACACCTCGCTGATGCGGCGGAGGACCTCCAGCCCGTCCATGCCCGGCATCTTCAGATCGAGCAGAACGATGGAGAAGGGCTCTCTGGCCAGGGCGTCCAGGGCGGCCTGGCCGTCGGCCGCGTCGCCCACCCGGCAGCCCAGGCGGGACAGGGTCCGCTCCAGGCCCTGGCGGATGCCGGCCTCGTCGTCCACCACCAGGACTGAGACCTGGTCCTGAATGCTACTCAACGGCCGCTCCCTCGGCGGGCTCGGCTTTCAGGGGCAGCTCGATGATGAAAGTCGCGCCCTCGCCCGGCCAGCTCTGGGCCGAGATCTTGCCGTGGTGATCCTCGATGATGCCGTAGGCCACGCTCAGGCCCAGGCCCGTGCCCTTGCCCTCCTCCTTGGTGGTGAAGAAGGGCTCGAAGATGTGGGGCAGGACGGTCTCGGGAATGCCGGGGCCGTTGTCCGAGATCTCGATCACCGCCCGGTCGCCGTCGGGATGGAGGCTGGTCCTGACCGCGATCCGCCCCTCGCCGTCCAGGGCGTCGGCGGCGTTGAGGAAGATGTTCAGGAAGACCTGGTCGAGCTGCTGCATGTCCGCGGGAATGCTAGGCAGGGAGGGTTCTAGCTCCTCGACGAAATCGATGTTCTGGAAGAGGGGCTGCTCCTCCAGAAGGGAGATGGTCCGCGAGACGGCCGCGTTGAGGTCCTGGGGCCGCATCTCCTTGGCCGTTTGCCTGGCGAACTGGAGCAGCTCCCGGACGATCTCCCGGCAGCGCTCCACGGCGGTGGTGATGTGGGTCATGTCCGCCTTCATCTCGGGCTCGAGCTCGTGCTCCTCCAGGATGAGCTGGGCGAAGAGGGCCAGCTCGCAGAGGGGGTTGTTGAGCTGGTGGGCCACCCCGGCGGCCAGCCGGCCCACCGAGGCCATCTTCTCGGCCTGGAGGAGCTGGACCCGGGTCTTCATCAGCTCGTGCTCCATGCGGCGCTTCTCGCGCAGATCGTAAAAAAAGCCGACCACGCCCACTTCGGCCCCGCCCTCATGGACCATGGCCATGGACAGCCTGACCGGCACGGTGGTGCCGTCTTTTCTGAGGAGCAGCCGGTAGGAGCTGATCTGGCCCTGGCCGCCCTCGTCCCCATCTTTGAGCTTGTTGATGACTTCTTCGGCGTCGTTGCCGGGGAAGATGTTCCTGAGGGTGATGCTCTGGCGGGCCTCGGCCTCGCTGTAGCCGGTGATCTGGCTGGCCGCGCCGTTGAAGATGATGATCCGGCCGCTCATGTCGGCGGCGATGATCGCGTCCACCGAGGTCGCGGTCAGGTGGCGCAGGAAGGCGTTGGCAATCCTCAGCTCACTGGCGCTCTCGGCCGGGGCCGGATCAGACCCGCAACGGCCGGCCTCCAGCTCGGCGAGCTCGCGGCGCAGGCGGTCGATCTCTTCCAGCAGTCGCTCTTGGTTCCGGGGCGCTGCGCCCATGACCTGCCTCCCCTCAGCGGGCCAGGCCAAAGTGGGCGACCGGGCGGGGTCGCCTTTTCACGAGAAACGAGCCGAGTTCCATTGCTCCGCCGGCTGGCCGCCGATCCCGGCCGGCTCAATCCTCCATGCTGAGCGGGTCTCCGGCCGGCAGGCCCAGCTCGCCGGCCCTGAGGACCCGGCGCAGAATCCGACCGCTGCGCGTTTTGGGCAGTTCATCGAGGAAGGACAACTCCTCCAGGATGATCTCGGAGGAGAGATTGGCCCTGACGAACTCCTTGACTTCCTGATTCAATCTGGCCGAGGCGGTGAAGCCGGGCTGGAGCGTGACAAAAGCCTTGAGATAGGGCTGGGTCGAGCGGGCCGTCTTGGAGATGACGGCCGCCTCACTGACGGCCGGGTGCCGGCAGAGAACCTGCTCCACCTCGAAGGGGCCGACCAGCTGCTCCCCGACCTTGACCAGGTCGTCGTTGCGGCCCTGATGGAAGAAATAACCGTCCTCGTCCCGGAGGGCCATGTCCCCGGTGAGGAAGAGGCCCCGGAAGCGGAAGTAGGCCTGGTACTTCTCCTTGTTGCGCCAGATGCTGGTCATCATCGCCGGCCAGCCGACCCTGAAGGCCAGTTCGCCCATGGTCAGGATGGGCAGCGTCTCGCCGTCCTCGTCGACGATGACCGCCTCCACCCCGGGCACGGGCTTGCCCATGGAGCCGGGCTTGGTCTCCATGGACGGGTAGTTGGCCAGGCAGATCATGCCCGTCTCGGTCATCCACCAGTTCTCGTGGGGAGACAGCTTCAGGTTCGTCTTGAGCCAGAAGAAGTACTCCGGGGCCAGGGAGCGGCCGGCCGTGGCCAGGTGGCGGAGCCTGGAGAGGTCGTAGCGGCCGGGCAGGTCCGGGCCGGCGTCAGCCAGGCCCTTGATCCTCTGGGGGGTCGTGTACAGGACCTCCACCTTGTGCCGCTCCACGGTGCGGTACCAGGTCGAAGCCGTGAAGGGATCGCCCTGGACCACGGAGGTGGCCCCGCACAGCCAGGGGGCGAAGGTGCTGTAGACCGTTCCCGTTACCCAGGCCGGATCGGCGTCGGTCCAGAGGATTGTGCCTTCGCTCAGGTCCAGGACGTCCCGGGCGGTGGCCCTCAGGCCGACCATGTCCCGGTGGGCGTGGACCACGCCGATGGGCGGACCGGCCGCGCCCGAGGTGTAGATGAGGTACAGGGGCGCCTCGCCGGACAGCCAGCGGGGAGGGCACTCCTTGTCCAGCTTCTGGAGCTTGCCCTCCAGGACGATCTCCTTGGGGTAAAGGCCGGGCGCCGGCCCCTCGTTCAGGAGGACGTGCTGGACCCCGCTCATGGCCTCGGCGGGCAGCCTTTCGGCCAGGTGTGGATGGGTCAGGATGGCCCTGGGCTCGGCGTTGCGGAGGCGGACTTCCAGCTCGTTGTAGTTGTAGGTCGAGTAGAGGGGGCAGAAGACCACACCCAGGCGGGCGCAGGCCAGCATGGCCAGGAATATCTCCGGGCAGATGGGCAGGAAGATGAAGAGGCGGTCCCCGGTCTCCAGGCCGAGCTGGAGCAGCAGGTTGGCCAGTTGGCTGGATTTCTCCTTGAGGTCCAGGTAGGAGAAGACCTGGGTCTGGCCGCCTTTTTCAAAGATCAGGGCCGGGCGGTTCTTCTTGTCCGGGTCTTCGGCCCAGCGGTCGATGGCCTCGTAGACTATGTTGATCTTACCGGTTTCGGCCCAGGTGAAATGCTGCTCCTCCTCGGCCCAGGAGAAGTCCTGGTAGGTCAGGTCGTATTTTTTCATGTTTGCCTGGGGGTTTTGAGCCGCAATTCTGGCCTTCATGTCACGCTCCGATCGCGAGCCGTCTTCAGCGCCGAGTCCTCCTGGCCGGCCGCCTCCGCCTCCCCGCCGATCCAGACTCCGTAGGCGGCGTGGATCGAGGAGGCCTTGGCCACGAGTTCGGCGCCCACCGGAGTGAGCGCCTCCGGGATCTCGATGCCGGGCTCCTCGGCCGCCAGGGTCAGGAGGACCTCCCGGACCGAGTTGGCCAGGGCCTTGGTGTCGTAGCCGCCCTCCAGGGCCAGCAGGAGCGGCGGCCCGCCGACTCCGGCCGCCAGGTTGAGAAGCAGTTGGGTCAGCCAGGCAAACCCCTGTTCGGTCAGGCTGGTCCGGCCGAGCGGGTCGCGCTGGTGGGTGTCGAAGCCCGCGGCCACGAGGACTAATTGGGGCCGATACCGCCTGAAGATCGGACCGAGGATCTCCCGGTAGCAGTGCAGGATGTCCTCATCCCCCAGGTTCTTGGTCAGGGGGACGTTGACCGTGTAGCCCAATCCCGGTCCCTGGCCCGTCTCGGACCAGTCTCCCGTCTGGGGAAAAGAGCTGATGTAGTGAGACGAGAAGTACAAGACCTCTTTGACTCCGTAGAAGAGCTGCTGCAAGCCGTTGCCGTGATGAATGTCCCAGTCTACGATCAGGATGCGCTCAAGTCCATAGGCCTTGAGAGCCTGCCGGGCGGTGACGCCCAGGTTGTTGAAGATGCAGAAGCCGCTGGCCCGATCCGGCAGGGCGTGGTGGCCGGGCGGGCGGACCAGGGCGAAGGCGGCCTGGCAGCGGCCGGACATGAGCTCTTCCAGGGCGTTGAGGCAGCCGCCCACGGCCAGCCAGGCGGCCAGGTAGGTCTTGGCGCTGGCCGGGCTGTCCGGGGCCAGATAGGTGAACTGGAAGTTGGCCGTGTTGAGGACCTTCTCGATGTAGATCGGGGTGTGGACCAGCTCCAGCTCGCCCATGGTCGCCGGCTCGGGCTTGATGGTCTTCACCTCGGCGGGCAAGTCGGTGTCGAGCATGTTGTAGATGGCCCTGAGCCGGTTGGGGTTCTCCGGATGGACCAGCCCGGTCTCGTGCTCCAGGTAGCGGTTGTCCCTGACGATGCAGACGCTCCTTGACATGCCCGCGCTCACAACCTCAGCATCATCATCCGTTCCCAGCCGGAATCGCCGCAGAACTCGAAGCCGAACTTCTTGTAGAGGTTGATCGCCCTGAAGTTGTAGCTCTCCACGGTCAGCCAGATGACCTCCAGGGCCAGGCTCCGGGCTCGCTCCACGGCCGCCCGGGTCAGTTCGGTGCCCAGGCCCCGGCTCCGGTAGGGCAGGCTGATGAAGATGACGAACTCGGCGTCCTTCCTGGCCGGATCGGTCAGCAGGGCGGCGTGGCCGATTATCTGGGCCTCGTTCCAGACGGCGAAGTTCTGGCCCAGTTCCAGGAGCTCGTACACCCAGGTCCGGCGGGCCTTGTCTTCCTTGGGCGGCAGCCTCTGGCTCTCCTCGGGGGGCACGAAGAAGTCGTACATCTCCGTCAGGCGTGGTGAGTCCGTCGGACCGCAGCTCCCCAGTTCAAAGGAGCAGCCCGTCTTGTCCAGGAACTTGGTTCGGGCGGGATCAGAACTCACGGCTACCCCCACATGGACGGAGAGGAGGCGTCGCCTCTCTCGCTTCAGGGCCTCTCCCGGCCGGCCAGCGGCCGGGTCGAGGCTGGATCTCCGGCCAGAGGGTCGTCAGTCTTCCTCCAGGGCCAGGCGGTCCTTGATCAGGGTCTCGACGACCGTGGGATCGGCCATGGTGGAAGTGTCGCCCAGCTGATGAACCTCTCCGGAGGCGATCTTCTGGAGCACGCGGTGCAGGATCTTGCCGCTGAGAGTCTTGGGCAGCGAGTCGGCCCACTGGATGACGTCGATGGCGGCGATGGGCCCGATCTCGGAACGGACCAGATTGTTCAGCTCCTTCTTGAGCCGTTCAGACTTGACCGCCCCGGGGTTGAGCGTGACGAAGGCGGTGATGCTCTGGCCCTTGGTCGGGTGCGGCAGGCCCACCACGGCGGCCTCGGCGACCTGATCGTGCAGAACCAGGGCCGACTCTATCTCGGCCGTGCCCAGGCGGTGGTTGTTGACGGTGATGACGTCGTCGATGCGGCCGATGATCCAGTAGTAACCGTCCTCGTCCTTCTTGGCTTCGTCGCCGGTGAAGTAGAGGCCCGGGACCGGCGAGAAGTAGGTCTCCTTGAAGCGGTAGTGGTTGTCATAGACCGTCCGGGCCATGCCCGGCCAGGGGCCTCTGAGGAAGAGGGCCCCTTCCTGGTCTGGGTACTGGACCTCGTGGCCGGTGTCCGGGTCGAGGATGACCGGATCGACCCCGAAGAAGGGGAGGCTGACCGAGCCGGGTTTGAGCGGGGTCACCCCGGGCAGGGGGGTGATCATGTGGCCGCCGGTCTCGGTCTGCCACCAGGTGTCCATGATCGGCGCCTTGTCCCGGCCGACGTGCTGGTGATACCAGCGCCAGACTTCGGGGTTGAGCGGTTCGCCCACGCTGCCCAGGATCTTGAGCGAGGAGAGGTCGTACCCGGCCAGGTGCTCGCTGCCCTCCTTGGCCAGGGAACGGATCACGGTCGGGGTAGTGTAGAACTTGTCGACCCGGTACTTGGCCACGATCTGCCAGTAGCGTTCGAAGCTCGGATAGCCGGGCGAGCCCTCGAACAGGACGCTGGTCAGGCCGCTGAGCAGAGGGCCGTAAACCCCGTAGGTGTGCCCGGTGATCCAGTCGATGTTGGCCGTGCACCAGAAGGTCTCGTTGAACTTGAGGTCAAAGACCAGGCGGGTGGTCAGGGCCGCCTGGAGGAGGTAGCCGGCGTGGGTGTGGACCATGCCCTTGGGCCGGCCCGTGCTCCCGCTGGTGTGCAGGATGAAGAGCGGGTCCTCGGCGTCCATGGGCTCGGGCGGGACGTAGTCCGGCACATCCGGCCCGGCGGCGGCCTCGTGCCACCAGACGTCGCGCCCCGCTTTGAGATCGGGCTTGAGGCCGCAGCGGTCAAAGACCACCACCGTCTCCACCTCGGGGCAGCGATTGAGGGCCTCGTCCACGTTCTTTTTGAGAGGGACGGGCCTGCCCTGGCGATACTTGCCGTCGCAGGTCAGGATCAGTTTGGCCTGGCAGTTCTGGATCCGGCCGGCCAGGGCGTCTGGGCTGAGCCCGCCGAAGACGACGCAGTGGATGGCCCCGATGCGGGCGCAGGCCAGGAGAGCCGCGGGCAGCTCCACGATCATGGGCAGGTAGATGACGACCCTGTCGCCCTTCTTCACCCCCCTGGCTCGCAACACGGCGGCCAGCTTGTTGACCCGCCGGTAGAGATCCTGGTAGGTGATGATGGCCGACTGGGCCGGGTTGTCGCCCTCCCAGTAGTAGGCGACCTTGTTCTTCAGGCGCGGCAGGTGCCGGTCGAGGCAGTTGTAACAGGCGTTGAGGATCCCGCCGCCGAACCATTCAAATCTGGCCTCCTCTAAATCGGCCCTGACCACGAAGTCCCAGCGCTTTTCCCAGGACAGATACTTCTCCGCCTTCTCGGCCCAGAAAGTCTCCGGATCGGCCAGGGAATTGCGGTAGGCGGCCTCGTACTCCTCTCGGCTCTTGATGTAGGCGACCTGCCGCAATTCTTCCAGATGCGCGTCGTACCACTTAGAGGAATGATCCATCATCAAACTCTTTTCTTCCGCCTTCACCGAACGCAATCGAACCAGGGGCCGCCGGCCCCTGGATTATACAACCTTGCTCGGCTATTTGTAGCCCGACTTTTCCTCCAGGCCTCCTCTGAGCCGTTCAATCAGGCGGCCTTGCCGAGGGCCGGGGCCAGCTTCTCCTGGACCGGCCGGGGCCGCTTGCCCAGGGTCAGAGCCAGAGCGGCGCCGATGATGAGCATTATTCCGGCCGTGATGAACGAGGAGTCGAAGCTGCCCGTGGTCGTTCGCAGCATCTGGGAGAGACGGCCCATGACAAAGCCGCCCACGCCCCAGGCGGTGAAGACGATGCCGTAGTTGGTCCCGAAGTCCTTAAGGCCCCACAGATCCTTGGTGAAGGAGGGGAAGAGGGACAGGTTGGTGCCGTAGTTGAAGCCGATCAGGCTGGCCAGGACCACCAGGACCACCGCGCTCTGGGCGCCGACCAGCGGGATGGCGGCGAACATCAGGACCGCCTGGAAGCAGAGCATGATCACCAGGGTCAGCCTCCGGCCGATCTTGTCCGAGAGGAAGCCGGCCAGGACGCGCCCCCCGGCGTTGCCAATGGCCATCATGGCCACGGCCACGAAGGCCGCCTCGCCCAGGCTCTTCTTGGCCATGCCGGCCACGGAGCCGATGACCATCAGGCCGGCCCCGGAGCCGATGAAGAAGGTGATCCAGAGGATGTAAAAGCTCCAGGTTTTCATCATGTAGCCCGGTCCGAAATCGTCCTGGCCGGCGGGCTTGGCCGGCTGCTTGGGGTTGGCCGGGGCGGCGGAGTAGCCCGCCGGCGGATTGATGAGGAGGAGGGACAGCCCGCAGACGACGATGAGGAAGGCCACCCCAAAGAAGAGCATGGCTTTCTGAAGCCCCCAGACGCCGACCAGATACTGGGACAGGGGGGCGATGTAGACCGAGGCCAGGCCGAATCCCGCGACGATCAGCCCGGCTATGAGACCGGTCTTGGCCGGCGGAAACCACTTCAGGCCAGGCGGGGTGGCCGAGCCGTAGCCGAAGCCGATGCCGATGCCGGCCAGCACTCCGAAGCCGAGGACCCAGCTCAGGTAGCTGGTCGTCTGTGAGATCCACAAGAGGCCGATCCCGACCAGGACACCGCCAATGAAGGCGGTCACCCGGGGGCCGATTTTGTCCTGGCACTTGCCGGACAGGATCATGGTGAAGGCGAAAACGAGGCAGCAGACGGCGTAGGGATCGTTCAGCGAGGCCAGGGGCCAGTCGAAGCCGCCGGGTTGTCCGGACTCGATGGATTTCTTGATGGCCTCCTTGAAGATGGACCAGGTGTAGAGGACGCCCAGAGCCAGGTTGATGCCCGTGCCGGCGAAGGTGACAATCCAGCCCCTGTTTTTGCTCGCGGCGGTCATGATCTTCCCCTTCTTGCTCTATCGATGAAACTCTGGGCCGGGCCCCTGGCCCGGCCCAGAGGGATCAGACTTTCAGGCCCTGGCGCCCCTCAATGAGAGTCTCCAGGACTTTGGGATCAGTGATCGTGGTCGTGTCGCCCAGTTCAGTGAACTGGCCGGCGGCGATCTTCTGGAGGAGGCGGCGCATGATCTTGCCGCTCCTGGTCTTGGGCAGGGCGTCGGCCCACTGGATCTGATCCGGGGTGGCGATGGGGCCGATCTCCTTCCTGACCATTTGGACGAGTTCCTTTTTCAGCTCGTCGGAGGGGGCGACGCCGGTGTTCAGGGTGACGAAGGCGTAGATCCCCTGGCCCTTGACCGGGTGGGGGAAGCCGACCACGGCCGCCTCGGCCACCTTCTCGTGGAGGACCATGGCCGACTCGATCTCAGCCGTGCCCAGCCGGTGGCCGGAGACGTTGATCACGTCGTCAATGCGGCCGATGATCCAGTGGTAGCCGTCCTCGTC
>ENA-OSEO01005819-OSEO01005819.1-sediment-metagenome-genome-assembly--contig:-NODE-5819-length-11523-cov-3.807094_pt1 | contig 11523 bp, 12 predicted proteins | sample MGYA00237883_ERZ534232 | MGnify/ENA metagenome assembly ERZ534232
GTATCTCGCGGTCCGACGAAACGACAACGATTTGCTGAGGATTCGCCTCGTTTCTGATCCTGGCGATGATCAGCCCGTCAGCCGGCGAATCGACACTGGAAAAAACCACCTCCACGCCACCTCCTGAGAGGTTGTGTGGAGGCGTATAAGTCGGTCCATGGTCAAAGAAGACGGTGATCGGTTGGTTCGCAACGTTACGGTACACGCGCAGGCGCTGTGCCAGTTTTGCTTCATCATCGGGGTCACTCAAATCCAGATCGGCGATTTGGGCGATGAGATTGTGACCGTCGATCAGGATCGCCATATCATACTCCGAACAATCATCAGATTCACTCGTGGATGACGACCGTCGTTCCCTGTTCGGGAGGCGTCGCCATTGCAGACTGGACATCCGCCTTCAGCCGGGGGGCGGTCCACTCGAAAAGCTTCCTCGCGTCTTCGGGTCTCATATTGACACACCCATGTCCTGTGGGCTGACCGAAGCGATCGTGCCAATCCGCACCGTGAATGGCGTAACCATCATGGAAGAACATCACGTAGGGAACTGCGGGCACGTAGTAATCCGATCCCCACATGTCGATCACACGATACTTACGCAGGATGTGAAACGTCCCCTGCACCGTGGGCGCCGTCGCCGGTCCGGTTGAGACCTTCGCATCCAGCACGACCCGCTTGTCTTCGAAGGCACGCAGTGTCTGCTCACTGATATCCACGTCTATCCATTTTCGCGGGCGCTCTACGATCTGTTCGACGTCGTTCTCGTAAACCCGGTCGGGCCACAGCCCGGCGAGCGTACGCCAATCCGAAGACCTTACGAATGCCAGCGGGGAGCCGTCGGAATACCAGGCGGGGCGAAAGCCACCAGCCAGCCGGCTGGCGTGTGACGAACGCATGGAGGTTGGCAATGCAAGGGAAAGTGACATTCTCTCTGTGGTGATGGGTGCCGGCAGAGACAACGCGTCCTGCGGTGGGGCTTCGGTGTCCAGCGCAGCTTCAGCTTCGCGCAACGACAAGATCTCGCGTCGCTCAGCCGGATGGAACACAGCGATGCTGGGTTGCGTTGGCGCAATGATTACCGCTGTAGGTGTCATCGGGACCGCGCTGTCGTTCGGGTCGCCTGGCAAAGACGTGGCTCCCCGGTTCAATGCCAGCCACACACCCAAAGCCATCGCGCAGGCCAGCAGCATCAACCCAACGATTACAGCGATCCACACGAGGCGGGACGTCTGCGCTGTGACGCTGGACACTACGGGGCGGGATGCGCGCATTTCTGTTCGCTCCCGCCCATCTGTTCCAGTAGGACTTACGACCACACCCGGAAGCATACTCCCCGCTGTCGCAGCCTGTTGCTCGAGCCGTTGTCTGGCCCATTCCAGTCCCTCCAATGCGTGCGGGTCGTCCGGTACCAGTTCCAGGACGCGTTGGAGATACCGAATACTCTCTTCCGGCGATTTGACTATTCCCGCCAACCAGAACCATGCCTGATGATTGTCTGCATCCAGCGCCAGCGAGGCTCGCAGAAGTTGTTCCGCTGTAGCCCGCTTCCCATCCAGAGCAGCAGCGAGGCCGTCCTGATAAAGATCCCATGCTTCATGATGAGATATTTCGGCTGTCGGAGATGCTGTTTCATCATCATCCGGCGGGAATGCTACATGGTACGTATTCGCGTCTTGTGAATCAGTAGTGCTGACCAAGATTGCCTCCCAGGTGTGACAAGAAACTCTGTCGGCTATTGCTCAGCACATCAATAAGAACGGTGACGAAACCTGGCCAGTTATTCACCAAGGTACTACGTCGCCACATCCTACACGTCGGAGGTCATGCTGTCGATTTTGCTTCTTGCCTCTTCGACCTTGCGGGTAGCGGCTTGTTTGCCCTCAGCGACCGCTTCTCCGGCTTTCTTCTTGCCTTCGGCGACATACTCGTCCAGCTTCTCGCTCCACTCTTCTGTCGCTCTGGAGAACTCCCTGGATAGCTCCTCAGCTTGCCGCTGAGCTTCTTCCGAGAACTCCTCCGCTTTTCTGCGCATCTCGTCCGTCAATTCCAGGGCACGGTCCTGCAATTCAATCCCAGCTTCTTTGATCTGTGCTCTGGTTCGTTCCCCGGACTGCGGAGCAAACAGCAGTGCCAACACGGCTCCCACCAAACCACCAAAGATGAAGCCCAGGAGGAATTCCCCCCCTCGATCTTGCTCACTCATGCTTGACCCTCCCTTTCAAATCATACAATGACGAATACATCGCGAAGCGCTACGGTTTGTTGGACCTGCGATAGCGAAACAACGCAGCGGCAGCTTCCTTCACTGCCGCTCCATAGCTCAGAGCCTGAATAGTCGGTGCTACAACCGACTCACTGACGAAACTGGTCGTTCCCCGAATGGTCCCCATCGTCTCATTGATTGAAACCAATAAAGGCTTGATCTCCTCTTCCATGACGGTGATCAGCCTTTGAATCTGCAAGACCAAGATAACGATCATGATACCGATAATGATCGATTCGAGCGCGAGCAGGACAATCGCTACGTCTCGCACTGTTTGTACCCAACCAGGACTCACGCCTCTTGTCTCCTTAAGATGATAGGTCTTGGCAAACGGTCCTCTTATGTCGCTGCCATTATATCATACCTTCAACCATCTGGCAACACAAAGGAAAACAACGCTGCCTATCGTCGCCTCGATGAGGTGCACTTCACCTATCATGACGATATTCAGCTTGAGCACTTGAGCCGCCAACTCACCGGTCGCGAAACCAAGTAGACTCACACCACCAAACACCGCCAATTCTATAAGCGCTCGTCCCTTGACGATGTAGAAAATGGCCGCATAGAGAGTGGCCAGTACCACCGAAAACGCAATCATGGGCCATGAAGGCATAATCATCACCTCTGCGACAAGACGCGAATTCTTGTCACCGGTAATTCGAGACACACGTAAGCGGGGGGTAGCCGCTTGGGAGCAATGCAAGGATGCTCCACGAGGACTCGAATACCATCATTTCTCTCGGTCACCGTAGTGTACCTGGCTCATCTCCGCAAACTCACGTTCCAGCTCCAGCCGTTTTGCTTCCGCAGCCCGTTTCCCTTCAGTGATGACATAATCGAAGTGGTCCAGGATTGCCTGGCGCAGTTTTCTACCCGATGTTGGCGCGATCAAAATCGTCACCGTTGTGCCGATCGCGGCGCCCCAAATTGCTCCGTGGATGAACCGTACACAACCCTTCATTTTCCTTCTCCTTATCTGCAGAATGATGTGCGTGTTTTGGATCGAGACGCAACAGTCTCATGCTCAGGCTTCGGGTAACCTGACGACAAACAGCGCTCCACGCGGTACCCTGTTCTCGGCATGAATCTGCCCGTCGTGTGCTGCGATGATCTCGTGGACGATCGCCAGCCCCAACCCAGCGCCACCTTTGTGCGCCGCGCGCGATTTATCAACCTGGTAAAATCGCTCGAATATCCGGCTCAGGCTTTCCGCGGGAATACCGGACCCGCAATCGGCGATGCTGATTTCCACCCAGCGTTTGCGGTGCCTGGAAGCGGTGTCGGCAAGAACACGCGTGGTCACGACAATCTCGCCCTCGCCGGGCGAGTGCTTGATCGCGTTGTCCAATAGATTGGTGAAGACCTGTGCCAGCCGATCCGGATTGCCGTGCACGTGGGGCACGGCTGTCATTTCGGCTCGCATGGCGATGTGCTTCGCTTCGGCCAGGACCGCCAGTCGCTGCATACAGGCTGCTACCAACGCAGAGACGTCGAGTTCCGTCCACGAAGAACGATCGCGATCGGCGGTTATCTTGGCAAGCACTAAGAGGTCTTCAACCAGACGTGTCATTCGCTCGGCCTCGCTTTGGATGATCTGCGCCGCCTGTTGTCGTGTGCCGGCATCGCGTGCCGTCCCATCGAGAATGGCCTGTGCAAAACCCTGAATCGAGGTCAGCGGTGTCTTTAGCTCGTGCGAGACGTTGGCGACGAAGTCGCGTTGGGACTCCTGTGCCGCCTTGACCTGGCGGACCATCTCGTTGAAGCTCTCGGCAAGTCTCCTGGCTTCGTCTGGTGACGTGATTTCCACAGTCTGGCTGTAATTCCCTTCGGCCATCTCTTCCGCTGCCTGGGCGATCCTCTGCAAAGGCCAGGAGATCCAACGTGATATCACGAAGGCCAACAGCAGAGAAATGACAAACCCAATGATGCCGGCACCCAGCAGAAAAGGGGTTACCTCCAACAATACGCGTGTGGTGTTCTGCGAAACCAGTACGATCAGGACCGTGTCGTCCGTCACCGCCCGCAGAGTAGCAGCGGGCAGTACGATGAAGTAATGCCGCTGCCCGGTTGCCGACAGGAACTGTCCCCTTGCCGGCCATTGTACCGGTTCCCGGTCTTGGAAGTCAAAATACCGGACGGTTTGCCCTGTCAACTGCTCGTCGGAATCTGCCAGGACATGTCCATCGCGCGTGATCAACAGCAGCCGTTCCTGCTGTTGATCCAATTGCGCCTCGGCACGCTGCACGATGTCTGCCGGCGACACGTTGCGGGCCAGCAGCCCGCGTACCCACAGTGCTGTCGGTGCGGCGCGATCCAGCAGCCGCGCGTAACTCAGTTGGCGCTGCAGCGGGCCAAGAATCGACAGCAGCACACAGCCGATCACCGAGAGACAGACGAACGCCACTAGGAAATAGGACACGAACAGCCTGGAGTGCAGCGTATTGAACATGACTCGCCCTTACTCACCAACCAGCTTGTACCCGATGCCCCACACGGTCTCGATGGTGACAGCGGACGGCTTCAATTTTTCCCGAAGACGGGCGACATGGACATCCACGGTCCGGGTCTCGCCATAGAAGTCATATCCCCACACTTTCTCCAGCAGTTGCTCGCGGCTAAACACGATTTCGGGGTTCTCCACGAAAAGGTGTAGCAGATCGAATTCACGCGCTCTCAATTCGATCGGGTGGCCATCGACACGGACCTCTCGCTTCTCAGGATCGACCGTTAACCCCCCGATGGTACGGGCCTTCGTGGGCGGCACATTGCGTTGCGTTCGTCGGAGGATGGCCCTGACGCGCGCCACGAGCTCACGCGGATTGAACGGCTTGGTCAGATAATCATCCGCACCTAATTCCAGGCCGACGATCTTGTCCACATCGTCGCTCCGCGCTGTCAGCATGATGATGGGAATATCACTCTCCGCACGTAGCCGCCGGCACACATCCCACCCATCGATGACCGGCAACATCAAATCCAGAATGACCAGGGCGGGTGCGCGGGTGCGCACTTTATTCAGTGCGCTAGCCCCATCAGTGGCCGACTCGACCCGGTATCCGTCTGCTTCCAGGTAGAGGCGGGCCAACTCGATGATGTTGTGTTCATCGTCCACGACGAGAATCGTCTCTTTGTCCATGAGGGTTTTCCTCGCAGTCTGCAGGGCTATTCCACTCAACGATGATCCAGCGTCTATCTCGCATCGTGCGCGAACTGCTCGCGCCAATCGGGGACCAGTTCGCAGACAGCGGGCAGGACGCCGGCCAGACACGCCTCTTCAATCACGAGATCGGCAGCCTGGCGCACGCGGTCACACGTCGGACGAAACGCGACACCGATCCGGCAGGACTCGAACATACCAATGTCCGACTCACCGTCCCCAACCGCCATACATTCGTCGAGGCACAACCCTTCGGTGGCTATGATGCGCTGCACGATGCTTTTCTTGTCCGCCTCGTGAACGTGAATGACGACTTCGCCGGTCGCAATCCCTGCCTCGAACACGACTTCGTTTGCCAGTGCATAGTTCAGGTCCAGATCCGCCTGGACAAGCTCTGCGTGGAGCTGCAAACCCGTACTGACAACCGCGGTGATCGCTCCCGTGGACCGCAGAGTGCGCACCAGCTCCACTGCTCCCCGTGTGTAGGGAATCTCCCGCAGATAATCCACCAGATGCCGCCGGGAGACACCCTGCCAGAGAGCCACATCGTGCCGAATCCACTCATCCGAATCGATCTCACCCTGCCGGAACATTCGCGCAAACTGCTCGGTCTTCTCGCCAAAACCGAGCTGGTAGTGAATATGATGGTAGGGATCCCGGCAGGGTTTCAACGTGCCATCCAGATCAAAGAAAACGGCTCTGAGTGCCACCACTTTCCCGGTCTTTCCGTCTGCTATCCTGCTGAAACCCAGGAGGAAACAGAGCGTGCTATTTGCCCAGAGCCTGATGGTAGGTCCGGGAATAGAGGCCACCGAATTGAGCGTCCAGCGCCATCATCTGTTTCAAGCCAGTCTTCAGGTCCACCTGAGGGACGACGTCCAGCTTTTCATGCATCATATCGATGCGGCTCACGAGCCGGGATACCCCTCCACTGTTGTCCGCCAGAAGGACCCTGTTTACGTCGCTGCCGGTCACGCCAGCAACGTATGTGGCGAGTTCACTGATGGTCGTTTCACGCCCGCTACCGACATTGATGATGCTCCCGTCCAACCCTTCCACCAGGCATGCTTGCGTGATCGCCTGCACGACGTCGTCGATGTAGACAAAGTCACGGCTCTGCTCTCCCGTACCGTGCAAAACCAGAGAGCCACCCCGCAATGCCTGTTGCAGAAACAGCGGTACCACCGGGGCATTCGATGGTGGGATCACTTGCCCTGGACCGTAGGCATTGAAAATGCGCAGGATGACCGTCTCGACCCGGTTCAGCCTGCCGATGGTCCGCACATAATACTCGGAAGACAATTTGCTCACAGCGTAAGGAGACTGCGGCTGAGGGATCGCAGTCTCGGCGATCGGCTGCTGCGCCTGCTCCCCATAGACTGCACCGGAAGAAGCCAGCACGACGCGCTCGACGCGACCAGCGACGCGCATCGCCTCCATCAACGCGACGGTACCGCCCACGTTTACGTTGTTGTAGTCACTTGGGAAATTGATCGATTCCGGGACCGAGACCTTTGCCGCCAAATGGATGACACAGTCGACGTCCTGCAACAACGTCCAGAGTTTGGGGACATCTCGCACATCTCCCCGGTGAAAGACGGCGGCAGGCGACAATCGCTCCGGCACCCCGGCACTCAGATCATCCAGAGCACGGACAAAGTGCCCAAGAGATATCAAATGATTGCACACCGCCGATCCGATGAAACCGGCACTTCCTGTGACGAGGAATCTTTTCATGTGGGTGTTTTGCCTCTTCAATTTTCATTCGCCTATGGTTTCGTAGACACCTGTCGCTATTATAACAGATCTCATCGTCCAATGCGAAGGGTGCTGAAATGCCAACTTCGCCCTGAACGCGGATTTGAGTTATAATCAGCCTGTTCGCTGGCAAACATCACGTGCGCATCAAGCAGGAGGGATCTGTTGAGCGACAAAATGTGGGGTGGGCGTTTCTCCGCTCAAATGGATGAATTGATGGAGCGTTTCAACGCTTCGTTTGGTTTCGACCGCCGTCTATACGCGGCGGATGTCCGGGGTAGTATCGCGTATGCGGCGGCGCTCGCCAAAGCGGACCTGATTTCGGAAGCGGAGGCGGGACAGCTCATCACCGGCTTGCAGCAGGTGAATCAGGAGTTCGAGGATGGCGTCTTCGTGCCTCAGCCGGGTGACGAAGACATACATACCGCCGTGGAACGGCGCCTGGGAGAGCTGGTCGGGGCTGTCGCGGGCAAGCTGCACACCGGACGCAGCCGCAACGATCAGGCTGCAACCGATGTGCGCTTGTATCTATTGCAGAAGGTCGATCTCCTATACGCGCTGCTGCGCGATTTGCAGCAGGCAGTGCTGGACAAGGCGAAGTCACACCTGCACGTTGTGATGCCGGGCTATACGCATTTGCAGCAAGCACAGCCGGTGCTCTTCAGCCATTGGCTGCTGTCTTTCTTCTGGATGCTCCAGCGCGACCGTGAACGATTGCAGCAACTGCGGAGCCGCGTGTCTATCCTGCCATTGGGATCGGGCGCGTTGGCCGGCCATTCGCTGGGCATTGATCGCGCATTCCTCGCCCGCGAGTTGGGCTTCGAGCGGCTCAGCGAGAATAGCCTGGAAGCCGTGGGAGACCGTGACCACCTGCTCGAATTTCTGGCCTGGGCGGCTATTCTGCAAACCCATCTCAGCCGTCTCGCTGAGGACTTGATTATCTGGTCCACCCACGAGTTCAGCTTCGTGGAACTGGACGATGCCTATTCCACCGGTTCGAGTCTGATGCCGCAGAAGAAGAACCCGGATTCGCTGGAGTTGGTGCGCGGGAAAACCGGTCGTTTGATGGGCAATCTGATGGCGCTATTGACGACGGTGAAGGGGCTGCCCTCGACCTACAACAAAGATCTGCAAGAAGATAAAGAGCCCGTGTTCGATACGATCGATACCCTGCAAATGGTGCTGCCGATCGTTGCTGGCGTCATCCAATCGCTGCACGTCAATGCAGACCGTATGCGTGAAGTCCTCGACGATGGGATGCTCGCCACCGACCTGGCCGATTACCTGGTGCGCAGAGGCGTTCCGTTTCGGCAAGCCCATCACCTGGCGGGACAGGCGGTGAAGAAAGCGCTTGAATGTGACGTTTCTCTTCATGAATTGCCACTGGAAGATCTCCAGCAGATCTCGGAACATTTCGCGGAAGATGTTCGCCAGGTATTTGACTTCGATCTGTCCATTCGCGCCAAGTCCTCTCACGGAGGCACGGCGGAAAGCGCTGTGCTTGTGCAGATTCAGCGTGCAAAGGAGGCCCTCTCAGCATGACAGACCGAAATGGGCCGGATGTGGCCCTCGTTGGTACCGTCCACGATCCTGATAATCGTTTGCTTCAACTGACGCGATCCAGTCTCCCCGAGTTGCTCGACATCTATCCGGCGTTGAGTGTGTTGTGTTCGGCCTCGACGCATCACGAGCTCGTCGGCCTGCTCGAAAAAAACGGCGTGATGGTCCGTAAGGAAGTGCGGCCCCCTGCCGGACACAAGGGATTGGGCCGGACACGGCGGGATGCGTTGCAGGCCGGTTTGGCGAGCGGTTGCGAGCACTTCCATCTGTGCGACCTGGACCGTGCCTTGCATTGGGTCAACCACTATCCCGATGAGCTGAGAGGGGCGCTGACCGACATCGCCCAATACGATTTCTTGGTCATGGGGCGTACACCGCGCGCCTGGGCGACTCACCCACCAGTACAAAATATGACCGAAGCACTGACGAATCTGGTCTTTGCCAAGATCTACGGCGAAGAACTCGATATCACCGCTGGATCACGCGGTCTCTCGCGCAAAGCAGCCCGTTTGCTCTCTCTGCATTCGCGTGAAGAAACCGTTGGCGTGGACGGCGAATGGCCCATCCTGCTGAAACAGCTCTCGGGACTGCAATCGGGTTATCGAGCTTACGATGGACTGGAATTCGAGTCGCTGGACGAACGGGAGGATGAAATCACCGCCGCGGGTGGCCGGGAGATCTGGGAACGGGATATTCTCGATTCGCCCGAGGCCTGGCTGCTCCGCGTCACAGTCGTCCAGGATACTATCGCAGCCGCCTTACGGGCCAGCCAACCGGGATACGTTCGGCGCTAAACCGGCTACTGCCGTGTAAGTAGCCCAGTCCGGTACAGCGGGCGTGCTTGCCTGCGAACTTGTCGCGTCAAAGACGCTGCAATTACCGCCGAAATTCCTGGCTGCTCACAGCCTGCGTTTGCTTGACAGGTGTTTAGAGAAGCGAGCTCGACCGGACTGTTCGGGCTCTCCAGCGTCAGTTGGTCGCGCGTTCAGTCCGGTGTATAATGTGAACATTAGCAGCTCACCAACAAAACAATGAGAGCGAGGAGAAGAGACGTGTACGACGAGTCCCTGTTCGGAGCTTACGCTCCGATTACCACCCCGTTTACCGTCGATGGGGAAGTGGCGTACGACCGGTTGCAGGAGAACGTTCGCCGTTGGGCGCAGACGAGACTGACGGGTTTGGTCGTCCTGGGGTCGAACGGTGAAGGTGTCTATCTGACAGAGGAAGAGCGGCGCCGGGTGTGGGTGTCAGTGCGGGAAGTGTTGCCGGCAGAGAAGAAAATGATCGCCGGCACCGGATGTGAATCGACCTATGCGACCGCGAAGATGAACGACGTGGCATCCGATGCCGGCGCCGATGCCGTGTTAGTCATCACACCGAACTACTACCGGTCGAAGATGGACGGAGCTGCTATGGTTCGCCACTACACGGCGCTCGCAGAGCAGTCAGCGCGACCGGTGTTTATCTACAATATGCCTGGGAACACGGGTGTGGATCTCAGCCCTGAGACTATCCTGGAGATCAGCCGGCATCCAAACGTGATTGGTGTGAAGGACAGCTCCGGGAATGTGGTCAAGATGGGCGCGGTCATTCCTGCGGCCCCGCCGCATTTTCGCGTGTATGCGGGCTCCGCGAGTTTCCTCTATCCGGCGGTGGCGTTGGGTGCAGTCGGAGGCGTGATGGCATTGGCGAATATCGCACCGCAGCTGTGTGCCGATCTATACGAATATGCCGCAAGTGGGCAGCACGAAAAAGCGCGCGACTTGCAGCTCAGGCTGATCCCACTCAACACCGCGGTCACGTCCGGATTCGGTATCCCGGCGCTGAAGCAGGGCCTGGACTGGCTGGGCTATTACGGCGGTCCCGTCCGTTCCCCCCTCGCGCCGCTGAACGAGGAACAGGCAGCCAGATTACGCCAGCTCATGGTCTCCGCAGGAATTCTGGAGAGTTGACCCAAACGCTCGCCGATTGCCTCATGAAAAAAAGGGGAACCACTGTGGTTCCCCTTCGCATTTTCCCTCATTCTGCCCAACTTACTGTAACAGACTGCGTACCACATAGAAACACAGCGAATACTTCTGATTTCCTTCCAGAGTCCACTCGCCCAGATGTGGCGCGATGTCGGGCGAGGAGGTCTCGATCGCCAAACGCAACGCCCCTGGATCAATCCTGAGCGTTTTCTGCGGTTTCTCGGGAGGGCACGAGCCCGGTCCCTCAGTTTCGTACACTGTACAATCCTGGCACGCATCCAGAGTGGTGTTGGTGTTCGCCGGATTGCCCAGGTTGATCTTCAAAGCGAACGGGCTGTCGTTGGCAATGACGAGCTCGACTTTGCCGCCGGCAGGGACGGCTCCCATCGCAACCGGATCGGACAAACGGTTGAACGTTCCCTCGAACAGGGTGTTGATGTATTCGTCGATGTCTCCACCCGGGACGGGCGTTGCCGGGCGGACCACAGTCGCCGTGGGCGGCACCGGTTCGGCTGTTGGCGCGTTATCAGCGGTCACCGGCGGTGCAGCCGGCTCGGTTGTCGCTTCGGCTGTCTGCTCCGTGGGGCCTGGTTGTGCACCAGGCTGGACGCCGATGTCGATGAATTCAGCGGCGACCCAGCCCTCGCCATTCTCAGCCGAATTGACTTTGAGCCAGGTGTTGTTTTCGTTCGCTTCGAGAATGGTGACCCTGGAGCCCGTTGGGATAGTACCCAACACCTCGAAGTCCGTGGATGGACCGGAACGCATATTGAGGTAAGGCTCCGCATTGACTACCCCTTCCGGGATGGGGGTCGGGG
>ENA-OSEO01005820-OSEO01005820.1-sediment-metagenome-genome-assembly--contig:-NODE-5820-length-11521-cov-5.977106_pt1 | contig 11521 bp, 1 predicted proteins | sample MGYA00237883_ERZ534232 | MGnify/ENA metagenome assembly ERZ534232
CAGCATCACCGATTTTGACGGCATCTATTACGGCGTCGGCTACGAGCGCAACCGGGGGACGATTGTGGATCCGCCCAACGGCAACGGCGCGTTTATGGCCATCTCGTCGGTGGAAACCTATAATGGATCAGCCGGAACTTATAGTTATTACGGATATGCCAACAGTGTTTTAAGCAACGGATCTGCTCAAATCTGGAACGATCCGGGTTTCGGTGAAGATGAAGGGACCTACAACGTTAGCCCCGACGGAACGGTTTCGGTTCAGGGCGGCGCATTCCGAGGATTTTTGACAGGCAACGGTGCACTCGGGATCGGCGCCGGCTCTTTCGGCGTCGATGTTCCGGGAAGCTGGGTGCAGTATGCCTTTTTGAAAAAGGGCGACCGGGCTTATACAACGGCCGATTTAGAAGGAAAATGGGCGCTGGTGGGTTTCGGGGATGAAAACGAGTCGAACCAGGTTTTTATTTCCAGTATCGGCACGATGATCTGCGATACGGGCGGAGCATGCAGCTATAAATTCAAGAACCATATCAGTGACGGCGGATCGGATATCAGCTCCGGCAATGCGGCATTCACCGTAGCCGCCGACGGCAGCTTCGGGGCATCTTTGCCCGGCAGCCCGCCGGCCTATGCCGGCGCCATCGGCAATGACGGCAACACCGTGATCTTTAACGCGAGCTTTGACCAGGCCGAAACCTGGCATCGGGAGATTATCATCGGCGTGCGTGCCAGCAATGTAGGCGATCTGGCCGGCGATGTGAACACGGAAGCCGATGAAACCGCGATCCGGGCAAATTTTGATGCCATGATTACGGCTTTTAACAGCCAGGATATCGACACGTTCATGTCTTTTGTTTTGGCAAACTACCTGCATGACGGTATGAATAAGGAAGCGTTTCGGGCGGAGGTGTTATCCTCATTCGGGGAAACGCTGCCGGTCTATACTTTGACGGTCAACGTCGTCGGCGGAACGGCCACAATGGTGATCAACTGGAGCGGGGAGGAACCTGAAACCTGGCACTGGTTAAAGGTAGGCGATGTTTGGCGGGTTTACGGCAACCAGCTGAAATATGATATCTCAGCCTGGTCGGGGCACACCGCCGAATCCTACTGGGTAAGCATGAGTGTCGAAGACCCCGATGACGCCATTATTTCGGTCAGCGTGACCGGCCCAGGAATCAGCGGGTCGATCAACCTGGTGCATAACACCGCTGACAAACGCTGGGTGTCCTGGCCGATTGCGCCGCCCTACACCAATTTCGGGCCTGAATTCGGCACCACGCCGCCCACGCCGCCGCTGACATATACGTTTACCATTACGGACGGTCAGGGAAATACCACGGCGATGGTCCCGGTCAACAACTTTGTAGAGGTGTTTGCCACGCCGGTATCGCCGGCAAGCGGGGAAACACTGTCGGATCTGACTTCCTTTGAATGGACCGGTGTTGGCGCCGGCTACCGATACCGGATTGAATTAAGCGATTCAAGCTGGGCGCGGCTGTGGGATTCGGATTATGACGGCACCACCGGCAACTCGCTTCTCTATACCGGCGGGCCGCTGGTTGCCGGTTCGTATTCCTATAATTTGCTTACGGAAAACTTCGAAGGAAATTTTTCCATGGTCACAGTGCCATTTTCGATCGCACCGCCTATGGGCGACATCAACGGTGACGGAAATTTAACGCTGGCCGACGCCATCCTGGCATTGAAGATTATCAGCGGGAAGGATTCTACCGGGGTAACGTTAAGCGGCGATGTCAATGGCGACGGCAGGATCGGGTTTGCTGAGTTGGTATATATCCTGCAGAAAGTAGGCGGGGTGCGTCCGTAGCGGTGTGGTTGGTGGGGGGTAGGGATCGGCCTCTGCGCCGATCCGTTAAAAAAATCTCTCACAGAGGGCACAGAGGCTCAGAGGTTTCTTTTTTTCCGATCCTTTGAGCCCCGCTCAAGTGATTTCACGGGACAGGCATCCAGGATCGGAAAAAGGAATCAGCCCGCCGGAAAAAATGATTAATCAAAGCGGGAATCCAGTGATTTCATATAATTCTGGATGCCTGCCGCAGTTTATCCCGCACTGAATGCGGGGCAGGCATGACGGGTTTTGGGACTGTTACGAATATGTCAAAAATCAGGCAAAGAAAAATTTCATCCCTACCAAATTACCTCTTGATTTTTAAGGGGATAATAAAATATAAGTAGACATTAATTAAGTACGGAATTTGATAAATTTACCATCATACCGTTTTTATGAATGGCTTTACGAAACGTGGCCTCGACATTTGGATTTAGAGCCTATATGCGAGCGGCCCTGATAATTGTATGATTATCAAGGGGTGTCGTTATGAAAAAGGGCTTTGATGAAGCCGGCGAATCGAACCTGTCGGCTAAGCAGTCGCTGAAGTTAAATGCCCGGCAAGCCATTCCTCTGCCATTCCGTTCATTTCAATCTCGGTCTTTCCGTTCCGACCGGTTTCTTTCTATTTTCGTCATTCCGGGCTTGACCCGGAATCCAGCGGTGCCGCCGGGCGCAAAAAAGCCCGGATTGAACGAAAATGAAACTTTCTATATGAAGTTTCATACGAGAATATTTTCGAGTAGATATGCTCCTGGATGCCGGTCGAAGATCCCGTGTCCTGCGGGGATCAAGTCCGGCATGACGTGAAGAAAAAAAATCCATTTTGGTAGTTGCGACACAGTCTCTCAGGGGAGAGGGAGTTTCGGATAATCTCCGGGGGGGATTTCTATCAGGTTGTTAATATTCACAGGCGAACTAAACGTCCTTTTATTCAAGGATAAGGAGGGAGCCATGCGGCTCGGCAAAAACATTTTATTAGCGGTTATTGCGGTCATCATGGTCGCGGGCTGGTCGAACCAGGCCCAGGCGGTAGTCAATTTCAGCAAACATGCCGGCAACCCCGTATTCTTCCAGGGTGGTAGCGGCGCTTTTGATGAAGCTGCGATTGAGATCCCGAGGGTGATCAAAGACGGCGGAATCTATAAGATGTGGTACACGGGCGAAGATGCCTCCGGGTCAATGCGGATCGGTTATGCCACGTCTCTGGACGGTCTGTCCTGGACGCGGGAGAACAGCGGCAATCCGGTTTTATCTGCCGGCTCGGCCGGCGCCTGGGACAGCGCCCACGTAGGCGCCCAGTGGGTCATGAAAGAGGGCGGCACCTATAAGATGTGGTACGCCGGTACGGACGACCCCACCTCGGACGGGAATGTACAGATCGGATACGCCACCTCATCGGACGGCGTTAGCTGGACCCGCTATAACGGCGGCGCTCTGCCGGTATTGCCCAAAGGAGGCGCATCCGACTGGGACGGGGGCAGCATATTTGCGCCCGCGGTGATCAACGATAACGGCATCTATAAGATGTGGTACGCGGGGGCGGATCTTACCGGCAATATGCAAATCGGATATGCCGAATCGCCGGACGGCATGGTCTGGACCAAAAACGCCGCTCCGGTTTTTATGCCGGGACCTGCCGGCGCCTGGGACGAGAGGGATATTGAAACCTTTACGGTTATCAGGGAAGACGGCACCTACCGCATGTGGTTCATGGCGTCGGAATCAGAGGGTATGGACAGGATCGGCTACGCCTATTCGCTGAACGGCATTTCCTGGCGCAAATACCACGGCAATCCCATCGTCATGGAGGGCAATCAGGCCACGGATGATTTTGACGAATTCGGCGCTTATGACCCCATGGTGATCAAAGACGGCAACGTCTATAAGATGTGGTATGTGGGGGACGAAAACTGCGTTCAGGCGGGTGAAGACTGGACCTGCACGTCGTCTTTCGGTTATGCCGAGTCCCCGGCCTATGCGGGCGGTCATGCGGCCATCGGCAAGATGCAGGTTCACTCTACGAACAGGCTGGGAAATGTCCAGCTTTCCGTCGCTGTTTTGCCGGAAGGCCCCGGGCCCCTGGACATGAACGAGCTTAAAGTGGAAGGGCCCAACGGATTCAGTTATGCATTCAGTGATTCAGACATCCAGAACAATTTCGGCGGGCAGTCGTATAAAGCCACTCTGGCGGCGCCTGTCGAAAACGGTACCTACACCTTTACGTTAAAAACCAATAGCGGTCTGACCGACACCGATTCGCTTAATTTTACCTATACGGCCGTTCCCAATCTGTCGGACGGCACGGCTCCCGGCCAATTGGACCGGCAGATCAACGATGGTCCGGCGCATCAGGTTTATGCCGGCAGCGCCTCGCCCACATTTAAATGGAAACCCAGCGCCGGCGACGGGTACTATTATTGGGTCCAGGTTCAGGACTGGGAAAAAACGGCCGACTATTACCATTCCGCCAGGCTGTTGGGAAGTTCCAAGGATGCCAACGGGTATCTTTCCGTCACGGTTCCGGCCGGGGTTCTTCCGGCCGATACGCCCATGCTCTGGCGGGTGCAGGCCTTGGACACTAATGATACCTGGAGCGCCCATAACCGCTCCAACAGCAACTGGTATGCGTTTTATACCGGCGTAAAGGACCAGTCGGCCACTCCGGATTTTATCAGTACTGCGTTGATGCGCAGCGAGCGCTCCTACCGGGCCGGCGACCGGGCCATCATGATGCTGGATGTGATCAACCTGGCGCCCTGGGATATTGATGAGTTCCTGGTGGCGAGCGAGGGCGGAAGTCCGGTCTATTATACTTTCAATCCAGGTTCAGATGCCGATACGTCCCCCACAGGATTTGATTATTTTGCGTCCATATCGGGGATTGCGCCGAATGCGACGGCAACGGGATATGTATTCGCGGGCAGGGAAAATACAAACCTGTATTCCGAAAGCATGGCGGACACCTTTCAGGATGATCCGTCGGTTCCGCGGGTCTCCCGCAAGGACATGCTCTTTGCGGACAATGCCTACCTTGCGACGGCCACGCCGACCCTTTCATGGATTTCCCAAGGGGACGGCTATCGATATCGGGTAAGGATCCGCGACTGGAACGGCGCTTACCCGCCCTATACCAGCTCCAATACGACTGGACTGCCTGCCGGGGAGATCATGTCGGTGGACGTTCCGGCAGGCGTTCTGCAAGCAGGATCGCCCTATCACTGGGAGGTTGAGGTCAGCGACGTCAGCAACAACAGCCGTACCCGCTCCCAGCGCTTGTCTTTTACGATCGTCTCCCAAACGGCGACGGTTTCAGGAACCATCGATGCCGGGACCAGCGGCTACACCTCCGGCAATATTTTTATCGGCGCCTATAGCGGACCGGATCCGGGCTCCGCCGTTCTGGTGGATTCCACCATGATCGGCAACATAGCGGATACCTACGCCCTGAACAATCTGCCGGTCGGCGCCCGTGTTTACATCTGGGCCTTTTGGGACAATGACGGCAACGGGGTACTTACGGCCGGCGAGTATGTGGGCACAACCGGCGAGGTGACGGTCCCTGCGGGCGGCGTCACCGCTCCGGCGCTGGCTTTAAATGACACATATAGTATGGATGAAGGCAGCCCCTATTTTGCAGCGGCGACGGTTCTGGCAGTGAATTCGCCGAACGGCGTCGAAACGGCTTTTTCCACTCAGGTCATGGACCCCAACGGGACGCTTCCGGGCAGCATTGCTTCCATTACCGTTACCGCTCCGGGAGGAGCCGCTTACAGCCTGACGGCCGCTGATTTCAGCGCGCCGAATAATTACTACCATGCCTTTACCGGTTTGCTGGCGGAAGGCGAGTACCTCTTTACCGCTACCGATGCCGAGGGAAAGTCGGCCGTTACCTATGTCTATTTCAAGCCGGGCGCCACAATTCCGATCCCTGATACCAACAGTTTCCAGGCGGCGGGCACTTTGCCGACGCCGATTCTTAGCTGGAGCGCGGTGTCCGGCTATGAAGGCAACGTGTTTTACCGCGCCCGGATTTTTGACGAAAGCGGGGCCATAACTATCTGGACTTCCGGTTTTTCCCAGAGCACATCCGTGCAGGTTCCTTCCGGAATTCTTTCCGAGGCAGCTTCCTATAAATGGCGGGTGGAAGCCTTTGACGCCTATCAATTCTATGCCTCCAATCAAAGGGCCTATTCCGCTAAAATAGCGCTGACCGTTAACAACACCCGGCCTTATTTTAACTACGTGCTGGCTCATAAACGCAGCGATAATGGCGTGATCACCCTGGCCCTGGAAGCCGGAGTTGCAGATCCGGATGGGACTCTGCCGGGCAGCATCGCTTCCATCGTTGTGACCGCGCCGGGCGGCGCCACTTACAACTTGTTGTCCACCGACTTTGGCGGTTCATCCTACTACCAAAAGTTTGAGGGGTTTTCAGAGGTGAATCCTCCTCCCACCGGCATCTATACCTTTACGGTTAGCGATGGTACCAATACGGCCACAAGCTATGATTTCATGGCGCCGCAGGATATTCCGGTGGTGGATACGACCAGCATGCAGGCATTCGGCGACCCGCTGGCTCCGACCTTAAGCTGGGGGGCGCCGGGACTGATGGACCGGCCGCTGTATTTTAGGGCCAGGGTTTTCGATGAGACCGGAACTACTACCCTATGGACATCCAACCGCATTCCGGGGACCACGGTGCAGGTGCCTTCCGGCATTTTGCAAAACGGGGTGTTTTACAGGTGGCAGGTGCATGCCGACGATGCCTCAAACGGCATCCATTCCAGCAACCAGTCGCGCTCGCCTCAGATTGATTTAACAATCGACAATAACCGGCCCAATTTTAGAACGGCGATGGTTTTCAAGCGCCATGCTTCCGACGGCTTTTACACGCTATTAAATGCCGCCGTGTCCGATCCGGACGGGACTGTGCCGGATACGATTGCATCGTTAACCGTGACCGGACCCAACAGCTTTTCCTATACCTTTCAGCCCGGTGATTTTAAAGTGGCTTTTGGCAATAGCTATATCATTCCTTTAACGGGCCGTCCCGATCCCGGGGTTTATACCTTTACGATCACCGATTCCAATGGCGGCAATAGCGCCGTGACCCACGACATCGTCATGGCGGCCGACGACGTTCCGGTTCCCAATTTAAACAGCGTGCTGGTCAGCGGCGATCCGTCCGCACCCGCCGTGAGCTGGAGCGGGGTCTCCGGATTTGCGGGCCGGCTCTTTTACCGGCTGAGAGTCTGGGATGCTTCGGGGAATTTTGTTTATGCGTCGGCTATAACTCCCAATACCGCTCAAACCATTCCGGCGGGAATCCTTTTAGTCGGCCAAAATTATCAGATGCGGGTCGAAGCCTATGACCATCCGGACATGATCGTTTTCAACACTTACTCCGACACCGGCTGGCTGCCGCTGAGCGGGCAATCCGTGCCGCAGTACACCGCCGGCGGAACCTACACTTATATGGCCGGTTCGCCCAACACCTTGACCCTGGATACCGTCAGTTCGGATTTTATCTGCGACGGCCCTGAGCAGGGTGGGTCGGACGTATTTGAAGTGATATGGAACTCGGCTACGGAAGCGATTTTGGAGGAGCCGGACGGCTATCAGATGACCTGGACGCGCGCAAGTGGCACATTGGGCGACATCCTCGGCGCCTGGCAGATGACGGAAGGGTCCAATACCTTTGAAATGACCTTTAACGGCGACGGCTCCTTTGTGATGATCGGAAATATCGTTGAGTGCAATCAAGGTGGCGACGAAGAAGGGTCGGAAACCTACTCGGTCTGGACCGGCATCAGCCGGAGCATGACCGCGGGCGGCACCACCGACACCAAGATCCTGCATTTCCACCTGTGGGCGCCCACGGGCACGGTGTCTCAGGTGTATGTGGCGGCGCCGACCCATCCGCCGGATCCAGCCAACTATACCTTTACGCAGTATGAGACCTCCATGCGCGGGGATGTGATGGTGGACAATTTTTCAAAGGATGTTCCCATTACCGTAAATCCCGAGGTGGGCGATCTCTATATCTTTACCGTCACTAAGGTCGGAGCGGACCCGGATACCGTAAATCAGACCCTTGGAGAGATCATCCTGGACGCTCCCCTGGTGACGACGCCTGCCAACTATGACCTGGTGGATGCCAACCTGGGCAATGTCCTCGGCATTACCTGGACGGCACCTGCGGCCTTTACCGCCGACGATATCATGATCATGGGCGGGGCCTGCGCACCCGGCGGCAGCCAGAGCGTTACCGGCACGGTGACCAGCGCCACTAACGGCGCCATCACGCTGCCGAATCTTGCCGGCGCAACCGGCGCCTATTTCGATATCCGGGTGCATCACGGCGATCATGTCTTTTCCCATACCAAGTACGATTTCGGCACCTGCGATTACACCCCGGACACCATTCCGCCGACAACGCCCACCGGGCTTACGGCCACTCCGGCCGGTTCGGGGCAGATCGACCTTTCCTGGACCGCTTCAACCGACAACAACTGGGTGGAAGGCTATAAGGTTTACCGGGACGGAAGCGAGATCTTTACGACAACCGCCACGACATTCAGCGACACCAACGTGGCGGCTTATACCCAGTACTGTTACACGGTTAAGGCCTATGATCATGCCAATAACTTCTCCGACCCCAGCAGCCAGGCGTGCGCCACGACCCTGCCGGCCTTTAACGCCTATTCGTATCACAATACCGACGGTTATTATATAAACTCGTTTGTGGACGATCCCGGCCAGCAGTTCAGCGCCGTTTCGGTCAGCGGCCCGGGCATTGAAGCGGGCGTTTCCATGAATTATATTGCCGCAAGCAGCCGCTGGGAACTCCCGGCGTCTGTGGCGCTGGCAGGCGATCCCCCCACCGGAGGCCGCACCTATACCTTTACGGCTACGCCGGAGGCCGGCGGCGATAATGTAATCGGTTCCGTGACGGTGAGCGTTTATGTGGAAAACTTTGCAACCAACCTGCAGCCCACCGGGGATGTGACCACGGCCCAGCCGACTTTCTCCTGGGACGGATTTACGGGCGTAAGCCATTACACGGTCATTGTGGGCGAGTATCCGTCACGCAACTGGATCTGGACGTCGGATGAGCTGCCCCCGGAACAGACCAGCGTGGTCTATGCCGGGCCGGCTCTTACAGTAGGGCAGGAATATATCTTTTCGGTGATTGCATCGATCAACACCGACGGCAACAGCAACAGCTCCTTTGCCGATGCGCTGTTTACCTATGTCGGCGTGAATACGATTACCGTCCAAGGTATCGTGAAGGCTTGGAACGGCAGCGTCCTCCCTGCGCCCGGCGCGACGGTGACGCTGGTCGGCGATCCGACGAGAACGGCAACTTCGTCCACGACGGACGGCAGCTTCAGTCTGTCCGGTGTTCCGGCCGATACGCCTTTCTCTCTGAAGTTCAGCAAGGACGGCTATCTGGATGTCTACTCGGCGGACATAACGGCGGCGGCGGATGTGAATATCAGCGTCGACGCTTACGGCGGTACCACTCCCTTCCAAATGCCGGCGGCGGCCGACCTGACGGCCTTCGGCGCCATGCCGGACGCCGGCATGGCTCTGATAACGGGGCGCGTCACGGATCAGCCCTACCGTTCCGCCAATGTCGGGGGCGTGGTTGTGACGGCAACGGGGAGCAGCGCAACGTATCCCGTGATCTACCGCGATCCCTTCGGCGTCCTTTCCAGCACACCCAGCAACTGGGGTTTTAACGGCCAGTTTTACGTCTTGAACGTCGCCGGCGGCGATACGGTTACCCTGACAGCCTCCAAGCCGGGCTGGGTTTTTGGTCCGCGCACCTATCATCCCCAGGCGAATGCCGTGAGCCAGGGGCGGATTTTGGGAACCGCCCCGGGTTATGACGGGTCCTTCAGCGGTTTCGTTAAAAACTCCGCCGGTGCGGCTGTTTCCGGCGCAACCGTTGCGCTCAGCGGCGAACCGGGCAAATCCACCCTGACGACCGGTGATGGTTCCTATACCTTCAGCGGTCTGCCGAGAGACGCCACCTTCTATGCCAAGGTTACGGCCGGCGGCTACGTTCCACTGTACGCGGGTCGCATGTCCATGCCGTTGCAGGGAGCCGTTTCTGGCATCAACATGACCCTGAGAACGGCAGCTGAGATGAGCGCCGCTTTCGGGGTAACGGGGAGCAACGCCCTTTTGACCTGCAAAGTGTTCGATCAAACCATGATTCCGCTGAGCGGGGTGACGGTAATCCTGTCGAGCAGGAGCGGGACTTCATATACGCCGTTATACAGCGGCGGAGGCCAATCGACCGATGGAACGGGCGGCTTCGCAGTCCCCAATATCCTGCCGGGCGACGTGGTGAAAGTTGAAGTTGCAAAAGCGGGGTACACTTTCCCGCCTGTGTACCTCGACGGCTTCGCTTCTTCGGTCACGGGGAGATACATCGTCGGGGCAGGACAATCCCTACCGGGAGACATCAACGCCGACAACAGCGTAAATCTGGCGGATGCCATTCTGGCGCTGAAAGCCATAAGCGGACTGAACTCTACCGGAGTTTCCTTGAGCGGGGATGTCAGCGGCGACGGCAGGATCGGCTTGGCCGAGGTTATTTATATCCTCCAGGACGAGGCCGGGTTGCGGACAGGCGCTTCAACACCGTCAGTGACGCCCTATACTTCGGACGCCAACACAATCCTGCTCGATCACTTTGACGGGACCACGGGCGCGAGCATCCTGGCCTTTAGCGAGACTGGCGCGAGTTGCGGTCCTGCGAGGCCTTCGGCCACCCCGAGTTCCTCCTACGGTGCGGGTCCCGACGGTTTAAACCAGGCCCTGACAATGAATCCCCCGGCGAGTGAACCCGTGGGGTCCGGGACTTATCTTCAGTATCCGGGGGGACAGCTTTTGAGCCAGCCTAATGGCACGATCGAGTTCTGGACTTACCTCACATCATACGGATCGGGGTTGGGCCTCGTAGCACAGGGGCCATTCCCCGGCTCCTGCGCCGGATGGACATTTGGTATGAGTGTGAATTCAAGCGGCCAGCTCCAGGCAGGCGCCTGGGCTGCGTTCGACATGTACTCCGGTGCTGCAACGGTACCGCTGAATACCTGGACGCATGTGGCGGCGACCTGGGGCAGTACCGGCGCCAAGCTTTACATAAACGGGGCACTGGTTGGGAGCGATCCAAATACCGGGATGCCCGCCGGCGGGTACGGCGGGTCGGTCTTGATGAATTACAGCGCCGGGTCCTTGACTACTCAGATCGATGAGCTGCGGATTTCAAATGTTCAGCGGACGGACTTCTAAACTGTGTGGTAGGAGATAGAGAATGAAACGGGGGGGGACCCGTTCCCTACCGAAATTTTTTATGTAAGGCGTTATTCCTATGATATTTGGATAGCAGCCATTTCCAAACAACATGGATTAACACTGATATCTCGCGATGAGCATTTCAATAAAATCGACGGTTTGTCGATTGCAGCATAGTAGTTAAGCGTTTATGAACAAAAGGAACGGGGCGGCTGCCTGCCGCGGCGTTTCACCTTGCGGCGCAGGCAGGGAACCCGTTCCCTGCGGTGAAAAAAATGTAGGGATCGGCCTCTGCGCCGATCCGTTAAAAAAATCTCTCACAGAGGGCACAGAGGCTCAGAGGTTTCTTTTTTT
>ENA-OSEO01005821-OSEO01005821.1-sediment-metagenome-genome-assembly--contig:-NODE-5821-length-11520-cov-2.586559_pt1 | contig 11520 bp, 8 predicted proteins | sample MGYA00237883_ERZ534232 | MGnify/ENA metagenome assembly ERZ534232
AGAAGAATTCTTCGGAAGGCGCAGATTTTATTGGCAAGGCAACTTTGTTAGACCTTGCTATAGTGATAAAAATACCTTCGTACACGATGCCAATGTCAGCGATAAATTCCCTTGACGGAGTGGCTTCGATATAAAGTTTACCTACCCTTTCGCTGACAGAAATATCGAAATAACTGTTTGCATCCATCCGTTCGAAATCAATGTCTTTAACGTCATAGACTCTTATTGTTAAATCTCCTTTAAAAATCTTAAGGGTATCTTCCCTGACTTCCCAGAAAGTGAAAATTCTGCTGGGGTCAACGGTCAGCAATTTGATATTGTTTTCTCCATATTCCAGGGGAAGCGATTCCCACGGTTCTGGAGGATATATTTCTGCTGATGGTGGCTGTTCTTCAACAAACGCCCTGAATGATTCCAAAGCTTCCTCTCTCATTTTTTCCCCGGGCAACTTGTGCCTCACTCTCATCTCTGCTTTTTTGGCTTCTAATTTTAGTTTTTTCTTGACTTCTTTTTCTGCTCTTTCTGGTACACCTTTGATCTCCGGGACCGGTTGTTCCTTTGAAGCGGGGATCTTTCTTTTCTCCGGTGCAGCCTTCGGCATTGTAATCTTTATCTTCGTCTTCTCTTTAAATTTTTTCACAGGTTTTTGAGGGGGCTTTTCTTTTGAAGGTTTTCTGGTAGTTTTTATCTCAGGCTTCGGGGCTATCTTTTCTTTAGACTTCCTGGTTTTTGTCGCTACCTTTTTGGGCTGCTTTTCTTTTTTCGGTACTACTTTTTTAATAGCCTTTCCGGGTTTTTTTGTTTTTTCAGTCGGGGGTTTTTTGACTGTCTTCTTTTCTTTTGATTCTTTGGGAATGGCTTTTAATTTGGCCTTTGGAGATTTAACTTCTTCTTTAGTTACAGTTTTTTTAGAAAGGGGCTTCGTCCTTTTCTTTTTCGCAGTCTGTGACGAGACTTTCTTTACTGGTTTTTTCAGCTTGCTCTTTGGTTTTATCGCTTTTTTTCGCTCAGCTTCTGTCTTTTTTGTAACTGTCTTCCTGGCAGGTTTCTTTTTGGTAGTTTCTTTTTTTGAAGAGGTTCTTATGGTTTGTTTCTTTTTTGAGGTAGTTTTAAGAGAGGATTTTGGGCGAACCTTCCCCTTTTTCTCGGTTTTCTTCTTTTCAGGTTTTCTACTAACCTTTTTGGAAGTCGCTTTCTTCATTCTACATCCTCTCCGCGGGTATATTTTACCCTAAAACAATTTTTATGTCCTTCAACATTGTCTTTCAGTGCGCTTCAGCCCAGTTCTTTCCGTAGCTTATGCTTACAATGACAGGAACTGAAAGCTTTACAGCATTTTCCATCTCTACACGCACAATATACCTGACCTTTTCGATCTCATCTTCAGGCACCTCGAACAAAAGCTCGTCGTGCACCTGAAGGATCATCCTTGTTTTTAATCCTTCGTCTCTCAATTTCTTCCATATATTAATCATTGCAATCTTTATGATGTCCGCTGCTGTCCCCTGTATCGGAGAGTTAATTGCCAGCCTCTCTCCCTGCTGTCTTATTGTAGCATTCCTGTTTTTTAATTCTGGTATTGCGCGTTTCCTTCCAAAGATGGTAATTACATATCCACGGTCTTTGGCTTCTGCAATGGTTTTATCAATATAACTTTTAACGCCGGGATGACCTTCGAAGTAACGGTCTATATATTGTCTCGCTTCTTCCTTTGAAATGCCGAGAGTCTCCGATAATCCGAAAGGCGATATCCCGTAAATAATGCCGAAATTTACGGTTTTGGCAATTCTTCTTATGTCCGGAGTTACCCTATCTTCGGGAACATTGAAAATCTCCGCGGCAGTTCTTGAATGAATGTCCAGGTCATTGCTGAATGCGTCGATAAGCCCCCGGTCATTACTAAGATGAGCAAGAATCCTCAATTCAACCTGAGAATAATCAGCCGACAGTAATATGCTACCCTCATCAGCAATGAAAGCTTCCCTCATCCGCCTTCCCCATTCTCCTTTCACCGGGATATTCTGGAGATTGGGATCGCTGCTGCTAAGGCGTCCCGTAGCTGTCGCCGTCTGATTGAACGATGTATGAATGCGCCCTGTTTTAGGATTAATCAGTGTCGGAAGAACATCGACATAGGTTGTTTTAAGTTTGCTCAGGCTTCTGTAATTGAGAATCTCGCGGGGCAGTTCATGGGTCTGAGCAAGTTCTTCCAGTATTGACATCTCGGTCGAAAATCCGGTTTTTGTTTTCTTGCCCGGCTGTAGTCCGAGATTGTGAAACAGGATATTGCCGATTTGTCTGGGCGAATTTATATTGAATTCTTCGCCAGCAAGAAAATAAATACGCCTTTTGATCCCATCAAGTTCTCTCTCAAGCTCTTTTGAAATATCCGCAAGCTTTTCAATGTCAATTTTAACGCCGGCTGTTTCCATATCGGCAAGCACATACATAAGAGGCATCTCTATTTCGAAATAGAGGTTTTCAAGATTTTCCTCTTTAAGTCTTCCGAAAAGTATTTCCTTAAGTTCCATGGCGAGGCGGGCGTCATCACATGCATACGGCGCAGCCGTTTCTATTGGTACTTCAGAAAATGACTTTCTTTTTCCAGTAACCTCGGCAAATGTCTTTTTCCTGTAAGACAGATAGATGAGCGATACTTCCTCAAGACTGTGGTTTGGTTTATTCGGATTAAGGAGATATGATGCGATCATGGTATCAAAAATCCTGCCGTTTACCCGAACGCCTTCCTGCCCGAGAAGCACCATATCGTATTTAATGTTATGCCCTATTTTTGCAATTGTCTCGTCATCTAATATACGAGAAAAACACCGGAGCAATTCACTTTTGTCAATCTGTTCCGGGGCACTATGATAACTATGTGAAATGGGCAGATAAAAGGACTTTTTGTTTTCAAGACACAAAGCAATACCTACAAGGCTCGCGGTCATCGGGTTTTTGCCAGTTGCCTCGGTATCTAATGCAAATATGTCCTTTATCTGTAGAACTATTTCCCTTGCCCTATCCGCAGAAAAAACCGTTTCGTGTATCTTTTCGCCGGGCATGCCCGAAGGGACAAACTTCATAAGACTCCCGAACTCATATTCCCTGAATAGTTGTATTAGTGAATGCCGGTCTGGTTCTCTCGTGCGTATTTCTTCGATAGATACGTCAACAGGCACCGACGTATCAATAGTAGCAAGTGTTTTGCTTAATCTAACAGTCTCAGCGTTTTCCGATACAAGCCGCCTTGTCTTTTCCTTTCGTATTTTCGAGGTATTATCAAGTAGTTCATCAATGCTGTCAAACTCTGTCAGAAGTTCCTTAGCTGTCTTTTCACCTATACCCTTAATACCGGGGATATTGTCTATGGGGTCTCCTGTTAAAGCCATAAATTCCGGAATTCTCTCAGGTCCGATGCCGAACCTCTGTCTGATATATTTTTCATCTAAAATCCTGTCCTTCATTGGGTCATATACTTTCACCTTATCGTTTACAAGCTGAAGCATGTCCTTGTCGCCGGTTACAATAAACACATCTATCCCTTCTGATGCTGCTTTCCTGGCAATTGTTCCCAGAACATCATCTGCCTCATAACCTGTGATTTCGACTGTCTTTATATTTAAAGCGGAGATGATCTTTTTTATATGGGGAATCTGTTCGACAAGGTCATCCGGTGCTTTCGGTCTGTGTGCTTTGTATTCCTCATAGATTCTGTGCCTTTTCGTAGGCACAGGGGAATCGAAAGAGATAAGAACGCCGTCGGGTTTCTTCTCCCTGATTATTTTAAGAAGCATGTTAGTAAAGCCGAATATCGCATTCGTCGGAAAGCCTTTAGAATTCGAAAGACGAGGGATGGCGAAGTATGCGCGATAGACGTAGGAATTACCGTCGATTAGATAAAAGTTCACAGTGAATTATAACTAATTGTCAGCGAAAAGAGAAAATAGTCCGAATCAGGCAATGATATGCTTTTAAAAGTGCCGTAAATTGACAAAGTTTTTGTATGTAGTTTAGATTAAATGATGAGGAGGTTAATGTGCTTAAATCAGTAGAAGATATAAACACGACCAAAAAGCGGCTTAAGATTGAAATACCAACAGATGTCGTTGAAAAAGAGATCGGTACATCTCTTGAAAAAATCCGTCAGAGAGTTAAAATACCGGGTTTCAGACAGGGCAAAGCCCCGACTAATCTTATAGAAAAACGTTTTGGTAAAGATATCGAGGCAGAAGTACTTGAAAAAATAATACCTGAATATTATACAAGGGCGATGAAGGAGGCAGGCCTCAAACCGGTTGCAATGCCCATGCTTGATGAGGAATTTGATTTCAAAAGGAATACCCCTATAAACCTGTCCTTTACAGTCGAAGTAATGCCCAAGATCGAAAATCTGAATTACGATAACATAAAGGTAAAAGATATTCCTGTTGTGGTTAAGGAATCGGACATAGAAGATACTATCAAAAGCCTTCAGGAAAAGAAGGCTGTCTTTGATGTTGCTGACAAAGAGATTGAAATGGACGATCTTGTTGTATTTGACTATGTAGACAGCGAGAAGGTTGGCGGCGAGGTCATCCCCTCCATGAAGGAACTAATATCCAATATGGGTAATGAAATATTTCCACCTGACATAATGGAAAAAGTAATAGGGAAAAAGAAAGGTGATGTAGTTGAGTTTACAAAAACTTTTGATCAGACCCTTGCTCCCAAAGAGATAGCAGGCAAAACGGTCAATATAAAGGTTATGATCAAAGAGGTAAAGAAAAAGACCCTGCCGGAAATAGACGACGAATTTGCCAAAGATCTCGGCTTTGACAATATGACCCAACTGAGGGAAAAGCTTAACGAAAAAATCTATAACATGAAACAGGAGCATGCCAGAAAAATACAGAAGGCGGAAATAGTCAACAGGCTGATCGAATCGAATACTTTCGATGCTCCGGAGATCTTGATTAAAAAAGAAATTGAATCACTTATGGTAGAAGGTAATATATCTGATACAGTCTCCAAAAAAGAAGATACCGATGAAAATCCTGAATTGGACATACTTGAAGAAAAAGAGGGGGAAGAAACCGAGGGTGTTAAAGATGAAACTGAAGCAAAGCGTGAGAAACTCGAACAGAAAGCAATAAAAAAAGTGCGGGCATCAATATTACTCGATGAAATCGGCAAAAAAGAAGGTGTTGTCGTGACGGACGAAGAAATAAACGACCGCGTATCCAATATCGCTAAAAGGCTTTCCTCTACACCCGAAGTTATCAGGAATTTCCTTATACACAGGGAAGGTTCTCTTGATGGATTAAAGCATTCGATATTAGAAGAAAAGGTCATGGATTTACTATTGTCGAGAGCAATTATAGAAAGAGAGGAGAATAATGCATGAGCATAATCCCTATTGTGATAGAACAGACAGGACGATCTGAAAGGGCATATGATATATACTCAAGACTTCTTAAAGACAGGATAGTATTTGTGGGCACGATCATAGACGACTATGTCGCCAATATAGTAATAGCACAACTCCTTTTTCTGCAAACTGAAGACCCGGACAAGGACATCCATCTGTATGTAAACTCTCCGGGCGGAATTGTATCCTCGGGGCTCGCAATATACGATACAATGCAATATGTTAAGCCCGATATTGCCACTTACTGCATAGGACAGGCAGCAAGTATGGGTGCCTTACTTCTTGCAGCCGGGGCAAAAGGAAAAAGATTTGCGCTTCCTCATTCGCGAATCATGCTTCATCAGCCAATGGGAGGGTTTCAGGGGCAGGCTACTGACATAGAAATCCATGCCAAAGAGATTTTGAGAATGAAAGATACTTTGAACAAAATTCTGTCAAACCATACAGGACAATTACTCGATAAGATACAGACAGATACCGACAGGGATTTCTTCATGTCTGGTGAAGAGGCAAAAGATTACGGTATCGTGGACAAGGTAATAACCAGCATAAAAGACAGGAGGTTTAATGGCTAAAAAAGATGAAAGCTCTCTGAAATGTTCATTCTGCGGCAAGGGACATTCAGAGGTAAAAAAACTTATTGCTGGTCCTACTGTCTATATCTGTAACGAGTGCGTAGAACTTTGTAACGAAATAATCGCTGACTCGCTTCATGAAGAAGAAAAAGGTCATGCTCTGCCAAAGCTGCCGACGCCAAAAGAAATTCATCAGTTTCTAAACGATTATGTCATAGGTCAGGAAAGAGCAAAAAAAATACTCTCTGTTGCGGTACATAATCACTATAAGAGGATTTATAATCCAACAATAGAATCGGAAGTGGAACTGCAGAAGAGCAACATTCTTTTAATAGGACCAACAGGCACCGGCAAAACCTTGTTTGCACAAACATTGGCAAAGATGCTTGATGTGCCGTTTGCAATCGCCGATGCCACGACGATTACGGAAGCTGGTTATGTAGGCGAGGACGTCGAAAACATTATCCTTAAACTCCTTCAGGCGGCAGATTATGAAGTAGAGAAAGTTCAAAGAGGCATTATTTACATAGACGAGATCGACAAAATAAGCAGAAAGTCCGACAGTCCTTCAATCACACGGGATGTATCAGGTGAAGGTGTCCAGCAGGCACTGTTAAAGATTATAGAAGGCACTGTGGCAAACATACCACCACAGGGGGGAAGAAAACATCCTCAACAGGAGTTCATTCAGGTGGATACAACGAATATCCTGTTCATATGCGGTGGAGCATTTATAGGCCTTGACAGCATCATAGAGCAGAAGGTCGGTCAGAAAGTAGTAGGGTTTGCTTCTGATACAGTAAAAAAACACGAACGAAAAATCGGTGATATACTCAGCCTCGTCGAACCCGAAGACCTTATAAAATATGGGTTTATACCGGAGTTTGTGGGAAGGATGCCGGTGGTAGCTGCCCTCGACGAACTCGATGAGCAGGCACTGATAAAGATACTCACCGAGCCCAAGAACGCACTTATGAAGCAATACCAAAAACTTCTTTCTTTCGATAATGTGCGCCTAAAATTCACTGAAGGAGCTCTTCGTGCAATAGCTAAAAAGGCGATCCAGAGAAAAACAGGAGCACGTGGTCTGCGGTCAATAATCGAGGAAATAATGCTCGACGTGATGTATGAGATCCCTTCTCAGAAAGGCATAAAGGACTGCCTGATAACCGAAGAAACTATCGTTAATAAAGAAAAGCCGATTCTCACATATGAAAAGCAGGCCGAATCAGCATAGCGCGGTTGAATACTCGAACATTCTAACGTAGTAAGCGACAGAACGACTTTTCCATAGCTTTCCGCACTGTCTGTTTGAGAGCATCGTCATTTATTTGAGACAATGCATTCTCTATAGTGTCGAGCTCTTTTGCAGAAAGTTTTCTTTTATCAATTGGTTGATCGCTGACATTCTTTGTTTTCCGTCTTGAGGTCCTGCCTAATCTGAACCGCACATTTCTGATACCGAAGGGTTTGAGCTTTTGGAGTATCTCTGACTTGCAAAAATTCAATTCGTGCAACCATTGTGGTGAATCCACATTTAAAACAAGTTCACCTTCTGAGAGCACAGACGGAAACATTCGACGGCAAAGAGGTTCGCCAAATAACTTATACCAGGATTTCTCTATCTCGGCAAGCTTTAAGCTGTTCTGAATTCCCAGCTCCTTGATAAATGGTATAAGTAATGAACCCGCCCTTTTCAAGAAACTGCCTTTTTCACCCTGCCCGATCTAAGGCAACGGGTGCATACCGGAAGCCTTTTAATCCCCTTTTCTGTGTGAATGCGCATTCTCTGCAGGTTGGGCATTAAAACCCTTTTTGTTTTGTTATTGGCATGGCTGACATTATTGCCTGTAACCTTCTGCTTTCCGCATATATAACAACGTGCCATTGTTCCTCCTGTGTTCTATATTATTAGTCAATCATTGCATTGAAAAGGTTTAATATGATAACATGTTAAAATTAATGTTACAAGAGTTCGATAAATGAACTCTTTATTACAGGATCAATAAATATGTCCCTGTCAGCCTGCTTAACACTCAATCCGGTTGCGGGAATTAATAGGTAGAAATAAATGTCAAAGATAAGAATTTACGAAGTTGCAAGAAAATTAGGGGTTCCAAACAAGCTCATTATTGTCGAACTCGCCAACCTCGGCATACAGGGTAAAACGCATTCATCAAGTATCGATCAGGAACTTGCCGAAAAAGTTGAGGGCATGGTATTAAAAAAGATCGGAAAGCAGCCCTCCGTTGAAAAAGTAACCTCTAAGGAAGAAGTTAGCAAGAAAAAGACCATTGAACCAACTCCGGAAAAAGAGATTAAAAAGCCGGAAAAAGCGAAAGTAAAAGAAAAAGAGCAACCGTCGGAACCTCCTGAAGAAGCAGCCAAGCAGGTTCCTTCTATAGAGAAACGTGAAATAAAGGAAAAAGCTGAAAAACAGATGAAGGAGAAAGTGGAGCCGGAAGAGGAAGCAGAACCTTCACATGTTGAGAAAAAGATCCAGAAACCGACTGAATTTGTCCAGACTCCGACTGAAGAGGAAGATGAAATGAAAATTCCCGAGAGATTTAGACGCGAAATCGAAACAGAAAAAATCGAGAAGTTCAAGGCGAAACCCGGCATGCAGAGGGCATTTCAAAGCATACGGAAGATCGAGCCTAAAAAATGGCATGAGCACCGGGCAGTAAAACGCGCTGGCAAGTCAAGACCTGTCTATACGGAAGAACAGAAACCTCCTGTACATCTCGTAGCTCCCCGTAAAAAGACACTGAAACTTCAGGAAGGTACAACGGTAAAGGAATTTGCAGAGTTGATAAGCGTAAAGCTTTCTGATGTAATAAAGAAGTTTATGGAACTCGGCTACATGCCCACCATAAACCAGCCGGTGGACACGGATGCGGCCCTGTTAGTAGCAGACAGCTTCGGGGTAAAACTTGAAGTGGCTCCTGTGGAAGAGGACACATTCGATGTGGAAGCACCCGAAGATCAGAGCAAATTAGTCCTGCGTCCGCCTGTCATAACAATAATGGGACACGTGGATCACGGTAAGACATCTCTTCTCGATGCTATCAGAGAAACCAAAATAACAGAGACTGAATATGGTGGAATTACACAACATATCGGTGCATATAAAGTCAGGTTGAAAGGGAAAGAAATAGTCTTCCTTGACACGCCGGGTCATGAGGCCTTTACCTCAATGAGGGCAAGGGGGGCAAAAGTAACCGATATTGTTGTACTGGTTGTTGCAGCCGACGACGGGGTCATGCCGCAGACCGTCGAGGCAATAAACCATGCTAAAGCTGCAAATGTCCCGATTGTTGTGGCAATAAACAAGATTGACAAGCCTGAGGCAAATCCATCAAAAGTAAAGAATGAACTCTCGGAATACGGGATCATCTCCGAAGAATGGGGCGGCCAGAATATCTTTGTGGAAGTCTCAGCTAAAAACCGTATAGGGATCGAACACCTGTTGGAGATGATACTACTTCAAGCCGAGGTTATGGAACTTAAGGCTAATCCCGACAAGAGCGCACGGGGTACGATAATCGAGGCGAAATTGGATAAAGGCAGGGGGCCGGTTGCAACTGTACTCGTGCAATCAGGCAAATTAAAGGTCGGGGATGCATTTATAGCCGGAACTCATTCAGGAAAAGTAAGGGCATTGATCGACGATAGCGGCAGAAGGATTTCTGAGGCAGGGACTTCTACCCCGGTCGAGGTTATCGGATTCTCCGATGTGCCCTCCTCAGGGGATATTTTTATAGTAGTTGAAGATGAAAAACGCGCAAGACAAATCGCTCTCGCAAGGCAGCAGCAACAGAGACTTGTCGAGATTGCAAAGACAGAGAAGCTCACGCTCGATGAGCTTTACTCGAAAATAAAAGAAGGGCAGATAAGGGAACTCAATATAATCATAAAAGGTGATGTACAAGGTTCCGTCGAAGCGATAAAGGACGCCCTTGAAAATATAACTCATTCACAGGTAAAAGTGAGGGTAATTCACTCATCAGTCGGAGGAATAACCGAATCCGATGTGATGCTCGCGGCGGCTTCAAGCGCAATTATCATAGGTTTCAATGTAAGACCCGAATTAAAAGCTGCACAAACAGCAGAAAGAGAAGGCGTCGATATAAGGCTTTATAATGTGATATACGAAGCGATCGAAGATGTTAAAAAAGCGCTGGAAGGACTTCTTGAACCGACCCTGAAAGAAAAAACCCTCGGAAGGGCTGAAGTCCGCCAGACCTTCCAGATCTCAAAAATAGGCACGGTGGCCGGATGTTATGTGCTTGATGGTATTATCAGTCGAACAAGCGACGGTATCCGGGTAATAAGGGACAACATAGTTGTTTATGAAGGCAAGATATCCTCGCTGAAACGATTCAAGGAGGACGTAAAAGAGGTACAAACAGGCTACGAATGCGGTATAACGATAGAAAACTTCAATGATTTAAAAGTCGGAGATATTCTCGAAAACTACATTATCGAAAAGATAGCCGCAAAACTATAAAATAACCAATAATCAAATAACAACAACCAAAAAAAATCAATGAAGAACCCTGCGGCAAGACCGCAGGGTATCTAAACGGGAAACCCTGGATTCCGCATCGAGTGCGGAATGACAGAAATGTGGAGACCCTATAGCAAGACTACAGGGAATATCAAGTTCAATATTGGTTTAGTGGAATTTATTTGGAAATTGGTGCTTGGTTATTGGAATTTGTTTTTTAAAACATATGCATCCTTATAAACGTTCACAGAGAGTAAGCGACCTCCTTCGGGAAGAGATAGCGGATATAATCACTTACAAGTTAAAGGACCCGAGGATAGGTTTTATTACGGTAACCGGCGTAGATGTTACAGACGACATACAGATGGCTTCTGTCTATGTCAGCGTTCTAAAGAATGAAGAGAAGAAGTCCACAATAGAAATTTTAAATTCGGCAAAAAGTTTTATTCGTTCGGAACTATCGAAAAGACTCAGAATGAAAACCGTTCCGAGTATTACTTTCAAGCTGGATTCATCTATAGAATACGGTAACAGGATAGAAAAGCTGCTCGATGATATAAGGCGGAAAGATGAAGATTCCTCCTGATCTCATTTCATTTTTTAAAAAAGAAAAAGAGTTGTTTGGAGAGCTTAGACGATATATCCAAGGACATTAAAAACGTTTAACTTAATGGAATTCAAGCCTCCAACAATCTTCTTTCCAGCAATGCTTGCATATCCCTTCTGCCATCGACAATCAGAAGAACGAAAACTTGTTTTTCCAAAACACGATAGATGATGCGGTAGGGCTTGAAAAATATTTCTCGGTATTCCTTAATCCCCAAGGCTAGCAACTCATCAGGGTGGGCTCCCCGTTTCGGGGAGGTGCTCAAGCTGTTGAAGGCCTTCTCGATCTTCCCCAATACATACTCGGCTTTGTCCGGGGCATCGTTTTCGGCAATGTAATCATACAGCTGCTCTAGGTCCCTGGCAGCGTCATCGGTCAACAGGACCTCGTAGGGCATCACTTGGCCTGTTGGCTCTGGCGT
>ENA-OSEO01005823-OSEO01005823.1-sediment-metagenome-genome-assembly--contig:-NODE-5823-length-11516-cov-3.977183_pt1 | contig 11516 bp, 6 predicted proteins | sample MGYA00237883_ERZ534232 | MGnify/ENA metagenome assembly ERZ534232
GTCATTCGCTTCGCTGTCATTCGGTGGTCATTTGGCTTCGCCGTCATTCGGTGGTCATTCGGCTTCGCCGTCATTCGGTGGTCATTCGGCTTCGCCGTCATTCGGTGGTCATTCGGCTTCGCCGTCATTCGGTTGTCATTGGGCTTCGCCGTCATTAGTCGTTAGTCACGGGTCAACAGACTTTTCGCCTCCATATCTTCCCAGAAAATCATAGGGCCTTGTAGAAGTCGTTAATTGACCCACAAACCGTTGAAGCACAGGATCTTCTATTTGGTGGCCGTATGATCTCCCAAGCTTCACCGCCGTCAGAAGCAACCTTCGCCTCATAGCCCCATTCAAGTAAACTTGCTGCCAGTATGCGTCTGGATATTGGATCATCTTCAGCGATCAGAATTCTCACCTTTTCATTTCCTGCAAAACGACTTTCATTTCAGATACTAATTCGTTGAGGGCTCTTTCAAGGCCTGACAGTCCCTCCTCCGCCGCTGCCATTTTCCCTTCTTCTCCCAATTTCTCAAGGCGATAGGCCGCCTCGCACACTTCCTTGGCGCCGAAATTGCCTACGGCGCCTTTCAGACTGTGGGCTTCCCTCTCAAGGATGCCGGCATCGTTTCCTGCAATTCCTTCCTTGATCTTGGCTATATGATCTGAACAGCTTTCTATGAACATACCAGCGATTTCCAGGAAAAAATCTTCATCGCCTGCAACTGTCTCCATGGCGCGGGACAGGTCAAAAGTCTTTGGAGAAAAAGGTTTTGAGCCTTGAAAGGACTCTGTTCGTTTTTGCTCTTTTTCACTCTGCGATTTACGGGCGACTTTGTCGACGACACTGTAAAGCGCTTCCGGCTTGATCGGTTTGGACACATAATCATCCATGCCCGCATCGATGCACTTTTCCCGATCCCCCGTCATGGCATGCGCCGTCATGGCGATAATAGGGATGCTTTCGATTCTGGATTTTGGACTTTGGAATTTGGATTCTTTTTCTTTCCGCATTCCGCCTTCCAAATTCCGAATTGCCTTTGTGGCTTCGAATCCATCCATTCCCGGCATCTGGATATCCATGAGAATCAGGTCGAAATCCCCCTTTTTAAATGCCTCAACAGCCTCTATCCCGTTCGATGCCAGGGTAATCCGGTGTCCCCTTGCCTCCAGAAGCTTTGTGGCCAGGGTCTGGTTTATCAAATTGTCTTCAGCCAGCAGAATATTTAAACTTTTCCGCTCTTCATAAACTTTGTAACGAGTGATGACCTTCGGCGTTTCTTCTGAGGGTAACCCCATGGTCATCATGATGGCATCAAGTAGTTCCGATTGCTTTATGGGTTTGGAAAGATACCCTGAGATGCCGACCTCTTTGCAGCGATCGGAGTCACCCCTTTCCCCTATGGAAGAAAGCACGATGATTTTCACGTCTTTTCCCGAAGGAGCGGCCTTGATTATTTTGGCTACACCAAAGCCATCTAATTCCGGCATCTGCATATCCAACAAAATCAATCGATAGGGCGTGCCGGAAGCAACCGCATTGTTGAAACGATCAATGGCTTCCCTACCATTGGCTGTAATCGTTGGAACCAGGCCCCAGGAGTTTATCATTTCCTGGAGCACAATACGGTTGGTATAATTGTCGTCCACAATGAGAACCGCCATTCCCGAAAGATCTTGCGGTTTGGGACGCGGGACTCTGATGTCTTTCGAGCGGCTTAGTTCAAAGCAGACAGTAAAATGAAAAATGCTGCCCGGACCCCCCTTAGATTGATGATTGTTTTGGATTTCTGATTTTTCATTTTTCAATCTACAATCATCGATCATCAATCGACAATCCCAAGGGCTCTCCACACGGATCTCTCCACCCATCATCTCAACAAACTGTCTGGTTATTGATAATCCCAGGCCCGTGCCACCATATTTTCTCGTGGTGGAACCATCCACCTGTTCAAAACTCTTGAAAATTGAATCCAACTTGTCCCGAGGAATCCCGATGCCGGTGTCCGATATCATGAAATGGAGTCTCACCGAATCGTCCGACTCGGATTCCATTTCAACCCGGATCACAATTTCGCCCTCCTCTGTAAATTTGAGAGAATTCCCCGCTATATTGACGATAATCTGGCGCAGCCTGCCCGGGTCGCCGATTAAAGAGGTGGGCACATCCGGCCGGATGTGACAGGCCAATTCCAACCCCTTTTCGTGGGCTTTCAAGGCCAGGGTGTCGACAGCATTTTCCAGTGTGACGCGCAGGTTAAAATCGATTGCTTCCAGCTCCATTTTTCCGGCTTCGATTTTGGAAAAATCCAAGATGTTATTGATCAGTTCCAGTAGCGAATCTGCCGACATCTTTGCCATTTCCAAATGCTTCCGCTGTTCTCCGGTCAGGTCGGTGCCCAGGACCAATTCCGTCATGCCGATGATCCCATTCATAGGCGTGCGGATCTCGTGGCTCATGTTGGCAAGGAACTCACTCTTTGCTTTGCTGGCCTCCTGAGCATGCTCCTTTGCCCTGACCAGCTCGGTCACGTCTAAGACGTTCAGGAGTACGCCGTCGTAGGATCCTGCACGATAGATAGGCTGAACGCGGAGAACGACTTCTGCATTGCCCAGCCGTCTCTGGATGACAACGGTTGCCGAATCAGGCCTCTTGCGGAAGGAGGAGATATGCTTTCGTAATTTTTCAAGCAGAGCACCTGAGTGAAAATCCTCGATCTTCTTCCCTACAATGGCTTGCCGCTCTCTGCCCACAAAGTTGCAGAAGTAGTTGTTGACCTCCGCGATCCTGTTATCGGTATCCGCGAAGACCACGCCCTCATCCATGCCGGAAATCATAGCGGAAAGCTTGGCGTTCTCCGTCTCGGTTGCTGCTTCCGCCCGCTTGCGCTCGGCAATCTCCTTATTAAGTTCATCTACCGATACTATAGTCTTCTTCAAATCCCCTGTCATTTTGTCAAAGGCCCTCGAGAGTTGGCCGATTTCGTCTTTCGAATCACTGCCTACGTGATAATCCAGATTACCTCGGCCTATTATCTCAGTTCCTTCATGGAGTTTTCGAACAGGCCCTGTTATAAATCTTGAAACATAAATGCCTGTCAACCAAGCCGCCAATGGAACAGAAAGCATTATAATAAGAAAAGCGACCTTTATTTGATTTAGCGGCGCAAGGGCCTCGGATTTATCAATCTCTGCAAGAATTCCCCATTGCATCTCAGGAATATGGTCATGAACACCAAGAACCTCAATGCCTCGATAATCCGCATATACAAAAGCTTCATGTTCATGCGGTTTTTTGCCGAATCTTCTGAGATCTTCTAAACATTTTCTTGCGTTTTCAGTATCAACTTTCAGTTTAAGGAAGGTATTATTCGTGAAACGGGAAGGGGTTATCATATAGCCATGTCTGTTTAGCACATAGGTATCCCCGGTTTTACCCAGCCCGGTCCTGCAGGCAGTTATTTCATCTAACTTGCTTAAGTTAACTCTGCCAACAGCTACACCCAGAAGGGCCTTTGTTTCTCTGTCTTTAATCGGAGCAGAAACCGCAATCGATTTCCGCCCCGTTGTTTTGGAAAGATAGGCATCTTTAACGTAGGGTCCTGATTTTGCTCCCAAAAAATAGGCATCAGTGGACTTGTCCAGCCCGATTTTGCTTCTATCGCTGGAGGCAACAGTTTTTCCCTTTGCATTGAGAACAAAAACCTCATACATATATTCGCTGACCTTTTCTGCCCTCTCCAACCCCTTTTCAACCATATCAAATTTAACCCTATAGTCCGGATCCTGTTGGTTTGAACGCAAAAAATTCTCAAGAACTATACGTTGGGATAACTGTATTATCCTCTCTTTTTGCATATTCAGGAATGTCTCTATTTGGAGTGCTCTCGATTCGGCAGTTGTCTCTAAATGCCTGAATATCGCGTCTTTCAGGTTGTTTACCGATATCGTGTAAAAGGCGGAGCCCGCAATAGCTGTAAGCGCTAAACCCGTTACAAGAAAAGAAACGGATATTTTATTGGCTATCTTCATTTTCTTCCCCCGCCATTTCCGTCACATCGAGATTGCTACCCTAATCGACTCAAAGCTTGATCAGGAAATATCTGGTGACAGGCTAAAGGAATATTGAGCAAAACTGCCAGATCGTTTGTTCCCTTTTTTCGAAAAACCCCTGTAACAACAATGATATAGGTGTAGCATTTGTAACTCAATAAGTTCGGGTGGAAATGTGCCAGGATTTTATAAAAGGCTTACGCCTAAACTCCAATTTCATGCAGCGCTTCGCTGTCATTTGGCTTCGCCGTCATTAGTCATTGGTCAATCCTCATTCGTCCTTCCTTAGTGACTTTGGACCTTGGACCTTGGACTTCGGACTAAAGCGTCAATCCAGCGCCCTCCTTACCGTCTCTGCCAAATTCCGCATCGTCAGCGGCTTCATGAGAAATCCCTTGATCCCCATCTCTTCTGCCTTCTCGGGCGATATCCGTTCGCTGTGGCCGGTGCTGATGACAACAGGGATGTCAGGACGGATCTTCATCAGTTCCTTGGCCAGGATGTCCCCCGGCATATGGGGCATGGTGGTGTCGGTGATCACCAGATCGAACTGGTTCGGGTCCTCCTTGAAAAGGGCCAGGGCCTCGATACTGCTTGTCATGGGGGTCGCGTCGTACCCCAGATGCATTAACATCTTCTTTCCCATCTCAGCGAGAGTCTCTTCATCGTCAATAAAGAGGATCCGTTCATTGCCTTTGGGCAAAGGGGTTTCTTCTTTGACCTCCGGCTGCTCTTCCTGGGCCTGGGTCAATGGCAAATAGACATGAAACGTAGAACCTTTCCCCGGTTCACTCTCAACCGTGATATCCCCCCCATGTTGTGTGACAATCCCGTGGACCACGGACAGGCCGATCCCCGTTCCCTCTCCCTTCTCTTTGGTGGTAAAATAGGGATCGAAGACCTTCTCCAACACCTCGGGTGTCATCCCGCACCCCGTGTCGCTCACGGTCAATTCCAGGTAATGATCCGGCGGGACGTTCTGTCCCGCATTCCGCGCTCCCTCCGGGGCCGCTTCCAGCCCGGAGGGCTTCCAGGCCGGAGAGTAGGACCCTATGGGCCGGAGGCCGAATTCCCCATTCCGAAGTCTCACTTCCAGAATGCCCACCTCCTCCTGCATGGCATGGGCTGCGTTGGTGCACAGATTCATGAGGACCTGATGCATCTGCGTGGGATCTGCCTCGATCACACCGGCATCCTTGTCGTATATCTCTCGAATCTCAATGGTTGAAGGGAGGGTGGAACGCAATAATTTAAGGGCCTCCTCGAAAACATATTTTAACTGTATCGACTGTTTTTCCTGCTCCTGATCGCGACCAATGGCAAGGATTTGTTGTATCAGAAGCTTGGCCCGATTCGCCGATAGAATCACCTCTTTCAGGTCCGCATAAGGCTCACTCTCAGGGTCCAGTTCCATCTGAGCTAATTGCGCATACCCCAGAATGGCCGACAGAATATTGTTGAAATCATGGGCAATGCCCCCTGCCAGCGTGCTGATGGCCTCCATCCTCTGGCCCCGTCGGAGCTGGGCTTCAAGTTTCTTATGCTCGGTCATGTCCCGGATAATCGAAACGTAACCTATGGTCGAACCATCATCTGATTTAATATTCGATGTCACCGCTTCTACCGGTAAGATAGTGCCATCTTTAGTCATAAATTCGTACCCCGCCCTAAAAAAACCAACCTCCTTACTCATCGGATAGAACCTCTCTGCAAAAGAACGGAAGCTGTCATCCGATTTATGGATGATTCTTATGGGTTCTCCCTTTACTTCATTCTTTTTATATCCAAAAAGGTCAAGAAAGGCCCTATTGCAAGAAACTATCCTTCTCTCATTATCCATCATCAGGATGGCGTCTGTGGAACTCTCCACCAACGTCCGGTATCTCTGTTCGGACTTCCTTAGCGCCTCCTTATCCAGAATGCGCTCGGTGATCTTGCCCAATCGCTCGGCTATCTCATGAATCAGATGCCTCTCTTCCTTCAGAAAAGGACCCCCATCGCTTTCCGGTCTTTCCTCCAGGCAGAAGACCTCTACGATACCGCTTTTTTCGCCCTTTACCCTGATGTCTTCAGCCTGCCGCCAGTTGGTTTCTCTGAAGTTATTCGTCCTGAACTCTTGATTCCCCATAATGATTCGAGCGCATGTATTCCCTCGATACTGCCAGGCGTGAGGAATTAAATTAGCCACACCCTGATATATCTCCTCCAATGAAATATCCGGCGTTTCAGCAAGTTCTGATATGCCATAGAGGCAATTCAGTTCCTTGACCCGCTCACCAAGTTCATAGGTTCGCTCCCGTAGCCCTTCCTCCGCCAGCTTGCGCTCCTTCTCTATTTTTATGGCGTGCAGGCCAAAGGAGATGTCCCCGGCAATTTCCTTAAACAAGGATAGCTCGTCTTCCGTCATGAAATCGATGGGCGTGGAGACAGTCAACAGGCCATACACCTTCCCGCCATGTTCCATGCGAATAGACATGGCGCCCCGGCCATGGTAACTCTTCGCTAAAGGACAGTCAGTACAGGTGGTCGAGGGGTCCGTGATGACCACCACGTCAGGCTTGGCCAGTGCTCTCTTGGCACATTCAGTCAACTCTCCACGCTTCAGCCGCTCGACCATGGTCAAGAAATCTTTGCCCAAACCGGCTTCAGCGGTTTTTATAAGCTCTCCATTCTCATCCACCAGAGCGATCCAGCCACTAAGAAAACCGCGAGTCTCAATGAGCTTCTCGCAAGTGTCCTGAATCAGGCGGTCGGGGTCTTTTTCCCTGACTATGAGTTGGTTGACGCTCCGGATGGCACGAATGATACGATTGAGGTATTCTATCCTCGCATCCATCTCTCCCTTGTAAAGGGCCACCTCGATATTGGAGCGCAACTCACTATCCTCAAAGGGCTTGAGAATATAGCCGTATGGTCCTGTTAACCTTGCTCGCTGCAACGTTTTTTCGTCCGAGAAGGCTGTGAGATACACGACAGGGATATTGAAGCGTTCACGGATTTGCCCTGCGGCGTCGATGCCATCCATCTCTCCTTTTAAGACGATGTCCATCAAGACAAGATCGGGCTGAAGTTCTGATGTCTTTTTAACGGCGTCTTCCCCGGATGAAGCCGAGCCACAGACAGAATAGCCCAGATTTTTCAGCCTGTTCTGAATGTCCCTGGCAACGACTCTTTCGTCTTCAACGATTAGTATCTTTTCTTTTGGCATGACATCATCCCCTTTTGTCATATTTACTCATGGGAAAAGTTATTCTCAATTCCGTTCCGTCCTTCCTGTTGAGTTCCACGCTTCCCTCAAGCTGCTCCACGAATGAGTCAATCAATTGAAGCCCCAATGATTCTGCGTTCGGGAGGTCCAGATCCTCCGGGATTCCTGCCCCGTTATCCCCGACCGTTAATATCAGGTTATCGCTATCCGAGCGCAATTCTATGAAAATTTCGCCTCCCCTGCCGCCGGGAAAGGCGTGTTTAATGGAATTCGTGATCAGTTCATTAAGTATCATGCCGCAGGGCAAGGCTGTGTCCATGCTGAGTGAAATATCCTCGATATTTATCTTCAATGCGATGGCGCCTGCGCCCGGCCCATACGCACTCAGCAGATAGTTCGTTAAATCCCTTATATATTCCGCAAAGTCTATCCGCGCGAGGTCCTTGGTCTGATACAATTTCTCGTGGACAAGGGCCATGGTTCTGATCCGGTTTTGGCTTTTCCTGAAAGCCTCGATCGCCTGCTCGTCATCGATGCATCCGCTTTGGAGATTCAACATGCTAATAATCACTTGCATATTGTTCTTGACGCGATGATGAACCTCCTTCAAGAGCACCTCCTTCTCTTTGAGCGAAGCCCTGATGCGCCTCTCCATCCGCTTGCGCTCGATGATTTCCCTTTGAAGTTCAACTGTACGCTGTTCCACCTGTTCCTCAAGGTGTTCGCCGTATTTCAACAATTCCGTATGTTGCCTGTGTAATTTCAAAAATACATTCACTTTACTGAGCAATACCGTCGGATTGTAGGGCTTCACCATGTAATCGACACCCCCGGCATCATACCCCTTGAACACATAGTAATCGTCTGAATAAACTGCCGACATAAAAATGATGGGAACGTCACGCGTTTTTTCTTGGGCACGGATAAACTCGGCCAACTCATAGCCATCCATCCCCGGCATCTGAACATCCAGGATGGCCAAGGCAAAGTCATGATTCAAAGAGGCGATGAGCGCGTCGTTGCCGCTGGTAGCCTTGATAATATCCGCATCCACTTTTTCCAGCACTTTTTCAAGGGCAAACAGATTTTCCTCTCTATCATCCACGATCAGGATTTTCTGCCTTGAACTCATTTCTTTCATGATCGTCTCCTGTCAGCACATAAACAACCGGAGTGCTGGAGTAATGGAGAGTTGGAGCACTGGGTTCGATGTAACCTCTCGCGACATTTCCTTTTCCATCACTCCATCACTCCAATACTCCGCGGGTTGTTTGCCGCCAATTGAATCAGTCTCTGCCCTATCTCTTCCACTCCCAAGATCTCATCCACCACTCCCGCATCGATGGCCGCCTTCGGCATGACAGGATATTCGGCGGTTGCCGGGTCCTGGGCAATGGTCAATCCCCCATGTTCCTTGATCAACCGCATACCATGGGCGCCGTCGTTGTTTGCACCGGTCAGGAGGATGCCGATTAAACCGGATGACCAGACATACACGGCACTTTCAAACAGCACATCAATGGACGGTCTGGAATAATTCACCTTGGCATCGATGGACAGCGAAAAGGTTTCATCCCGCTCAATGAGCAGATGATAGTCCGGGGGGGCAAAATATAGAAATCCGGGCCGTATCTCCTCTTTATCATCCGCCTCTTTTATCGTGAGAGTGCATTTGTTGTTGAAATGCGTATATATATATCTGTTTGCCGTTGCGTGCACATGCTGAACAACGATGACGGGCAACGGAAACCTGTCCGGCAAACAGGGAAACAGTTTTGAAAGAGCGGCCAGACCTCCTGCGGAGACCCCGATGACAATCGCTTTATAGCCTATGCAAAATGAACCCATCCATATTCCTGTGCAATTTTGAATTTTGGATTGAAGGACTTCCATTCTTTCTAAAGACAGAGCAAAGCGACTGCTATAATCCGCAATCCAAAAGCTGAAATCGAAAATCCAAAATCCAAAATCACAACGCCTTTTTCTGATATATTCGCGCATCCTCATCTATTGCCTGGAAACGATTGCCAATATTGGAAAACGTGAGACTTTCCTTGGTTCCCAGACAGAGTATTCCACCGTGGACAAGGCTGTCACTGAACAGGGTGAGAACTCGATCCTGAAGCGCTTTTTCAAAATAGATGAGCACGTTGCGGCACAGGATAAGATGCATCTCACCAAATACACTGTCTGTAACCAGGTTATGGCTGGCGAAGGTCATGTTTTCCCTTAATGATGTGTTTATCGCCATCGCCTGATAACGGGCATGGTAGTATTCCGAAAAAGACGAAGTCCCTCCTGCCGCCTGATAATTTGTTGTAAATTTCTTGGCGTTATCCAGGGCATATATCCCTTTTTTTGCCACGTCCAAGGCCGCATCATTGAAATCCGTGGCAAACAGGGTCGCCCTGTCATAAACACCTTCTTCTTTCAGCACAATCGCCAGGGAATAGGCCTCTTCACCGGTAGCGCACCCCGCATGCCATATTTTGACAAAGGGATAGGTCTTCAGGATGGGAACAACATTTTTCCGAAGGCTTAGATACACGAACGGATCGCGGAACATGTCGGTAACCGTGATCGAAAATTCCCGGACAAAAACTTCAAAAAAGGATTCATCATACAGCAGCTTGGGGATCATCTCGGCAATGGTGCTGCAGCCGGACTTGCCATGAAACTGCCTGACCCTCCTTTCGATAGATGCCCTTGAATAGTGTCTGAAATCATACCCATAGCGCTCATAAATGGCATCCAGTAAAAGAGTGACCTCAATCGTTTCTATGTCGGATGGGTTCATAATCGTTTTACCTATATGGAGCACTGGAGTGCTGGAGCAAAAGAGTGATGGAGTATTGGAGTGATGGAGTGGTGGAGTATTGGAAGAACAATGGTGGGTAGTTGGTTTTCAGGAACTTGGTTTTTCCATCATCTCTATATATCCTGAGACGCCTATTTACCACTCTGTCATTCCAGTAGTCCACCCCCCTCCTTGTCACTCCAGCACTCCGTCCCTTCAGTCCACCACCCCATCACTCCATCTCATATGTGGCGTTACATTCCTTAACCATCAGATGATCAATCCAGTCCCCCTGCTACCTATACTGGGGCCGGAGTATTGGAGTGATGGAGTGGTGGAGTGTTGGACTATTGAAATGCTCTGATTCTTCTCTCCTCATCTCACCGGTCGACTTCCCCCAGTCTTTTTAAGTGGTTTCGGTTTCATATGCGACGTTAATTTCTTCGACCATCAGATGGTCGATCCAGTCGCCTTGTTTTCTCTTCCCTTCAAGACGCTGGACAAGCTTCAAGAGTCCATTCTCAATCTTGAAGGCCAGGCGATCCAGTTCGTCAAATTGGTCTTCGGTTATTTGGGCGGACTTTCTGCATGCTTGCAGTCCGGAAACGGTTTCTCCAAGTGAGCCAAGCGCTATGTTTAGAAAATTGAGATACTCGTGAATGGATCTCCGGCAATATCCTTCAGCAATGTTCCGGTGCACCGAATCGCTGGAGGCAATGGCCTGTGATGCCACACGTTTTAACTCATAAGGAAATTGACGAAAAACCTGGCATGTCTTAGAGTAGTATTCAATAGCGTCTTGCCAGACACGAAGCTGCTGATATCCTCGATTTTTGTTCTTCCTCACCCTCAGCCTTCCCAATGTTCCATCACTCCATCACTCCAGTACTCCATTTTTCCGCCACTCCATCACCTGTACAACCACACCCTCATCATGGAGATCAATCGCGCCGGGTCCACCGGCTTGGGCAGGTAGTCGTTTGCCCCGGCCGCGAGGCATTTCTCACGGTCCTCGGGCATGGCCTTGGCCGTGAGGGCGATGATCGGCAGCCTCTTCAGCCGTTCCTGGCTGCGAATTCGCTCCATAGTCTCATAGCCGTCCATGACAGGCATCATGATGTCCATGAGCACCAGATCCACATCCGGGTGCTCCTCGATCAGACGGAGGGCCCGCTCCCCGTTTTCCGCCTTCAGGGGTACCATCCCCCGTTCTGAAAGGAGGCGCGATACGGCAAAGGCAGTCCGCATATCGTCATCTACCACGAGCACCTTCTTGTCCTTCAGAAGCTCATCTGTCTCGTGAAGATCATGAATGATTTTCTGTTTCTCATCCGGCATCCGGCTCACCACCCGGTGAAGGAACAGGGAGACCTCGTCCAAGAGCCGTTCCTGGGATCGAACGTCCTTGATGACGATGGATTCCGCATGCTCCCGGAGTGCCATCTCCTGTTCGTACGTCAGGTCCCGGGCCGTATG
>ENA-OSEO01005824-OSEO01005824.1-sediment-metagenome-genome-assembly--contig:-NODE-5824-length-11516-cov-3.182184_pt1 | contig 11516 bp, 11 predicted proteins | sample MGYA00237883_ERZ534232 | MGnify/ENA metagenome assembly ERZ534232
GTTCTTTCTCCCAGAAACGCCGGTTAAACCTGTAGCAAACCTCGGAGAGGTAAGATTGGAGATGTTTACCAGATACACCGCGATGTGTTCCCCTTATAACCGATTTAACATTGGATATAACTCGATGAACCCATGGCAGAAGTCTTCCAGCAGCTTTCGGATCTCGAAGAACTACTTTCAAATGCTGCAACTCCTTGGGATTTCATGCATTTTCGTAATCGAGGACAAACGAACCGATAACGGATACGATTCCGTCGATTGCACGCTCCAAAAGAATCAGGAAAGCCATCGTCTCCAATGCAATGCGGGCCTGAGACTGATCGTCAAATGGCCTGTTGAATACGCATAGATCCAGATAAATTTTCATATCTTTGCAATTAAAATGGGCTTCGGGTCTTGGTGCCTTTGAGTGAGCCTTTATCTCCTTAGAATTGGAAACCTATAAACTGAAGAATGTCCCAAGATATATTCCCTCTGCGCCTCCGCGCCTCTGCGCGAAATTATTTCTTAATTTGTGGATGTCCTTCCCCGATGAGGTCACCCCCGCAAAGTCTTTCATCCCAATCATCCGTGGCGAAGCCACTCTTGCGAATCATCCATGCCGTCAGGCATTGATCCCCGCATCCCGGCATTTCCGCATTTCAACATCTCCGCATCCCGGCATTTCCGCATTTCAACATCCCCGCATCCCGACTCTTTCTCAACTTCTTTCTCTTTTCCCTATCCGCCTCACCCCCACCCCACACCATATCAAGCCAAGCCCCCCCAGCCCCCAGAGCCAGTACCACCGGGTTTGGACAAACCAGTTTCCAGGTTCCCGGATGTTCACGGTGGTGCCGACCAGCGCGGTGTTGTGCTGCCCGTCGGAATCGGACTCGAGCACGCAGAACACGGGATACTTGGCGCCCCCGGACCCGGAGTGATTGACGATCTCAAATAAGAGGGTCTGTTTCCCCCTGGCTTCCAGATTCAGGGTGGTTTTGTTTTCCGAGCATCTCAGGGCGTGGGGCAGATAGAGGGTTGCACTGACGGTTTGGGGCCGGGCGAGCCGATTGGTCAGGGTTATGGACAGTGTGCCGGTGCGGTCCAACTCCACAAAAGGAGCGGTGCCGGTCAGGCTGACCGGATGCCGGTTGTTCAAGACAAAAAGTCCCGCGCTCAGTGCGGAATAGGTCTTTTGGCGGTCATCGTGGAAGAACACCTCCCCCACGAAGGGAAATCGCCCTTCTTTGTTTCCGGGGATCCGGATGTCAAACTCAAAAACATGGGTCGCTTGAACCGCGATGGCCTCGATGCGTCCGGACTGCAAAGTTTGACCGAAAATATGCAGAACGGCGGAAACCTTTCGCGCGGCTTCGGTCCCCGCGTTGACCGTGGTGACCCTGACCGTGATGCCCCCGTCTGCAACCGACAGCGCCATCTGGGTGCGAAGGGTGATCACACCGGCATGCCCGGCCCCGGCCCACAGCAACATCCCCAGCACCGCCATGGCGATCCTGTGGAAACGGAACCGGTCTACCAAAACCGCCACCACTTCCGCGCCGGAGTCCTCATCTCGGGCACCTCCACAGGGTTACCGTCCAGAATCGCCCGGGGCCGCTCCGAAACCATGGCCATCGCCTCTTGTCTGCTGTTGAGGATCTGGGCGGCCGCCGCGACCGCCGCGGACAGGACGGGGGGGCGGGCCCCAGCGGAATGGGCGTCGCTTGCAATCACATGGGCCAGTCGAAGGGAGAGCAGTTGGTGGGCACAGGCCATGGCATCCTGGCCGAATCCCCCGGTGATGCTCATGCCGGTCACCTGGACCAGGCATCCCATATCCACCCACTCCTTGAGCCGCTCCGGGGCGTACTGGAACACCGCCTGCCGTTCCGGATGGGTTATTACGGGGGTGAGCCCCGCCAGTCTAAGCTGGAAAACCGCTTCTTTGGCATGCTCGGGTATGGTTTGAAAGGGAAATTCGATGAGCAGGTACCGGCCGTTCTCGTTGATGGTGGCGACCTCTCCGGAGCGGACCCTCTCGGCGAGGTCCATGCACAGATGGGCATCGGAGCCGCAATAGAGCGCAAGGTCGATGCGCGCTTCCACCAGGACGTCTTTCAGCCGGCGCACGTGATCGCAGACGGTTTGCAGGGGATTGCAATAGGCATCGTTGAGGGTGTGCGGGGTGGCGACGATCCCGCGGATGCCGTCTGCGACCGCCATCTGCGCCATGGCGATGCTTTCGGCCGTATCGGCCGCACCATCGTCGATCCCGGGAAGGATATGGCAGTGGAGATCAATCAAAAAGTATCGGTACTGGGAGTTTGGGGTTTACCTTCTTAACCGGCCGGGCCGATACGGGGATCGGCCCCTACATCATTTTTCATAATTTCATGGACTCTCCCCACTAACCTTCGCATCCCCGCATAATCTTTCATCCAAATCATCCAAATCATCCAACACCGAAGGTGTCATCCTAATCATCCGTGGCGAAGCCACTCATGCGAATCATCCCTGCCGCCAGGCATTCATCCCCGCATTTCAGCATTCCCGCATCCCCGCATAGTCTTTCATCCGAATCATCCGGCTTCCCCGCTATCCGGCCGGGCCGATACGGGGATCGGCCCCTACATCATGCCCTCTGCGCTATACCCTTTGCGCTTCTTCATACGCCGCCTGAGCCTCATTTTCAAGCAGCTGTGCCCGGCCGGTGTACCGGGGTGAATAATGAAACAGGGTGAACTGCTTGACCCCGGCCCGGCCGGCAAGGGTTCCGGCCTGCGCTGCGGTGAGGTGGAATTTTTCCCGGGCCGCGTCCGCGTGCGCGTTTAGAAACGCCGCTTCAATATACAGCTGATCCGAATCCTTTGCAAACCCGCATATTTTTTTGGCTTCCGCATCATCGTACACCGTATCGGTGATGTAGGTGACCTTCTGTCCGGAGGATATCCGCGCGATGCGCTCGGTGAGATCCCCCAGTTGAAAGCGCTTAACAACCGTCTTGCCCTTGCCCTGGGGGATATCAAAATTGCTGGTGGGATCCGTGTGGTTAAAGAGCGCCTGTTTGAACGCCCTGAGCCACGGGCCGATCTCAAGACCCAGCCCCGCCAGGGCGTCTTTCTTGATGTTGACGTGGAACCGCTCGATCAATCCCAGCCCCAGGCAGGCGATGCGATGGTTCAAGATGACCGCGCCGATGGAAAACCCGGGTTCCTGCAGCAGGCTGCCCCCAAACGGTTCGATCCGCGGTTCCCCTGCCGGTTGAAAGCCGCTGCTGCACGGGTAGACCTGGATCAAAAGCCGGTCGGTCCGCACTTCCGTCACCTCGAGGACAAACCGGTTGCGGTAATGGCTGACCAGATTCCACGTGTACCCGGCCAGCTTTCCCTCCACATTGGCCAAGAATCCCTCCGGCCCGTACAAACAGAGGGTCTTTTCCCGTCCGAGGCAGAGTCGAAGGAGCCGGTCGAATCCGACGAAATGGTCCATGTGGGTGTGGGTGACAAACACATGGGTGGTTTTGAGGATGTCCCGTGCAGACAGCCCGTTGAGGTCTCCCAGATCGAAGAGGATCGCACGGTTTTCGTAAAGAAAGGGGATGAACAATCCGGGGTCGTCAAAGGGCCCGTTGACCAGCCTCGGATGAAAGGAAGGTCGCATGCTCAGGGAAGGAATTTTCTCACTTCACGATTGATGCAGACATAGATGTCTTCATCCGATCCGAAAATATCCACCACATCCTTGTGATTGATCAACTGTTCGATGACAAATGCCGTCACATACAGGCTGACGATGTGCGGCTGGGAAATCAGGGACCGGATGGGGGCGATCTGATAGTCGATGTCGAATTCGTCTGCGCGGCTCAGCTTGTCGAGACACTTTTGAATCTGTTCTTCAAGGGAATTTTTGCTGGTGGTTTCCACCAGCTTTGATTCCACCAGTTTGCTGGCGATGGCGTTGCTCAGCGGTTCCACGCAATCCCGAATGCCGGAGATGGCCTGCCTTCGCGCGAACTCTTTGGACGACTCGATTTTTGAAAGAATTGAAGATTCACGGGTGCTGGGGCGGAATAACTTTGCCATTGATGTTACCTTCCGTTAAAACCCGGACCGCACATCCCTGTGCAACCGGGAGTTGTTGCGACATCTCGGTTCAATTTCGGACCGCATATTAGTGTGATGGTGAAAATAATGCAAGGAAAAATGTTCGGGATTCAACCGGTTTCTTCGATGATGATCTGGGGATTTTTCGTTCCATTCCATCGATTCCACCGGAGGCGAAACGCGATTCGGTCGAAGTGCCCGCCCATGGGTTCGTCGGGGTCGACATTGAATTGAATGGCCGGCAGGGACCGGCTGTTGGGTTGCTGCAGGCGCAGTTGCCGATGGACGCTTCCCACCGTTTTCCAGGAATGGATGCCGACCTGTGTTGCGGTGAATATCGGTTCTGGGTTGCCCGGGCCGAAAGGCGCCATTCGTTCAAGGGCGTCCAAAAGGTCATCGGAAACGTCCCCCAGATTCAATGCGCCGTCGATGTGAAGGGTTTTTTCCCGTTCCATGGAAGGACCGCCGGTCAATACCGACCGGTCAAAGGATTTTCGGAAGGGGTCGATATTTTCCGGCTTGATTTTAAGCCCGGCAGCCGCGGCGTGCCCGCCAAAGGTTTCGAGAAATCCTGCGCAGGCGGTCAATGCCCCGAAAAGATCGAGCCCCGGAACCCCCCGTGCCGAACCCTTTCCCATCCCATCCCGTGTGGAGATCACGATGGCGGGCCGAAAATATTTTTCAACCAGCCGGGATGCGACGATACCGAGCACCCCCTCGTGCCAGTCCGAACCGGATACGATCAGGGAGGGGTTTTCAAGCAGGGTCCTGTTTTTATTCACAACCGCTTCGATATCTTCAAGAATCTTTTTTTCGGTCAGCTGGCGTTGGCTGTTCAACCGGTTCAGTTGTTCGGCCAGGCTTTTTGCCGTGGCGGGGTCCCGGGTGTTCAGCAGGCGGACCGCAATTTCCGCATGATCCATCCGGCCCGGGGCATTGAGTCGCGGGGCCAGCCGGAATGCGATGTCGTCGGCACCGCCGGCCCGGTCCAGACCGCAGGCGTGAAGCAACGCGGTGATTCCGGGCCGGCTTCCGGTGTTGATCTGCTCGAGGCCGATCCGCGTCAAAATTCGATTCTCGTCCACCAGCGGCACCTGGTCTGCCACCGTTCCGAGTGCGACCAGATCGGTAAGCCGCTTGAGGTTCGGTTCCGACCCGTCTCCCCAGAAACCGGCATCCCGAAGATGTTTGCGCAGGCAGATGAGCAGGCAAAACACGACCCCCACCCCGGCAAGATGGGAAAAACCGGCCGTGCAGTCCGCACGCTTGGGGTTGACCACCGCTGCTGCGCCCTGGGGAGGATCGGCAATGTTGTGATGATCCGTTATGATCATATCGATTCCGGCCGCCCGAGCCGCCTGAACCGCGGCATGCCCGGTGGAGCCGCAATCGACGGTGATGATCAATTCCGTTGCGCCGGGTGCGGCAACCGATCTGATGTGCTCGGGGTGGATGCCGTAGCCTTCCTTCCGGCGGTGGGGGAGATAAAAATCGATGCGGGCCCCGGTCTCGCGCAAAAACTCATACAGCAGGACGATGGCGGTGATGCCGTCGACATCGTAGTCTCCGAAAAGCAGAATTTTTTGCTTATGCACAATGGCCGCCGCGATACGGGCCACGGCTTTTTCCATATCGGCGATGGCAAAGGGGGGGCGCAGGTGACCCAAGGAGGCATTCAAAAAACGATCCGCATCCGATGCCGTTACAATCCCCCGGTTGATGAGCACCGTAGCGACGATGGGGCTGCACCCGAGGCTTTCTGCAAGCGCCGAAACCTGCCCCGGATCCGGTGTGCGGATGTTCCATCGGGTATTCATGGATGACGGTTATAGACCCAACGGCAGCGGATGTCCACCGCGAATTTCCTGTTGCAACCACCGCGCGGCAGATGGTACTTTGGGTTGAGTTGACACTCATTTTTCATCCGGCGATGCGCGTATTAATGAACTACCCCGCCGCAAGCAGCGGGGAATCAATCGTAAAATATTGTAACGCCCCGAGGGGCGGGGAATTTCACCCTTGTCCGCCGCAGGCGGATTAAAGTTTGACTTAAAATTATTTCTAATTTAATGCCTGAATCATTAAGGAAATATTATCGGATCGATCGAAGGGAGATCTGGTACTTTCATAGCATATTCGAAGCCTACGACGGGTTGGCCACCGTCACCACGATGGATCCGAAACCCGGCGTGGTGCGGGTGTTGGTTGCTCCCGGTTCGGAAGGGGATGTCGATTCGATCATCGGGTCCTTGAAAAAAGACGGAATCCGCATTGAAGCGTATGACTGGAAAATCGTTGAAGCCCTATAAGAACCCCGACCGCGGTGAGCCGGGGGTCAAGCTCCTCTATATTCAAACCATCGGATGCCAGATGAATGTCTATGACTCCGATTGTATTCGACATATCCTCGAGCCCAGCGGATACGCGATCACCTCGGGCCCGGACGATGCCGATCTTGTCATCCTCAACACCTGTGCGGTTCGGGAAAAGGCCGAGCAAAAAGCCTTCAGCTTTTTGGGCCGCCTGGCCGATCTTAAACGGAGGCGGCCGGAGGTCATCCTCGGTGTCGGCGGATGCGTCGCACAGCAGCAAGGGCATGCCATCCTGGGGCGGATGCCGTATATCGATTTTGTGTTCGGTACCCGTGCCATCGGCCGGCTTCCCCAAATCCTCGATCGGATCAGCCGGACGGGGGCCCGGGTGGTCGATGTGGAAATGACGGCCCCGGGCACTCCGGGGGAGCCGTCGTCCCCCCTTGCCGGCGGTGGAAACGTGAGCCGGTTTGTGACCATCATGCAGGGATGCGACAACTACTGTTCATACTGCGTGGTTCCCTATGTTCGGGGACGGGAGGTCAGCCGGCACCCGGATCGGATTCTGGATGAAATTCGGGGACTGGTGGCGTCGGGGGTTCGGGAAGTGACCCTGCTGGGGCAGAATGTGAACAGCTACGGTGCCAAAGAGGGGCTGTGTTCGTTTGCGCAGCTGTTGACCCGAATCAACGATATCGACGGGCTGTCGAGAATTCGGTTCACCACCTCGCATCCAAAGGATTTTTCAACCGATCTGATGTCCGCATTTGGAGCCATCGATAAATTGTGCAACCATATTCATCTGCCGGCCCAGTCCGGATCCAACGCCGTGCTCAAACGGATGAATCGCCGTTATAGCCGTGAAGACTATCTGGACCGGATTGCGCATCTGCGCAGGATCCGACCGGATATCGCGATTACCACCGATATTATCGTCGGATTCCCCGGCGAGACGGTCGAAGACTTTGAAGAGACCCTCGATTTGATTAAATCGGTCGAATATGATAGTCTGTTTGCATTCATGTATTCGGATCGACCCTGTGCGCCCGCCAGGCGGTACCCGGGCAAGGTGCCGGAAGCGGAAAAGAGAGATCGCCTGGCCCAGGTTCTCGATCTGCAAAAAAGGGCGACTATCCGGCACAACCACGCACTGGTCGGAACCATCCAGACCGTTTTGGCGGAGGGGTTGAGCAAACGGAACGGCATATCAGAGTCCTTCCAGTGGACGGGTCGAACAACGACAAACAAGATTGTCAATTTTTCTTGCCCGGAGGCTGTTGAGGACACCCCTCAACCGTGCATCGGCAAGCTTGTTTCCATTCGAATTGAAAAGGCCCTTTCCCATTCCCTGATGGGGCGGTTGATCAGGTCTGACCGGGGGCAACCGGTTTAAAAGGAGCGAACGATCATGCTGCGTAAAGTGACCATAGCGGGAATGACGATGGACCCATCTTCCAACACCCCGATCATCATCTTGAAATCCGAGGATGATGAGCAGGCCGTCCCGATCTGGATCGGGCTGCTCGAGGCGACCTCCATCGCTTCAGCCCTGCAGAACATTCAATTCGACAGACCCATGACCCATGATCTGTTCAAAAACTTCCTGGACAGAATCCAAATCGGTGTCACCCGGGTCGAGGTGTGTGATTTGAAAGACAACACGTACTTTGCAAAGATATATTTCGACAGCAAAGACAAAACCTTCAGCATGGATGCCCGTCCCAGCGATGCCATCGCCATTGCGCTTCGGTTCAAAGCGCCGATCTACCTGGACGACAAGGTCATCGAAAAGTCAAAAGTGGCGGAAGGCGCCTCCGAAGCCGCCGACAAATCCGAAGAGGGGAAAAAGTGGGCGGAATATCTCGAGAACCTGGACCCGGAGGATTTTGGAAAGTACAAGGTGTAGATGCCCCGCGCCTTTTTGATTAAACCGGATTTATTAGAAAACCGAAGGAAAAAAAAGAATTTTAGAGATTTGTCCATTGTTGAAAAAATGTTGATAAGTCGAAATCTCTTCGAAATGGTTCGGAAATTCAGAGCTCAAGAAAATATTCCTGTTTCCAAAGAGTTATTTCCTTTCATAGAAATAAGCTGAATCATTTCAATAGCGTTTTGATTGTTCATAATCCGCCGCCCAATGCGGTCCATTTCCAAGCCATCCGGTTTGACTCTGGTTTTATGATTCGGTAGACTACTTTCAAATATTTTTTGTCAATAAAAGTGATTTTTTGATCATGTTTTGATCCTGGGAACGCCCAGAGAGAGCGTTTGTTGAATTCTGCAGGGCGCGAGTTTTCCCGGCACCTAAGTGCACGTCAGCATAAATCGGATGACGGTGAATACGGCACCCCAGCGTAGCGCACTTAGGCGGGTTCCTACGGTTCCGACACCCCTCGATGCGTGAACGATATCACCGATTTGAGCCAAGGAAAGGGGCATGGGTTCGATCCTGGTCATAGACGACGAAAAGTCGATTTTGGATATCATCAAGGCCGCGCTCAGCGCCTTCGGATATGATGTTGAGATCGCCGTTGACGGGTTGGAGGGAATAAGGAAGTTTGAGGAACGGGTCTATGACCTTGTCATCACCGATCTTATCATGCCCAATCTTGACGGCAACGGGGTCGTCGAGCATATCCGAAGCTCGAATCGGGGGCAAACACCCATCATCGGCATATCGGGTACCCCCTGGCTGCTCAAGCAGCTCGATGTGGATACCATCCTTCCCAAGCCGTTTCCCATCCATGACCTGATTCGATCGGTCAAAATCCTGTCCGCCGTCACGGCGAACTAAGTGCTCTGGGTCAAAGATTCGGTAACGTATGTTGCTGAATTTAAATGGAATTCTAAGTGCGGGACGAGGTCAATTCGGCCGCTGATTTTTTCTTCATGTCGTCGATGACGTGGGTGAGAATCATGCTGAGCCCGGTTTCGGGTTCAAAACCGATGAGCCGTTTGATTTTCTCGATACTGGGAACCCGTCGCTGCATGTCTTCAAAGTCTTTTCCAAAGGCCGCTTCGTAAGGAATCAGCTCTATCCGGGAGCTCGATCCCGCAGCCTCGACCACCCGACCGGCCAGATCGATGATGGAAATTTCTTCGGTACCCCCGATATTGAACACCTCACCTGCGGCCGCATCGGTCTGCATCAGCCCCATGAGCGCACAGACCACATCCGAGACATAGGTGAAGGTTCGGGTCTGCTTGCCGTCCCCGTAGACGGTGAGGGGGGACCGGGTCAGGGCCTGGGAGACGAATCGTGGCAGCACCATACCGTATGCACCGGTTTGCCGCGGTCCCACCGTATTGAACAGCCTGACGATGGTCACCCACAGGCCGTTGTTGCGATAATAGGCAAGCGCGGTAAACTCATCCATCAACTTGGATGCCGCATAACTCCAACGGAATTTGCTCGACGGACCGTAGATGATGTTGTCGGTTTCGACCAGCGGTGCGTGAAGATGCTTTCCATAGACTTCCGATGAGGATGCAATGAGAACCCTTTTTTTGAATTTATTGCACAACTCAAGCACCTTTTCGGTTCCCTGGATGTTGACCTTGATGGATTCCAGCGGATTTTCGAGGATATACCGCACCCCCACCGCGGCCGCCAGATGGTAGACCAGATCGCACGTGCCGGTCAATTCGAGCATGACCTCGTGATTCAAGATGCTGTCTTTGTAAAAGAAAATGCGGTTCTTGAAAGCCGGGGTGTTCCTCAAAAAATCGATGTTCTCAACAGATCCGGTTGATAGATTGTCGATGATATAGACTTCATCCCCGTTGGCCAAGTGCGCCTGCGCCAGATGGGATCCGATAAATCCTGCACCCCCCGTCACGAGTACCCGCATCAGGTCGATCTCCTTTTCGATAAAGTCCCCCGTTTATAAAGGGGGATTGAGAGGGATTTCAACAGGTTGCAAGAAAATCCCCCCCTTTTTTCCACCATCGCGGCCCCGTATGTATCGGATTTCATCGAAGAAGGCAACCTTTAAAAACGGGGGTCATCTCCAAAAGAGTCGGAGTGATTTTCAGGATTCAAGGGTTCGAGGGTTCGGGGAACGGACCCTACAGCGGTTGGTCCGGCCGGGGGATGTATGGGCCGGACTCCCCATCGGTCGACGATGCCCGGCCCGGGCCCCCCATCGGCCAGGGATGTTGGGCATGCTGTAGGGACCGGTCCCCGACCGGTCCGTGGGGGGTCCGGGCCACCGGGGGTTCCCGATCCGCACGTGGGGGTGCGGTCCGTTCGGGGAACGGACCCTACAGGGGTCGTGCCGGTCTACACCCACCACACGGTCACCGCATCCATGAAGGTGAAAAAGCCCGGCATTCTCAATGCGATCGCGATCAGCTCGGGCGGATGCCTTGCATTTCCATTTCCGGCCGGTATCCCGATGCCGGGTAGAGGGCCTCCAGCCTGTTCTGAAACCCCTGAACGCACCCCTGGCAGGCGGGAAACGCCATTTCCCCGACTGCATCCGCCCTCCATGGCCTGCGGACCCGAAGCTGTTGCCGCTTCAGGCAGATCGCTTTTGACACACGGCAGAGGCACCTTTCACAGAAAAACATGTCCGGCGCGTAAAGCCGCTCCATGATCTTCTCTTGAACCTTCTCTTGAGATATCATCCCCGCCTCCTCCTGGTTTGGTGTTGATTTGAATCCAGTGCTTTTAGCCGATCGACATTCGAAACCTTCAGTCCGTCATCAGGTTTTCGTGTTTTTGGGTTGAACGTTTTGTTTGCTGCAACCGGTTTGCCTGGGCGACAAAACTTCATGGTCATTATTTGGACCATCGAGGTCGAGAACAAAATACGATGCGGGCAGTATTTTTATGAAAAACAAACCCCAGAAGATATTGAAATTTGATACGCGATTCAAAAGGTTTGGGTTTGTCCTTGACCCTGTTTTCCGGGGGAAGCGGTTTGCTCTTGAAGAAACACCGTATGGATTTTTCAATTTTTTGCACGTTCATCCCCCAAAGGGGTCCTCACCCAAGAAAAATGATATCGGTTTTTCTCACGGTATGATATGGTGTGTGATCGGAATGTGTTTTGCGGTGAAACTTTTTTTCAACCCTAGTGCCCGGCAGGTGCGCTCCGCGCAGATAGCAGCCCCA
>ENA-OSEO01005825-OSEO01005825.1-sediment-metagenome-genome-assembly--contig:-NODE-5825-length-11512-cov-4.947879_pt1 | contig 11512 bp, 9 predicted proteins | sample MGYA00237883_ERZ534232 | MGnify/ENA metagenome assembly ERZ534232
CGACCCCAATATTCACCATGTGCGGCGCGCCTTGACGTCCGCCGAATTTCTGGTGGTCCAGGAGATCTTCCTTACCCAGACGGCCCAGTTGGCCCATGTGGTGCTGCCGGGCGCCTCCTGGGGGGAGGTGGAGGGGACCTTCAGCAATACCGAGCGGAAGGTCCAGAGGGTGAGAAAGGCGGTGGAACCGCCAGGGCAGGCCAGACCCAACTGAGTGATCCTTTCCGAGATCGGAAAACGTCTGGGCCTGAAAATGGACTATGCCTCGGCTGAAGAGGTATTTGAGGAGATCCGTGGTCTCACCCCCAGTTTTGCGGGTATCAGCTATGTTCGCCTGCACGACGAAGAAATCCAGTGGCCCTGTCCTGCAGCCGATCACCCCGGCACCCCGTACCTGCACAAAGGACAGTTTTCGAGGGGCAGGGGTCTTTTCCACGCCATCGCCTATCGCCCGTCCGAAGAATTGCCGGACGCGGAGTTCCCGTTTATTCTGACCACCGGCAGGCGGTATGCCCACTACCATACCCGCACCATGACCGGTAGATGCCCGTCTCTTGAACGGGAATTTCCAGGACCCATGGCCCAGATCCATGTTCGCGATGCCGAGAAACTGGGGCTGAATGACGGCGATTCAATAAAAGTGGCGTCACGCCGGGGAGAGATCGTCACACCCGTCAGGATCGGAGACACCGTGCCGGAAGGGGCGATCTTCATGGATTTCCATTTCGAGGAGGCCAATCCCAACTGGCTTCTTGGAACTTCGCTGGACCCGGTATCCAAGACACCGGACTACAAGGTCTGCCCGGTCAAACTCGAAAAACACACCAACGGCTGACACTCGGGGTCTTTGTCCTCCAAGAACGGGAAAGACTCTCGGCCGCCCCGTTGTGAAGCAGAACCATGCGTAGTGCCGGAATTTCTTTCTGGAAAGAACCACGAGAAGAAAAGAGCGGTTTCCGCCATTTCACTCCCGCCCCAATCCTCCCTCACGAAGAGGATTCAGATGTTTCCGTTTAGGAACTGACTATTGAGACGGGACCCAAAGGGCTTTCGGAAGCAGGTTAGCCCAAAGATTGCGGATCTGATTCACACAGAGGCGGTTTTGTGATACATATATTGGGTGAGCGGCTTTCTGCTCTAAAATCGGGGCGTTCGGCCGGGGTCTGGCTGACAGCGGGTTTATGCAGGGGGATCGACAGCTGGGATCTGACGGGGGGCGGTTCGGCCCTTGAGGAGTGATTTCCAGCGCGCAACAGCACCTAACTGAATGGAACCATCTATACAAGATCTCAGAGGCGTGTGAAATGGAGCTGATAACCAAAACAGTAGAGGCCCATCGCGTTTTTTTTGATTCCGGCAAGACGCGTGATCTGGATTTCAGAAGAAGCAGCCTCAAGGGGTTGAAAGATGCCCTGTTCAGATATGAAGAGAGGATTTACCATGCGTTCTGGGAGGACCTGCACAAGTCCCGTTTCGAGGTCTTTGGCACGGAGATCGGAATGGTTTCAAAGGAGATCGATCTCCATCTCAAGAAGATTGGGAAATGGGCAAAACCCCGAAAGGTCCTGACGGACGCCTTCAACTTCTACTCCACCAGCCGGGTCTATCACGAGCCTTACGGGGTGGTCCTGATCATGTCGCCGTGGAACTATCCCCTGCAACTCGCCCTCCTCCCCTTGGTGGGCGCGGTCTCGGCCGGGAACTGCGTGATGCTGAAACCGGCCCATTATTCAAGGCACGTATCCGAACTCATCCGGGAACTCATCTCCGAGACCTTTGATCCGTCCTACATCAGCGTCATGACCGGCGGAAGGGACGTCAATCAGGCCATCCTCGACGAGCGATTCGATTTCATCTTTTTTACCGGCAGCCCTCCATTGGGAAAAATCGTCATGGAAAAGGCTGCCAGGCACTTGACTCCCGTCGCCCTTGAATTGGGCGGCAAGAGCCCGTGCATCGTGGAACCGGATGCCGATATCGGGGTGGCGGCCCAGCGCATCTGCTTCGGCAAATTCCTGAACGCCGGCCAGACCTGTATCGCGCCGGACCATCTCCTGGTGCACGTGGATGTCAAGGAAGGCCTGATCCAGGCGATGAAACAGTGCATCCAACGGTTTTATGGGACAGATCCGGAGCAGAGCCCGGATTTTGCCCGCATCATTACCGACGAGCAGTTCCGCCGACTGGAGCACCTCATGCATTCGGCCGGGACCATCATCCATGGCGGCAGGGTGAACCCGACGACACGGTATATCGAACCCACCCTCATCGACGGGATCACACCCGACGATCCGATCATGCAGGAAGAGATCTTCGGGCCTGTGCTGCCGATCCTTGCATACAAGGGGATCGAGGAGGCGATCGATCAGATCAACGGCCGGGAAAAACCCCTGGCCCTCTACCTGTTCACCGCGTCGAGAGGGGTGCGAGAGCGGGTCCTGTCCGCCACCTCTTCGGGAGGGGGGTGCATCAACGAGACCATCATGCAGGTCTCCAACCCCCGAATGCCCTTCGGCGGTGTGGGAAACAGCGGAATGGGGGCCTATCACGGGAAGTCGAGTTTCGACACCTTTAGTCATCACCGGTCGATCCTTCGAAAAACCACCCTGTTCAACTCCACACTGGCCTATCCCCCTTACGGGAACAAGCTACGGTATCTGCGGCGGATTCTGTCTTAGGCGCGAGATACAGAATTTTTCCAGGGAATTATGACCTCAAGCCAAACCTCCTGCGGCGTGGGGGGAGAATATGCCTTCAATTGACAAATCGGCCTGCCTGAGGTGAAGGTGGGTTCAATTTTCCAGGAGACCTTTTATGAAGAAAGTCAGCTTTCGGGTCAATGGCCGTCCAATCCAGGCGGTTACCGGCGAAAAGGACGTTCTGCTGGACCTACTCCGGGATTCACTCGGCCTGACAGGAACCAAACAATCTTGTGACCGTAAGGGCCAGTGCGGGGCCTGCACGGTGATCGTCAACAGGAGGGCTGCGTTGTCCTGCCTGACCAGGGTGGCCAATCTGGAGGGTGCTGAAGTCATTACGATTGAAGGCCTGGGCACGCCCGACAATCCCCACTGCATTCAAGAGGCCTTTGTGCTGGCCGGAGCTGTGCAGTGCGGGTACTGCACCCCCGGCATGATCATGGCCGCCAAGGCACTCCTGGATCGGAACCCGGATCCGAACCGGGAGGAAATCAAAAAGGCCCTGCGCCACAACCTCTGCCGGTGTACGGGGTACGCCAAGATCATCGATGCCGTAAAGTTGGCCGCCCGTTTCCTGCGGGGTGAAACAAATCCGGACGAGGTGCGACCCAGGGCCGATGCCGACCCCATTGGGACCAGTCATCCGCGTCCCTCCGCCATGATCAAGGCATGCGGCACGGCCCATTTCACCGCCGACATCCGCATCCCCGGGGCCTTGGAACTGGCGGTCCTGCGAAGCCCACACGCCCACGCCAGAATCAAACGGATCGATTCTTCAGCCGCGCTGCAACGCCCTGGTGTGGTGGGGGTGATGACCGCCATTGACATCCAGGGCACCAACCGACTCAAGTACCTGGTACCAGATCGTCCGGTTCTTTGCGAGGATCGTGTCAGGTATATCGGCGACCCCGTTGCCGTGGTAGCAGCGGAAAAGAGGGACCAGGCCGTTGCAGCCCTGGACAGCATCCTGGTTCATTATGAATTGCTGCCGGTCCTGTCCGACCCGCGGGCGGCAATGGCCGAGGGTGCGGTTCAAGTCCACGAGGAATGGCCGAACCTCTGTCACACCCAGTCTCTGATCAAGGGGGATGCAGAAACTGCCCTGGCCGGCTCCAGCACGCTTATCGAAGCCCGTTTTAGGACCCAGACCAACCACCAGGCCCCACTGGAGCCGGAAGCCTGTGTGGCGTTCTTTGAGGGAACCGGAAATGAAGCCCAACTGGTGATCGTCGGCCGAAGCATCAATATCCATCATCACCTGGGCATGCTCCAGGAAGCGGTGGGATGGGAAAATATGCGCTACGAAGAGGCCTTTTCAGGGGGGCAGTTCGGCATCAAGCTGGAAATTACCTCGGAGGGTATTACGGCGGCCGCGGCTGTCCACTTCCGCAGACCGATTCGCTATGTCCCCAGCCTGGAGGATTCAATGCTGATGAGCCCCAAACGGCATCCCTTTAACATGGCCGTCAAGCTGGCGGCCGATACCGAAAACCGCCTGACGGCCTTTGACATGGACATGATTGTGGACAACGGCGCCTACCACTCAAACGGAAACGTTATTGTCAACCGGGCTCTCCTGATGCTTGCCGGTTCCTATCAAATCCCCAATATACGCTGCCATGCCCGGCTGGTATACACCAACAATCCGTGGGGCAGTGCCGCCAGGGGGGCCGGCCCTCCCCAGGCCCATTTCGCACTGGAATGTGCCATGGATATGCTGGCCCACAAACTGGGAGTCGATCCATTGGAATTCAGAAAGAGGAATTCCCTCAGGCCCGGCCAGACCAGGGCCTGCGGACAGCCTGTGGACCAGTGGCCATTCCCTGAATTGTGTGACGCCATTCGACCTCATTACGAGCGTGCTCTCGAGGAAGCAACCTCTTCGAAGGGCGAATCGTTTTGCCGAGGCGTCGGTCTGGGAGCTGGAGCATTCGGCATTGGCGGACCCGGAGACAGTGCGATTGTGGCGCTGGAACTGGACGCTGACGGCGGCATCACGATACATGCGGCGGCGGCTGACCCTGGTGAGGGCACTGATGCCATGCTGACCCAACTCGGCGCCAAGTACATGAACCTGCCCATGGACAGGGTGCGGCTGATAACGCGGGATACGGATCAGACAACGGCTACCGGCCCGGCCGCTGCCAGTCGCCTGACCTTCATGGTGGGCGGGGCGGTGCTCGACGCAATCGCCCAACTCAAGACCGTTATGGCTCAAACGGGGGCCAGGACCGCGGCGGACCTCATAGAGGCCGGGAGGCCTGTCCGGTACATTGGCCGAAAGAAGGCCTTAGACACCAGACACCAGGACAGGGACCCTGGTCAAAAATCCGGCTTCGATTCGCAGGTCCATGCCATCCAGTTGGCCGAAGTGGAAGTGAACACCCGGACCGGCGAGATCCGGGTCCTCAAGATGACCACGGCCTGCGATGCCGGGGTTCTGATCCACCCGCAGAATGTGGAGGGACAGCTTCACGGCGGCATGGATATGGGCGTCGGGTTTGCACTCAGGGAAGAGTATATCGCCGGTCAAACCCGAGACTGGTTGACCTTCAAGTTTCCGAGCATGAGAACCGCCTTTGACATGGAGACCGTTCTGCTTCAGACCCCCCGTAACCGCGGCCCCGTTGGAGCTGTGGGTGTGGGCGAAATGACTATGGTGCCTACAGCCCCGGCGGTGATCAGTGCCATCCATCATGCCTGCGGTATCTGGGTGACGGAATTGCCCGCTGTCCCGGAAAAGATCAAGACCGCGCTGGCCTCCAGGGGATAATGGGGCGTGGACATGAAACGTCATTCTTCCTAAGCGGGTTAGTAGAGACCGCTGGTCTTTTTTCAGAGGACCGTCATGAAAAACCGCCCAGGCAAACACCCATTGGTTCGTGGGGAACTATCCGACATTTCAACACGCCGACGGTGGCCTCTATTTAGTGCTGTTTTTTGACCAGGTTGGTCAATAGGGTCTCAACAAAGCCTGCAGGAAAAACCAATGTCAGACCAAGTGAAACCAAAAGAAAAAGATGGCGCCGGACCCATCAAGAGAACAGGGAGAGTCGGGTTCGAGATTTACGGTGAAGAAATCGTCGAAAAGACAGTGAAACCCAGCGGTAACAGCGGCCGTGTCTACCTGCCGCTGCCCTGGGTTGGATGCCGTGTAAAAATAGTGAGAATCAGTTGAGGTCCAGGGCAGCCCTGCGCCTTCACGATTTGCTTGTCTGGTTCCATTGACCCCAGGCCAGAGGAGTGAATCCCTTCTGTTGAGCGATGATATCCAGATGAAGCAGTTCGAAGGAGATCAGATCGCTCGGGGGTTTCTCGATCAATTCAGAGAGATCGAGACAGGTGAGGTACTTGTTGCACTTGTGGCAGACATACACCCTTTCGTGGGGCGTCTCTTTGGCAGACAGATACTCGAGTGATTCGGCGTCTTCATTGCCGCAATAAGGACAGGTGATCCTGCGCAACCGCCACTCGTGACCGCACATGGCGCAGTGGAGCCACCGCTGGCCCCCGTGGGCCATCAGAAATTCCTGTTCCCTATCACCCTTCTTGAGATAGCTCGAATCGGGGTAGGCTCCGCAGATCGGGCAATATCCTTTGTCCCAGACATCCTCCTTGACATGCGGTCCCAGGGTGCAAGCCAGCCACTGAAGATAGGGCTTGAACGACCGCTCCAGCATAAACCGGAGCGTCTCTCCTTCGGCGCCCAGTCTCGTTGCCAGTTCCACGACAGCGTTTTCGTCATTTCGAATCAACAGGTTTAGCCAGGCAGTCGGGGCGTGGGGGTCCTCGTCCGCGCAGACAATCAACTTAGCGCCGTCCTCCCTGAGGGTGGGGAAGGCCTCTCCCAGGGCCGTCAGCATCTTTTTTACGCCAGCCTCGAGGACGGGGAGCGTTTCCTCGAATTGTGCATCGGCCAGCAGCGGGACCCCTGCCGAAAGCCGAATGGCATCTGGCGGGGATATGTTTGGGATAGGGCAGGCTTCCAGTTCAGCCCTTAGCTCGGCCCCGGCGATGAGGATTCCCTTGAAAGGGTCCATGACCTCTTTCACGGAGGGGTTCCGCTCCTCAAGTCTCTGAATCTGGGTCTCGAGGGATGAAACGATATCGATCGGAGGTGTGGCGCTTTCCATAGATTTCCTCTGTATAGGCAGGTGTTGTGATGGAAAAGCCGCTTCGACCCTTCGAAGCGGCTTTTCCGCGACCATTAGGGGGCCGCCATACTGCCGCCCTTCATTCGTTTAACCATTGACCGTCTGATAGTACTTTTTGGGGTCATCGGTCAAGAGATAGATGACGTTGACGTCCTCCGGGTCCTGCAACTGGGCATTGGGGCATTTCTTTTTGAGTTCAACCAGTCGCTGATTGGCCAGATCGAGCATCTTGCTCCGTTCTCCAAAATTCATGGCCCCCGTGCAGCAGGTCTTGACACACATGGGGAGCATATTGTGTTTGATCCGGTCGTTGCACATGTCGCACTTGACCAGCATGCCTGAAACCTTGTTCAGCCTGGGGATATTATAAGGGCAGTTGGTGATCACATCTTTCATCTGCTTGGGGGTAAGCTGTTTCGTCTTTTCCGTAAAAATCACAGCGCCGGTGGCGTTGTCCCTGATAATGGCGCCTTCCACATAGCTGTCCGCCGCCTCCTTGCAGGGCGGCGCTTCGCAGTGTCTGCACTGATCCGGCAGGAAATACCAGACCACGCGGCCCTTTTCCTTGTATTCGGCAAACCGCACCAGCTTGTAATTAAGCGGGTTCAGGTCCGGCGGATTTTGATGCGTGCCGCGCTGCCGTGTCTCGTTCGCACCAAAACCTTGCCATTCCTTGCAGGCCACCTGGCAGCCCCGGCAGGCAGTGCATCTCGTGGTGTCGATAAAGAATGTCATGGGCATATGTCATCTCCTTATTTCAAGACCGTCGGGGCGGTGATCCGCCCCCGGCCGAGAATGAGTTTATAGAGTCAGTTCCGTCACCTTATCGGCCTTACGGATGTTCACCAGACAGGCCTTGTATTCCGGGATGGTCACATTCGGGTCGGCCACCGAAGACATCAGGCGGTTTGTCGCGTCTCCCGTGCCGGGGGTCGTCCACCCGAAGCAGAACGGCATGCCCGCCAGGTGGATGGTCTTACCCTGTACCTTAAAGGGCGTGAGCCTCACCGTGACCATCGCAATGGCCTCCACCTTGCCCCTCAGACTCTCTACCACCACCGGGTCTCCGTTCTTGAGCCCTTTCTCCCTGGCCAGTTCATGGCTGAGCTCGATATAGAGCTGCGGCTCGGCTTCAAGCAGAGGCGCCGTATTCCGGGTGTCGGCGCCGCCGCACCAGTGTTCGGTCAGGCCATAGGTGGTCAGCACAATCGGGAAGCGGGGATCGGCCGGTTTGGCCAGGACATCCAGATCGCTCACCGGCATCCGCATACAGGGGTTGTTGAGCTGCTTGGAAAACGGATGGGAAGCGACGGGGGTCTCGGCCGGCTCGTAGTGTTCCGGGAAAGGCCCATCCACGCGACCCGGTCCATAGAGCTGACCGTGCCCCTCTTTCTGCATAATAAACGGATATTTTCCTTCGGGCGTGGCCATGGGGGGCCAGCCGCCATCCGGCACATCGCCGACCCACTTGCCGTCTTCCCAGGCAATCACCGCCTTGTTCGGGGCGTAGGGCTTGCCGTTGGGGTCCACCGATGCCCGGTTGTAAAGGACCCGCCGGTTGACCGGCCAGGCCCAGGAGAAGTTTGGAAACAGTCCGATCTTGGCCTGCATGGGGGTCTGTTTGAGGTCGCGGCGCAATGACAGGTTGCCCGCGGGCCCATAACATCCGCAATACAGCCAGTTGAGGCTCACCGTGGAGCCGTCATCCTGTAGAAAGACGAAGCTGGGCACCTGATCGCCCTTCTTGTAGGTCTTGTCCTTGATAGTGACATCCCGGGTGAACCATCCGTTGATCTTCTTGGCCTGTAGGTCGGGATCATAGGCGTCCGGCCAGGCCATGTTCACAATTGGCTCCGGAAAAATGCCCTTCTCTTTCTGATACAGGTCGCGCACCCGCTTGAAGATCTCCACCACCATCCAGCCCATGGACTTGCTTTCCCCCATGGGTTCGATCCCCTTGTGGTGCCACATGTGCCACCTACCGCTGTTGGAGATGGTGCCGTCTTTCTCCCCGCGCTGGCACGCAGGCAACAGAAACACCTCCGTCTTGATGTCCTTGGGATTCACGCCGGGACGCCGCCAGAAGTCGCTCGTCTCGGTGTGATGGATCTCGCCCACCACCAGCCAGTCGAGCTTATCCAACCCCTTGCGTACCTTGTGGCTGTGGGGCATGCTCTGGGCCGGGTTGTGGGCATAAATGAATCCGCCCTTGATCTCCCCCTTGTACATCCGGTCCACCAGAAAGATGCTGGCGTAGTTGACGCCCGGATCCACCTTGGGAAGCCAGTTATAGCCGAAGCCGTTTTCCTTGGTTCCGGCATCGCCCGTCCATCCCTTGAGGAGGCTTACCATGTACTTGGGCCGGTTGCCCCACCAGTTGGCGCTCTTGGGATCGCTGGTCTTGGGCGTGTTGGCCTTCTGGTAGCCTTCGAGCGTCTGCCAGTCGGCCGTGGGAACAGGGAGATACCCCGGCATAATGTGCCAGAGGATGCAGTGATCCGTAGATCCCTGGACATTGGGTTCTCCGCGCAGGGCATTGATGCCGCCGCCGGCAACGCCGATGTTGCCGAGCAGCAACTGGGCGATGGTGGAAAGGCGGATGTTTTGAACGCCGACCGTATGCTGGGTCCAGCCCAGGGCGTAGAGGATGGTGGCTGACTTGTCCGGCGCGCCTGTTGCGCTGTAGATCTGGTACACCTTGAGGAGGTCGTCCTTGGACACGCCGGTAATATCCGAAACCTTATCCAGCGTGTAGCGGTCATAATGCTTCTTCAGGAGTTGAAACACGCAGCGGGGATCCTTCAGGGTCATGTCGCGTTTCGGCATGCCCTTTTCGTCCAGGGCAAAGGCCCATTTTTTCTGGTCATACGCCTTTTTTTCGGGGTTGTAGCCCGAGAAGAGGCCGTCTTTGAAATCGTACCCCCCGCCAACGATAAAAGCGGCGTTCGTGTACTGGAGAACGTACTCCTTCTGATAGAGCTCCTTATCCAGGATATATTTGACCATGCCCCCGAGGAAGGGGATATCCGTGCCGCTCCGAATCGGAACATGGAGATCGCTTCTGGCCGATGTCCGGGAGAATTTTGGGTCCACGTGGATCACCGTGGCGCCCGCATCCTTGGCCTTGAGGACCCATTTGAAGGAGATGGGGTGGTTTTCCGCGGCGTTGCTCCCCATGATGAAGACCACGTCCGCGTTCTTGATATCGATCCAGTGATTGGTCATGGCGCCCCGTCCGAACGACTCTGCCAGAGCCGCAACCGTGGCGCTGTGTCAGACCCGGGCCTGATGGTCCATGTGGACCACGCCAAGCCCCCTGAGCATCTGGTGGGCCAGGGAACACTCCTCGTTGTCCATCTGGGAACTCCCGAGCTGGAAGATGCTTTCCACCCGGTTGACCTGCTGGCCTTTGGCGTTTTTCAGGATGAAATCCCTATCCCGGGTCTCTTTGACGCGTTTGGCAATCCGGTCCAGGACAAAGTCCCAGTCCTTCTCCTCCCATTTGTCGCTGCCCGGGGCCCGGTACAATGGTTTTTTCAACCGGTGATCATTGTTGTGCATGGACACGAAGGCCGCGCCTTTTGCACACAGCGCCCCCTCGCTCACCGGATAGTCCGGATCTCCCTCCGAACTGATCAACCGGCCGTCTCGGACATGCATGATGATGTTGCAGGCGCAGGAGCAGAAGCCGCAAATGGAAAGGACCTCCTTGGTCCCATCCAGCTTAAACCCTGCCGCATACGCCTCGACACCCTTGAGATTGAGCCCCAGTCTTGCGAGCGGGAGGCTCGCAATGCTCAACCCCGCGATTTGCAGGAATCTTCGTCGTGTTACCTTCATAACATCCTCCTTATGCAATTGGTTGGAGTCGCCGGACTTCCCTTCCCTGTCATTGCCTTGCACAATGAGACTCTGAATGTCAGTTTAGGACCATCCATGCTGGGATGTCAATCTTTTATTCAATAATATTAATATGTTAAATTAAACATATAGAATCTGGGAAACAGTTGGGAGACAGGCCACGCCGAGGACGGCTGAGAAGGACGCCGCTCACGGGCACGAGATTCTTACGGTTCTTTAAAGGGCTGAACAGGGAAAGGAAAAATTTCCGTGGCAGATTCACAGGCAAAATCCTCGACGCGGGAAAACCATGTTTTGTACTGGGCCATCAGATTGCGGCCCTCGTCCGTAAGGCTGTATCCGCCCTTCTTCCCGGACGCCTTCTTTACCAGGCTGAATCCGACATTGGCCTCTGTGGCCTTGATCTTACCCCAGGCCGCCCGATAGGACATGCCCATGGCCTCAGCGGCCTTTTTAAGGGATCCATACGTCTCGATTTTTTCGAGGAGATGGACCCGGCCCGCCCCGAAGAAGACGCCCTTATCCGTCTCGAGCCAGAGGTGAAGACGAATCGTTGGAGATCTATTGTCCATAGATGAAGCGATTCAATGAAACCAGACCTCAAATTCCAGCATCCCTTACTTGGCTGCGGCTCAGTTTTTGCTGGCCGATTTCACCGATCTCCGGGATCATGATCTGCCGGGAGTATCGGTCTTTCTGTTCGGGCGTCAGCATCCTTGGCTCATTTCCCAAAAGGGCATTTCGGAAACGTGCAGGTCTTGCATCCAAGACAGAAGGCGCCGCTCCCCATCTTTGCCA
>ENA-OSEO01005826-OSEO01005826.1-sediment-metagenome-genome-assembly--contig:-NODE-5826-length-11506-cov-8.985826_pt1 | contig 11506 bp, 13 predicted proteins | sample MGYA00237883_ERZ534232 | MGnify/ENA metagenome assembly ERZ534232
TCGACTTTAAGGGGCGGATCTATCCGGTCAACCCTGCTGCTAAGGAAATATCCGGGATCAGGGCATTCGCCAGGCTGCGGGATATTCCGGACAAAGTCGACCTGGTCGTCTCTGCTGTTCCGGCCTCAAAGACCATGGATATTGTCAAAGACTGCGCCGACATTGGGGTCAAGCATCTCGTTAAGGAATATGGGAAACCCTTTGCCCTGTGGTGTGCAGCGATGGATAGACAAGAGATGGAACTTGTTGAGATGCTTGAGGCCAGGTCTCTGCCTGTGTTTCGATCCTCTGAAAGGGCCGTAAAAGCCTTTTCCGCCATGTACCGATACGGACAAAGAATTGGTAAGGAGCAAAAATAGGCCGTGGAAACAGAACCTAACCTGGAGGTCTTTCTCAATCCGGCGTCCGTCGCAGTGGTCGGCGCCACCGAGAGGCCGGGGGCATGGGGGCATAAGCGCTAAGTTGTTTTTGCCCAGGATCGACTGGAAAAAATGAACATCGAACATTGAACGTCCAACATCGAATGGTGAATGGGAAAAGATGAAGAAACAGACATATGACCTGGAAGAAAGGCTGCTTGAATATTCGGTGCGAATCATAAAGATCGTCGAACAGCTTCCAAATACCAGAGCAGGCAACCATGTTGCGGGCCAATTGTTAAGATCGGGAACTTCACCTTATCCAAACCACGGTGAAGCCCAGGCAGCCGAGTCCCCAAAGGACTTTATCCATAAGCTTCGTATCTCATTAAAGGAACTTAGGGAGGCCCAGAGATGGTTAAAACTTATTCAGCGTGTACTACTAATCAAAAAACCTGAACTATTGGATGATATTTTAAAGGAAACAGAAGAATTAATTAAGATTTTCGTTACGAGTATCAAAACGGCTGAAAAGAAAGGGAAATAGTCATTCAAAGTTCGACATCGGAGTCTTCGCTTACCTGGTTTTTCCATTCGATGTTGAACGTTCAATGTTCGATGTTCGACGTTCATCTTTAAAAACAACCCAATGGCATAAATGCAACCCGTGAATGTTTACAAAATAACTTAGCGCTTATGGGGCATGGGGGTCATTCATCATGGGAGGACTTCGCTCCCTGAACTATCCAGGGAAGATCTACCCCGTAAACCGGCAGGCAGACCAGGTCTTCGGCCTCAAGTCCTACAAAGACCTGAGGGATGTGGAAGGGCCTGTGGATCCGGCGGTTTTGGCGATCCCCGGGGAATTTGTGAAAGTGAGGATATTGACAGGGGTTCCGCTTGCCGGATGAGGAGGTGAAAAATTGAAAGACGTTGTGATTGTCAGCGGGGTGCGGACTCCCATCGGAAGATTTGGAGGGACGCTGAGAGACGTGCCTGCATACAAACTGGCCGGTCTGGTCTTGAACGAGGCGGCCGGAAGGGCCGGGGTGAAGCCTGCGGACGTGGATGACGTGATCATGGGACAGTCTTACCAGAACGGGGAATGTGCAAACGGGGCCCGCATGGCGCTTCTTGAGGCCGGATGGCCGGTTGAAGTTCCGGGAGTCACCATAGATCGTCGCTGTTGCTCAGGTCTGGATGCCGTCTTTTTTGGCGCCATGAAGATCCAGACCGATAATGCAGATATCATTGTTGCGGGCGGAATGGACAGTATGAGCCAGGCGGAATTGTATGTTCCGGGTCATATCAGGTGGGGCCTGGGCGGAAAAGTGGACGATAAATGGGGGTTTATGCCGAAAGGACATGGCGCCCTCTCCATGTGGGGCATGCCTTTCTATGACCGGATACAGCGCGCACGGGTCATGTCTCAGCCTGTTGAAAGGTTCGGTGAACTCAATTCCATGATGAGCTGGGCCGAAAAAGCGGCTGAAAATGAACATATCACACGCAAGCAAGCAGACCAATGGGCTTTAAGAAGCCACCAAAAAGCTGTTGCCGCTATTGATTCGGGAAAATTCCGCGAAGAAATTGTTCCAATCCCGCTGCCACAGAGAAAAGGGGAACCCTTGAGCTTTGATACCGATGAAACCCCCAGGAGGGAGACGACCCTGGAAAAGCTCAACCGATTGCCGCCCGTGTATCCCGATGGCGTGTGTACCGCCGGAAATTCATCCACCGAGAACGACGGCGCCGGGGCGGTGGTGTTGATGACAAGGGCCAAGGCCAAGGAATTGGGCGTTGAGCCCATGGCTCTTTTCAGGTCCTGCGCCGTGGCAGGGGCTGATCCTACCCTCACGTATCCCGCGGTGCCCGCCTCCGTGAGTAAGGCCCTCCATAAGGCGGGGCTGACTATCGATGAAATAGATCTCATCGAGATACAGGAGGCCTTTGCGGTGCAGGCATTAGCCGACGCACGCATGATGGGAATCAGGGAGGAAGATTTTGATAAAAAGATAAATGTCAATGGTTCGGGCATTTCTCTCGGCCACCCCATTGGCGCGACCGGGGTCATGAGATTGGTCACATTGCTCCATGAAATGAAAAGGCGCGGTTTGCGGTATGGATTGGAGACAATCTGCGGCGGCGGCGGCCTGGGCATAGCAGCAATAATTGAAAGGTGAAGAAGATGGAAATCAAGAAAGTGTGCGTCATAGGCATGGGAACCATGGGGAGCCAGATCGGGGTTGTCTGCGCTGGAGGCGGCTGTGAGACAGCGATGGTGGATACAAGTTCCGATCAGGTGGAAAGGGGTCTGAAAAATATACAGTCATTTTTGCAGGGCCAGGAGAAAAAGGGAAAGATCGATCAGGGAAAAAAGGGCAGTATACTTTCTCTTATCACCTCAGGCACGGATATCCGGAAAGGGTGTGAAAACGCCGATCTGGTCATTGAAGCGGTTTACGAGGATATAGAGATAAAAAAGGAGATTTTCAGAAAAATGGATGAGGCCGGTCCGGAGCATGCCATTTTCGCCAGCAATACCTCGACCCTCTGGATTGCGGAGATTGCCGCGGCCACAAATCGTCCGGAAAAATGTATTGGAACGCATTTTCTAATTCCAGCCGCACTGACGCCGCTCGTTGAGGTGGTCCGAGGTCCGGTCACTTCCGATGAGACCCATGACACGGTCATCGATTTTCTTGGAAAGTGCGGCAAGGAAACCGTAACCGTCGCCGACTCGCCCGGCTTTGTTATTAACCGCCTCTATCTGCCCATGGTCAACGAGGCGTTTTTCGCCCTTGAAACAGGGCTTGCCAGCGCTGAGGACATAGACAGGAGCTGTGTCAGGGGACTGGGATATCCCTTGGGACCCCTGGCCGCCGCGGATGCCTTCGGATTGGATATTCTCCTTGCATGCATGAAGACTTTTCACAGGGAATTGGGGGACAAATACCGTCCCTGCCCCCTGCTCGTAAAACTCGTCAAGGCGGGTCATTTAGGGAGGAAGACCGGAAAAGGGGTCTATGACTACAGCAAATAATACGAATGATTCAGGGGTTATCAGAATTGTATTTCACAGATGAACAAAAAATGATTCAAGAGATGGTCGGCAAACTGGCCAGGGACAAGATTGCCCCCTTAGTTAAAGAGGCTGATGTGTCAGGCCATTCATCACCCGAAATTATAAGGCTCCTGGCAAAAAACGATTTATTGAAAACAGCGCTGCCGGAAAAATACGGCGGGATCGGGGCCAACTATACCACCATCGCCATGGTGGTCGAAGAGATGGCAAAGGTGGATGCCTCGACCGCCATGATCTTGTTTGTGACCCAGTCGCTCATCCAAATACTGAAACAGTGGGGGAGCGAAGAACAAAAAGACCGCTTTTTCGGCAGGATGTCCTCCGGCGACAAGATAAATGCCTTTTCCCTGACCGAGTCCAATTACGGATCCGAGTCAGCGGCTATCCAGACAAAAGCCGTACCGGATGGAGACCATTATGTGGTAAACGGCGCCAAGATATTTGTGACCAACGGGGATAGCGCGGATTTTATCCTGGTTTTCGTGCGCACGGGCGAGGGAGAGAGACACCGGGGATTGTCGGCCCTGGTAGTGGAGAAGGACCGCACTCCCGGATTTTCCGTGGGCAAGCACGAGGACAAATTAGGGTTGCGGGGTTCGGACCTGGCGGAGCTGATCTTTGAAGACGCCAGGGTGCCCAGGGATAATCTTTTAGGCAAACCCGGTCAGGGGTGGGATATCCTGGTAACAGGCGGCGCGGACATGCGGGCCTATGGACCGGCCGCCATGGCCGTTGGTTTGGCTCAGGGGGCCCTTGACTATGCAGTCAGCTATGCCAAACAGAGGGTCCAGTTCGGAGGACCCCTCAGCGGACTCCAGGCCATACGATTCATGCTGGCGGATATGTCCATACAGGTGGAGGCGGCCAGGGCCCTGACCTACAGGACAACCGCCCTGATGGATTCGGGTTCTGATGAGAAGGGTTTGCGAAGCCGTCTGGTCTCATCAAGCAAGTGTTTTGCATCTGACGTGGCAATGAGGGTGACTACGGATGCTGTTCAGATCTTAGGTGGATACGGCGTCATGAAGGACTACCCCGTTGAAAGGATGATGCGGGACGCCAAGATGATCCAGATATTTGACGGGAGCAACCAGATACAACGGGTTATCGTGGCCAAGAACCTGCTTTAAAGGAGAAAATATAAGGAGGATGAAGAGTTAATGGAATCTACGGTTGTTTATGAATCAAAGGAAGGGATCTGTTCCCTGACGCTCAACCGGCCGGAGGTATTGAATGCCCTGAATCTCCAGCTGGTAAGGGATCTGATTTCTGCCCTGAGAAGGGCGGAATCGGAGTCTGATGTACGGGTGATAATTCTGAAAGGAGCGGGAAAGGCCTGGTGCGCCGGTGGGGACCTGGAAGAACTGCTGACGCTGACCGAGGGGAACGCGGCCGACCGACGCGCCTATCTCCTGGATTTCAAGGGTATGATCGATACGGTAAGGGGCATTTCAAAACCGGTGATTGCATCGGTGCATGGCGCCTGCGTGGGGGGTGGAAACGAGTTAAATATTGCCTGCGACCTGACCATTGCGTCGGAAAAGGCGAAATTCGGGCAGGCCGGACCCCGGGTAGGTTCCATGCCCGCCTTTGGCGTTCCCCAGAATCTGCAGATCCTTGTAGGGGAAAAGCGTTCCCGTGAAATCACCTATCTGTGCAGGCTGTACACGGCCCGGGAAGCAGAGGCCATGGGCTGGATCAATAAGGCGGTTTCGGCCGAAGATCTGGAAAAAGAGACGGAAAAGTGGGCAAAAGAGATCGTGGAAAAGAGCCCGACGGCCATTGCTCTTGGTAAAAAGATGCACAATGCCTATTATGATCTGCTCTCATCAAGCGCGGAGATCGGTGTGGAGATGCTGACCTTTTTCTGGGGTACAAAAGAGGCAAGAGAAGGGATGCTGGCGTTTAAGGAAAAACGACAGCCTGTATTCAAACCATAACGGGTAATACTGCTGTCCAAAAGCCAGTGTTAACCGTTAAAGGCGCAATCTTCTTAACTTACACCTTTCAAGGCAAAAAGAGAGAAGACTGCCATGCCGGCATGGGAGCCGGTGTATGGGCAAGCAGGAAAAGGAAACTTCTGCGCTGTCAAGGATGAAAGGAGGAGAGTATGTCAAAACGAGTTGGCATCGTTGGCGCCGGGGTGACGCCCTTTAAGGGGACGTGGCGTGAAAAGACCTATTATGAACTGGCCCAGATGGCTACGAGGGAGGCCGTGAAGGACGCGGGAATTCCTATCCAGGATGTGGATGCGGCCTTTTACGGGATTTACAATGACATCTTTGAAAGGACGGCCATTCCTGAGCACGCCATCCACGGGCTTTTGGGAATGCAGAACAAATTCGGCATTCGGATCACAAACGGCGGGGCCACCGGGGCCTATACCATGTCCGCGGCCCATGCCTATCTGTCGGCGGGGAGGTTCAAAACCGCATTGGTTCTGGGTGTGGAGAAGGCCACGGACTGCTTTGATTTTTCCTCCATGTCGGCCACGCCCGAGGTGATAAAGACCATTGGCTGGTCCGGGGACAGTTTTTTTGAGCAGGGGATCGGCTGGTCTGCGGCTGACAGCTATGCAGAGGTGGTCCTGGCCTATCTTGACGAACATCCCGATGATCTAAAACCGGAAATCACGGCCCAGATTTCCGCGCAGTTGAGTCGGCAGGTCAGGGATAATAAGTATGCTCAGAGGCAGTTTGACCAGGTAACGCCCGAAGAGGTGATGAACTCAAGGCTGGTCGTGTATCCTTTTAAGGAGTTGGAGATATGTGTCTATAGCGAGGGGGCCGCGGCCCTTATCATGGCGGAAGAAGAGACGGCGAAAGCCATATCCAAAAACACCGGAAATCCCGTGATCTGGATCACCGGGGTCGGGGAATCCAATGAACACTCATTTGCCGGCAAAAATCAAAAAGACATGTCTCGCATCATGTCGGATTTTTATGCATCTCATTGGGCCTATGAAATGGCAGGCATTGAGGATCCCGCAAAAACGATCCAGATCGTGGAACTGCACGACGCCTTTGTTCATCAGTTGGAGATAAGCATGGCCGAATTCGGATTGGCGCCATTGGGTCATGCCGATTCTCTTATCGAGGATGGGCTTATGACTGAAGGGGGGAGGTATGTCGTCAATCCCTGCGGAGGTCTTATCTATTGCGGCCATCCGGTGGGATCCAGCAACATCATGTCGGCCTGGTCGGCCCGGAACGAGTTGATCAAAAGGGGCCTGAATACAGCCCTCGTCCATGGAACGGGCAGCACCGTGGCCCAGTATACAACATGCCTGGTCTTTGAACAGGAATAGATACAAGGAGAACAGATCATGGCCGCACAAAAAGAGAAAGTAATTCCGGAAAAATATATCCCCGATGTGGGCTCGCATATCGAGACTATAGAAGGCAGGGATTATCTGATTGCCAACGATGCCATGTACACCTTTTACCGAAGGACAAAGGGCGAGTTTTCCGCCTTTTTTCTTGGACTGAGGGACGAGAAAAGGCTCTTGGGATGCAAGTGCAGCCAATGCGGGATTGTGAGGGTGCCGCCGTTTCTTACCCATTGTCCTGACTGCAACTTTGCACCCACGGAACCGGTCGAGGTGGAGCAGGTGGGCGTCATGAACAGTACTCCGCCCATTACCTACTTTGCAACGTCTTTGTTCCAGCATATGGCCCCCTATGGTCGGGGAAGGGTTATCTTTAATGGGGCTGATACGGCCTTGAGTGTGAACCTCTATACGACGACAGGGATATTGGTTCCCGGAATCATCAACAAGGGAACCGAGGTCAAGCTTGTTTTCAGGGATAACCGGATCGGAGAAATGACAGATGTCTTTTGTGTTCCCACTGCCGAACTCACAAAGGAGCAGGTAGGGAAAAAAGGCCTTCAGGAATCCGAGATCAACTGGGAATCACCCGTTGAACCGGAATTATCCAGCGCGAGTGATTCTGATGCAGCTGTTTATGAAGAGGCATTGGCGGAAATGAAGTCCATAATTTCCGAGATGGATGTCAATGAACGTGCCAAGAAGGACATAGCAGGATGGAAGAGGGATATTCAGGTCAAGACAAAGGGCGGTCAATTTGCCATTATTATTGACGACGGTACTATCAAATTGGAGGAAAGGGATCTTTCCTCACCTGATTTTGTCATGGTAAGTGGAGACCCTCGCACGTTATTGGACGGACTTGCATACAGGGGCGCTATTACGGATTCCGTAATAAATAAGAAGCTCTGGATCAGCAAAAATACGGAGTTCAACACCATTTTTAAACTGGACAGAATGGCCCGTTCTGTTGCCCGATCCAAGAAGACGTAAAATTTCAGGTGGTGTAAAATCATTGGTTTTTCGTTTTTCCAAAAACCCGGATCTCCCGGAGGATATGACGGCGACTCTGAGGGAACAGTTCGTTCAGTGGCTCATAAGGGTTAAGGAATATGGGAAACCCTTTGCCCTGTGGTGTTCAGCGATGGATAGACAAGAGATGGAACTTGTTGAGATGCTTGAGGCCGGATCACTGCCTGTGTTTCAATCCTCTGAAAGGGCCGTAAAAGCCTTTTCCGCCATGTACCGATACGGGCAAAGGATTGGTAAGGAGCAAAAATAGGCCGTGGAAACAGAACCTAACCTGGAGGTCTTTCTCAATCCAGCATCCGTCGCAGTGGTCGGCGCCACCGAGAGGCCGGGGGCATGGGGGTCATTCATCATGGGAGGACTTCGCTCCCTAATCTGTATGAGATCGCGCAACTACTATCTTTGGTGTATGCCTATTGGAAAAAAAGACCCCGTTAAGGTAACCTGGATCCTTACAACCCAGACCGGCTGATGTCCAATTTCCAGGCAAACAGCTCACAAGCAAATAATAACAACCAGTTAACTGCTCAACGACTTAACCACTTAACGAGGTCGGCACTCTGAATAAATGGGAAATTTATGCCCATTTTGCACGCAAATTGATTTGGAAAGGACTAATCGGTCATAGGAGGAACCAATGAAAATTATAGAAAAGGCTTTGGAGGAAGGACGGAGCACTCTTTCAGAGTATGAATCCAAGCAGGTCCTGGCAGAATACCGGATCCCGGTAACTAAAGAAGCGCTTGTTGACGATATCAATGATCTGCCAAAGGCAGCCCAAGAAATCGGTTACCCGCTTGTCTTGAAAGGCTGTTCCTCGGATATCTTACACAAAACGGAAAAGGGCCTGATCCGTGTGGACATCAGAAATGAAAATGAGGCAATAGCAGCCTTTGAAGAAATTATGGCCAACATGGACGGGAATGAAAATGCCGTTCTCGTTCAGGAGATGGTCAAGGGACAGCGTGAATTAGTCATAGGTCTGACCCGTGATGCCCAGTTCGGGCCGTGCGTTATGTTCGGCTTAGGGGGAATATTTACCGAGATATTGAAGGATATCTCTTTTCGCATAGCGCCTTTGGAAAAGCGGGACGCCTTGGACATGATGAAAGATATCAAAGGGTATAAGATCTTAGAGGCGGTGCGTGGTATGGAGGCAGCGGATCTGGATGCACTTGCCGACATCCTTATCAAGGTGGGACAAATCGGTATGGAGAATGAGAAGGTCAAGGAGATTGACATCAACCCGGTCATCATCTCGGGGAGCAAACCCGTGGCCGTGGATGCCTTAGTGGTGATGGAATAGGAGAGATCTATGACTGCTATTAACAGAATTGAAATCCCCATACCCTTTCCCATAAGGTCAGTAAACTGTTACTTCATTGAGGACTCAACCCCTACTCTGATTGACGCCGGCTTCTGTTCAGCGGAGGGTCTTGACGTATTAGAGCTGGCCATAAAAAAGGCAGGGTACCGGCTTTCAGATATTAAGCGTATTCTTCTCACCCACGGTCACATGGATCATGTGGGACTCGCTGGAAAGATAGTAGCGATAAGTGGCGCCGAAGTCTTGATTCATCCTCTGGATCAGGATAAATGCATTTGGGATGTCCGGGAAAACCAGGTAAAAAGAATGGCGCCATTCCTTCGCTTCTTTAAGGAGGCGGGTTTACCGGATGCGGTTATCCGGGACATCTCTGATCGGATGTCTGATCGTTTTGAGAGATTTTTCCCTGGCGACTTTGATGTCAAATATATTACAGGCCACGAGACCTTTTCTTTCGATGACTTCACTCTAAAGGTAATTTGTTGCCCCGGACACACGCCTGGCGCTGTCTGTTTTTTTGATCGAAATAACGGCAGGCTTTTTTCAGGAGATCATCTTCTGAAAAATATTACCTCTAATCCTGTGGTCGAAGTTGAATATCAGGACAAAAACAACGGCTACAGAAGTCTTTCTTCCTATTTGAAATCGTTGGAAATGATTGCTGCCATGGAGGTAAAAGAAGTTTTGCCTGGTCATGGGGCGCCTTTTTCGAATTCAAGAGAGAGGGTCGATGAAATAATCCATGCCTATCCGGTTAGCACAGGTCAGCGGTTTGGGGCACGCTGCCCTTGCATGTCGAATTTGCCGCCAGAGTATTCTGGGGCTTCAGTAATTTTTCTCGTGAAACAGCCTACACAAGCGATCTTGAGCGTATCCGGGGACCTTGCCGCAATTCGATCTTCTGACCCGTGGACAGGCCACCGAATCTCCAATACCCCGCGAAATCTGACGAACCTGTGTTAATCGGATAGGCATGAAATAATCCATCATCACCGGATGCGCAGGCAAGAGGTCCTTGATGCCTTTAGTGACAACAAAAGTGATCTTTCCGACCGGGGTGGAATGACCCTGTTCATGGTAAGCAGGAAACTATTCCCTAATGTCCGGGGTTGGGATATCTTTCTCGGCCTCTCCGAGGCCTATGGGCATCTGGAAGTCCTTGAGGAAGAGGGGCTGGTCACCTCTCGTATGGCGGGGGATCAACGCCTGTATCGGTGTTGTGGGTTGGGGTCGGACCAATCTAACTTGTTGATATCAAATGAGATAGTTTCGAAATAGCCCTTATATTTGGGCCTATATTGATCTTTTCGGGGGTGAAATGATCAAGATAACGAGATCGGCGATTGATTAAATGGCGAGAGCACAAAGACACTATATACCCGGTCAAATATGGCACATTACACACAGATGCCACAAAAGAGAATTCTTGCTGAAATTTTCCAAGGATCGAAAGAGGTGGCTTCAATGGTTATACGAGGCAAAAAAACGTTACGGATTAGTGATATTGAATTATGCGGTCACTTCGAATCATATACATCTTCTTGTAGTTGGAAACAATGAAAGAGATGTTATCCCAAATTCGATAAAATTGATTGCGGGACGTACGGGGCAAGAATTTAACCAGAGAAAAAGTCGTAAAGGGGCGTTTTGGGAAGATCGATACCATGCTACGGCAGTTGAAACTGGTCAACATCTATTTAAGTGCCTCGTATATATTGACCTCAATATGGTCAGAGCCGGGGTTGTTGATCATCCATCAGAATGGCCTTTTTGTGGTTATAATGAGATACAGGAACCTAAGAGGAAAAACATTCTGATAGATTATCAAAGGCTGCAAGAACTACTTGGTTTTGATTCCTATGATGACCTCAAAAGATACCATAAAAGATGGGTGGACGACTCCCTCGAGAATGGAGAAAATATCGGAGACGACAAATGGACGAAGAGTATTGCCGTTGGAAATAAGAGTTTTGTTGAAAAGGTGAAATCATTGATGGGGGTGTTGGCTATTGGGCGGAAAGGTATTGAAGGAGGAGAATCATATCAACTTCGAGAACCTGCGATTGCGTATGGAGCCCATTTGGGGGGCAAAAAGAGCGATATGGCGTCTGAAAATACCTATTTTTGGGATGTTATTCCTTATGATTCAAGATGTTAACTTGGTCCGACCCCCAACCCACCCAACCCATATCGCAAGTTACAAGAAACCAAGGTCCGTGGTTTTCACGAGTGAATTTCCGAGGAGTCCGGTCGGAAAGGTCCTGAAAAAGGATTTGCGAGTGAAATATGGAAAGAAAGAAGTATCGGACTCAGCGCCGATCCCGATGATGGTGTAATATGGCGGGAACCGACGTCGTTCTCCCCCAATCGAAAGGAGT
>ENA-OSEO01005829-OSEO01005829.1-sediment-metagenome-genome-assembly--contig:-NODE-5829-length-11499-cov-7.455437_pt1 | contig 11499 bp, 17 predicted proteins | sample MGYA00237883_ERZ534232 | MGnify/ENA metagenome assembly ERZ534232
AGCACAACACTACGGGATCGATGCGGACGATTTGCGAAGTGCAAGCAAATCGCGCGAGGTTGTACGCGCACGCTCGGCAGTGTGCTCTTTGGCAATCCGCAGGTTGGGAGCGACGGCGGTAGGGCTTGCCGGAGAACTCAACATCAGCCGGTCGGCGGTGAGCAAGTCAGTGGTTCGGGGTCGAAAAGTGGTACGCGAGGACAGCCTGAAAGGGATTCTGAAGTGAAGTCCGTATGTCACGGACGTCCCGGAGATGGGCCAATGGTTTTGGTACGGCCTTCGTGGAAGAAATGCCAGAAGTGGTGGTCGCCTCGCATCCTTCCGGGATCGCTTTTTATCTCGACCACCCACAATCCGCTCGGGCTGAGGACGAAAGCGTCGATCTCGTACAGCGCCCCAGAGCCGGCAATGAACTCCACATCCGACCAAACGTGCCACGGATCACGGTCTGGGAGCCCTTGCCGGAGGTAATCCAGGGCCTCTTGCTCCCAGGGGTATTCAGAAAGCCTCCTGCTGTGCCAGCGATTTTCAGATAGGGTCATTCCGATGCACCCACTTTCACCGAGTCCGGCGATCCCGCAGACCGGTGAACCACGACGATCCGAGCAAGTCACACTTCCCGCGAAGGGCAATCGCACGCTTTCCAAGGAGAGCGTGTCGGGGAACCCCGCGTGGACCAATGGGGAAACCCACGACACGCACCGTCGGGTCCTCCATGCCCAAGGCCCCAAAAGGGCTTAGCAACAGGCAATGGTCCTGTCAATCTGAAAGGTCTGGAGAGGGCTGATGCGCGGGGCATCACAAGAAGGAACCTTAAGGGGAGTCTTTCGGGGCTCACAGGCAAGCATCGGTGGATGGCATGCGGGGTGATCGTGATGCCGATTAATTGGTCGCGCACAATCTATTCGAACATTTCTCCACGCTCTCCGATGTTCGATCGAGCCCGAGGCATCGTAAGCGGACACCAAAACGGACACCAAACGGGGTGATTCTGGTGCCTCTGAGGACTGTGATGCAGGGCGTAACTGCCTGAAATCAAGTGGCTGGGGGGAGGCGTGGCAGGCCTTTGCAGCCGGCGGCCTGACTTTGGAGGGGCGGAGAAAAGTGGGAAAGCCAGAGAATCACCGAGATAATAACATTTGTAAAGGACGACCCAACCATAGAACTGTCGCACCTTTCCGCCTCGTAAGTCGTTATGGATGGTAGGGGGAAAAGCGCCAGGCCACAGGTGGTGGACTTGAAGTTGCGATCCGGAGCCGCGATCGGCTCATATGCTTCGGATGGCGTTTTCACCAGGCGTCAGCCGCGCTCCCGGCCAGCCTTCTTGCTCCTGTGCTGCCTTGCCTCTGGTGACACTCTGGTGGACTGAAGGTCGTCTCAAAGCATCACACCCGTGGCGCCCACCGTGATGAGCGAGGACTTGGGGACGGGTATTGGTTTATTGAGACAGGCCAAACCGTCAGCCGTGTTTTCATTTGTTTCAGGATGCTTCTCTCCCGTCTTCCCGATTGTGATCAGCCTGTGAAATGCCAAGCTTTCTTATCTTTGAGGGCGTAGTCGTCCGGAGAGCCAGAAGACTCAATCCTCTCAATCGATATTTCAATACCCGTTCCCTATGACGGCCCAAATCACTGCACATGGCGGTTCCGCTGCTCGCGAAGCACCACGAGGAGGGCCTCCTTGCAACACGCGGCAATGCGCGGGTAGTCTTACGGATCTCTCCCAGGGCGAAGAGTTCGACAGCCCCGCTGCACACAAAGGGTCTAAGCGCGGCATCCAGGGCCGCGTCCAACACGGTGAAGCCGCCTCCCGCTGCCACCTCGAAACTGACGATAAGGACAGCCCACGAGATCGATGCAGAGTGGATGCCCCACTTTTTGCTCCTCGGCAGCCGTTGGGTAAGATCACCAAAGGCGGTTCTGAGCCACTGCCCCGGCGACCTCCTGCTCCTGCTGCATACGCGCTCCCATGTGCGCCTCGGAGTCACAGCAAAGGCCTTCTCTTTGTGGGTGGGTACGGTCGTTCCCTGTCCTGACTTACTCGCCTCGCGCCCTGTGGTTCTTTCCAGAACGTGCGAAGGCATGCACGACCGCGAGCCTCAGAATTTTACTGCGATAGACTGATGCTACTCATTCGGTGAAAAATGCGTTTGTGATATTTTACGCTTGATAACGACAAATATGAATGGTATGGTTGCACACAAACGAACAGCGAAAATCGCAACCGGGAGGTCGAGATGACAAAAACGAGACACGGAAAGCGGATGTACAGGGGCGATGCATCGGTCCGGACCAGCTTCAAACTCAGCATCGAAACCCTTGAGGCGCTTGAGGCGCTGGCGGCACAGAGCAGAAGCATGAAAGAGGTTCTCGTCGATGCGTGTTCGGACAAGATTCTCGATCGTCTCGTGACTACTGGCCCTGAAGAGATGACCGGCTCGAAAAGTGATCGAGAGCGTCGAAGCTTCGCAATTTCCGCGGACGCACTCCGGCTGGTGACGTCGGAAGCACGGAAGAGGAAGATCGACAGGGATGTTCTCGTTGAACGTATGATTCTTGAGTACAAGTCATATCGCGAGGAGAAACGAAAGGAGGAAAGGAAAAACGTTACGCTGGCATTGCAGGAGATCGACAAGCTTCAGATATTCCTAAAAGATCAAGAGGATAGACTCGAGGAAATCATGACTTACGACGACGAGTACTCTTACATCGCCATATTTGATATCCACGAGATGATTTCGGGTTTCGTGTCCTCCTTCCACGCATCAATTGGGGCCTATCTTGACAAGGGGGTCCCGATAGATATGCCGATTTCGATTCCTCAGGCTTTTCAACTGTATGGCGAATGGGTCATGGAAGCCAGAAAGGAGGCAGAGGAAAAATGAACCTTAGCACTCATGCCACGATCAGAGCGAAGCAACGCGGGATATCGGTGCGCTTGCTGAGCATAATTGAGGAGTATGGCCGACTCGAGAACGCACCCGGCGGAGTTCAACGGATCTTTTTCGGCCGGAAGGAGCACCAACGTTTGGTGACCGACTTGAAACGGCTCATTCAGGAGAGTGACAGAGTCAGAAACTGCTCAGTGATCACCGAAGGGGGCACCATCATCACTGTCCAGCATCAATGCAATCGCCTTTGAAGGGAGGCAGCAGTGAGCAACTACAGGACTTGCGCAGAGATCGGACAGTTTCGCGGACTCGATAACGTTTGCTTCCTGCCACACAAACAGTATCTCAGCGGTATGCGGGAACGACATGTCGTGCAATACCCGTTGGCCCGTCAGATCGCTGAGGGCGATCTTTCCCGCATCCCTGAATTCGAGGGCTTCGGAGGAAAGAGGATCTTAGTGCTGTGCAACCTCAGGCCTGTTTCTGATGTACGCCCGGATATCCTGGCGATCACGACGTCAGGCGACATACTGCTCATTGAATGCAAAGTAAGGACAGTCAGCGAAGGGAATGACGGCAAGGCGGTGCGAAAATTGTCTCGTGCCGCCGGGCAGCTTGCCGAGTACCACGTGAAGCTTCAAAGATATGCACAACAAGTGCTCGGGGATGCTCATTCTGCTGGTGAGGACGTCTTCCGCGCATGGGCGGAGCTCCACGAGCGAGTTTATTCATCAAAGCATGGTTTCCCTGATCTTCGCAATATGCTTGACGTCGTTTTCAACATGAACGCGAGAGAGCAGAAGGAATTGGCGCTAAGCGTTTTTCGGTCTCTTGCAAAGGGAAGCATGACGCCGGTGCTCGCGTTCAATGGTCCTGCAGATGGGAGGATTACGGGATATGGGTGCATGGATCCTCGGACATTGACGAGAACTGCGCTTCTGGGTTGGCGGAAAGGCCTCGGGAGTCTATGGTTCTTTTCCGTCGATCACAGCAGAGGAGCTGTTGAGGTGATCGACGCTGATCAAACTGAAGATGGAGCGATGGCATCGTTTCAGGAGATGCCTGACCAAGTGCCTGTCCAGAGGGCAAAGGAAACCGAACGATACAAATTAGCCGCCGGATACCGCCAGTCAGAAAGTGAGGAGGAATTCTATCAACATCTCTTGATCAGGTACGGTGGGTGTGTTGCGGAGACCGCACGGAGAGTCCATCTTTGGGCCACGGGGTATGTCCAGCTGGTTTCTTCACGGACGGCATTCCGCTATCACCGTATGGATTTCATTCTACAGAAAACCGCCATTGCATGGTTGAAATCAGACCCCGCCGATGTGAAGATCTCGCTGAGTAGCATCCAGCACTTCGTCCCATTCAACTCTCAGCATGGACGAGCAAGGCTCTGTCGCATGCTTGAAAGCGTACCCGGGATGATTTCCGGAACCGCCAGATACAAGATCGGACTACGTGCCTTGAGCGAAAAGCATGTCTTCAACGCATTTTCTAAGATCATGGAGATAATTGTTGAAGACATAAGGGCTAACGCCTGAGTCCGGGAACCTGCTGAAACTAATCACCTCATAGGCCAGACGGGACCACTTTGGGAATTTTGTGGGCGGAAGGGCCTTCCCGGTCGCCTTCCGGTTGACGGCCTTTCTCGACGAGAGGCGCGAATCTACGCTTGTCTAAATACTTCACGCGCCGCACGCGCTGAATAAGGTTGAGTGTACAACAAGGAGGCAGCTATGCATGATATCGATCTCGATGAATTATTCCATGGGTACCTTGAGGTAGCGGAAGGAATAAGAAAGATGATACAGCTATGGGAAATCGGCTCTATAAAACTTAGCGACACTAAATCGTCTTTGGCCTTTAATGCTAATTACCGTGTTGTGTTCAGAGTTGGAACAGCAATTAGTGCTAAAGTGCCTGAGGTTGTTATTTATACAGGACCAAATGATAAAATGCGCGGCAGTAACTTAGTTAAAGAAGCTGATGAAAAATATGTGCAAAAGTTAAAGCATCTTGGTTTCGACGATAGCAAACCTGGATGGCGAAAGACTCTGACCGATAACACTGGCACTGATTTCTATATCAATTTTGTTGACCACGCACTTAAGATAGCCAGATGAGTTTACTTATCCGTGAGGCGGACGTGGCCGATGCGGATCTTGAAAACACGGGGCCGAACTCTGATACACATGAGGGAGAACACTGCGCACGAGCAATTCGAACGGGCCGCTGAACCGGAGCGTTCGGTTGTAAGTAGGTAGTGGAGAAACTGATTCTAATAATTCACTCGAAAGCTCACAGATTCGCGATACCCGAACCGCCGCTGGTCGTACATCTTGGTTGTCTGAATGTTCGCGCGCCCCAGGGCCGCCTCCATCTCCTCGAGGCTCGCCCCGGCCTTTAGCCCCTCGGTGGCAAAGGTGGTGCGCGCCGTGTGCGGGGTGACGTTTTCCGGCAGCCCCTCCTTCCGGGCATAGCGGCCGAAGATCCGGTTGACCTGGGAAGGGTTCAGGTGCCGGCGCTCTTCCGGGTGCCTCACCGACAAAAAGAGGGGGGCCTCTTTCTCGCCCCCGTGGCCCGAGGCCTCCAGGTACATGGTAATGGCGATCTGGAGCTCCTGGTGGATGGCGAGCCGGTGGTCCTTGTTGCCTTTCACTTTCAGCTCCAGGACCATGTACCCCCCGTCCTGCAGGAAGTCCTTCACCTTGAGCCGGCAGACCTCCGCGATCCGGCTCCCGGTCCGGAAAAACGTCTCCAGGATCGCCCGGTCCCGCAGCCCCTTGAGCGTCCCGGTGTCCGGGGCATCCAGCATCCTCATGGCCTGGTTGCGGGTGATCGCCGGGGTCTTGACCCTTCCGGTATTGACCCTGGGCCTTTTTATGTTGCGCACAGGGTTGTCCGCCACCGCCTGCTTCTCGCACAGGTGCTTGAATAAGCTTGAAGGGGCCGAAAGGCGCGTGTGGATCGTCCGGTCGCTCGCCGCCTCGCGCCGGATGGCCTCCGTCCAGGCGATGGCGTGGGCCGGCCCGATGCTCCGCCAGTCCGCCTCCGAGGCAATCCCGGAGAAGGCGACGAAGTGGGCGATGGCGGCAAAGTAGGTCTTACGGGTCCGGGCGACTCGAACTTGGCCAGCCACACGCTCGATTCGGGGACGGCCGCGAGAGCCGCCACCCGGGAAGACTCGGCCAGGGGTCTTTCGGGGATCAGTTCCATGGGTGCTCCTCTTGGTGCAAAGGGTCGCCAGAGCATACGAGTTAAAATACAGCATGTTACGTTATTTGGCGAAGAACAAACCAGCCGAGAGATGATTCTCAAGAAACCAAGAGCTTGACCATAGACCCCTGACTGTCCTAAGTACGCATGATGATATGCGCGCGAGCGGAGCCCTGCTCCAGATTCCCGGCTCAGAAAAATGGATGGGTACGGCTCGCGGGACAACACAAGTCTCACCGCACCAAGGATACAAGAATGCGTGAGGTCAAGCTCACAAACACCGAACTTGCGGCAGAGGTATCGGGGAGATTGCTTGAGTTCCCGAAGTACACCACTCAGATCATAAACCTAGCCAATCAGAACGCCCAGGGCACACGCCCGCGCGTTGTCGGTCAGATGACCGAGCTGTTCCGCCAGTTTGGCGGAAAGACATTTGAGGAGTGGGATGCCTGGTACAGAGAACGTAAATCCGGTGCATTGGATGATGCCGCAGACCGGATATACGCTATGGTGGAAAATCTACGTGAGGCTGTTCAGCTAATTGATAGAGAAATGGTGCGGGAGTGGGTAGAGGATCTCGTTCTTGTGAAAACGTTCGTTGGGCTGTGCTTCCAAGAGGCCATCCTTTCCAAGATCGCGCAAATGAAAGGACTTAGCTTCCGGGTATCAACGCCCGCTGAGGAATCCCGAGGGATAGACGGCTTCATCGGAGATACAGCCGTCTCCATCAAGCCATCAACATACACCACCAAAAACATGCTGGGCGAGCATCTACAGGGGGAGCTTGTGCTGTACGAAAAGAAGAAAGACGGTATCAGCTTCTCCTTTAATTTCTGACCACCTATAGCTGTAGTTGCATCTGCGATGGCACACCCGTCGTTTTTCGGTTCCGGCGACGCGAGGCATTCCTCCATAGGGTCGCAGAGGCGGGCAAGGCCATAAGCTCGCCGCTCTGGACGAATTCCGACTGGGGTTCCTCGCTGTACTGCGCTGACAGTATCATGCCATTACCCTCACTATTGACCGCCGTCACGTCGTTGAAGAGCAGTTCCTGTTCCTGGGCCGTCATGACCGGGAACTTGTAGTGCCTGTTCGTATACCTGAGTGGGCCTTTCTCGGTAATGCGTGCTATTGCCCACTGCACGTGTCTCGCCAGCCGGGCACGGTTGTAATTGTTGGCAACATCCGGAACGACGTGAAGAAACTCCTTCACGATCGGCACGAGCGTGTCGTCAAACTCAACGCCCACGGAGTTCCTCCCCGATGCCAGGGCTGCTGCCAGGGTTGTTCCAGTGCCTGCGAAGGGATCCAATACTACGTCTGCTTTGATAGAGAACATACAGATGAGCCTATACGCCAACTCGAACGGGAAAGCGGCACTGCGGTCCCGCACCGCCGCATCGACAAGCCCCTGCGTAGTTCCCTTGATATCAAACCACACATCAGAGAACCAGACGTTGCGTTCCTCCCAGAAAAAGGCACTCTCCCGCCGCCGACTCTTCTCTTGCGGTGTTACAAACTCTCGCCTTCTCCCTTTTCTGAGAACTAGGATGTACTCGTGTTCGTACGTCACGTATGCCCCAACGGGTAGCATTCCGGAGCCCAGGAACTTGTTCGGTGCGTTCGTCTGCTTACGCCAAAGGATGTCAGGCAAAGCCGCGAACCCTCGACTGAGGAAGGTACTTAGTATTCGGGAGTGGTTGGAATATAACTGGAAGTCACCATTGATTGTTCGGGTTGCATCACCAATGTTGATGCAGGCGATTGCCCCTGGTTTCATCACCCGGTCGCACTCCGCCCATGCAGCATCGAGGAGTCCGTGCATGAGCGCGAAGGCTGCGGGACCGTCCCCACCAGACAGGTAGCTTCCGATGCGTTCATCCTGCAACGTGAAGGTGCCATCCCACATCTCTATCATGGGGTACGGTGGGGAGGTAACGATTAGATCGACCGACGCATCGGGAATCTCTCCCATAGACTGAGCAGGACAGCATATCAGTATAGTAGTTGTTTCCATTGGCTCTATCTCCGTCTGGGATATCAGCGGTCGTTTAAGACCGCATTCAGTTCGGCTTCGCTGTTTCTGGCGTATTGTATCGAATAGGCGGAATTCCTGTACACGCGCTGCCGTTGGACCGCCCCGATGTTTTCAGTCTTCTCGAAGATGTGCTTTCCCATAAGGTGGCAGGCGCAGTACGGAGCCCTTTCTTTCACTGCGGCCACAGCCGCGACCTCCTTCCAGTTGTTTTTGACCACGTCCGGGGCACCCCGCCCGTCCCCCTTGACATTTGTTCCGGCAGGAAGAAAGGGCGCCGGCACCTTCGATTTCGCATAGTCAAGATCGCGCTCGGCCGCAAGATAACCCCTGAACGCTTCCAGACCCTCGGGACTGACGTGATAGGTACGGACAAGGCCGCCTTTTTCTTGGACCCGAAGGGTCTCTTGGTTGAAGTCAACGTCGGCCAGGTTCAGGCGGGTGACGGCGGCGCGGTGCATACCGGTCCCGATCAGGGTGTGGACAACGGCCTGATTGCGGTACGCACGATAGCACCTGCGGCTTGGCCTTGGTCTTGGGATTTTCCGGCGGCGCTGGCGGTCCTTGGACTGCGCCCCGCTGTGAAGAAGAATGTTAGCGACGTCCAGGATCTTTCGCTGTTCGGTCGGCGTGATCGCCCTTTCGACCGACAATGCGTTTCCCACGGGAAGAAGCCTTATCCCGACCATGGGGTTTCCCAAGGGGAAGGGTCTTACCTCCTGAACCCACTTGGCGGAAGTCCTAAGGTGCGCCAACATCTGGTTGATGGTCCGGTCCGCCAGGCGCTCGCCCCCGTCGTGCCTTTTTGGGTGCTCCAAGAACGCCCGGGAAAGCCTCGGGTTCCACAGGCACCGGGGATCGCTTCCCTCGGCCTCCAGTACAAACTCGCCAGAGCGCGCAACATCCATTCTTTGCACCTCTTGAGAGGCGGCTTTGGCGCTCACCTCGAACCGAAAGCACGCCTCAATCCAAAGGCGATGGTATCGGGAAAGTCCGGCTCGATCCGGATGAGCCCCACGGATATCTTTCGTTTAGTGTCTTTCACGTCCGATGCCCTTCTTTTTTCCATGAAAAAGCCCTCGGATCGCACAAAACGGTATACGAAAGATACCTTTCATGCAGCGAAAAGACAAGCAGCATCTCAGCCGGACCCGGGGGCAGATAGATCCGTCTTCGAAGCGAAAGATTTTCGGGGGCTGGTAGGAAAGAAACCCCAGATGAATCAGCTGGAAGATGTAAGCCAAATGCTCACGTACAACGAATTGCCTTGGGAGAGGGCGTAACACACGGAAACGGGCTTCCCTTACGAGCGCAGGAGGTCGAGCGGAAAGTTGTGCCGGATCGGCCCCCACGGAGCAGGGCCGTAACCTGCTCTTCTTGGGTTAATCCTGTTCCATATTGCCCAGTGTTTTGGTATTGTGGAAATGTTTATCAGGCCCATGGTAATCCGCTGGGGCTGTCAGGTGACAGGATCAGAGTCCGAAGTCTCCCCGGGAGGAGACCTATGGATTGCCAAGCTTGGAGGTCCTACAAGTGACCGGGCCGAAAGAACCTCTTGCCGTCTGCATCAGAGGTTCCGCCGAAGAGTATGCCAGGGCCGTGAGGCCGCACAACAACCACCTGAAACGGATAGATTTCTGCGCTTGGTCCAAGAACTGGACTGTCAAAGAAACCCACCATCCTTGAGGGGGTCTCCGGAAAATCGGCCCTGGGGCTTCCCGAGGTCGAGAGCATGCTCGAAGGCGTGTGGACCCGTCAGCTCACTGGTCTCATCTTTCCCAAGCTGGGCCGATTCCCCCAACACCGAAGAGCTTCCAAAAATCAAGCATGCCTATCCGGATGTTGCACACACACCGATACGGCGGCGGCGCGAAACAAGGAGGGGAGCGCGGTATGCACCACAAGACGCTGGTAGCTGAAATGTCCGAGGTAGAAGGGTCCCGTCCTCAACCCGAATTTGCCTTCCGGCCAGCGCGCATAGCTTTCCAGAGGTCACGGGTGTCACATCATTGCCGCCGGTTGCGCTCCTACGATCCTGGGGGCCCAACCGGACTGGGCTGTGTGCAACATCCAGATAGGCATAAAAATCAAGGAGGTCCTCAGGGGCCATGGGGGGGATCCAATAGCGCTCCAAGAATCGATTGACACCTCAAGCCCTCGGGCCGTGTTTAGTGGCATGATGGCGCCCATGGATCAGTGAGGACACGAGGAGATTGCCGAAAGGGCCGCCGTGTCGTCAGTCCCGATTCGGAGCAAACTAAGAAAGCCTCTGGAGGCCAAGGCCGTATCGGTACAGTTGGGTGAACCGGAAACTGGCTCCCGACTCACAGGAGGCCCCGGTCCAAAGACTCATCTACGAACTCTTTTTTGAGCATAAGCGCAAAAAAGACGGTGGCCGGAGTCCTCAAAGACGCGAGTTACAGCGTAAGGGCTATGGGGGACGTCCGTGATAATTGTACTTGCGATTAGCAAGTGCGTTTGATACTCGGAGGGCAAGGCACGAAGAGCACGCATAGACGCCCCCGGGCCACTACATCACATTATCGTCCGAGGCATAGAACGCAGAACGATTTTCCGAGGGGACAAGGATCGGAAGAGCTTTGCCGAGAGACTTGGCCGGGTGCTTCTATAGTCTTAGACGCAGTGCTTTGCGTAGGCGTTGATGTCAAACCACGTCCATTTGCTGCTGCGAACTGGGGGGGGCACCGATCTCTACGGTGATAAGGCCACTCTTGACGGGATACGCTCAGGAGTTTAATCACCGCTACAACCGCCATGGGCAGCTGTTCCAGAATCGATACAAGTCAGTACTGTGTGAGCAGGACCCGGACGTGTTGGAACTGGTCCGGTACATTCACCTCAATCCGATTCGGGCGGGGATCGTCGAGGATGTGGTGCTGCTAAGAGACTACCCGTGGAGCGGCCATAGTGCACTGATGGGCCGTGTGTAACTCAGGTGGCATGACTCGGCCTATGTTCTTGGCTTCTTCGGCGAAAAGCAAAAGGAGGCACAGGCGGGCTATGCCGCCTTCGTTGCCAAAGCGATCGATGACGGACGGCGGCCCGATCTGCCAGGCGGCGGCCTCCTCTGATCTGTGGGGGGATGGAAGGCCTTGAAGGAGTTTCGCCGGGAGGGACTGCGCATCAAAGGGGATGAGCGAATCCTTTGGGGCAGGTGGGTTTGTCATGGACGTTCTCAAAGCGGCCGAAGAGGAGCTTGAAGCCCGCACGCGGGCCCATCGGTAGGGGATCAGCGTTTCTGCGTTGTCAGCGAGGATAGCACAACACTACGGGATCGATGCGGACGATTTGCGAAGTGCAAGCAAATCGCGCGAGGTTGTACGCGCACGCTCGG
>ENA-OSEO01005832-OSEO01005832.1-sediment-metagenome-genome-assembly--contig:-NODE-5832-length-11496-cov-3.762326_pt1 | contig 11496 bp, 8 predicted proteins | sample MGYA00237883_ERZ534232 | MGnify/ENA metagenome assembly ERZ534232
AGCAGGGCCTCTTCCTCGGTGATCAGACCTTCCTTGACCATATCCACCGAGGTCTTGACCAGGGCCCAGGCGTTCATTTTGCCGTTCCGGGTCTGGAGCATGTAGAGCTTGTTCTGCTCGATGGTGAACTCGAAGTCCTGGACTTCCCGGTAGTGCTTTTCCAGGGTGTTGTGCATTACTTCCAGTTCTTTAAAGATGGCGGGCATGTCCGTGCGCAGCTCTTTCAAGGGGCGGGGGGTGCGGATACCCGCGACCACGTCTTCCCCCTGGGCGTTGATGAGGTAATCGCCGTAGAGCTTGTTCTCCCCGGTGCCCGGGTCCCGGGTGAAGCCCACGCCGGTGGCGGAATCATTGCCCATGTTGCCGAAGACCATGGTGCAGATGTTCACCGCGGTGCCGTAAGCCATCTCCTTGGTAATGTTGAACTGGCGGCGGTAGTCCACGGCCCGCTTGCCGGTCCAGGATTTGAAGACGCCTTCGATGGAGAGGAAGAGCTGGGCCCAGGGGTCCTGGGGGAAGGGTTTGCCAGTAACCTTTTTGATGACATCTTTAAATTTCTGGACCACTTCGGCCAGGGCCTCGGCGGAGAGTTCGGTGTCCACGTGGGCCTTATATTTTTCTTTGGTCTCTTCAAAAATCTTGTCGAATTCGGCGTCGGGGACTCCCAGGCCGATTTTGCCGAAGAGCTGGAGAAAGCGCCGGTAAGCGTCCTGGACGAAGCGTTCGTTCTTGGTGAGGGCGATCATGCCTTTGGCGGTTTCGTCATTGAGTCCCAGGTTGAGAATGGTGTCCATCATTCCCGGCATGGAGAGGGCGGAACCGGAGCGCACAGAAACTAATAAGGGTTTGGCGGGGTCGCCGAAACCTTTGCCGGTTTTCTTTTCCAGGGCCTCCATGTATTCATGGACTTCGTCCATGAGGCCGGCGGGGAATTTATCCCCTCCCTCGAGATACTCAATGTTGGCTTCGGTGGTGAGGACAAAACCGGGGGGCACCGGCAGTCCGATCTGGGTCATGGTGCACAGGCCAGCCCCTTTGCCTCCCAGGAGTTTTTTGTTGGTGCCGTCGCCTTCCTCAAAGGCATAGCAGTAACGTTTGGTTGCCTCTTTTGCTGTTTGCTTCGCCATAGGCTCATCTCCTTCCCTAGATCTTCTCTATTTTTCCAGGCTGTTTTCCCAGGTCTAGATTTTTAGCATCTCCCTTTAATAGCGTGGAAAGGGAAAAATTTCAAAAAGAAAATGCAAAATTGTCATTTATCTCTCATTTCGTCAGGGAGGAGGGTCCGGGCTTCTCTGGCATTTATGGGGAGGTTTGCTATAATGACCGACAAGTAAATTTCCCTATTCCAGTGATGCTGGCGGATGAAGAATCGGGATAAAGGATGTGAGAATGACGCTATTGGTAAAATTCGATTTCACGGTGAAAGAAGACCGGAGGGGGATTAATTTTGAGGGCCTGGAAGCGGGCCCCAACAACCCGGAAGGGGCCCTTAACTTGCATGTGCGTGTGGCCCGGGACCACGTGATCCTGAGCATCTGGCCGGTCAAGGAGAAAATGGGCCAGATTTCCGCCAGTCTGTCCGAGATCCTGGGGCCTCCCCGGGGCTGTCCGACAGTCTGCGGCTTCGGGGACTGCCAGGATGACGACAAGGATGCGCCTCAGCAGACGACGATGTGGGAGTTCGCGCCGGAGACCAGAGAGGAAGTGCTGGAAAAGATAAAAGCTTTTTTGGAAGTGTCCTGAAAAGATAAACCTCACGAAGGCGCAAAGGCGCAAAGCAAGACGCAGAATAGTTTATAATTTATTTCTAGTATTCCCGGCCTGGAGGAGGAATTATGAGACAGGCGCTCATTTACCCCGGGGAGGATGGTGAAGGATGGCTATTGGGTGGCTGAATGCCCCAGCTTGCCGGGCTGCATCAGCCAGGGCAAGACTAAAGAAGAGGCAATTTCCAGCATCAAAGAGGCCATCGCGGGTTATATCAAGGCCCTGGAGGAAGATGGGTTACCTATTCCTAAAGAACGTTTTGAATTGTTGTGAAACCTTAGAGAAGGGATCGCAGCCGGGGAAAATGCTTGCTTATCTACCTCTGTTCTCTTATATTTATATAAGAGCAATCAGCTAGGGTTTTTTCCACCGGGAGGGCTGGCGGCCTCCCGGAATTTTTTGGCAAGGATGACATTATGATTGTTGGGGAAAGAAAGAGTCTCGCCGAAATCAAGGACATGGTCCGTCCTTATGGCAAAATTTTAGTGGCCGGGTGCGACACCTGCACCGCGGAATGTCTGGCCGGCGGGCGCAAACAGGTGGCGGAGCTGGCCGCAGCCCTGGACATGGCCTTCCGTCTGGAAGGGAAAGAGATGGAAGTCCAGGAGACCAGTGTGGACCGGCAATGCATCCATGAGTTTCTCCTGGATGTCATCGACCAGGCCGAAAACGTCGAAGCTATTGTGTCCATCGCTTGCGGCGCCGGGGTCCAGAGTCTGGCGGAGAGGCTGCCGGGTAAACCCATCTTCCCGGGGATAAATACCACCTTCATCGGCGAGACCGCGTCCATGGGCGTGTGGCAGGAGCGCTGCCGGGGGTGCGGCGATTGTCTGTTGGGCTCCACTGCGGGACTGTGCCCGGTGACCCGTTGCGCCAAGGCCTTGCTTAACGGTCCCTGCGGCGGCTCCCAGAACGGCCTCTGCGAGGTGTCGGCGACGCTCAAGTGCGACGTTCCCTGCGTCTGGGCCATGATCTACGACCGTTTGCAGGAAATGGGGGAATTAGACCGCCTCACGGATTATTGTCCGCCCAAAGACTGGCGGCCCGGCGGGGCCATGGGACCCCGGCAGATGGTGCGGGGAGATAATTAGTTAGCCCCGGCGCAACAGAAAACCCCAAGTCGCACTGTAAATAAACTAAGGAGGACAGGCACAGCCTGCCCTCCTTGTTTATTTCGCTAGTCCTCTTTCCGGAAGCCGTTGGACCTGATACCCAGGCGGCGCATGATCTTTTGCAGGGAGGCCCGGCCCAGGCCGCTCAGTTCCGCGGCCCGGGTGACGTTGCCCCCGGTCTGGACCAAAAGCTCGGCCACGTAGTCATGGGTGAAGCGGTTGACGATCCTCTCTTTGGCCTGGGCATACTGCTCGATCCCCTCGTCAGGCTCTTCTACCGGGAGATACAGAGGGGGCTCGGCGGCACTGCCCGAGCCTTCCAGGGTCCGGAGCTCCAGGGAGCGGATGACGCTGTGGGGGGAAAACATGACTACCCGGCGCACCAGATTCTGCAATTCCCGGACATTGCCCGGCCAGGGACGCCGCCTGAGCTCTTCCAGGGCTTCAGCGGTGAAGCGTTTGGGAGAAAGCCCCAACTCGGAACAGGCGATTCTGGAGAAATGGTTCACCAGCAGAGGGATATCTTCGGAAATTTCCTGGAGGGCAGGGGTCTTGAGGGTCACCACGTTCAGGCGGTAATAAAGGTCTTCCCGGAAGGTCCGGTCCTGGATTTTCTCTTCGATATTTTGATTGGTGGAAGCCAGGATGCGGACGTCCACTTTGTGGGCCTTGGCCGCGCCCAGGGGTTTGATTTCCTGCTCCTGTAAAGCCCGGAGCAGCTTGGTCTGGATGGAGACCGGGATGTCACCGATTTCGTCCAGGAAGAGAGAGCCGCCGTGGGCTTCCTCGAAAAGCCCGGTGTGATCCCGGTCGGCGCCGGTAAAGGCCCCCTTTTTATGCCCGAAGAACTCGCTTTCCAGCAAGTTTTCGGGCACGGCCGGGCAACTGACGGAGACCAGGGGGTGGTGGTTCCGTTTACTGAGGGCATGGATGGCCCGGGCCACCAGTTCCTTGCCGGTGCCGCTTTCGCCCCGGATGAGCACGGTATAGCCGGTATGGGCAATGGCCTGGATGCGTTCATAGAGACGGCGCATGCGCAAGGATTGGCCCACCAGGCCCTCGAAACCGGTGCCATCGCCCACCCGCAGGCGCAGGTGGCGGTTCTCCCGGATGAGGCGGTTGCGCTCCAGGGCCTTGCGCACCACCCGGAGCAGGGGCTCCTTATCAAAGGGTTTGGTGATGAAATCATAGGCCCCCAGCTTCATGGCCGCCACCGCCAATTCGATGCTGCCGTAAGCGGTCATCATAATCGCGGTCAGCCAGGGGTCCTCTTTGCGCAGGGCCTCCAGGAGTTCCAAACCGTCGATCTCCGGCATGCGGATGTCCAGCAGAGCCAGGTCGATGGGGGTCTGGCGCACCAGGCGCAAGGCCTGCCGGGCCCGGGAGGCGGTGACCACTTCCACCTGCTCCAGGTCTTGGGTCAGGATACGCCGCAAGCCTTCCAGCATGTCTTCTTCATCATCCACCAGCAAGACGCGTTCTATGGGCATGCTCTCTTACCCCTGGGACTCTAGAGGCAGCATGATGGTGAACCGGGTCCACTGCCCCGGTTCGCTCTCCACCTGAATATCGCCTCCGTGGTCTTTGACGATCCCATAACTGACGGCCAGCCCCAAGCCGGTCCCTTCCCCGGTCTTTTTGGTGGTGAAGAAGGGATCGAAAATCCGGCCCATAATCTCCGGGGCGATACCCGCGCCGTTGTCCCAAAAAACGATGCGCACCTGGCGGGCCTCCGGCTGCAGACCGGTGCTGACGCGGATTAATCCGTCCCTGCCTTTTCCCGCCTGCCGGGCGTTCATCAGCAAGTTCAGGAAGACCTGCTTCATCTTATCCACGTCGAAGCGCAGCGGCGGCAACCGGGGGTCCAGGTCCAGGTCAATGCGGCAATGCTGGCGGCGGAATTGGTGGTCCACCATGCGCACTACCTCTTCAATGGTAGGATTGAGTTGGGCTAACCGGGACGAGGTCTCCTGGCCCCGGGCGAACTTGAGGAGATCGGCGACGATCCGCTGGCAATTTTTGGCATGCTTCTCAATGGTGCCCACGTCCATGAGGCCCTGGGGAAAATCGGCCAATTGGCTTTTCAGCAGATCCACGTAACAGAGGATCACCCCCAGGGGATTATTGATTTCATGGGCGATGCCCCCGGCGAGTTGGCCCAAGGCCGCCATTTTTTCCGCCCGCTGGATTCTCTGTTCCACCCCTTTTTCCGTAGTGATGTTCTTGATATAGCCCACTATGCTGGCCACTTCTTCTTTGTCGTCGATAATGGGATAGTAATGCACCAGGAAAATTTGCCCCACACCATTTTGCACCTCTTCCGTGCGGGGCTTCCGGGAATGGAAGATTTCCTCCAGGCTGCCGGGGGATAAAGGACAACCGGGAGCCACGGTCCCGGAGGGGCAGGTTTGCTCCAGGACCTCCTCCAGAGCCAGACCATTATGCTGGAGGTAGGCTTTGTTGACCATCTTGATGCGCAGATCCCGGTCCAGGAGCACCATCATGTCGCTGATGCCGTCAAAGACCGACTGCAGGAGGTCTTTGCTGTTCACCAGGCGTTCCACGTTCTGTAAGCTCTCGATGGTAATGCCGATCTGTTGGCCCACGCACAGTAATAACTCCCGCCTTTCCGGGCTGATCTCCGGGAAATCCACTTCCACGAAGGTCATAACGCCCATAACCTGGCCCCGGCAGATGAGGGGGACATTGAGGCAGTTGCGCTCCTCTTTACAGGCGAAAAAGCTCATGCGGCCGCACGCGGCTTCCAGGAGAGAAGAGGTCAAATCCGTCACCTCCTCTTCCTGCAGAGATGGACAGGCCCCGAGGTCGATGGGCATCTGGGCGATTAGCTGTCCGGCGTTTTCCTGGCACTGCAGTTCCAGACAGGAGGGATTGCCCCGGAGCAGATAGAGGGCGGCCCCCCGGGCGGGGATGAGCGTCAAAGTCTGCCGCAACACCTTGGGGAGGATATCCGTCAGATTCATGGCCTGGGTGATTAATTCGGCGATGGTGTTCAGGGTGTGGAGTTCCTGATTCCGGGCCGCCACCTTTTCCTCCAGGCGCTGCTGGGATTCCTTCAGGGCCTCGGTGCGTTGCGCTACTTTTTGCTCCAGATTAACGGTGTAATCTTCCAATTGCTGACGCGTCTCACCCAGGTGGGCCACCAGGACCTGGGCCCCGGCGGTGAGCTCCCGGATTTCGTCCTGGGCCCGGGCTTCGGTTAAGAGTTGCAGCTCTTTTTCATCCCGGAGGCCGTGGCGGAAGATATCCAGAAGATCCCGCAGACTGTGGACCACCACCCGGTTAAAGAAAAAGCAGATACCCACATAGAGCAGAGAAAGGCCGAACAAACTGATACCGAAAATGGCGATGGCCCGGTCCTTGATCTTGGCCAGGGCCACGTCCACGGGGATGCTCACCGCAGTAATACCGGCGATGTCCCCCGGCTGATAGCCAAAACCCCGCTCCCGGCCGTAAATGTCCAGGAGGGCCTTGGGGGCATCCTCGGGGCGGCCGTGGCAGTGCATGCAGTCCCGGGAAAAATAGACCGGGCGGGAATGCAGGAAGCTGGATTGGCCCGCGGTCTTGACAATACCCTTCCAGCTATGCTCCTCCGGGTGCGCGGCAAAGTAATTGATCAGGTTGGTTTCCACGGGGCGGGGTTCCGACTTGGGGTTGCGGGCATGGAGGGCCACCCGGCGGATCTGGTAGTCGGGCATGGACTCTTTGAAACGGTCGCTCACCGCCCGGCCCACGTAAGAGGTGGACATAGCCTCCAGGACGAAGGCGTTATGGCCCAACAGTTCATACATCTTGGGCCGTAACACCTCCTGGACATAATTGCGGCTCGCTTCCACCGCGGCGATCACCATTTCCGATTTTTCGTGGGCCGCCTCCTCCAGGAGGCTCTTCTCGTAGGAATAGATCAGGAAGGCGATGATCAGGCTGAATCCCAGGAAGATGATACCCACCCCCACCAGGAATTTTTGTTGCAGGCTGAAAGAGGCAAGGGTCTGGACCCGGGACGGCGATGGGGGCGGAGACTGATTCTCGGCCATAAGCTGGGGCTCCTTTGCCCTTCAGGGCGATGCCTTAATTTTAAAGAAAACTATGAGCCGTGCCAACTGAAAGATGCAGTACTGCCTCCGGCAGGAGGCAGTAAGCCGCTTCTCAGCAGCGGGGGAGGCAGAGTCAGATTGAGGTAAGATCATAATTATACAAAGTATTTTACGAAGACACCCCTTCTCTCGACCCCTCTCCATATCTGGCACTTTCCTTGCTTTAGCGCAAATTCAGAACCGTTTCACTAGTAACGGCCTCTCCGGCAAAGGGACTTGCCTGGGCTGATATCCTAAAAGAAGGAGGATGTTCTATGAGTCAAGACCAGCATGATCAACGGGAATTCGGGAGGTGAACGGACATGGAAGAAAAGAAAGGCATTAGCGAAGACTGGTTATCGTTGTGGATGGGTCTTTTCATCTTCGTGTTAGGCTGCGGCGTCTTTGTGGGATGGGATATTCTCGGTTGGGGGATTAAGACCAACGTCTGGACTGACATCACCAAGTCCATGGTTCCCTTTTCCAAATCCCTCAAAAGTATGCCGGGCCTGACCTCACTCTTTTTAACCTACCTGTTTTTGCTCATGGTCACGCAAGTCGGCGCCATTGCCATGAAAGTCAACGTGGGCCGATTTTTCTGGTCCTTTACCCTGGTCTTCTGGATCAGCTATGCCTGCTGGCTCTTAGGTCACTTTGCCTATATCGCCGCCACCGACGCGGGTAAGGCTGGTATCGGCTGGTCCTTGAAGCTCACAGGCGAAGCCGGTTTTGTCGTTGCCCTCATAGTCGGTCTCATCATCGGCAATTTCTTTCCCAAGTTTTCCGAATCCATGAAAGAGGCCATCCGGCCCGAGCTTTATATCAAGACCGCCATCGTCATCATGGGCGCGCTTTTAGGGGTCAAGGCCGCGGAAGCGGTGGGGCTGGCGTCCGCGGTGCTCTTCCGGGGTCTGTGCGCCATCATCGAGGCCTATCTGATCTATTGGGCCGTGGTCTATTACATCTCCCGGAAATACTTCAAGTTCAGCCGGGAATGGGCTGCGCCCCTGGCCTCCGGCATTTCCATCTGCGGCGTGTCCGCGGCCATCGCCACCGGCGGCGCCATCCGGGCCAGGCCTGTAGTGCCCATCATGGTCTCTTCCCTGGTGGTCATCTTCGCGGTGGTGGAATTATTAATATTGCCGTTCCTGGCCCAGATTTTCCTGTGGACCGAGCCCATGGTGGCCGGAGCCTGGATGGGGTTGGCCGTTAAAACCGACGGCGCGGCGGTGGCCTCCGGCGCCATCGTGGATTCGCTGATAAGAGCCAAGGCCTTGGCAGCCCAGGGGGTGAATTACAAGGCAGGCTGGATGCTGATGACTTCTACCACGGTGAAGGTTTTCATCGACATCTTCATCGGGGTTTGGGCCTTCATTTTAGCCGTTATCTGGTGCTCCAAGATCGAATGCACGGGCGGACGCATCCAGGCCGGCGAAATCTGGGAACGGTTCCCCAAGTTTGTCATCGGCTACGTCATCACCTTCGTACTGATGCTGTTAATCTGCCTGGCGTCTCCGGCCGCGCTCAAGACCGCCAAGGTCGCCACCGGGGAGAGCAACATCTTCCGCGTCATGTTTTTCGTCTTGACCTTCTTCACCATCGGCGTGGTGTCCAACTTCAAGAAGCTCTGGGAAGAAGGCATCGGCAGGCTGGCTGCGGTTTATGTCCTGTGCCTCTTCGGCTTCATTATCTGGGTAGGGTTGCTGATTTCGTGGATCTTCTTCCATGGGGTCCATCCGCCCATCATCACGGGCTGACCGTGAAAGGAGGTCATTATGGCTGAAGAAACTAAATTGCCGCCCGAAGAAGCACCGGAGGTGGAGCCGGTGGAAGAACATAAGTTAATCGACGAACTCCAGAAGATGGAGTATGAAGAACTGCTGCCCGTGGAGAAGAAGCTCATCTCCTGGAGCATCATCATCGGCGTGGTGTCCCTGGGATTCCTGGTGTGGATCAGCTACACCTTTTTCCCGGGTGGCCATTAGATAATTACGGATGGCGGGAGGGCCGGAGCCGTGAGCCCCGGTGGCCCTCCCCCTGGAAATGATTAACCGGTATCGGGGCGGACTTCCGGGTCCGCCCATTTTTGTCCGGAAATAGCCAGGAGCTGACGGCCGGCGTCAGGACTTCAGCCACTCCCAGGCCGCCGACAGCTCCTCCCGGGGGAAATTTTTCAGTTCGCCCTTCATCAAGGGGGCGAAGAGTTTCATGCCCACCTCCATCCACCGGGCTGCACCCACCAGGGCCACCTTCTCGAACGCCTGGCGGTGCTTGAGACCGGCCTTGGCGTCGTCCCACATGGCCCCCAGTTCAAAACCCTGGAAGTCCTCGCCCAGCAGGTAAAGAAAGCATACTGAGCCATGGTCCTTGAGCACGGCCTCCAGGCGCGGGATTAAAACCTCTTCATAGTCTTGGGCGGTGACTTTGCCGCTGGCCTTGATACCCATGACCTTGCCTTGGCTTTCGGGCAACACCTCGATCATCGGCAACCTCCTTTTAAGTTTAACTATCGACCATTAGGGAAATAAGTTGAACATCACTCACTTCCAAAGCCCCTGGAACCAGCGTTTCAGGCGCCAGCGGCTCCACCAGCGTTTGGAGGGGCTATGGGGCTTAGCGGTTTTGGCCCGGGGCCAGCCGGGGTTGAAGAGGAGTTCCAGCAGGTGGAGGGAGTCGTGTCCGGCGTTGACGAACTTGGCCCGGCAGGTGGCGCAGTAGACTATCAGGTCCTGGGTGGCTTCGGAGAGGAGGAAGGCGGTCATTTTTTTCGCCAGGGGGGTGTCCACCGCGGGCACCAGGCCCCCGGCGCCGCAGCAGATGGTGCGTTTCCGGTTGTGGGGCAATTCCTCCAGGTGGTGCCCCGCGGCGGTGACCAGCTCCCGCACCGCATCCTGTACTACCGGCAAGTGGCGGGCGCCGCAGGGCTCGTGGACGTGAAAGACCCCGGTGGCTGATGCCTGGGCGGCTTCCGGCAGCCCGTGCTCCAGCATCACTTCGTAGAGGGAGCGGGTCTTGATCTCCGGGCAATAGGTATTGAGGGTGTTGACACAGTGGAGGCAGGCAGCGATGAGTTCCTGGGCCCCCAGTTTGGCGAATTCCGCGGCCACTCCGGCGGCCACCCGTTCCTGGACCTCTTCCTCCCCCAGCATCATACTGGGCGCGCCGCAGCAGTTGAGGATGATGCCCGTATGGGGCAGCCGCTCCCGGAGATAGCTGTACGCGGCCTTGACCAGGTGGGGGTGGTAGCCCGGCAGGGAACAGCCGGGAAAGAAGACCTGTTTGGCCTTGCCCGTGGCCGGGTCCGGCCGGGTCAGGGTAAATATGGGGTGAGTGCCCCATTTGACGTAGTTCTGCACCCCTTTATGCTGGGGGAGCGGACCCCGGCCCTGGGCCACCAGACGGCGGCGGTAGTCCAGGCAGACCTGGCCAACATGCAGGGCTTTAGGGCAGACGGTTTGGCAGAGGCCGCAATAATGGCAGGAGTAAGAAATCAGAGGCTCCTCTTCCCCCCGGGACTCCAGGAGGCGGACGAGCCCTTTTTCGGTAGAAGGAAAATCCTGCACATATTGCTGTAAGAAGGTGCAGTTTCGCACGCATTGGGAACAGACGCAAGCAAGGCAGCGGGCCGCTTCGGCCTGGGCCGCGGCCGGAGAAAACCCCAGCGCCACTTCGGCCTGGGGGTGGGTCGCTCTTTCCTCCAGGGAAAGAGCGGGCATGGTCTGCCCGGCTGCTGGAGAGACTCCGTTGGTATTGACGATGAGCCTGGTGGTGCGGCTGGTTAAAGGCGGCAGGTCCGGGGGCAGGGGCTCTTTTTGCAGATGAGCGTGGATGGCCAGGGCCCCCCGGCGGCCCGCGGCAAAGGCTGCCACTGCGGTCGCGGGACCGGTGACCAGGTCGCCCCCGGCAAAAACCCCGGGGATTTTGGTTTGGAGCGTAACGGGATCGGTTTCCAGGCGGTTGATAGTGGCGGTGTCAAAGGCCAGGCCGGGTCCGAAAAAGGCGAAGTCAGCGGTTCGCTGCCACGCGGAAATTACCGTCTCCACCTCCAGACTGAACTGCGACTCGGGCAGGGGCGCCGGGCAGAGCCGGCCGGCGGCGCCGGGCTCCTCCAAGGCCATTTTTTGCAGCAGCAGCCCCTGGACCCGGCCTTCTCCCAGGATGCGCCCGGGCGAGGTGAGGAAGTGAAACTGCACCCCCTCCAACCGGGCCTCTGCCACCTCGGAGGGCCGAGCGGTCAGGAGGCCTTCAGTCTGGCTGAAGATGAGGTGAACCTCTTCAGCGCCCCTGCGCCACGCGGCCCGGGCCGCGTCCAGAGCGGTGCGGCCGCCGCCGATGACCGCCACCCGGGGACCGATCTCCAAAGGTTGGCCGGAGTTAAAGGCCCGAAGAAAACTGAGGCCGTCGATGGCGCCGGTCAAGTCTTCTCCTGGGATTTGTAAGGGCAGGCTTTTATGGGCTCCCAGGGCCAGGAAAACCACGGCGAAATCCCGGCGTAGTTCTTCCAGGTGCACATCTCGGCC
>ENA-OSEO01005834-OSEO01005834.1-sediment-metagenome-genome-assembly--contig:-NODE-5834-length-11491-cov-3.009462_pt1 | contig 11491 bp, 9 predicted proteins | sample MGYA00237883_ERZ534232 | MGnify/ENA metagenome assembly ERZ534232
TTTTTTTTTTAATGATACGGCGACCACCGAGATCTACACTCTTTCCCTACACGACGCTCTTCCGATCTGGCTCACTGCAAGCTCCGCCTCCCGGGTTCACGCCATTCTCCTGCCTCAGCCTCCCGAGTAGCTGGGACTACAGGTGCCCGCCACCACGCCCGGCTAATTTTTTTGTATTTTTAGTCAACCATTATGGGCCGTTATGAGAATGAATCGCAAGGAGGATTTGAAGGGCAGATATAGATTTATTCCATAGACAGCAAATGTCGACAATTTATGTTACAAATAACAGGGTGAAATAACCCGATTAAAACGGTCAATACCGCCCGAAAATGGCAAATCAGTAAGAATTTTTGTTTTTCATTTCTAGGCGGGTTTGCAGCAGGTTTCTTGCCGTTTCAGCGAATCGGTCCAGGTCCTTGAGCTTGTCTAGGTAACAAAACACCTGCGCCTTTCGGCAGCGCCCGGGCATCCGGGGGTCGCCATGAGCGCTGAGGATCAATACAGGCAAGGACTCCCCTGCCACCGACCGGATTTGCTGGCATAACTTCAGACCGTCCCCATCGGGCAAGCGCATGTCCAAGACCAAAAGGTCAGGTTTTATTTCGCAATTTGCCCAAAACGTTAGGGCCTGGCTAAAATTATTGCAGCAGTGCACCTCAAAATCCTCAGCGAGCAACAAGGTACGAAACAAAGACGCGCTGTCCTGGTCGTCTTCAACCAAAAGCACCTGGGGCCGGCGCGTAGTCATGCATAGACCTCCAGCTCAACGGTAAAGGTGGTGCCCACGCCGGGTTGGCTTTCTACCTTAATCTCGCCGTTATGCAGGTGTACGATCTCCTGCACCAGACTAAGCCCTATACCCAGGCCCTCGATTCGTCCTGTTCCCAGAAGGTCTGCCCGGTAGAAACGGTTAAAGATATTCGCCATCTGCTCCCGATCCATTCCCACCCCCGAATCCTGCACTTCAAGCACCATTATGTGGTCCCTGGATTTGAGGCTTATCCTGACCTCGCCCCCCTCTTTATTATACTTGATGGCGTTTAAAAGAAGATTGTCCACCAGTTGCACCAGTTTTTCCTGGTTGCCCAGAACCATGGTGTTTTTTAAGGAAAATATCTCGATATCCAAGGTAACTTGGCGTTCCGCGGCTAAAGGCCGCAGGTTTTCCGTCTCCGTTTTCAGCACAGAAGCGAGGTCCACCGGACCCATCTCGTAATGGTCCTTGGCATGGCTAAGCCTGGCCAGGTCCAAGAGGTTCTCGATCTGCGTCTCCAGCTTGCGTAAGTTGCGCCAGCAGATCTCCAAATAGCCCGCCGTTTCATCGGGGGCCGCCCGGCCTTGCATGATCAATTGCAGAAAGCCTTTGAGCGCCACCAGCGGTGTTTTCAACTCATGGCTTAAAGTGGTCAGAAACTGGTCTTTCAGCTCTTCCACGTCTTTTATATTCATAAAGGCCTTTTCCAGGGCGGCAGACTTGTGCAGCAGTTCCCGGTGCAGGGCTTCCTTTTGGGTTACATCGCTCATGCTGGCAGCCAAAATCCAGGGTTCGCCTTCGGTGCCACGCTCCCAAAACAGCTTGGCCTCAACCTTAATGATACCTTGACCGGCGGATATTTGTCCCCTAAATACGCCCTCCTCGCCGGCCAAGATAATATTCCAGCTATGCTCCAGGGCCACCATGCCCTCCACTGGCTGGTCCACCACCTCCGAGCGCAATCGCCCCAGGGCCTGGCAGAAGGCCAGGTTGGCGTCCAGGACACGCCCGGTTTTGGGGCTGATATATAAAAACATGTCCGGCGAGGACTCGAAAAAACGGCGATAAAGGCTTAGGTACTCCACCAGAGCGTCGCACATCGCGCTTATAGCCGGCCCCAAGGGGCCAAGCCGGGACAAGGCCTGCGGCTTCCAGGCCATGATGTTGGGCTCGGCTTGAGCCATGCCGCGGCCATGTGCAATCAAAAAATCCGCCTGGCGCTTGAGGTTGCGCCTTAGATGCCAGGCTCCTGCCGCGGAAACCAAAAGGGCCGAGGTCAGGCCGGTTCCATAGATCCAGAGTTTGCTTTCCGGCCGCCAAAACCAGGCGGTCAGGGCCGCAACCAGCAAGGGAAGCGCCGCCAAAAACCCCAGGAAGCAGGCCAGTCTTTTGCCTGACCAGTTAAGCATTGACATCCTTTATCCGGTTACGAAAGGCATAGCCGATTTTTAAGCTAACCTGGCCCGGGAGTGGTGTCAATGTATTAGGCTGTTCAAGCAGATAAAGATACAAAGAGAAACCTGGTTGGACAAAAGGTGCGATGATTTGGCTTGTAGTGCCAGTCCATGCTATTATCAAAATGTTTAGTGAAAGCTAAGGTGAAGGGAAATTCAGCCATGCATATTATGTTCGCATCCCCGGAAGTGTGGCCGTTTGCCCGGGTAGGGGGGCTGGCCGAGGTATCCCATGATCTTACGTTGGCCTTGGGGGCGAAAGGACATAGGGTGGACGTGGTCACCCTCAAAACCCGGCTGGAGCCCGATCTGGCGGACAAACTAAACCCTACGGGCATCGTCTTGGAGGTGCCGGTTTCCTGGCGAACGCACCGGGCCGAGGTGTACACCCTGACCCTGTCCGAGACGGTCACGGCCTATCTCATATCCCATGACCGCCTCTTCGACCGGGAAGGGCTTTACGGCAACGCCTACGGCGATTACGAGGACAACGCCGAGCGATTCGTCTTTTTCAGCCGGGCCACAGCGGAGTTGGCCGTGGCCCTGGGAAATGAGCTGGACGTGCTCCACGCCAACGATTGGACCACCGGCTTGATTCCCCTCTATTTGAAATCCTTGTATCGAGAACAGAAGGCCTTGCTGGCCTGTGGCAGCCTGATGACTATTCATAACCTGGGCACGCAAGGAAATTTCTGGCATTACGACATGCCGCTTACCGGTCTGGGGTGGGAGTATTTCACCCCCGAGGCCGTGGAGTTCTACGGCAAGATCAATTTCTTGAAGGCAGGGTTGGTGTTCGCGGACATGATCTCCACGGTGTCCCCCCGCTACGCCAGGGAGATTCTTACCCAGGAGATGGGTTTCGGCTTGGAGGGGGTGCTAAAGTCCCGGGGCGACCGGCTGGTGTCGGTGGTGAACGGGGTGGATTATAATATGTGGAATAGCATGTCCGATCCCTTTCTGGCTGCCCCCTACGGCCCCCAAGACCTGGCCCCTAAACTCCTCTGCAAAAATGATTTGCGACAGGCCTTTGGATTGCCCGCCGCCCCGGAGCGACCCCTGTTGGGGTTCCTCGGCCGCCTTTTGGACCGCCGGGGGCTGGATATTTTGGCCCCTGCCCTGGAAAGGATCATGGATTTGGGGCTGGATGTGATCGTCATGGGCTATGGCGAGGATCATTATCACGCTTATCTGCAAGACCTCCAGCGCAGGCGCGCCGGCCAGTTGGGGCTTTTTATCGGCTACCAGATGGATCTGGCCCACAAGCTCATGGCCGGGGCGGACATGCTCATCATGCCCAGTCGTTTCGAGCCCTGCGGCCTCCATCAATTGCACGCCATGCGCTACGGCACGATACCCGTGGTGAGGGCCACTGGTGGTTTGGATGACACCGTTTCCGACCACGGCCCGGATCAGCCGGGGGTGGGATTCAAGTTCAGCGAATATGAAACCCAGCCCATGATGGACGCCTTGGGCCGGGCGCTTATTGCCTATCAAGACAAGACCCAATGGCAGGGGATCATGCGGCGGGCCATGGCGCTGGATTTTTCCTGGGAACGGGCGGCATCCGAATATGAAAAGATCTATGAGCGGGCCCGGCGCCTGCACCTAGGCTGATAGGCCAACCTTATCATGAGCACCAAGGACCGCTTCGAACTTTTGGCCCACGTGGTGGAGATATCCAACTCCTCCGTTGATGTGGGCGAGCGCCTGTATAGCATGCTGGGAGCGGTTAACACCTTTTACAAAGCCCGCCTGACCGTTTTGTTCACCCAGGAATCCGTCCGGAGCCCGCTGGTCAAGGCCCACGTCTGGCCCCGGGAGGCCAAGACGGCCAAGCCGCTTTCCGTGGACTACGGCCAAGGCAAGGTGGGTATCACGGCCATGAGCCGGCAGCCCGTGGTGATCACGGTGGACGGGCCCTTGGGGGATCCTGCCTTGGATGTCCTTTGCCGCCGGGGGGAGCGGGCGGCGCTCTTGCCGGTCAGGGACGATAACCGCCTATATGCGGTACTGGCCGTCATCGTTCCTTCAGGGCCTGACCTGCACAATGAAGACATCCGCCTGCTACAGATGGTGGCGCGGGAAATGGCGGGGGCCATACGTAACTACCGGCTTTATTTCGAGGCTAAGAAGCGTATTGCGGAACTGAGCGTGCTCTCCCATGTGGGCAGGGCCGCGGTTTCCACCATCGAGGTGGACGAACTCTTACAGACCATCGCCAGCATCTGCGCCAAGCTTCTGGGGGCAAAGGGTGGGGTGGTGCACGTGCAGAGCGTCAACGGGGAAGGGGTGGAACTACGGGCCGCCTACGGCTTGGTGCCGCCCCCCTGCTTGCAAAACCAGGACTGCGATTCCATCCTGAGCCGTTGCAAACCCGGGCGCGGCCAAGAGGAAGCCCGCTTGTGCCAGGTGGAAAAGGGTTCCGAAGATCTCTCTACCGGCCTTTGCGCCCCGCTTTCCTTTAAGGGGAAATACCAGGGTCATCTTTGCGTTTTCGGAAAGGTTGTTCGGCAGGAAGGCCCCGATGAGGGACAGTTTGGCGAAGAGGACAAAAATTTGATAGGCACCATGGCCTCGATGGTTTCCTCGGCCTTGGAAAACGCCTTGTCATTTCAGCGGGTGGAAGACCTGGCCGAGCGCAACGAGGAGATGGTGAGCGCCTTGGCCACCCTTTTCGAGATCAGCACGGTCCTCATGACTACGGTGGACTTCAACGAGACCGTGCAGATCATCCTGCGCGCGGTAACCCATCCGGCGGGGTTGGACCATGACCGGGTGATCCTTTTCCTGGCCAGCGAGGAGGAGAAAGTTCTCCGGCCCGTGGCCGAACTGGCCAAGCAAAACATCTGGGGGCCCAAGCAGGAACTGAGCCAAACCCTGTTGGAAGTGAAAAAAGAGCACCCCCAGCCGGAGCCGGTCTTGGATGAAAAACTGTTGGGGCTTACGGTGGCGCTGGACCCGGAAAAGAGCGTAATGGCCCGCACCCTGGCGGAAAAGTCGGCTATAAAGGTCGATGATCCGGCCCACAACTCCAAGGTCCCGCCCCAATTTATCCAGGCCATGGGGCCTCATCCCTTTGTCACCGTGCCCATGTTCGCCAAAGGCAAGGTGGTGGGAGTCTTGGTGGTGAACAACGCCCAGAGCAAGCGCCCCTTTACCGACCGCGATCTCAAGCTTCTGGGCATGCTGGCCAACCAAGGCGGGCTCGCCGTGGAGAATAGCCGCCTTTACCAAAACTTGGAGCACGCCAACCACGAACTGGCCCAGATGCGCAGCCGCCTTCTGGAGGCGGACAAGCTGGCCGCCCTGGGGGAGGTGGCTGCCGGAGTGGCTCATGAGATCAGAAACCCGTTGGTGAGCATCGGCGGTTTCACCCGCCGCATCCGCAAAAAGGTAGGGGAGGAATCCTCGCTCAGGCCTTATCTGGACGTGATTATTGAGGAGGTAACCCGCCTGGAGCGCACCTTGAACGAGATGCTGGACTTTTCCACCGATGCCCGCCACCATTTCGAGGAGTATGATCTGAACGTGATCATGGACCAGTCCTTGGACCTTTTGAAAAGGGAGTTGGAGGAGCACCACATCCAGGTCGTAAGGGATTACAATCCCGATTTGCCCCGGGTATTTTGCGACGACCGCCAGATCAAACATGTTTTTTTCAATATCTACCTGAATGCCGTCCAGGCCATGAGTCCGGCGGGCGGCCAGTTGACCTTGCGCAGTTTTTCGGTGATGCGCGAGGGCAAGCGGTTCGTGGCCGGGGAGGTGACCGACACCGGCGGCGGCATACCCATGAACGTGATACACAACATTTTCAATCCATTTTTCACCACCAAAGACACGGGTTCCGGCTTGGGCCTTTCCATCGCGCATAAGATCATTACCCGCCATTTCGGCCAGGTGGAGGTGCATAACCGGGAAGGCAAGGGGGCCACTTTTTTGGTCACCCTGCCCGCCGCCGAAGAGGGTCGGGCCTACCTCAAGTAGGGTCGGCGGCTTTAGTCCCGGGCCTTATGCCTCCGCCCTCCGGCCGCGGTTGTAAGCTTTAGATAGCACCTTTTCAAATTCAGCGGTTAATCGGCATGGAAGAAGTCGTTCAGTTAAACCAGGTGCGCCGGAAAAAGGCTGCGGACAGGGCCTTTTCCCTTTGGCCGCGGCGCCTGGGCCATGCGCCCGCCCCCGAGGCCAAGCTGGGTGATCTGCCCGATGAGGTGCTCATGACCCTGGCCGAATTGGGTCCCCAGGCCACCCTGGCCCTTTACGATCTGGTTTTGGGGGTCCGCAAAATGGGGCCGGGAGAGCGTTTTCATTATTTGAGCGGCAAGGCCAAAATGGAGGCCCTGGACGCCTTTTTGTTTTTAGCCGACCAGGTGCGCTTCGAGTTGATGCGCCGTCTGGGTTGGGTGCGTCATCTGCCTGGCGACGTTTATTCCTTGCTGGATCTGGCGCTTGAGCAAAAAGTAATCCGCGCATCCTTCTCTCCGCCCTGTCCGGAACTTTGCCCTGCCTACCATGGCTATAAAGACCTGGCCCGGCAGTTTAAGGTGGAGCCCCAGGCCGTGGTGGGATCTCTCATAGCCGAGGCCCTGGAGACCTTCCGTTCCCGCCTGGATAAGGATTGAGACCCGGAGGGCCACCTGGCAGGAAATGCAGGCCGGATTGGTGAGTACGCCCCGCAGGGAGCCCTTCCAATTTTCAACGAAAAAGTGCATATATAGGTTTGCTTGCCCGCGTTAGGCACGTTCAGGTCATGCTCCTTGTGAAATGAGGGCATCGGTGACAAAGTCCAGCATCTCGTTCGTGGTTGCCTGGGAGAAAAACAGATGGGTTCTTTGAGGGAAAGCGGTTTTCTTGGTTGGTTGGGGGGCAAATTAAACACCCCCCGCATGAAATTGACCGTGCTGGCCGTGGGCTTTACCGTGGCCGTGGCCGCACTCTATCTAATTCAGCCGCCGGTCTTGCATGATTTCCTGCTTTCCTTGGAGGATCGGCTTTTGGATTTGCGCTTTCAGCTAAGGGGGGTACAGAAGCCCCAGACGCCGGTGGTGATGGCGGTCTTGGATGAAAAGTCCCTGGATCGCGTGGGGCGCTGGCCATGGCCGCGGCCGGTGGTGGCCAGCTTCCTGCGGGCCCTGGGCAATTCCGGGGCGGCGGTGGCTGGGCTGGACATGGGTTTTTTCGAGGAGGACGCTCCCCTGGCCCTGAAATTCATCCAGGAGGAAAAGGCCAAGAGCGGTCCGCAAGAGCAGGCAGTCCTTCCTGTTTTGGACCGGCTGGCCAGGCGTCTTTCCGGGGATGCCCTTTTGGGTGAGGCCATCTTGCGTTCCCCCACGCCCATGGTGGCCGGATATTTCATGCACATGACCGGCGACGAGGTGAAGTACATCTCGGCCACGGAGCGTAGGCTGCGGCAAAAGGTGGTAGCCGACGCACGTTATCGGTTCATAACCCTGCCGGATGGGGTTCATGAAAGCGGCTTGCCCCTGCCCGAGGCCTACATGGTGGAACCCAACATACCCTCGGTCAATAAGGCGGCTAGCTTCATGGGGTATTTCAACATGCTGCCAGACCCGGACGGCAAGATCCGGGGGGTGCCCTTGGTGATCCGCCTAAGGCACCAGGAATCCGCCGGCAAAAGCGGCCAGGTGCGTTTTGACTACGCCATGCCCTTGATCATGAGCATGCTCAAGGCATATGCGGGCGGCGATATATACGCGCAGCAGTTGAAGATCAAGGCCACCCGGGCCGGGCTGGCCCAGGCCTTGGCCAAAGGGCAGGTTAGCCAGGCGGACGCCGTAGCCTACGGCAAGGAACTGGACAAGGTGGAGAGGGAGACCAAGGCGGCTTGGGGCACCAAGGAGCCCAGCCTGGATATGGGCCCGGCCGGGGTTAGGAGCGTGCGCATGGGAAAATGGTCCCTGGACACCGAGCCCACCGGCGAGCTGCGCCTTAATTACTACGGCCCCAAGCAGAGCTTCCCCTATTATTCCTGGTGCGACATCCTGGAGGGCAAGCTGAACCCGCCGGACGCCCTCAAGGGGAAGCTGGTTATAGTGGGCAGCTCGGCGGTGGGGGTGGGCGATGTGCGGGCCACTCCTTTTGATCCCATGCTGCCCGGCCCGGAGATCCACGCCACCGCCTTGGACAATATCCTAAGCGGATACTGGCTCAAGCGCCCCGACTGGGCCAAGGGGGTAAATCTGTTGACCATCCTGGTCCTGGGGCTTTTGTCTGCCTTCTTGCTGCCCCGGGTCTCGGCGCCGGTGGGCGGGTGCTTTTTCCTGCTCATGCTGGCCGGGTTCGTGAGCTTCAACCACTTTTACGCCTTTGCCCAGAAACGCTGGGTCCTGGGGGCGGTTTATCCCCTTATTACCTTGACCGTCATTTTCGTCGCAGTAACAGTGCTTCGCTTCATCCTGGAGGAAAGGGAGCGCCGCAAGACCCGCCGGGCTTTTTCCTTCTACCTGAGCGAGAAGGTCATCGAGCAGGTTCTTAAGAACCCGTCCCTTTTGCAGTTGGGCGGGCAAAGGCGGGAGCTATCCATATTTTTTTCGGACCTGCAAGGATTTACCTCCATTTCCGAGAGCCTGGACCCGGTGCAGCTCACCACCTTGCTGAATGAATACCTGTCCGCCATGACCGACATCATCCTGGACGAAGGGGGCACCTTGGACAAATACGAGGGCGACGCCATCATCGCCTTCTGGAACGCGCCCCTAGAACAGCCAGACCACGCGCTCAGGGCCTGCCGGGCCGCGTTGCGCTGCCAAAGAAAGCTGGCCGAGCTGCGGCCGGTGTTTAGGGAGAAGGTGGCCAAGGACCTCTTCATGCGCGTAGGCATAAACTCCGGCCCGGTGGTGGTGGGCAACATGGGTTCCAGCAAGCGCTTCGACTACACCTTCCTGGGCGACGCGGGCAATCTGGCCTCCCGCCTGGAAGGCGCCAACAAGGTCTTCGGGACTTACTTCATGGTCTCGGAGAACACCTGGTCCCAGGTGCGGGAGCAGATGGTGGGCCGGGAGCTGGGCAGCCTGGTGGTGGTGGGCAAGAAGCAGGCGGTCAAGGTGTTTGAGCCGCTGGCCATGGCCGGTGAGGACGGTGTAAAGGATTACGGCCCATTCCTGAAGGGGCTGGAGATGTGCCGGCGAGGAGACTGGAAAGGGGCCCAAGAGGCCTTCGAGGCCCAGCCCGATGATCCCGCCTCCCTGTCCTATCTGGACCGGCTAAAGACCCTGGCGGAGGGATATGAAAACTGGGACGGCATCTGGAACCTGACCAGCAAGTAGACTGGTATGCGTGGTGTTTTGGCTGGCTTTGCGATATCATTGCCCGAAAGCTCGATGACGTTGATTGTGAAACTGCCATAGGAGGAATGCTTTGCAGGAAATGGAGGTTGTTTTTCCCGGCGGAAAACGGGTGGATGCCATATTCAATGGAAAACGCATCGCCACTGATCAGGAACTTGATCAAGGCGGGGAGGGCAAAGAGCCCACCCCCTACGAGTTCTTTTTGGCTGCTTTGGGGACCTGCGCGGGCATCTTTGTGCTTAAATTCTGTGAGGCGCGCAACATCCCCACCCAGGGACTCAAAGTCATTCAACGCGTGGATCGCGACGAAAAGACCAAGCACCTTAACCTGGTGGAGACCGAGGTGATCCTGCCCAAGGATTTCCCGGAAAAGTACGAAAAGGCGGTTCTGCGGGCGGCGGAACTTTGCGCGGTGAAAAAGGCCATCTTGGAGCCGCCGGAGTTTAAGCTCAAAGCCACCCGCGGGTAAGTCCGGTCAGCAAAAGGCCCAGGCCGCCGGCCAGGAAGTTAACCGCCCACAAAAGCCTCTGGGCGATGAGGATATCAGTGCCTTTTGGGTCGCGGCCGGCCGGGTTGAGCCAGGGTTTTTCCACCAAGACCCCGCCGTAATAATTGGGGCCTCCCAAGCGCAGGCCCAGGGCCCCCGCCATGGCCGCTTCGGGCCAGCCGGCGTTGGGGCTTTTGTGCGCCTTGTGGTCGCGCTTGAGCACGTTAAATGCCTGGCCCGCGGAGAGGCCCAGGCCGCAGGATGCGGCCACGAGCAAAAGCGCGGTGAGCCTGGCCGGCAGCCAGCCAGCCAAATCATCCAGCTTGGCGGGGAAAAATCCCAGATCCCGGTAGCGGGGGCTTTGGTAGCCCACCATGGAGTCCAGGGTGTTCACCGCCTTGTAGGCCACCGCGGCCACCGGCCCCCCCACCACCAAATAGAACAAAGGCGCTACCACCCCATCGTTTAGGTTTTCGGCGACGGTCTCGATCACCGCCCGCCTGATCCCGGCGGGCGTCAAGGCGGCCGTGTCCCGGCCCACGATCATGGCCAACCTCTGCCGGGCCGTGTCGATGTCGTTGTCCGCAAGGGGTTTGGCCACATCCCGGGCCTCGCGCCAGAGCTGGCCGGCACTGAGGCATTCAAAGGCCAGGACCACGGACAAGGCCGCAGACAAGGGCGGCCAGGCCTCCTCGGTCAAACGTAAGACCAGCCAGGCGGCCGCGGCCCAGCCTCCCACCACGCCGAGCACCAGACAGCCGCCTGCCAGGCGCATGAGGTTGGGCGAGCGCAGATGGCGAAAAAACAGTTTCTCCAGGGCGGCGGCCATCGCCCCCATGCCGCGCACCATATGCGTCCAGTGCGGCGGGTCGCCGATGAGGGCGTCCGCAGCCAGGGCGAGGGAGAAAACCAAGGCGGTAAACAAGACCTAGGCCCCAAGATCGGCGCTGTCCCCGGCGCCTGCCGCGGCCGGGGTTACCGGCGGCCGGTGGTTATGCTGGCGCAAAAGGCGGCGCACCTTTTCCCAGTCCACCTTGGCCTGCCGGCAATTACGGGCGGCCAAAAGCACGCCTTGAAAGACCGTGTTGCGCTCGCTGCCGCCGTCTTGATGATAGCCGGCGTCGCCAACCTCGTACTTGGCCAGAAGCCGGTTGCGCAGATACCAGCCGCAGGTCACCCCCAGGCTCAAGGCCAAATCCACCAGTTCCCGGCTGAAAACGAGACGGGCCCCGGATGAACCGAATAGCGGATGCTGCTTGATACGGGTTGACATTGCCATTTCGACAGTCCCTCCTTATTTTTCAGCCAGCCTGGGCTGAGAATGACGACGCGGTACTTTATCCTCAAAAAAAGTGTTGACAGCGGATTGGCTGGTGCTTGTCTACCCGGCTCAACCGGTACTCGTCATGACCACCGGTCCAGCAGCCGGGATATTTCGGCAGTCCCGGGTTCTTGCTTCTCTCCCCTGCTAACATCATAAAGG
>ENA-OSEO01005836-OSEO01005836.1-sediment-metagenome-genome-assembly--contig:-NODE-5836-length-11490-cov-3.223429_pt1 | contig 11490 bp, 8 predicted proteins | sample MGYA00237883_ERZ534232 | MGnify/ENA metagenome assembly ERZ534232
CTCTTGGAACGCTGGACTTTCCGGCTTTGTGGGGTAAATCCGGAAAAAGAGCAGGATTGGAAGGAATATGCCCTGGCCTTGCTCCTGTTCAGCCTGGCGGGGGTGTTGGTCACTTACGCTGTCCTAAGACTGCAGCTCTTCCTGCCCTTTAACCCGCAAAACCTGGGGGACGTGCCTCCGGACCTGGCCTTCAATACCGCGGTGAGCTTCACCACCAACACCAACTGGCAGGCGTATAGTGGCGAAGCCACCATGAGCTACTTCTCCCAGATGGCGGCCCTGGCCTGGCAGAACTTTGTTTCCGCCGCGGCCGGCCTGGCCGTGGCCCTGGCCTTGGCCCGGGGGCTGAGCAGGCGGATTTCTTTGCCTCCAGATAATGGCAATCAGACGGTGGGGAACTTCTGGGCAGATGTCCTCCGGGCCATCATTTACCTGTTCCTGCCGGTCTGCCTGGTGGCGGCCTTGGTGCTGGTGTCCCAGGGAGTAATTCAGACCCTTGCGCCTTACCTGAAAATCACCACGGTGGAAGGGATGAAACAGACCATCCCCCTGGGGCCGGTGGCCTCCCAGGAGGCCATCAAGCTGTTCGGCATCAACGGCGGCGGCTTTTTCAACGCCAACAGCACCCATCCTTTTGAGAATCCCACGGCTCTAACCAACTTTATTGAAATGGTATTGATCTTCGCCATCCCCGCGGCCCTGACTTACACTTACGGGCGCATGGCCCGGGACCAGAGGCAGGGCTGGGTGATCTTCGGGGCCATGGCTTTGCTGTTCCTGGTGGGGGTGGCTGTCACCTACTGGGCAGAAGCCCGGGGCAATATGGCGCTGGCGGGATTGCCCCTTAACCAGACTTTGGGCAATCTGGAAGGTAAAGAAATACGGTTCGGGGTGGCGGTCAGTTCCCTTTTTGCCACTATCACCACGGGTGCGTCCTGTGGCGCGGTCAATGCCATGCACGACAGCTTCACGCCTCTGGGGGGATTGGTGCCCTTGCTGAACATCCAACTGGGGGAAGTGATTTTTGGCGGCGTGGGCGCGGGGCTCTACGGCATGTTAATTTTTGTGCTCCTGGCCGTATTCATCGCCGGGCTGATGGTGGGCCGCACCCCGGAATATCTGGGAAAAAAGATCGAAAGCCGGGAAATTAAGCTGGCCATGCTCTATATCCTGATCTTTCCCTTGACCATTCTGGGATTGTCCGCCTGGGCCGCGGCGGCCCCTTACGCCCTGGCGGCGCTTAACAACGGGGGGCCGCACGGCTTGAGCGAAATCCTTTATGCCTACTCCAGCGGCGCCGGCAACAACGGCTCGGCCTTTGCCGGCCTGGGGGCCAACACCCTCTGGTGGAACATCTCCCTGGGTATCGCTATGCTCGTGGGCCGCTTCTGGATGATGGTCCCCGTGCTGGCCATCGCCGGCTCCATGGCCGCCAAGAAGACGGTGCCGCCCAGTCTGGGAACCTTCCCCACCAATGGCCTGCTTTTTATGGCGTTGCTGGTGGGGGTGGTCCTCATCGTGGGGGCGTTGACCTTCTTTCCCGTGCTCTCCCTGGGGCCGGTGCTGGAAGAGTTTCTGGCCCGCCAGGGCCAGTTATTTTAGAGGAGAGGCCGGTTATGTCCATCCATCCGCGCCCGGAAATTTCCCTGTTTAATAAGGCCATCCTGCGCCAGGCGGTGTGGGACAGCGTTAAGAAGCTGGCGCCCCAAAGGGTCATGAAAAACCCGGTGATGTTCGTGGTGGAAGTGGGCGCGGTTCTGACCACGCTGTTCTGGCTGCGCGACCTCATTATCCCCTCCCCTGGAGCGGAGCCGTTATGGTTCACCGGCCAGGTCACGCTGTGGCTCTGGTTCACGGTGTTGTTCGCCAACCTGGCCGAGGCGGTGGCGGAGGGCCGGGGCAAGGCCCAGGCCGCCTCCTTAAAGAAAATGCGCCGGGAGATCATGGCCCGGAAGCTTGAAAATTACGGGGAATCCAGCCTGACGGAACAAGGGGAGATCAAATTCCCGGTTTGGCGGGAATCCAGTGTCCCGGCCTCCAAACTCCAAAAAGGCGATATCGTCTTAATAGAAGCGGGGGGATACATCCCCGGCGATGGAGACGTCATCGAAGGCATCGCCTCGGTGGACGAATCCGCGGTCACCGGGGAATCAGCCCCGGTCATCCGGGAGGCCGGCGGCGACCGCTCCGCGGTGACCGGGGGCACCCGGGTCCTGTCCGACCGCATCGTCATCCGGATCACCGCCGATCCGGGAGACAGCTTCCTGGACAAGATGATCGCCCTGGTGGAGGGCGCCGTGCGGCACAAGACCCCCAATGAGATTGCGCTCCACATTTTACTAGTGGGCCTGACCATTGTCTTTATCATTGCCTGCGTCACCCTGGTGCCGGCGGCCGCCTACTCCCATATAACTTTATCGGCGACGGTGATTGCCGCGCTGTTGGTCTGTCTCATTCCCACCACCATCGGGGGTTTGCTTTCGGCCATCGGCATTGCCGGCATGGACCGCTTGATTCGCAAGAACGTCCTGGCCATGAGCGGCAGAGCGGTGGAGGCCGCCGGGGACGTGGACACCCTCTTGCTGGACAAAACCGGCACCATCACCCTGGGGAACCGCATGGCCTCGGAGTTGATTCCCGCGCCCGGAGTAACAGTGGCGGAGTTAGCCATGGCCGCAGGGGTATCCAGCGTGGCGGATGAAACCCCTGAGGGCCGCTCCATCGTGGAATTTGTCAAAACCAGCCATACGTTCACCGACCAAACCTTGCACCTTCCCGGGGCCCAGTTCATTCCCTTCAGCGCCCACACCCGCATGAGCGGCTGCGATGTCGAGGGCCTGAGCATCAGGAAAGGCGCGGTGGACGCCATCTGCCAGCAGGTGCAGTCCCTGGGCGGGGAAATTCCTGAAAACCTGGAAGATGCGGTTCACCGCATCGGCGACGCCGGGGGCACGCCTTTGGCGGTGTCCCAAGGCTCGCGGTTTATGGGAATTATCCATCTTAAGGATGTCATCAAGGCGGACATCCGGGAACGCTTCCTGCGTTTCCGGGCCATGGGCATCAAGACCGTGATGATCACCGGCGATAATCCCCGCACCGCGGCCACCATCGCCAGGGAAGCGGGGGTGGACGATTTTCTGGCGGAAGCCACACCGGAGCGCAAGATGCGCCTCATCATGGAGGAGCAGACTAAAGGCAAAATCGTGGCCATGACCGGGGACGGCACCAACGACGCCCCGGCCCTGGCCCAGGCGGACGTGGGGGTGGCCATGAACACCGGCACCCAGGCGGCTAAAGAAGCGGGCAACATGATCGACCTGGACTCCGACCCCACCAAGCTCCTGGAAGTGGTGGAAGTGGGCAAGCAACTGCTCATGACCCGGGGGGCCCTGACCACTTTTTCCATTGCCAATGACGTGGCCAAATATTTTGCTATCCTCCCCGCCCTGTTCATCACGGTCTACCCGGCCATCGCCCCTTTGAATATCATGGGCCTGGCTTCCCCCCGCACCGCCATTCTCGCCGCGGTCATTTTCAACGCCCTGATCATCATGCTCTTGATCCCCCTGGCCTTGAAGGGAGTGCGCTACCGCCCCCTGGGCGCGGCGGCCCTGCTGCGGCGCCTGCTCCTAATCTACGGCCTGGGGGGACTGATTGTGCCCTTTATCGGCATTAAGGCCATTGACCTGGTTCTGCGGGCGCTGGCCTTCTAAGGAAGAGATAAGATGCGCCACGCCGCTTTAACTGCTGTCCGGGTCGCCTTAGTCACCCTGCTCCTCACCGGAGTGGCTTATCCCCTCCTGGTAACGGGCCTGGCCCAACTCTTGTTTCCCCACCAGGCCAACGGCAGCCTGGTGCAAGATGACCAGGGGCGCCTGGCGGGTTCGGCCTTAATCGGCCAGCGGTTCTCCCACCCGGCCTATTTCCAGCCCCGGCCGTCGGCAGCCGGGGAACAGGGATACGACTCCCTGGCTTCCGGCGGGTCTAATTTCGGCCCCACTTCCCAGAAGCTGCGGGATCGTGCTATAAGTGATTTGCAGCGCTTGAAAAAAGAGAATCCCGAGGCTGCCTCTACCATTCCGGAGGAACTGGTCACCGCCTCGGCCAGCGGCCTGGATCCGCACCTCTCCCTGGCCGGGGCCATGTGGCAACTGCCCCGGGTGGCCCAGGCCCGGGGGATCACACCGGCACGGATTGCCGCCGTGGTCCGGTCACGCCTGGAGGGGCCGGACCTGGGTTTTCTCGGGGAGCCCCGGGTGAACGTGCTCTTGTTGAACCTGGCCCTGGACCGGCAGTTTGGGATGCCTTAGAAGTGAGCAGTGAGCGGTGAGCAGTGAGCGGTGAGCCGAGTAAGCGTTTGGGGATTTTTTTGATGAATGCCAACATCAGCCGGGCCCAAGACTTTCTCGATCTCTTGGAGCGCGCCAAGCGCGGGCGGCTGAAGATTTATCTGGGGTTTGCCGCGGGGGTGGGCAAGACCGTGCGCATGCTGAAAGAGGCCCACGCCCTGAAACAGCGGGGGGTGGACGTGGTCCTGGCCTATATCGAACCCCACGGCCGGGCCGAAACCGCGGACCTCATCGGTGATCTGGAGGTGGTCCCCCGGAAGCAGTTTGACTACCGGGGCATCACCGTGGAAGAGATGGACCTGGACGCGGTGCTGGCCCGGCGCCCGGCCATCGCCATCGTCGACGAGGTGGCCCACACCAATGTGCCCCTGTGCCGCAACCGCAAGCGTTATCAGGACATCCTGGAGATTATCCAGGCGGGCATCAGTGTCATCTGCGCCTTCAATATCCAGCACCTGGATAGTCTTAACGACCTGATTGAGAGGGTGACCGGGGTGGTGGTCCGGGAGACCATCCCCGACACCTTTGTGAAGGAAGCCGACCAGGTGGTCACCGTAGACCTGTCGGTGGACGACCTCATGGAGCGCCTGAAGACCGGGAAAATCTATACCGAAGAAAAGATTCCCTGGGCTTTGGAACATTTCTTCAAGATCGCCAACCTCTCCACCCTGCGGGAGTTGGCCCTCCTGGAGGTGGCCGAAAGTCTGGGGCGGCGGCAGCCCTCCGGTCCCGAGGAACTGGAGCTGCTGGGCAAGACCTCGCCCCGGGCCCTGGGCCGGGTCATGGTCTGCATGGCCTCCGCCTCCCCCCGGGCCAAGACCCTGCTGCGGAAAGGCTCCCGCATGGCCGGACGCCTCAACACCCATTGGTTCGTGGTCTATGTGGAAACCCCGGGGGAGGCCCCCACCCACATCGATGCCGAAACCCAGCGCCACCTCCTGGAACACTTTCAGAAGGCCCGGGAACTGGGCGCGGAGGTGGTCCGCCTCAAGGCCCGGGACCCGGCCCCGGCGCTTCTGGATTTTGCCCGCTCCCACGGGGTGGGCCACATTGTCATCGGCCGCTCTTACCAACCCTGGTGGCGGAAAATCCTGGGCGGCTCCGTGAGCCATCGCCTCATCGAAGAAGCCGCGGGATTTGACGTGCACATCATCTCTTTTGAAGAGGAGGAGTGAGGCGGCATGCTGCTGAAAACCAAGCTCCTCCTGGCCCAGGTCCCCCTGGCCCTGGCGCTCCTGGTGCTGGGCGCCATTGCCATCACCACCATCAGCCGGCTCGGGTCCAGTTCGGAAAGAATCCTCAAAGACAACTACCGCACCGTCCTGGCAGCCCAGCGCATGAAGGAAGCCATCGAACGTATGGATTCGGCTGCCCTCTTCATCGCCCTGGGACAAAAAGAGGAAGGAAGGCAACTGGCCCTGCCCAATCGCCAGCTATTTGACGCAGAACTGGAGGTGCAAAAAAACAACATCACCGAAAAGGGGGAAAAAGAAGCCACCGAGGCCCTGGCGGCGCGCTGGCAGGATTTTACGGCTCACTACGACCGGCTTTTGGCGGAGCCCCATGGCGCCTTATTGAAAAAGCTATATTTTACGCAACTTTATCCCCGGTTTCTCGCGGTCAAACAAGGGGCGGAAGTCATCCTGGCCATGAACCAGGATGCCATGGTCCGGAAAAGCGACGAGGTCCGCAGGTTTTCCCGGCGCCTGGAGACTTTCATCACTTTCGCTGCCATCCTCGCGGCCCTGGCGGGGATTGTCGTTTCCATGGCCTTGACCACCATGATTATCCGGCCTTTGTCGGTTCTCACGCAAACCGCCCGGCGTATCAAGGACGGGGACCTGGAAGTCAGGGCCAAGGTGGAGGGGTCCGACGAAATTGCCCTCCTGGCCCAAGAGTTCAACACCATGACCGACAGCCTGGACCGCTACCGCAAGAGTTCTCTGGGAGAGCTGCTCCAGGTGCAACATGCGTCCCAGGCCGCCATCGACAGCCTGCCGGACCCGGTGGTGGCCACCGACCTGGAGGGGAAGATTTTAAATGCCAACCGCACTGCCGAAGCGTGGTTCGGCCCGGTTTTATCAGGCCCTCTCGGGGAGGCGGTTCGCCCCCTGGAACCAGCCCTGACCGCCGCCATAAAGAAAGCCCGGAAATATGTGCTGGCCGGCAAGGGCGCTTATCTGCCGTCAGACCTGGAAGAAGCAGTGAAAATAGTTGGGCCTGAGGGGGAGCGCTACTTGCTGGCCCAGGCTGCGCCGGTCTATGACGAGACGGGTAGCTTGGCGGGCATTAGTGTGGTTCTCCGGGACGTAACCCTCCTCAGCAAGCTGGACGCCATGAGCAAAAGCCTGGTGGCCACCTTTGCCCATGAATTCCGCACGCCCTTGACCTCTCTGCGTCTGGCCATCCATATCCTGTTGGAACAACTGGCGGCAACCATGAGCGAAAGGCAGCTTGATCTTATTTACGCCGCCCGGGAGGACTGCGAACGGCTGCAGAACCTGGTGGATGATATTTTGGACATTGTCCGCCTCCAATCCGGCAAACTGGAGTTGTATCGGGTCCCGATTAGGATTTTCTCTCTAATGGAGAACATCTGCGACCAGCACCGCCTTCTGGCCGAAGAGCGGGAGATCATGATCTCCTGTTCACTTCCTCCTTTTGACGAAGAAATATTTGCCGATCCCGAGCGTCTGGAGTTGGTCTTTGCCAATCTTATCGTCAATGCCGTGCGTCATACACCGGCGGGTGGCTCCATCGAAATCCGGGCGCGCACCAACCGGGAGTTCGTGCGCTTCGAGGTAAAAGACACCGGTGAAGGCATACCCAAAGACTATCAAGCCCAGGTCTTTGACAAATATTTCCAGGTTCCGGGGAACGTCAGAAAAGGAACCGGTTTGGGTCTGGCCATTGCCAAAAACATTATTGAGGCCCACGGCGGGGAAATAGGACTGGAGAGCGAACCGGGCCAGGGAAGCACTTTTTGGTTTACCTTGCCCAAAACCGAGGGGCAACCTGGCGGTTAATGGTCAGGTTACCGCTTAAGCTTGGCAAGCCGTTTGGGAGAAGGAGACACCCATGAAGGAACCAATGGTATTAATCGTGGACGACGAAAAGAACATCCGCCTCACCCTTTCCATGGCCCTGGAAGCCATTAACATTACGGTGGACACGGCCAGCACCGGGGAAGAAGCTTTGGAAAAGCTCGCAGAAATACCTTTTAAGCTTATGCTTCTGGATCTCAAGCTGCCGGGTATGGATGGCCTGGAAGTCTTGCGCCGGGTTACTGATAAATATCCCAATTTGATGACCATCGTCATTACCGCTTACGGCTCTATTGAAGTGGCGGTGGAGGCCATGAAATTGGGGGCCGTGGATTTTTTGCAAAAACCCTTTGATCCCAAAGCCGTGCGGGATATGGTCCGCCGCGTCTTGCTCTCAGCCCCGGAGGGGCGGCCGGCCAAGAAGTATGAATACTATATCGGTCTGGCGAAACAGAGTATCAATGCCGGAGAATTTGAGGTTGCCCGGGTTTATGCCACCAAGGCCGCTTTTCTTAAATGGAATCGGCCGGAGCCTTATAATTTAATTGGGGGAATATGTGAGGTCAAAGGCGATCGCCAGGATGCAGATAAGAACTATCGGGTCGCACTGGACCTGGACCCTACTTATCAGCCAGCCAGGAAGAATCTAGAAAGAGTGACGAGCCGGCCCTATACCCGAATGGGTATCGCCTGGGATTAACCATTCCAGTAGAAAAGCAGCTCAACTCCAAAAAGTTTCGCTTCAGCGCCGAAGCTGAAGATACGACCGGGTTATGCTCTCGAAGTTAATATATCTGCTATTTATATTCCCCCCGTCAATAAAGAAAACTCTGCTTGATATGGCATCCATATAATAATCTTCTGCCTTTCATTATGCCCCCTCTTTCTCAATGATAGAAGTGTGACAGATTGGCACATCTTTGAAAAATTGAAAAATTCCCGCAGCGTTCATAATGACCTCCGGGGGGTAGGAGTCCCGTCTCCGGGTTTTCGACTTGGGGCTGGAAGAGGGGGACAGCGTACCAGGGGCCGGGAACGGGACGTGGCAATCCGGGGGGAGAGGCCCTGCTGTGCTGTCTGGCAGGAGTAAAGCGACGAGGTGGGTGGAAAGAGCGCCATGCCAAAGAGATAGGCACTGAGCGTAGAGGCAGAGATTTTACAAGGAGTCGGTGAGTTCTCCCCTGCTTTCTGGATCTCCTTGGTCTCTAATCATAGTCCTTCCCCCTCTGGTCAGGGTACATTCCCGCCGCGATTAATCGGCTGTCCAGTTGGTCCAGCAGGGCCTCCGCCAGCCCCACCGGGTTCACCGGCCCCGGTTTCGCCAGGTTCACCGGGTCGCCCTCCGCACTCTCGTAGAAGACCTCCATGACCTTTTCCGGCGACCACGTGTTCATGGTCTCCAGGCTCTCTTTCAACATTTCCCGGCGCGAGAGGGGGCCGGCCAACTTCACCTTCCCTTTTTCCAGGGCCCATTGCAGGAGCTGCAGGAGATAAAGGCGCCCCGGATTCGGCGATTCCCGGACACTGAGTAACGCCTGCTTCGCTTGCTGGTTCAGGGGCTGTTGGTTGAGTTTCTCGGCCTCCCGCCAATTCTGGGAATGTGCGTTCATCTTTTACCCCCTCCAGTAAGGGAATGGCAGGGAGGGGAGCTGTCCCGGAACTTCCTCTTTCGCCAGTCCTGGCAGCTCCCAGAGCTATTTAAGTAACCTCCTCATCATTGGGAAGGCTAAGGACCTCCACTGCATAGTCGCCACAGGCGATGTGGACGCCTTCGGCAAAGTCTTCGGCGAGCTTGAGGAGTTCTGACAAAGTCTCGGCAGGATGACTTTGAAGGAAGGCATTAAAAGCGCGTTTGCCCTCACTCTCGGCGGTATTCAGAGCTTGAATCTCCTCCCCCGCTTTCTGCCATAAATCAAGCCTCCTTTTTTGGTTTATTACGGCCCGTCCAAAGACTGTATATCGATTTGCATCCTGTTCATTTTTCAGGCAATAGCGGGGTAGCATTTGCTACCCCAAACGCTACCCCAAAAGATAAAGAGGTTAGCTCATAATAGCTAACCTCTTAATATTCCTGGAGCCGGCACGGGGATTCGAACCCCGGACCTGCTGATTACGAATCAGCTGCTCTACCACTGAGCTATGCCGGCTGCTCTGCCAATGGCGGCGTTAATTCGCCGTGCCCTAAAAAAGATATGCCACTATCCTGAAGGCGTCAAGGGGAATTGGCACGCCCCTTCACCGGGCAGCCGCGCGGCTTCGCCACAGTTTCCTGAGGGAGTTGGTATTTTCCCTTGCTTAAGTCTCTTGACGCTGGGGTCAGTCCAGGTTATATGTAGGTGCACAGGCACGTAGCTCAGGGGGAGAGCACTACCTTGACGCGGTAGGGGTCAGGGGTTCAAATCCCCTCGTGCCTACCATGAATTTCAAGGGGTTACGGTTGCTGGCCGTAACCCCTTCTTTGTTGCTGCTCCCGTTCTCTCCCAGCCCGGCACCTTCCAACCGACGGGCTGCTCCGGGCTTGTGATCCTTCCTCAGGAGGGCGTAGACGTGAAGGTGCTGGCGGGGGTGGCGTACCCGGGCTGGATCTGGGGGTATATGCCATCTGGCGGCCAAAGCGCCCCCAGGTGGGTTTTTCCCCTCAATCCTGACCTGGCCACTCTGCTGACGAAATCGACAAGGAGGCAATATAGATCATGGTAAGGTTGTTATAATTGGCATATAACTTATTTTCTAATTCTTTTATTGCGGTTAAATATTGCCGCGCCGCTTCGGATTCGAAAGTAATTAGTAATAAATCCAAACTTATTTCAGATTCTACCAGGCTTCTTAAAGATTCTAAATCGATTAATTTGGCCATGTTCTGATATAAATCATGACCTGATTCCATTTCAGCTAATAAATCTTTTAATATATTAATATGTTCTTTAATCTGATTTTGAATATCCGATAATAAGATATTTTTCAGCTGGGGGTAATCTCTGGGGGAGTACCCGGTAACTCGCGAAAAATAGGGAATAAGATGCTTAAAATATATGCCAATGCCGCTCTTTAACAAAATGAGGTCTTTGAATAAACCCAATATACAGCTATCTATTCCAGCAGATTGTTCCCGGTTCAGTTTGATGGTGGAATCTTGCACGCTAAAATAGACCGGGTAAGTGGGTGGCATCTCTTGTTCCAGGCTCAGGTCGCTTATTTGTGAGAGGAGGGCTTCATCCCAACTGGTCCAAATCACCCGGCCCTGAAAAAATGAGTGGCCCTGGAAGCGCAAGGGAGAATTCAGCGTAATTACCTCATTCACCTGGATACGTTCCCGACTGACCACCCAACGGGGCACCGCAATCCTATAGCCCGTGGCAGAGAGTTCCAAGGGCAGGTACTGAAAAGAGACGTGATCGTCTTCCCGGCAGCCCAAGAAGGGAAGCAGGATGGAATCCAACCTCACCCGCGGTTCGTGGCGCCTATCGAGATTATCCACTCCCGTTATCCTCTCAAGCCTTGGGTCTAACCCAGATATTCGAACCCCAAGAGGGTCATGTCGTCCAGCACCGGAGCGTTGCCCCCGAAAGTTCTGATGGCGTCATAGGCGGTATCCAGAATCCGGCTGATGGGCTGAGAGGCCACCTGTCTTAAGGCCGCCTGGAATCTTGGCAGACCGAAGGCTTCTCCCTGGGGATTCTCAAATTCCACCAGCCCATCGGTAAATAACAAGATTTTATCGCCCGGTTCCAAGTGAATCTCCTCTTCCTCAAAGGGGACCAAGCCGTTCAAGCCGATGATGGTGCCGCCCTTGTCCAGGGAGTCCAAGCGGCCGTCTCCATGCAGGAGAAGAGGAGCCGGGTGGCCGGCGTTGCTGTAAACCACTCTCCCCCGGCCCACCTCAACGATGAGATAGACGATGGTGAAGTATTTGTGAAAGCGTTCAAAAGGATATTCCCGGTCCAGGGCCTGCATGACTTCTTGGGGCGAGGCAATCTCGTAATAGGGGGGCGCGGCGATTTTGCGCGTCAGAAAGCCGCCGTGCGGCTGCAGCATTTGGGAGACCGATACGGTGATCATGGCCGCGGGGACGCCGTGGCCGCTCACATCCACCATGT
>ENA-OSEO01005837-OSEO01005837.1-sediment-metagenome-genome-assembly--contig:-NODE-5837-length-11481-cov-30.217380_pt1 | contig 11481 bp, 11 predicted proteins | sample MGYA00237883_ERZ534232 | MGnify/ENA metagenome assembly ERZ534232
CACGAAAGATCCCTTGCTTTACATAAATAGCAGAAAATAGTTTTAAAATCGGATTACATATAGGACAGGATAGCGATTCCATTAACACAACAAACGCTCCGAGCAAGAACGCCGCCAGATAATCGTGATCGGGATCAGATTTAGAAAGCAGCTTAATGCGGGAAAGCGGAGCTTTAATAAACCCCAGATAAATAATCCCGAAAACAACTAGCACTATCCCTACAATTGAATACAAGACACTCGATCCGATAACCAGGATATTAATCCAAAATGGTGCTTTAATTATGATTATCATAACGAACAAATAGGAAAAGCCCATCCCCAATACATACATAAATACACCGGAAAGAAGGCGCCTCCAATCACTAATCTTTATAACCGCCAAATAACCTGCTAAGGTAAGGACTTTCATTACGGCGCAGCTACTCAGGGCAGCAAGGATTGTTGTACCCCAGAGATTCACCAAACCCGAGAGAGTGGGATTTCTCATTGCTCCGACAATTGCTTCTTCTAAAAGCTCCTGCAATTTCATCCTCCGACTTTAAGATTCAGATTACTATGGCAAGCTCCCATTGTAGATCCGGATGTATATACCGCTTCTACTTTTCCAGGAAGTTTATATTGATGGGGTAATACGGCAAGTTCTTCGCGGTAAGCCTGGAACCGGAATATTTTATTCTGTCAGTAAAGTTTAAAATCAAACGCATCAAATCGTTTCCGGCTATCTGGCCAAGTGCTCCATTTAGGCAAGCTATTTCATTAAATTCCTTGATCTTGTCGACACGAACAGTATCTCCGACAAAGAGAACCGGCACCGGTTCTCCCGAATGAATAAGCTCACCTGAACTTGGCGTGCTGTGATCCGAAGTAATAACAACCAAAACATCTTCCGGGATAAAATCATCTTGAAGCAGTAGTCCGAAAGCTTTGTCCAGTTTTTCTATAACTTTGGCCTTAAATCCGGGATTCTTGGTATGAGCAGCTTCATCGGGCAATTTTGTATGAACATGCACAAAGTCATACTCCGACTCAAGAGCTTGGACAGCAGTCTTTAAGCGCTGCTCCATATCCTGTTGCTGATCACTAGAGCTTTGAGCCTCTATAAAGTCCAAACCCATTTCAGACATTAAACCTTTTAACATCGCTCCGGAAGAAACGGAGGCACCCTTAAAACCATGCATTTCATAGAACAACGGCAGCTTTTTTCTCAGGCCCACCCATCTCGTAACCAGAAAATTTATCGGGCGAAGACCTTTTTTTCTTCTTTCTTTGTTAAGGGGGTGGTTATCCAACTTACGGTAAACCCATCTTAGAAATTGATTTATGCTATCCGCTGTTTGGATCGCTTTTTTTTGATCGGTTGCTTCTTCCAAAGCTCTTACTTTCGAAATAGGCTTTCCAACAGTAAAAGGATCTGAATCGGATACATATTTACTGGCGCCTCCCTTAAGAAACAGGATACCCTGCCGCTGACTGTTGTATACATACTTAAAGCCCAGTTTGCCAAATTCATTTTCCACTATTTCCCCTGCCAACTGAGACAATATATCCTCCGTCGTATCAAGCATACGATCAACTACGATAAGCTTTTCGTCTTCTTCCTCAACCGAAACAAAACTAGCTCGAAGCACTACCTCTTCGAAGTTCAACTCCAAACCCTCACCAATTGTTTCAAAAACAGCTCTTCCCGGAAAATCAGATTGAAGGTGACCAAACAGAGTAAAATGAGCCAGCTCGGTCGCGGGAGCAAATCCCGGAGAAAGAGAATACATTAGTCCATTCATACCCAGGCTTGCAAGTTTATCCAGATTAGGTGTTGGCGCAAATTGTAGTGGGGTGCTATTTTCCAGTTCGGGGAATGTGCGGTCCCCCAGGCCATCAAGAATTACCAAAAGAGCTTTCATGAGAACCTTCCAATTCGGGAGCTTATTGCTACTGTCTTTAAAAACCGCTCAGGATGTTTCGTACAACACTTATATAATCTACATCTACTTTACTGTCCCAGGCTTCAAGAATGTTTTTACCAACAGGAATTAAAAATTTATCCAGATATTTTTTTACCATATTTTCATCATAAGTAACTTCGCCATTTATCAAGCGGTAGTTACCGCTTAGGATGCATTTCAGTTGCTTTTCGCCCTCTTCCCAATTACCTCCTACAAGTGCACTAATCTCATCTCCGCTGGATATATCGCGTATGGGAAGAATCAGTTCAATATCAGCATGCCCCAAAACTTCTTTATAAGCATTTAAGGCAATAGCTGTTTGATTTATTTTTACCCGTTTATCATGTTTGACCCGTTCACCGGAGATTATCTTGCTACATTTAAGTTCCCGGGCAAGTGGAACCCGGACCAGGTGCATATAGAGGTGACAACCCAAACACGGAGAACAGAAGCCAAATTTCTCATTTAACACGGATAGATAGCGGCCGTTTAGTGCCCACCAGAGCTCAGCATCGCCAAGTAGAATAGGGGAGTAAACCTGCTTATCGTATACAGCTTCAATCCGCCCTTTAACAATCTCAATGTTTTTAAATACTGTTTCCCAATTACCATATTCGGTACCGGTGAAAACAATAGTGGGCAAAATAGAGCCAATAGAATTAAAAGAAGCAGCTTTTATGATAGCAGCGGCGCTATCACGTCCAGCTACTTCTCCAATAGCTAAGCTTTCTTCCTGTTCTAATTGCCGCTTTACATCAACAGTAAGCAGCTTCCCTGCCTCAGCAGCTCGATTAGTCTTCTGTACCAAAAGTTCAAGGTCTATCTTGTTGCTCCTTGACAATTAAAAATCCTGGTTCCTTCGCTTAATGATTTAAATCGTTAAGACTTTGTCGGCAGCCATAAAAGAATCTAGAATATCATACATATTGGAAATTCTACCAACTTCTACTTTATCCTTTAAATTAAAATAGTCCAGGCAAGTCCCGCAAGCCAGGATTTCGATTCCCTGGTTTTCAAGATTTTTAACACTATCAAGGGCGGGAGAATCTTCAACTACCATCTCTACGCCGCCGTTCATAAAGATTACTTTGCTTGGTTTATCATTACTTTCGGTAAGCGTACTTAAGAATGCTTTCATAAGCGCTCCGCCTAATTCGTCACTACCTTTTCCGATAACATTGGAATTAATAAAAACCACCGTTGAATAGGCTGCGCATTTTTCTACTTTATCATCACTCTTTTCAGATTTTGCCAGCTTAACCGTAAAATTACCATCTGCTTCAACTACTTCAACCGAACAATTCATTTTCTGACCAAGTCTTGAAACGTTGTCGCAAGCCACCTTGTTATCAACCAAGACTTCTAGCACCGTTTCGCCTTCCTCAAGTGCATTCTTGGTCAGAATAACCGGTTTCGGACATTGCAGACCTCTGGCATCCATCTTTTTTACCACAGTTGCCACCTCCTCAAATAAATGAATATAGAAATATCTTTTATATATTATAAAATAATATAATCAATTTTGAAAATTTGATAGTCTTCATTATCAAGATAAAAATAAAAAATGTTAGTATGGAAGACAAACAATAAGAACTTGGATAATTAGGAGATCAAAATGATAAAGATAGAGATACCGGGAAGAGAATCACTTCAACTTGAAAACCTGGTTCTGGACCTGAACGGTACTATCGCCGTTGATGGAGATGTGGATCTACAGTTAATCGACAGATTAAGAGAGCTTGCTAAATCCCTAAAGCCTTATATCATTACTGCCGGTACCCATGGGAAACTCGATCAGTTAAAAGATGCTTTGGGCATTGACATACATAAGATTGAACCAGCAAAGGAAGCTGAACAAAAACAGACATTTATTAGAGATTTAGGCGCTGATAAGACAGTTGCCCTTGGCAATGGGGCAAATGACAAACTTATGTTAAAAGATGCAGCAATTGGAATTGCGGTGATAGGTGTCGAGGGAGCTTCAATCGATACTATCCTCTCGGGAGATGTGGTAGTAAGAAATGCCAAAGACGCGCTTGACCTACTTTTAAAACCGAAAAGACTAATCGCCACTTTAAGAAAATAATAATCTTATTATTCCAGATCCAACACAACGTGCTTATAACCAAACTTCTTCAACTCGGAAATAGCATCGTTTATCAGAGCGGGATCAAGAAACTGAGACCTATCAACCTGACTCATTTTTATGCGAACAATATCTTCCAAGTGATGACGTACAACAACTTCGCTAAAACCTCTTTCTTTTAACCACTTTTCGGAATTATATATTGCCATCAGTTTCTCTTCGGTTATTTCAATATTATGCGAGAGCCTGGATGCCAGGCAATGATGTTCTTCTCTATCTTTACCCGGCAGTGAAATAGCTTCTGATATCTTTGATACATCTTCTCCATCCAAGGATGCCTCGACAAGCGGCATTCTAATATTAAATTCATCAAGTGCTTTAAGGCTTCTTTGTTTTTTGTCTATATCGGTCAGATTGGTCCCGTCAACAATACACTCAAACTTTCTGGTCTCAGCTATTTTCTTTAATTCAAAAAACAATTCACATTTACAGAAGTAACACCTGTCATTTCCGTTTCTAATAAACTCGGGGTTGTTCATTTCATGCGTTGGCACCAACAGATGTTTAGCCCTTATTGTTTGAGCAAGAGCGCTTGCTTTCTTAGTGGATTCAGGAGAAAAAACGGGTGAAAATGCCGTGACTGCCAGGACTTTATCGGTAGGAAGTACATTTATTGCTGATTTGAGAATGAGGGTACTATCTATTCCCCCGGAAAAAGCAACCAGGACGCTTTGCATCCCGTGAAGGATTTCTTTAAGCTTATCATACTTATCACTCAAAGAACGCTCTCTCATTTCCCCTCTTTTACATTCATACATCCCCTGCATAGTTAAAGATGGTAAGGTCAATATAGCACGATTATCAATAGCTGTCGAGAAAGGGAGGAGGTAAAAACCGGATAAACCCTAGTTGTTTCGCAGAAAATCATAAAGAAGGGCGCGGGTATTTTCTACGGAATCGCGGTCATCAAGCTCAACGACCCACCAATCACAGGATGTATTTAAAAGTGCTTTAAGAGCCGGGCTAATATTATTAAGATTCTCCGGCGCAATATGATAGGGATCCTCTGCCTCGTAAATATGGGCATTGACAATAAGATCCGATACTTTATCAATAAAATCAGTGCAAGTGGCCTTGCCGCTAACCGCATACACACTGGAATTAGCATGACCAATATCAAAAGTAACTTTCGCTCCCGATAACTCAACCAACTTAATAAAAAGAGCGGGATCGCTGGTCCAACCGGACTTTAGGTTCTCCAGACAAACAGTGATATTGTGTTCGCCCCCGTATTCCACCAATTCAGCAAGATTCTTAACTGCAGAGTCCCAGTTCAACTCTTCAATTGTACTTGCTCCCCCAATGTGTAAGGTAAGATACTGAGCGTTATAGCCCTTGATTATGTCAATGCATTTCTTTAGCAGTTTAACTGAGTTTTTTGCAATATATGGATTAATGTGAGCAATTTCGAACTTGGCAAGAGGACAATGATAGCGGACTTCTTGATATGCTGTTTTTCCTAATAGATCATCAAAACAGGTCCGTTCATCCTTAAATAAAGAAAGCCTGTCTAGCTCTATTGTCCAGTCTACAGCAATATATCCATTGTTCCTGGCAATACTACAAGTGTCCCTTAGAGGAAATTGAGGACGGGCACAAATTGCAATCTTGGGTTTTTCTTTCACAAGCAACTTCTCACTTTAATAAATCAAGGTTATTCTATATATAAATATAACTAATTTTTACCTATTATGTCAAACAGCTTGCCTTATAAAACACCCGATTCTCTATTCGTTTCCGGAAACTTGTCTTAGTACCCGATGGTCATCAATTCTTATTGTTAGTTTCAAAGAATCAAGGTGTTCCAGAATAGAGACAGCTCCTCTGCGGCCGCTTTGCAGCAAGTCTCTAACTTCTATAACCGTTGCCTTTTCATTATCTTTCATAAAATCGATGATTAGCTTTTGCGCCTTTATGTACTTTTCGGTTTCCATAAAACTTCCATCTTTTAACCTTGTTAGTTTAGCTTCTGACAATAAGAATTTAAGTACCAATTCAACATCCTTTTCCTTGCAAAAATCAAGCATATCTACAAGCTCTCCGAAACGTACAGGTTTATATCCTCCGCTTTCACACATCTTATCCAATTCTTTGACTATTCTCTGTTCCTTTGCCGTTAGTTTTGACTCACTATTTACCAATCTTATGCCCTCTTTTCTAATTTCGAGGACATTATCAGCGGCAAGCTCCCGTACAACCAATTCAAACAGATGAGGAGATAATGATTCTTCTATCAAGCTTCTTACCTTGTTTTTAGGAAGATTTTTTTGCAGAGGATTATTTTGATAACAAGACCTGACTATTCCTATAATTCTTTTCCTTATGTACGCAAGAGATTCCTGATGAAAAAATGTACCGTTTTCAAGCTGTGCAACTTTCCCTTTTTTCTTTAAATCCTCAATAGCACTTAGTGCTTCTTTCCGGGTTAAACCTGTCTGCACTAATAATTCCGCTATCTTAAGAGACTGACATTTATTACGTTTGGTAACAGCTTCGATTAAGTCTGCTGCAGAGCCTTTTTCAAGTACTTTTAGATGCAATACAGCACTTTGGTCTGTAGCACGGTACTTTTTATGAGCAATCTCAAGAATTGTTCCACCGCCTATTGTCATTATGGGGCTGAGACTTCTTATTATGTACTTATCGAAAGGAAGCGGTGCCAATGCTTGATCCAGTCTTAACTGTACGTACTTTTTTTGACCGGGCTGAATCTCTTCCCCTTCCATTATGACCACCCTGGCCACTGCTTCGCTGGTCCCTGAATGAATCCTAACCTTGCTCCTATCTAATAAAACCTGCTTATTGGATGACAAATAATGTAAATTCGCGTTTATTAAATACGTTGGAGAAAGCACTGACGGATCACTCAGAACCATTCCTCTTTTTACCGATTCCGAACCAGTGCCAGCCAAGTTAAGTCCCACTCTCTGACCGGCGTAGGCCTTCTTGGCACGCTGCTTGTGCACTTGGATAGATTTCACCCTTAACTTTCGATTGGAAGGAAATATCTCCAATTCGGCACCTTCTTTAACACTACCCGTGGCAATTGTTCCGGTTACAATCCTTCCGTGTCCGGTAGCAGTAAAAACCCTATCTACGGGAAGACGAAAAGGTTTCTCTTCAACCTTGTGTTCCATTTTTTGCGACAACTGCTCAATGACCGTCTTGGCTTCGTTTATCCCCTCACCGGTTTTATTGGAGACACATACCATGGGAGCATTTTCTAAGAAACCGCCTTTCAGCGTCTTTTTTGTTTCTTCAATTACAAACTCTAAAAGTTCCCCGTCAACTAAATCAACCTTGGTAATGACAACAAGTCCTGTTCTTATTTCAAGTAGATTCAATATATTTAGGTGTTCTTTGGTTTGAGGCATAGGTCCGTCATCCGCGGCGATAACCAATAAAGCCATATCCACGCCTGAAATGCCTCGATACATGTTCTTGATTAATTTCTCATGCCCGGGAACATCGATTATCTCCACAATTTGACCGATCGGTAGTTTTAGATAGGCAAATCCAGAGACAATAGAAATGCCCTTTTCTTTTTCTTCCTTAAGTAGATCTGTATCCAAACCGGTAAGAGCCTTAACCAAAGCAGTTTTCCCATGATCAATGTGACCGGCAGTTCCAATAACTACATTTCTCACTATCCTTACTCCTAATTTGAAACTTTACACTTCTCTCTACTCACTTCTCCCCAATCACTTCTGGAGGGGGTAAGGGGAATCGAACCTCCTCCTCGTTGATTAGACAAGGCCAACGGGTTTGCAGCCCGCGGGGCGCCCAGCACCATTACCCCCAAATCATTTTTTCTTATATTTACTATAATCATTCTTTATCATATAAGGCAAAATTTTTTATCTTTTTAGCTAGCGACTTCTTTTGCATGTAAGGCAGCACCATAAGCTGATATTAACTGTGGATTCTCCGGTACTATAACATCTAGGTTTGCCCGCTCAGCAAGTATTTTTTGCATGCACGCATTTCTAGCCACCCCGCCCGCAAATAGCAAATCCTTCTTGATCCCGATCCGATTCAATAATGCCATGGTTCTCTCACAAATCGCCATATGAAGACCATAAGCGATATTTCGCGGTTCCTCACCCTGGGCAATTAGAGATGTAACTTCCGATTCGGCAAAAACCGTACACATGCTGTTTATCTTGACAGATTTACTCGCCTTTAACGATTCCTTTCCCATGGCATCAACATCATACCCGAGCGCATGGGCCATTACCTCCAAAAACTTACCCGTTCCGGCAGAACACCTATCGTTCATGTCAAAATTAAGGACTTTACCCTCTTTGGAAGAAATCACTTTTGTGTCCTGACCCCCGATATCCAAAATTGTACGAGCAGTCGGAATTAAGGCACTTGCTCCCCTAGCAAGTGCCTTAATCTCCGTTATGGAATGGGAGGAAAAGTTGGCTTTTATTAAATATCTTCCATATCCCGTAGTAACCAGTGAATCGTATTCAATTGAATCAAGAAGTTTCTTGCATTGAGCAAGCGGATCATGGGTAGTATCAGCTAATTTTTCAGTCAGAACATCGCTTCCATTAAGAACGATGAGCCCGATGGTCCGCGAGCCAATGTCAAGGCCTGCCGAACACATAAATCACCTACTTGTTGCCAATCATTTCTACAAAGGCCTCGACACGGGTTTTCATTTGTCCCGTATCTTCCTGGCCGTAATCAGTCTCAATTTCCAATACCGGGATATCTTTCTTTCCCAAAGCATTTTTAATCTTATGAGTTTCAACCGCGTACGGATCACAGAATTGAAGCGTGTATGCCACAACACCGTCAACGTCATAATCTTCTGCATACTCAAGAACGTGATCGATTCTTTCATTATTGGGAGTAAAGCAAGCGCAATCGGTTTCCAGATATCTGTCGGCAAGATTCTTAATCTGCGATTCTACCGTATCGCCGCCTTCATCCACCAAATTCCTGAAGTATCTCTGTCCGGTACAGGATTCTTCGCACACAACAGTTGCGCCGCTGGTTTCAATAATAAAAGGTAATTTCCAGTTGGGAATTACCATAGGTGTACCGGATATCATTATTCTAGTTGTGGATTCATCGGTGATACCTATTCCCTTGGCGACACGTTCTTCCAGTTCATCACAAAGAGCCGAGACTTTTTCCACAAATCTAGGAATATTATCATAAAATGCAACCTGCTCTACCAGGAGAGCATCGCGACCGCTGATCGGTGCGGGATCCGCTTTTCTAAGATCATTTAGTCTTTTTAGTGCCTTTCTCTTTTGATTTACCAGATTAATTGCATCTCCCAGAGAATCGGATGTAATCTTGTTACCGGTCATTCTTTCCACTTCATCTTTGAATTGCGATACCTCACTTAGCCAAAGCTCCTTGCCCTTTGCTGATTTCTTTTGGGGAATATCCATAACATAAGTAGGAACTATCTCATTTAGAACTTCCCAGGCCTTTTTCTTTCCGTCACAAGTGGTCTCACCAACAATCATGTCACAAGACTCAAAATAAGGACATATTTTGGCAAGCTTGAATCCCATTGCCGATTTGATCAACGGACACAAATTTCGGGGTAGGACCTTTTCTGCCTCAGCCATTCCAACTTCCGCACCGGCACAAAGCCCTACACATACACCACCCGCTGCCAGTACAATTTCCTCGGGAACATACACACAAAAAGCTCCTACTACCTTACCACCTTTTTCTTTATGCTCCTGAAGCTCTTTAATTCTTAAACCATGAATTTCAACAACGACAAAATCAAAATACTCCATCCCTTGAGGTCTATTTTCCTGATCCAAATAGATGTCCTGGTAAATAGTGGGTATTACACTTAGAAGCTGATCATGTGCTTCCAGGTCAAGACCCAATGCTTCCCACATCTTACAGTACTGCTCATTTCCGCTCATAACCAACACCCCCCATTAGTATGGCTTATAGTAATCATATTATATTCTAATAGATATGATTAAAAATATCCAGGCCTCCCTGCATTTATAAATAATATATTTAGGTCTTATAAGCATTTTATTATGGTTAAAGTCGTAAAAGGATTCATGATACATATCAAGAAATCTGTATCGGTATGCAAACAAACTTAGGCAGAGGGAGGATTTTATGTTTCCTGCTATTTTTAGGTCAACTCATACTCGTAAAAATCTCTTAATTTCCGTATGTATGCTTATTATGGTAGTCATGGCCTTTTCAACATGCATTTCCTGTAATTCTATTTCCGGGGATACCTCTAACAAAAAAGATAGCAAAGAGGATAAGTGGAACAGTAGCGAAAGCGGCAGAGATGATCACCGGAAAAAACTTGAAGAATTACTTGGCAATCCTTCTTTTACTTATGTTTCGGCAAACCAAACAGATGGAGGAGCCACTGCTGTAATTGAATCGAAAACCGATACAAAAATTGCTTCAATTGCCATTGGTGCCAAAGGCGGTATGATCGCCATGCACCCGGAGGGAAAAATCGCTTATGTAACCGGAACCAAGTCAAACAAAATATTTGTCATCGATACGGAAAACAACAAACTTATCAAGACAATAGAGAGCAAAGATGAACCATACGGGATCGCCAGCAATCCTAACGGTAAGGAAGTTTATGTAACCCATCATAAATCAAACTATATTTCCATACTTGATACGGATAAAAACAAACTTACAGACACTATCGAAGTAAAACAGCACCCCTGCTCAATTGCGGTTTCGTTTGACGGTTTAAAAGCTGTTGTGGGCCATGGTGAATATTCAAATTATCAAGAGGGACAAGATACAAAACTATCTTCAAATACAGCCGGATCAAAAGATGTTTCCATAATCGATTTAGAAAAAAGAAAGATTATTTCCAACATTACTACCAAAGGAAGCACCTGGGGAGTTGCCTTCAAATCAGATGGCTCCCAGATATTGGCTACAACTTACGAGCCATACATCGGCAGTTTTAGTGATTTCGAGGCATTAGGTAAATGGGGTGATGATGACTGGAACGGCATAACCGTGATTGATGCAAAGAAAAACAAGATAACATTAGAGCTCCAGATCCCGGAACACATCGTCCCCAGATCAGTTGCTTACACACCTAAAGAGGATAAAGCCTACATTATCGGAAGTGGATCGGACGAAGCTCACGTGCTGGATATTGCCAGTCTTAAGATAACAAATAAAATACCGCTTGGACTGGGCGGCTGACCGTTTATGGTTGCCGTCCAGGCGGACGGAAAGAAAGCATACGTTTCTTCCGGATCTACTATTGTCAATGGCTTGGTCGCAGTAATTGATGTGGAAAAAGATACCGTGATAACCAGAGTAAATGTTGGAGAAGTTGAAAAAGGTTGCAAGGTAATGGGGGTTGCCATTAAACCGTTTTGGTGGTTTGAGCATTAG
>ENA-OSEO01005838-OSEO01005838.1-sediment-metagenome-genome-assembly--contig:-NODE-5838-length-11480-cov-10.119442_pt1 | contig 11480 bp, 10 predicted proteins | sample MGYA00237883_ERZ534232 | MGnify/ENA metagenome assembly ERZ534232
GAAATTCGTGAGAAAAGAGGGCTTGCCTATTCCGTCTACTCTTTTATATCCTCTTTTGTCGATACAGGCATGTTTGGAACCTATGCAGGTGTAAGCCATAAAAATACCTATCAATCTATAGAGCTCATCCTTAAAGAAATCCTTAGAATCAAAGAAGCCCGCGTCGATCCCGGTGAACTGCGTTATGCAAAAGAATATACAAAAGGCAGTCTCATGCTGGCATCCGAAAGTAACGACAACCAAATGGTTCGTATGGCACAGAATGAGACCCACTATGGACGTTTTGTCCCTTTGAAAGAAATTGTTGATAACATCGAAGCGGTAACCGAAGCGGATATCCAAAACCTGGCTGAAAGCCTTTTTCAGAAAAACCGGTTTGCCCTGACCCTATTGGGGCCTGTCGCCGATAAACATGTATTTAATGATATTTTGTCTCAGTGATTTATGGATCTTCCCCCTGTTATAAAATTTCTTCGTCTAAGACCCGAGTCGGATTCAGATATCCCCCTGCCCCGGTATATGACGCCCAAGGCTGCCGGAATGGACATATGTGCCGCCGTTGAAAAAGACCTGGTACTGGAAAAAGGTGCGGTTGCCCTGATACCCACGGGTTTTGCGGTGGCTATTCCTGAGGGTTTTGAAATACAGATTCGCCCCAGGAGCGGATTGGCGATAAACCATAGCTTGGCGATTATCAACTCACCCGGAACCATTGATGCCGACTATCGCGGGGAGATAAAGATCGGGATGATCAACCTGAGCGACCGGAAATATACCTTTCACCGGGGGGACAGGATTGCACAGATGGTTGTCAAAAAGGTTTATCAGGCCAAATTGGAAGTTGTCGAACAACTCGACGAAACCCACAGAAATACCGGCGGATTCGGCCATACGGGACGCTAACATGAAGCGGCAGTTCTTTTCGGAAACACCTCAAACAACATCCGAAGCACCGGATTACAATCTGACGGTATGCATGTTGGCCAGCGGCAGCAAAGGAAATGCCATATTTGTTTCCAGCGGTTCCACTTCAATCCTTATCGATGCCGGTCTTTCCGGCATCGAAATCGAACGCCGGTTGAAATCAAGGGGACTTGATCCGAAAAACATTGATGCGATCCTGGTATCTCACGAGCATTCCGATCATATCCAGGGAGTCGGCATCCTTTCGCGCCGTTATAACCTCCCAATATATATGAACATAAAGACACAAAAAGCCGCCGTCTCCCAGCTCGGGAACCTTCATGATTTTAAAAAATTTGAGTGCGGATCAATGTTCACAATCAATGACCTGGCCATCCATCCATTTGCCATATCCCATGATGCCGAAGATCCGACAGGTTTCACCATCCATCAGGACGGAATAAAAATCGGAATCGCAACTGATCTGGGTATCGCGACATCCATGGTAAAGGAGCATCTTAAAGACTGCACGATGTTGATCCTTGAAGCAAACCATGATGAGGAGATGCTGATTAACGGTCCCTATCCGTGGCCCATAAAACAACGGATCAAAAGCAGAATCGGTCACCTGTCCAATGCGGCATCTAAAACCCTCTTACATGAAATTCAGCATGACCAACTGAAATATGTCGTGCTTGCTCACCTCAGTGAAACAAACAATACGCCCCAAAAAGCCGTCAATGAAGTCGGACAGGCCCTGACCCGCTGCAAACCCCGCCTTGATGTTGCATCACAGGATACGTGCGGAGTGCTATTGCACCTTTGACAATTAAACTATAGCTGAAACTCGAGTTTAAACAACGCAGATAATGAATTGGAGGAGTTATGCTCATGGATTTTATCAAAATATTGATTGTACCCCAAATCCAAAGAATAACCAATTTTTCGGAAAAACAAATGATCCGCATTCCAACTTAAACCGATGGATGTGTCCAGTCTCTCATTATCCAAGCTTCGATCCGTATTCCTCGTTTGAGAATATTTTCCCCGTAAAGACAGATCGGCTACATCGAAAATTCGACAATAATTAATGGAGAGTGAGGCAGAGGGATTTTTTTCGCGTTCTCCATATCGAAGATATCGATTTTCGCCTAAACTTAATGTGGGGATAATGCTGAGATTGGACGCGAGGCGGATAGAGGAACTGATTCCATGCCGGAAAATTTCGGTTTCTTTGTCTGGATTAAATTGGTCGTGGCTAAAAGAATGGCTTGAGAAAGCTATAACGTCAAAGGCTTTGCCGCCAACGTATTGCAAAGAACTGTTATAGATTTCTTTCTGTTTCCCTTGATATTCGGGACCCTGTGACTCGAAAGTATCCTCGAATTCCTCCCTGGAATGAGAAAAAGAGAAACAAAGGGGCAAAAGATCCATCTTGTATTTCATTTCGAGGCCGTATTTATGGGCGAGCATCCGAGGGAGCATGGGATCGCGATCAACGTTGTCAAAAAACCTCGAGAAAAAAGTTTTTAAGCCAATGGACCGGATTTTTTTTTCTCCCCAAATCTCCACTCCCTCCTGATCGTTTTCTAAATCAACTTTTGTTTTAGTTTCCGTGTTCTTCTTATAACGGTTAATATAGTCCAAATTTTTCCCAACATACCGGTATTCCAAACCATAGTTAAAGTCATTCAGCTTTTGTTCTAACCGAACAATCTCAAACCGATTATCAGATTTATTGGAAGATGAACTTGATGAAAAAAAGGGTTTGTCAATTTGGGAATTTATATTTTGAAAAATATCGATTTCCGGCTTAAACGTTCCCAAAAAATCGGCTTTTACTTGAAATTTTAACAGCGTACCACTTGGCCCGTCATGAATTTTCAGCGGTTGTTCCGAAGGGTGTTTGACAGAAAGATCCGGAAGATTAATTCGCGTATTTTTTACGGTGGTTTGTTTTTGAACCTGATTTTCGGAATGTTCCGCTGCTTTGGCAGCTTTGACAGGAAGGGAAAAGCAAGGATTCCAACACAAGTTAATGGAAACAGGGATAAGCCATAGCAAACGAAAGCGAACTGCGAAAAACCCTTTTTTTATGCGGATGAAAAGCCGTATCATTGTTAGGTATCAAAGTATTTTTGCATAATATCACTGGTTATTTCATTACAACAGATTTCAAATATAAATGATGTGCGAAGCCAAATTCATCTTGCACTTGAGTTACTCCCTGCAAAAGTCATGCAAAATTAATTTTTCCACTTTGAATGATTATAATTTAGATACATTTAAGATAGTTAACTTAAACCCACTTTTATAATTCCACAAATAGTGTGACAATTTTTGATCATTTAGGTGCCAATTTTTCGTACAAGCTTATACGCTTTAGGAACGGTCTATCCTTTTGAAAGAAAATGTTGTGAAAGGTCCACGTCCGTGCTAAGCGTGCATCGGTCAAGCACGCTCTGTACGAAGGTTCCACAGTATTACCGGGTGAACTCATCGCCATTGGACGGCAAGCCATCTCAAAAAAGAAACATAATAAAAAGGAAGACATGATGGCAGAATATGACTGGAGACCGGAACAGGCCGAAAAATCGCTGATCCGCATTCTTCCCGAAGTTGAAAAGACTTTTGCCGATAAGCTTGGGCAGGAACCCCATGAATGGCATAAATTTAAAAACAGACTCCATAGAGAATGGGAACGCCTGTTTATCTATCTGCATCAGTTGTACGGATGGCAGTATGATTTTTTTCATACACTCCAACGGATTTTGAATACTCTGGTTCAATGCTGGCTGGAACGGCCTGCCGAACTTAAATTGCTGGATGAGAAACGGGAAGCCGATCCCTACTGGTTTTTGTCCGAAAAAGTGGTGGGCGGGGTATTATATGTAGATCTTTTCAGCGACAATCTTGCCAAACTGGATGATCACATTCCCTATTTCAAAAAACTCGGTCTAAACTATCTGCATCTGATGCCGTTGTTTGCCGTCCCCAAAGGGGATAACGACGGCGGCTATGCCGTCAGCGACTATCGGGCCATCAACCCGGATATCGGCACCATGGAGGAGCTTTTCAAATTGACGGCTGCACTTCGTGATCAAGGGATCAGCCTCGTGCTGGATTTCGTGTTCAACCATACATCCGATGAGCATATTTGGGCCCAAAAGGCCAAATCCGGGGATCCGGATTTTATGGCGTATTACTATACCTTTGCCAGTCGTGAGCTGCCGGATCAGTTCCAAAAGTATCTCAGGGAAATATTCCCCACCATAAAAAAGGGAAGCTTTACCTGGTGCCAAGAGATGAAACGATGGGTTTGGACGACGTTCAACAGCTTTCAATGGGATCTGAATTACACAAATCCGAATGTGTTTTGTGCCATGGCCGAAGAGATGCTTTTTCTGGCCAATCAAGGAGTTGAAGTGCTGCGCCTGGATGCCGTGGCCTTTATATGGAAAAGACTCGGCACCAATTGCGAAAATCAACCGGAAGCGCATACGATCATCCGGGCCTTTAATGCCGTAGCGAAAATCGTCGCGCCGTGTTTGCTGTTTAAGTCGGAAGCCATTGTCCATCCGGATGAAGTGATCCGATACATTCACCCTGATGAATGTCAGTTGTCCTACAATCCATTGCTCATGGCGCTGTTGTGGGAAGCGCTGGCAACCCGGGAGACAAAGCTGCTTGAGTATTCCATGAGAAATCGCTATCCCACGCCGGCCGGATGCACATGGGTAAACTTTATTCGCTGTCATGATGATATCGGATGGACCTTTGACGATCAAGACGCACGAAACGTCGGTATTGATCCTGTGGGCCATCGCAAGTTTCTAAACAAATTCTACACCGGCGATTATCCCGGTTCTTTTGCAAAAGGCGTTCCTTTTCAATTCAATGCAGATACCGGCGATGTTCGGATTTCCGGGACATTTTCATCCCTGGCAGGACTGGAAGATGCCATTTTGAAACAAGACGGCGAATTGATCGAACAGGCCGTCCGGCGGATCAATCTCCTCAGGAGCATTATGGTAAGTATCGGCGGTATTCCACTGTTATATATCGGGGATGAATGGGGGATGCTGAACGATTATACGTACCTAACCGACCCGACAATCGTCAATGACAGCCGATGGGTCCATCGCTCAAAAAAACGATGGAATGCCCGGGAAGATCTAAACGATCAGGATACACTGGAGTGGCGCTTTTTCCACGAAATGGTCGAACTGTTCAATTTGCGCAAAAAATTGCCCGCCCTTCAAAACGGAGGGATGGAAGTCATTCATACCGGAAACCCTCACCTGTTCGGGTATATTCGGGCGTTCAACGAGCAGAAAATAGTGATCATCAATAACTTTTCGGAAGCGCCACAGAAGATGAATGCCGTTCATCTGAACGCCTGCGGTGTAAAAGGCGATGTCATTAATTTAATGAACAATGACGTTCTTTCTTCAGGAAAAGACCTTATGTTGAACGGCCATCAATCGGTTTGGCTGGATATCTCTTAGTCCTCCATGTATTGGCCAAGCACGTTCTGCCGAACGTCCCCATCTGCCTTTATATCTTTGAGTTTACACGGATATTTTTTTTGGTTGATGGAGGTAAACTTAAAATGTAAATGGAGTTCTTTTTTTGAGCACCTGAAAAGTCCATGGCCCGCCTTTAGGTGCTCATGCTTTTTGCTTCAACTTTTTTCAAACACTCCCGCGCTATGGGCACTATCTTTGGACAAAAAAAACATTTATTCGTCATTTTAAATTCACGTTTTTCATCTTTAGATACTATACGACAGCCACCTCTATCATCAAATTGCAATGCCCGCCCTGACCTTTCCATAGTTTAAAGCTACTGCAAACGGTTGAAGTGTCTTCATCAAAATGGTGATCATAACCTTCGCAGCCGTCGTGTGAACATTCAACCCAGTCAACGTGTTCGCCTTGATGATCCATTCGGCTAAAATATCTATATGCTATGGGGCTTTTACCTTTTGGCAGCACGCCACACACCCTGTAACAAAGGGCACCGTCACTAAGATAAGAATTGTATGCCGCACAATGCTCCCTGGATTTCTCGACTTGAGGTGCATCGACCGCGGCGGTTATCAAATGCACTTTATCTTCAAATTTTTTACTTTTTGCATGAATGACAGGCATATTCTCACCACCTTTCTGCTTTCGGAATTCGACTTCCCGTTGATTGAATATGGTATCTTTTTATATGATCCTCTCCACTGCGGCGTCCAAACATCCAGGTCTGCTTTTTCACAGATCGGGCCGATTGGTGCGGGAGGGTCGTTATACCTGAATCTTTCATGAAATGTGAAAGCCTCCAATTTGTTCAAGGTTGAGGTAATAGTAAAGCGTGTAAACAACTTTAATAATCATTTTTTCGGATGATGCAAGAGTCCATGGTAATGATGAAGTCATGAAAAAAGCAGCCTGTCTCCCTGTCAAATAGAACTTAAGGCTGGCCGGACGGCGAATAGAGATTCATGCACTTGCCGAGAAGGTGTCTGGAAGATACAATGTTTCTATTGGTGAACATCGGAAAAGAGAACGAAGAAGTGCAGTGGTGAAAGCCAAACGTACAATGTCGCAAATTGGTGTCAGTGAACTCGGTTATTCCGGTTGCAACATGTCATGGGGCGGGATATAATGATAAAATTGCCCCGAGTCCCCGAACTTGTCCAAAAACTGCAATGAAATCAGGATTGATATATGAGCATACACAGCAATGAAGTTCTTGTCTTTAGCGATCGATTGAACCGTCACAGTTATGGCCCCAATCACCCCTTGAAAGTGGAAAGGCTCCGGATAACCATGGATTTAATCGAAGCCTATGGGCTATTCGATCACCCCGAGATGCCATGGGTGGAAGCCCGTGAGGCTGATGAAAAAGACGTACGTCTGGTTCACACTTCCGAATACCTGGAAGTCCTCCGCCAGGCCAATACCGGCCAGGCTCCGGCAAAATCATGGCAATATGGCCTGGGTAGCGGCGACAACCCGGTATTTCCAGGATTATATGACTGGTCCCTGCTGGTTACCGGAGCGACGTTGGAATGCATCCGCCAGGTAAGATTTGAAAATCGCCGGATCGCATTCAATATTGCCGGTGGGCTGCATCATGCGCAACCCGCCCGATCTTCGGGGTTCTGTTACTTAAATGATCCGGCCATCGGAATTGCCCGAATGATTCAGGATGGTTTGCGCGTCGTTTACCTGGATTTAGACGTACATCACGGTGACGGCGTTGAAGCGGTTTTTTATAACACCGACCAGGTCTTGACTATTTCCATTCATCAACACGGTCACTCCCTTTTCCCCGGCACCGGATTCCCCGAAGAAATGGGGCAAGGGCCGGGCCGTGGTTTTGCCGTCAACATACCGCTGGCTCCCGGTACCGATGATGATCTGTATCTCCGGGTGTTTAAGGAAACGGTTCCGCCCTTGGTGCATGCCTACAATCCTGATGTACTGGTAACCCAGCTGGGGGTGGACACCTTTACAACCGATCCCCTTGCCTCGTTGAACCTTACGACCGATGGTTTTTGCAAGCTGATTCGGGAGATCAAGTCCTGGGGGCTTCATTGGGTTGCACTGGGCGGCGGCGGATATAACATAATGAACGTTGCACGGGCGTGGACCTTGGCTTGGGCGATAATGAAAGGGGTTCAGCTGTCCGACGACCTGCCGGACGACTTCGTAACCAAGCACCGGCACTTGCTTGGGAAAAACCTGAAACTTTCGGAACAGGCGCCTCTGATCAGCTCAGTCAACCGGGAAACCGCTCAACGTGCCCGCCAACTGGCCGATTCGGTTGTCGCCTGGATTCAGGAAAATATTTTTCCGCTGGTGGGTGCCTGAAACCGGATACGGGCATTTATTTCAAAACCGCTACAGGTCTCATTGTTTGTCAGGAGGCAAAAGCCTTACATCTTTTTACAGGTGCATTGTTGAGCCGGTTTCTTGCAGCCCGAACAAACCTTGTTCTCAATGGGTCTGCCGCAGACTTCGCATGGGGTGCAGCCGCATTCTTGACACATCGATCCTCACCTCCTTGCCTGAATCATTTAAATTTAAAATAAGGCTCGAAACCATGAAGTCAAGAAACGATAATCTGTACCAAATAATGCACGGGCTGAAACGGTCGCATCAAAACCAAGTTCCCGAATTACACAATCCAGTGATTCCGTCCGGGAAATTCATCACCGGATTCCGGCAATTCTTAAGCCTGAAAAGTACGAATCCGGGCTTGATCCCTTGTACACCCAAGCTGCATACCGCAGGCGACTCTTTTGCCGAAAACGGAAAAACTTGTTAATTGAGGATTAGATATGATAGAGAGCGGGAAAAATCATTCAGGTCTAGCCAGCCCCGAAAACCAAAGAGCTAATCCAATAAAAGGAGCTATGATGAAACGCTTATTACCATTTGTCAAAAACACGACGAAACACCTGCCAGCGTTCGTTTTAATCTTCTTTACCTTATCTGCCTGCGCATCCCGTTCTTACATTAAGGTCAATTACCAGCTGCCGGATAAAATTCCGGATAAGCCGGCGGTAACAGAGATCCGGTTGAGCGTGGTGGATCATCGGGTCAATCCGGATCCCTTAAGCATCACCGCCCGCAAAAAGCTTTGGAATTTTCAAGGGATCTATATGTTGATCATGGCGCCCAAAGGTGAAAACGACCCCATTGCGGGGGTTTACGATCTAAAAACCTTGTTCGAAACGGTTTTTCGAAAGCGCTTGGAGCAGATGGGAATCCGGGTGGTGGATTCCGCCTCCCCGCAAATTCCGAAACTGGAGGTGACGGTTACCTTTTTTCAGCTCGATCTGCGAGATCACAAATGGCACTTCCGGATGGGCTATGACACCCGGTTGGTGAAAGATGAGAAAGTCCATGTAACGCAAACATTCAGCGGACAAACGGAACGGGTTCATGTTCCGGGTGCGGATGATTCGGGTACCACGGTAAGCGGAATTTATGCTGACTTGATCAATGAGTTGGATATTGCGGCCCTTTTGCGTAAACTGCCACCCGCTTAGTACATGTATTCGTAAATACGATTACGTATTTATAGCTTGGTTTTTTTTATTCTATGTATGCAAAGTTAAAAGTGTCTAAAGTGAACTAACGTGCCTATTTATCCCGCATTCATCGGGGAAGTTAAGGTATTCAATCAATTTTAATTATAATTGATCGCGCTGAAATCGCGTTCCTTAACTTTAGGCATTTCAAACTTCAAACTTTTGGACTCCAGCTTATTTGGTCCGGTGTCCGGATAAAAATACGTTATCGTATTTATGAATGAGAGCACTTAGTGGTATCAATCATAATTTGATGACAGTAAAACCTGTATCACCACGTTTCGTTTGCAGTAAAACAGGGTTAAGGCAATAGAACACAATCCGATTATTGGTATGCAAGAAAAAAAGTTTAACTATCGCGCTGTTATTCTCATTTTTTTAATGATCACAGGCGGGTTGGTTCTTTTGCTGCTGAATCGAAACAGGTCATATTATCAGCCGGTTAAGCAAGTATCCGTAGCGGTTGGGCTTCCTGCACCTGACTTCACATTTCCCGGTATCAATGGAAAAATGGTCAGCCTGTCCGACTATAGCGGCAAAGTCGTTCTGATCAATATTTGGGCCACTTGGTGCCCTCCCTGCGTTGACGAAATGCCTTCAATGGAAATGCTTTACCAAAAACTGAAAGGCGAAAATTTTGAAATTATAGCGGTCAGTATTGATTCGTTGGGCCTTGAGGCTGTGGCTCCGTTTATGAAAAAATACAATCTCACGTTCCCTGCTTTGATCGATTCTGCCGGAACCATTGGAAAAACTTACGGGACCACCGGTGTTCCTGAGAGCTTTATTGTCGATAAAGATGGAATACTCGTTAAAAAAATAATCGGACCGATAGATTGGGCAAACCCTGAAGTTTTGCGTTTTTTTCACGTTCTGATTCAAACGCCATGGCCTAGAGGGTAAGGATTTATGCTTAGGTCAGGTTGAGCAGCTTTGCCGCATTCAGACCGGAAACGGCATCGATTTGCGTCTCTGTCAAGCGGGCGTTTTCAAACTCTTTAAAATATCTTGCGGGTTTCAATAAAGGGAAATCACTGCCAAAGAGGATTTTGTCCACACCGGCAATTTCAACTGCATATCTGTATATTACCGGATCATACAAAAAAGGAGACGCAGCGGTATCAAAATAAACGTTTTTAAAACGGTCTTTGAAATCTTTTTTTAAAAGGTTGAAAAAGAATATCCCTCCTCCCCAATGGGCCAGAACGATTTTGTTTTCCGGAAACCTGGTAACCAGGTTATAAATCTGTTTCAATGTATTGGGTGTCTTTCCGGGATACAGATGCCCTACGGGTTCATTGGTGTGGATCAAAAACACAAGATCCTTGTCAAGGCAAATTTCCATTAAAGGCTTCAGCATATCCAGCGCAGTATCATCTATGCCGGATTGGTAAAAAGCAATTTCCCCGATTCCCGAAAGACCGCCTTCCAGGCACCGCCTGGCCTCGGAAACAGCCTCCTTGCTAAACGGATCAAAACAACACAACCCCACGAGCCGTTCAGGATATCGGGTAGCGACCTCCATGACATAGTCATTTTGCATCCTAAACGTTGCCGAATTTTTCCACGGAAAACCAAAGACCACGGACCTGTCAACACCTTGCTCATCCATTGCGGCAACGATTTCTTTTGCTCCGACGAGTTTTGATTTTGGTGAATCGTATAAGAGTTTAAAGGCGGGTTCTGAAGGGAAAAACTTTTCCCTGTTTTCACGGATGGCTTTAGGAAAAATATGCGTATGAAAGTCTATGATCATAATGGTAACAGAAATTGGGAGGCAGGGGACAGGAGCTTGAGATTAGAAAAATAGCGGAATGGATCATCTTTTTTTAAAAGCGTGTACTGTCTGAGTGGTTTAGGGATCGTTGGAAAGAACAGATGCGTGCCGAAACATTTCACCCCAAGAATGTATCTGGCCTAATTGGAATTCATTGTTATTATATCTAATTCTGTTCTATCCTTGCGATCCATTAACCACGAGTTTACACGGTTTGAAAAAAAGAATTATCCATGGAGCGATCTTACACATAAATAAACTCCGACCCCTGATCCCTGAAATCTGAAGCCTGAATCCTGATCCCCGTAAACTTTATTAAAAACACAGTGCACTTTTAATCTGAGCATAAAGCTGATGGTTATCAAATCCCATGAGAGCCGGGGCTTCAGAAGGACATACCGCCGCACAGGCACCACATCCCTTACACAAGGCGGGGTTCACTTCGGCCACAAACTTCTGTTTATCAAAGGTAATGGCCCCGAACGGACAGACATTAAGGCATCCCAAGCATCCCGAACACAGCTCGGGCCGAATTTGAGAAATAATTCCGCCCAGCTTGATGTTTTTCTTGGCAAGAACGGTAACCGCCCTTGCAGCTGCAGCCTGGGCCTGTGTGATGGATTCATCGATGGGTTTGGGCGCATGGGCCAGACCGCACACGAAAACACCGTCCGTGGCAAAATCCACCGGCCGAAGCTTCACGTGGGC
>ENA-OSEO01005839-OSEO01005839.1-sediment-metagenome-genome-assembly--contig:-NODE-5839-length-11477-cov-3.549561_pt1 | contig 11477 bp, 14 predicted proteins | sample MGYA00237883_ERZ534232 | MGnify/ENA metagenome assembly ERZ534232
CAGCGGAATTGCCAGTCCGAGTTGATGCGGTTGATAAGAGCGAACTTTCACGCCCCTGCAAAAAGTCCGAGTTGACTGGCCCTCCTCGGTATGCTCTTGTCCGGGAACAAGTTCGGCAAGAATGCCACAGGAACATTGCCAAGTTCTCGTGGTTCCAGCTTGTGAAGCCCCCCGCCATACACGCGACCCTCGCTGAGGAGAACCTCCGGAGATAGTTGATTCAACCCGCGCCAGACTCTGCGCAAAAAAGTTGAGTCACGCGCCAATTCACGGGACATGAGGGGTGTCGGATACAGAGCCAGATACACATTCGCTACGGTAGCATGCGAGCGGTTGAGGATGAAGCGGAAGGGCCTGCCCGTTTTTGCATCACTGCGCCCAAGATAGGTACAAACAACTGGAGCAGGTGGCCGATTCTCTTGCGCATACCACGGTGAGCGGTGCATGCAGAGGTATCGCTCTGGCAGCCCACGTTCCTTGCCTTCCTCAAGATAAGCGAAGAGAGCAGGGAACCGTTTGCCTATTTCTCCTTCAGAAAGCTTTGTATTGAGAAGAAAAAGGCGGCGCATAATGTCGGGTGAGCCGTCCTTCCGTGGCTTCACCTCGTTTTCTTGTAGGTAACGCGGGCTGGGAAGGATGGGGGTGAATGCTTCCATTGGCAGGCCGCGCGCTATGAGCTCGCTTTCGGAGAGTATGAAGTAGCTGTTGTCACCCGTGGCAAGGCCCCGTTTTATCTGGAAAAAGTCCGAGAGCGTCGGAATACCGGAACGTTGGCGCACGTCGGATGCCGGGAAGCGTGACCATTTCAGCTCGTTTGCCAGACCGAGGGCCGGGACAAAGCGAGAGAGCTTTGGCTCGAAGAGCGTACCGCCGAAAGTAAACTTCACTTCATGGTCCCGTGATGGGGGCTCATTCTTAAACCAGACAACGGCCGAAGAGACGAGGGCGTCCGCGAATTGCACATCGCTCGGATCGAAACGGTGGATGTGTAAAAGCGTCACGCGATCCAGAAGATACCGTTTTACCGCCTGGCCATAGTTAACGTCCATGAACTCGCTTGGAATTAACCACCCGGCAACGCCACCCTCAGCCATCCACGCGTGCGAGAGGCCCAGGTAGTGGCAGTAAAGGCCTGCAAGGCCGCTGATCTTCATTCCACTCGCCTGCCGTGTGCGGATCTGCAGCCAGGTCTTGTCGCCGTTCTGCAGGTGGTGATGCCGAACGTAGGGTGGATTGCATATAAGCAGGTTGAAACGTGGCGCGGGTTCTGCATTGGTGAAATCCGCGAGCTTCAGGGCCAGACTCGTGTCCTTCCAGAGCTCCGCTGCCGGGCTTCCGTAGTGAGGGTCGAGCTCGAATCCCATGGCTTCGGCGATGCGATTCTTCGGAAAGACCTTCACAAGGGCGGAGTAGAAGGAACCGGTTCCGATAGCCGGGTCGAGGAAACGAACCAGCCCGGCCGACGGCAGAAGGGAGGCTGCATAACGGAGTATGTCCTCTGCGAGCGCTGTTGGTGTGGCGAACTGCCCGAGACGATTGCGTTCGGCCTGGCTCTTCTTTGCGTCGAGAGAGGCCTGAAGGGCGAGGCGTTGCTTTTCGAGATTCGCGGATTCCTGACTCATGATTTTCATAACCCAAAGAGAGCCAAATCTTCGATCCGGTGCTCCCAAACCCAGTCGATGCCTTCAGCCGCCTCGTATCCGAGGTAGCCACTGTCGAAATAACCGCAGAGGAAAAGATTAAACTGCACCTTATTGCCATAAGTGCTGCGAAGCTGCGCCATCTTCATGGCCTCTTCCTTGCGCCGTTTATTGGTGTTTGTGAAGTCGCCTGCCGACTTGGCTTCAAAGAAGACCGGAAATTTGCCCATTTTCGCCTTTTTCGGGTTGATGACAACGTCGATGGGGATATTGACGGACTTGGCGCCACCTTCGAGTTTCACGGGGACGTTCATGCGGAAACTGAAGGTTCCGGGTCGCATTGCGTCGAATTTGATGCCTTCACCGCTGGGCAACTGCTGGTAGCCGCGGGCATCAAGCCATTCCTTGATGGCAGCGAGCTGCCGCTTTTCCTGGGCGTTTCTTATGATTGGATTGGCTACCGCGCCGCATAGTCGGTCAGCGACGATGGTGGCGGCTCGGTAAACCTCGGCCTTGGTACCTGGTTGGTCCTTCCGTGAGAGCCAGACGAAGATGTCCGGGTCGGCCATCTTCTCGATAATAGCGGCGATACGGGCTAACTCCGCGTCGGCGTCAGCGGCCGACATGCGAGGGGGAAGCTTCTTTTCAAGCTCCATCCGTTTAACGAGGTTCGTGGAGACACCAGATAGGCCGATGAGACGGTCTACCGCGAGTGGAGGGCAAGTCGACATGCGGAGCGTTGGTAGGATTTCGGGGTGCATCCGCATCGTTGCGGGCTGAATATTCGTAAGGTTCTCAGTCGAATGGAGGGCGGCTATGACCGCCTTCGTGGTCTGAATGCGCGTCTCGCGAAAAGCCTTTGGTGCGAACTTCATAAACCAGTCGTTGTACATGTCGACCGATTTTGTGATGTCGCCTTTCCATTTGTCGGGTTTGTCTCGGTTGACTGCCATGTTCTATAGATCTCCTGTTACCCGCTAACGGCGCTTTTCGGCGGGCGCGGTTTTTTGCGCTCCGATGTAGAAGCCTTGTTAGACTTTAAGCCGAAATCTTTTTCCCAGGCTTCTCATTCACGACCAAGTAAATGGAATCAGGCCGACAGAAGGGGTTTAATTATAAGGAAACATCCTATTTTTCGCAATTCATAGAAAATGCCGATAAATAACCATCTTTAACGAAGCCAATAACCAACGACTAGGCCAACCATAGCAGTTGCCCATTTAATGTAGTCAGCAGGAAACTTTTGAGATAGGATAACGTAGAGTGCTGCAATCAATACTATTAGGGATATCCCGATTCGTACAAACGTGATTACACGGTCTGGTGTTGTCGTTTGTGCATCGATATGAGAAAAATCGTTCTTATTTTCCTGAGATAGATCGAATTGCATCACGAATATTTTCTCCTATAGGAATAACGCTTTTTTGGCTCGCTTTATTTAAATTACGTTCAGAATTAGTTTTGCTGTAAAATATATTTGGGGATGAAATATCTCGAATATACAGAGTGGTAGGCATTTCCGCCTCTCCCTCTGTAGAGTATATAATAAAACTCCAGCCTCTGGTCGCTTCTATCCAATTCTCCATATTATATTCTAAGGTTAATTCTTGCGGCATTTTGCACCTCCTTTAACGTCTTGAAGTTGTTACTCTAATTCGCCATGCTCTTGCTTTCGCTGGATAAATTCTATATCCTTATTGCGTTTTATAATTGCTATGTCTATGGCACCTCCCACACCTCTTATGCCGATAGAAAGCTTTTGGGCATCCATTGTCGTGCGTATAAAAAAACAGGCCAAATCAACACAATCCTGTAAGGCCAATATCTGCAATGGAATAGCAAGTTGAAAACGCTTCATAAGCGGTTCAAACTTCGATAATTGCTCGGGCGATAGATTAAGCTCTTTTTTTAACACTTCAGGTAATCTTATATCGTAACCCATCATTATTTTAGAAACTATTTCATGCTGTCCTCCAAATGTAATACCAAATTCACCATTTTTACTTCGTTCTTTCGGTTCTGGTTGACGCGGTATATCTACGACATAGACCTTACCATATATGTCATCAGGATTATATCCAGCAACTACAAATGTCATGTTGGGGATATGGGGGATTTTGTCATCAGGTGGCATAATTGAACGCCATTGTTTCAAGTAGAATTCACTGATTTTGTCAGCAAATTCTTCTACCCCCAACCGATTCTTCGGCAAACTGGCTTCAAATTCAGGAAGAAAACTTGCAGCAGTTCGTGGAGACTGTTGACCTATCACCGCTTGCCCGTAGGTTACTACCCCAACCGTGGTATTTGGTCCAGAAAAACTCAAAAGCTTTGTGGCGTTATCAAAATATACAGGTATTTGTTGAGGGCCTTGTGGAGTTTCTGCCCGTGCTCCCAGTGTTATTCTACTCTCGGCTGCTAATACTAAGCCTTCAGGACCTTTAACAACTATTCCTAATGACATATTACACTCTCCTTTAAGTTGGGTCTCAGTAACCTTAATTAACCAAAAGCTCACTGGCCGAAGGTCCAGTGCAGCGCCTGGTTAGCCGTCCATTGTTTCTATCTGTTCACGGTGCGTCTGTACCAAAAAAATCGCCAGTGTCGAGGCTGCACCGACGGCGAGCCCGGCGTGACGGGGAGAAAGCCCTCTATGACTTGCACCCTTCCCGTGGCCAGTGCCGTATGCATTCCGGAGTTCAGCTATCCCCTGAGTGATCGATGCCAGATTCCCGAGAACGCGGCGTACTGTTTCGGCGGCCTTAGCTTCATCGGGCGCGGGTATGTTTTCTGGGATCAGCTTAAGTTCCCGAGACGTGTTCTTGACCAGTTGAGACAAGTCCCATTTGTCGTCTGATTCCTTGCCTCGTTCCTGCAGCACCGTTCTAAAACAGGTCTCTATCAGTTCCTTCGCCGTTCCTATAGCTAACGCCGGATCGTCAAAGACTGACGCCTCCATCCTGGTAATTTGCTGCATTACGTAATCCGAGTCTAAGACGCGGAACTGTTCCTTGATAGTCTCCATTACTTGAGATTCAGGTGCGTCGATTTGCTTTGCCGCAAAAACCGGACGCCGCGACAGGCGCATCTTCTCGACTAGTTCATAACCATCTTGGCGGAGATATCCGTTGAAGGCTTGTCGAAGGCGTTGAACCTCTTCAATATCGGATCGTACAACGGGATGAAGCATTTCGCAAAGGAAGCGCAAAAATACCTCGTCGTCTCCATGAAGAAAATTGAAGCAAGAATCGTAGAAGACCCAATCTGGTTCCCAGTCGTTGTTCATGACTTGATGTTTATGAATGTCTGCGTATGCCGTGGTGTAACGATGGTCGTGAGATGGGAGCGAGTTGAGATCAAAAAGGCGGCTGAGAAAGTCGGGCTCTTCCAAACGACCTGACCATCGTACACGTTCAACAACCATAGCATCTATAATGTCACGGCGGGTGGGCTCAGAGATCCTATTCATTGCAGTTTATTCCCATTCTTTTTCTTTGCGGCTACCAAGGAGCGGAGCCAGAGGCAATACCGTTTGTTGCCGACTGGCTCCAACGCCGGGTTAACCACTCCTCTTCACCCGAGTAGTCATCATTTCTATGCCTGTATTGATCAAATCACTGACCCACCGTCAGAGCAAGAATAGTTGAGGCCAGCATGGCTGCATCCTTTTTTGCATCGCTGCCAAAAAGCTCACCAGGCACAAAACCTCGAAAAGTGATTGAATTTGTCTCAATCCTCACCCTGTACGTGTCAGCTTTTGCCTCTACCTTTCTTGTAAGTTGAGAAGTAATCTCCCAGCCCCTTGCTTCCAGACCGGAGACAACTGAACCGGGGTCTACGGGTTTGCTGAGTTCTACCGTCATTTCACTTGGGCTCATATCCAGGGAATCGACAATCTTGGCAATGTCATCCGGACGACCAAACCAATCGCTCTCAAGCGCTAGTGTGACTATCAGCTTTCCAGTCCGCTTGTCTTCAGCAGAATACTCGATTGTGTATTCTCCGGCGGGAAAGGAAATGGTTCTCTCTTCCACGCCGACCTCGGAAGGCGAAAACCCTATGGCTTTCCTCAAAGAGCTGGCTTTTTCCCCGAGACTCTCTTCAAAGTGCTCTCCCAATTGACCATTTACTTTGGATTCCAGGTACTCCTGTGAATAGGTCCATTTCTTGATATTGGCGAGAATCTCCTTAACGTCAAGTTTCTCGTATTCCCGAAATAGAACTTCAGCAACCGGATAGCCATCCAGATCAAAGCTATCGGGCGGAATAATGCTTTGAGAAAAGTCAGCCAAGACCGGAATACCCGAGGCCTTACAACTGATAGTGGGGGTCTGTTCCTTTTGATAAGACTTCGCTGTTCTTTTGACCTCTGTTGAGAGAAATGTGAAGAGACTATCGGTGGTAAGTATGGTGTCGTCAAGAGCTCTTGGCTCTCCTCTTAAAGCCATGACCAAGAAATATGTAAAAAGACTCAGTTTAGGATTAGGTGATTGCACGAACGACGATCCAGTCTCGGAACTTGAAGCTAATATAACTATACCCTTTGTTTTTTCCATATACTCTGCCAAGAATTTCTTGGAGTATTGGGCTGGTAAGAACTTTTTTCCCTCAAACGTAGGGCCGCTCATACAGGCGTCGATGATAACGATCTTTTGCTTTGCGTCTGAAGATTCTACTAGTTCCAACACCTTGTCAAAACTGACCAGGGCTTCGGGATCAGATTCATCATAAACGTCTTGAGGAACAAGATAGAATTTGTCCTCCCCAGATGTATCCTTCAGCCGTTGCCCGTGACCGCTAAAGTATACGACCAACCTGTCCGCCGGCTCGCATGAATTCGCGACCTTCTTCACATACTGGATAATAGTGCCTTTGGAGGGCGCGTTTGCGCCCTTTGAGGTTAGGGTAAGCATCCTCGTAGTATCCGCATTCAGTTGCCATACATCCAGAAATGCATCTATTACTGCTATTGCATCACTGGAGCAAGTCTTGAGTGGATCAAACCCCGAAGATTTGTCGTAATCGCTCACCCCTATTGACAGCAGGACTGATTTTCCATGAGCCTCCTGGAGAAGCAAAGTCTGCCTTTGTTTGCTGGTAGGTTTCGTTTCCCTTTTTCCAGCAGTGGGTGCTAATTCTTTCTTGAGCATTTTGTACCTATTGTATTCTTTGACCGGGTAGGTCAGGGGCCTTTCGGCCCCTTTCCCCCCTCAGAACCGTGCGTGACAGTTTCCTGTCACACGGCTCAAGCATCTCAAAGGTGAGCCCTTGTGGGGCCACCCGCAAATGAGGAACTGCCCTCATCGACTTTGCGATACGCGCCAACAGCCACAATGCCTTTCGGGGAAAGGTGCACACACTGGCCTAAGCCGTGTTCATTTGCATTCCTTCCTTGATGTGGTTCTCCCGGCTTTCTCGCAATGAGACACCTGCTGGACGTCTGCTCCCTTTCGGGCCGGGCAGATCCTGAACCCGTATCCACCCCATTACAGGATGGCGTTCGCTTCTTCCAGCCTCTCAATCCCGAACCCCCAACAGTATGCCTTGCGGTTTACCTGCCTGGTAAGCCAGGCGGAGATACGAGGTTTCCACGTTCCGCACAGTTGATCCAATGGATGACTTAGGTGTGCCCTCTACGCCGGGGGTGCTACAGTTCCGTGCAGGCAGTTAGGAGACCTGCAACCTGACCCCACGCCGCAAACACTGGGAAGCGGCCCGAGACCTGTTAATCCTCGTAGATCCGTTTAGCTTGACGACACTTATAGACATTCAGATATCTTCACCATATCATCCGACCCTGGCCCTTAACCGGGGAGGATTCCCGGAAGGGTTCTCCTGTCGCCATTCAAACCCAATTCGGTACGTTGTCCGCAGGGCTTCGCACCCCGTCATCAGCGCAACGGTAGCACGCCTGCGTAGGGTCCGGCAGGAACATGCCGGGTACTCCAGGTAACTACCTGAGTACACTCAAACTATGCGACTTCGTGTCGCAATCTAACGTTGCTAATCAGCCGCGCGGCTTTTTGCGTCGGCTGAATTAGCCTGGTTAAGTGACAATTCACTCTTGGCGCCCACTGATGATAAATGCCGCGAGTCGAGAGTAATCTTCAGAAGAATCATACGTATTTCGCTCTGAATCCAATATACGATCTATCTGCTTACGGGCTTCTTCCGTTGGTAATAAAGCTATCAGTTTCATGAATTTTGAGATTGCCCCCTTCCTTGACTTGCCCGGGTCAAACGACTTATCTATAGATGCTCCAGTAATTCTAATTATATCGAGAGATTTGAGAATCTCACCCTGTCTAAATGCCCTATCAAATCTAGAAAGGATCTCATATTTATCAGGGTTTTTTTCTTTAAGGTCTGCAACTACCTTGGATAACTTGGGTTCCTTCCTTGGTGTTTTTGGCTTTTGCTCAGAATCCTCATTTTCTGATTCGAGATTTTGTTTGCGTTGGAAGTTTGTACTATTTTGGGACTTAGACAAGACACTAATCGCTTCAAACAGATCGTCGTCTGAGAACTCTGTCCGTAGTTCAAGAATCTTATCTATCGCGGCTTTAACAGATTTTGTCATTTTAAACCTATTAGCGTTAGGAATTCTGTCGCGACTTTGTGGAATTCACCAATTACGTATCTGCGAGCATTTGAAGTTCTAAATATAGGCGTTCCATCTCGAGAACCGGCCGGATATGAGTCAGAGTGGTGAGCAACATTATTAAGAACACGCCAGCCATTTTTGGTGGCGAGCCTGGTCACATCGCGAACAGATTGTGATTGCTCAGGAGGTGTACCCGTCCTGCGTAATCCGTTAAAAATTATCCCACCCATGTCTAAATTCTGGTCCTGGTGAAGCAGCTTGAACTCTTCGAGGGACCTGGCAAGCATCGGAAGCCCAATTGTTGCCAGAAATTCGGGCCGTACCGGGACGAAAAGATAGCGGCTAGAGCGATAAGCAGCGAGAGTCAAAATTGACTCCGTAGGTGCGCAATCTATCAAAATCAAATCATACTGATCTTGTACCTTCGACAAAAATTTCGGTAGCAACTGCGCTTTTCAGTCGGATTTTTCAAGGTCCAGGCTAATTCAAGCCTGGATGGCACAAGATGGAGAATGCTCCCATCATCCCACTCATGAAGTACATGTATTACATCGCTTGGGGCAACCAGCGTAGGGGAACCGGTCTTAGAAGTAGGGGAAGCAAATTGTTCGAATATCTCCACAACTGTTTTTGATCCCCTGTTCAACAAATCCAAATATTTCTTAGCACCAAGAAAATATTGGCTTAGATTTGCTTGGGGGTCAAGATCGATAGCTAAAACTCGAAGATTCTCTTTCCATGCGGATCGCCATGCGAGATTAAAAGTTAAGGTGGATTTTCCCACGCCCCCCTTCATATTAATCATAGAAACAGTCTGAGCCATATTTCCTCCTTTAGTCACTTAACGCTCCGGCTCACGGGTGAGGGCCGCTTTTTGGCCCGAATCCCTGTGCAGCCGGTTGTTCGGTGCTATTATTTTCAGCTATATGTTTTTTCCATTTTTCCTTAACGTAATCTACGAAATCTATTACACCTGGGGCGTGGCACACTGAAACCAACTCTAAGCCAACCCGCGTAAGCAAAACCCTCCCTATATTGAGTTCATTATCTTTTTCGTTTGGCATTGTTAATGTTAAAGGCTGGCCACAATATGCGACAACTAAGGTCTTGGGTAAACCTGTCCTTTTAAATCCAGAAATATTATTGAATTGTACAAGGCCGATACTATCGAGATGAGTCAATGAGCTAAAATCAATGCCCTTGTTATTATATATTGGGGCTCGAACGTCAAAGACAAGTGGGGTAAAGTTCCCAATAAACCAGCCAAAACTACACAAGGCCGAAAATAATTCTGCATCTCTTTTATCAAGATCACCAAGAAAATTAACTGTTCGTTTTGAATATGTACCAGGCGAGTTTGCCTCGCCAGCCAAAACCCGTGCCCAAACCTCTTGCATTTCACGATCAGAGACAATTCTTGATTTATCAAAAAAATTAGTTACCCAATCGTCTTCCATCTTGCTTGGATCTGATCCACTTTCTAGTTGAGGCAAAGCTTTTTCCGTTATCGCTTCCATATTTTCTTGCCGCCTCGCCTCTTCTTCAAAAAAGCGATGTATCGCCCTACGATGCAAATCGGTAATTTCAATTTCAGCCTTCGCCTGAGTTAGGCTAGCCTCTGCTTCCGCCTTAGCCACCCTTTTTATCTGCCATGGTGCAAAGATCCCACCAATAGCGGAAGACACCTTCTTAATTAAAGTGTCTGCTGGTTTAGAAAGATCACCAAGGTTGACTACACACATAGAGTTGTCATCTGGCATGTTGTTTCCTCACCGAACGATTAGTTAAGCTGCAAACGGGGGTGTAAAGAAATGCATTGTCAAACCATCGATTGACGTGGCAGGTGCTCAGAACGTCAATGCGCCGGTTGATCCCCGTTTGTCAGCTTCAACGGGTTGTTGAACAGACCCGCGGGTCACTGCAATACACGTCGGTGGACGTGACGGCTATGGAGATTGTAGGATCTTTTTGTTCGGCATATGACTTTTCCGGGCCTACAGCGCGTTGGTTCGGAGACGTCAGGCGTGAAAAGAACGAATTTTCCTGATTCCATCATCTTGTCAAACACCCCAAAATCCATCGATAAATCCGGACTGCCAACACCTCTCCACCCGAAACCTTCGTCCGATGCCAAAGACTGAGTTATGCCGCCAGGGCATATAGCGCCTGCGGTCTCTCCTTGAATGTCGGTAGCCCTTTTGCCTTTCCTGCCGGTGCAATCAGTTCCAAAGTGACGAGACGTTTTCCACATACCGGACAACGATCCGGTTGCTCCTCGCTCCTCTCTTGCCACAGGCTCTGCCAATCCAGGAACTCCGGATCTTCAAGCGGCGGTTGACCCAGTATCTCTCGGCAGCGGGCAAGGTCTTGTGTTGAACTGTGGTGGTAGAGCCCATATGACCGGACCATGATTGAATTGGCCAACGGGACATGTTGAAGGTTACGGCCGATAAAGGTCTGAATCGGAAGGCTCATGAGTCTGACCTTTTCACGGCCATAGTTGAAAGTGACGTTTCCATCAGCTTCACATTCCACTTCTTGCGCCGGCCCAGCTTGTTCAAAAGATTCAGGGCCTGCTGACGGCCCATCCCATCCGCCAGGACCAGTTCTCCCCGAAAGACGGCCTGCCTCAGATAGTGAAGGTATTTACCCCGAAATACTTTCCGGACAATGCTAAACGGCAGCGTTGAGTGTCACAGCGTTGAGTGTCAAATCTTGCATAGTGAATAAATATGGTTGAAAAGCGGTCAGGTCCGCTGTTGACCGCTATTTGGTCATGAAGGGCCTGAAATAATGGATTCAGAAATCCTTTGTATTTGGGTAAATGGCTGTGTTTTGCCATGATCAGGCTCCGAAGTCAGATGCCGGGTTTTGACAAAGAATATCCCATCTCGGGATTAGCATCATTCTGTTTGTAAGGTTGTGAAACGTAAATCTTCGGATCTAGACTGAGGGTTTTCGCTCCCAACAGGAAAAAGAACTCCTGTCAGGAGATGGGTAGGGGATATTTTAGAGGATGGTTCATAGGTGATAGGCGCGAGGCACAAGGCGCAAGGCGCAAGGTTAAAGTTGAATGTTTAAGTTTAATTGTGGGGGATCATAGTGAAAATAATCCAAAAGTCAAGGGAAATTTGGGGGAAGATTGGGGATTTTTACCACACATGTTTAAGAATGGGCATTTCACCGCCCGTTCGCTATTGTCACTCAAGACGCGAAGTTCGCCAATGGTATTT